>WNFG01002380.1_pt1 | contig 15718 bp, 12 predicted proteins | sample 5400431 | NCBI WGS metagenome assembly WNFG01 (sample SAMN13153346, study PRJNA577476) | soil metagenome | isolation source: 120 cm saprolite under Douglas fir tree site 2 hole 3 replicate 2 | place: USA:California | collected 2015-04-18 | reverse complement strand
ATCTCTCGAGCACCCACAGCGGCGCGCTGAGGCAGGCCCGCAGCGGGAAAAACGCCGAGGCCCTTCCCCGCCCGCGGATCGCCAGCACGAGCGAGGCACATGCGATCGCTCCCGCGTAGCCACCCGCCAGCCGCACGCCCCCGACGATCGCCAGAACGATGGCCACCGGAAGCAGCGCGAAAAAGAACGCCGTCTTCACCGGCATGCCGAAATCGTCGCCGGCCCGCCTCGGGCGATCGCGCAGCCAGTCGTTCAGCGGAGGCGGAAGCCGCCGCACGAAGACATCGCACGCGCAGAAGACTTCGGCACCTTGCGAGGTCAGGTGCCGGACCGGGTCATCACCATTCGACCAGGCCACATCGACACCGCGCAGACCGCGCACCGATGACCTGCACATTCCGAACGTGGCGCCATGATCGGGTAACGGCTCAACCCCGCGATGCACGAGCATCCGTCCGGCCTCGATTCCGATCCACCATGGGAGAGGATCAAAGTAATCCTGCGGCTCGACGACTTCGTGGAAATCGAGCAGCTCGCAGACGGTATCGACCGCTGTGCCGTCATACCGGACATTTTCATCGGCCACGATGACCTTGTCGGAGTTGCTGACGTCGATGGCCGTCCTGATGACATCGATTGCGCCCGAGAAGCTGCGATGCCGCGGACGCGCCGCGATATGCCGGCTGACCCATCGAAGGATGCGGCGGTTCCTCTCGAAAACCGGCGCCGGCGAGCTATCGACGACGATGACTTCGCACCCGGCCAGACTGATCGTCGACAGATACGCGGCAAGGTCACGGAGATCGTCGTCTGCCTTCCGATCCCGTTCGATCACGACCAGGTAGCTGCAGCGGAAATCACGGGGATTACGGTGTCTCATGGGCGTTGAGAAAAGCGAGGGGTGTGCCAGAAATGCGGCTTTGCCGCGTTGTTGGTTGTCTGTTGTCTGTTGGGTGCAATTTGACCGATAACCGACAACCGACAACGCGGCGAAGCCGCAGCGATGGCACATCCCTTGCCGAGCTCACCAGTGATGCCCCGCGGACAACGCAGCCGTTCGACGACGAAGGTTTGGCCGGGGACTGCCTATCCGCTCGGCGCGACGTACGACGGCTCGGGAACCAACTTCTCCGTCTTCTCGGAAGTGGCCACGCGCGTCGAGCTTTGCTTCTTCGATGACGGAGGAAACCAGACCTGCGTCAATCTCCCGGAGATGACCGGCTTCATCTGGCACGGCTACGTTCCCAACATCGGGCCGGGACAGCGCTATGGATTCCGGGTTCACGGACCGTGGGAGCCGCAGGCCGGGAACCGATGTAATCCCGCCAAACTGCTGCTCGATCCGTACGGAAAAGCGGTCGATGGCGACGTCCAGTGGAACGAGGCCCTCTTCGGACACTTTTTCGACAATCCCGATGGGAAGAATGACGCCGACTCGGCGGCCTTCATGCCGAAGTCGGTCATTACCAGCCCCTACTTCGACTGGGGAGCCGACCGCTACCCGCGCAGGTCGTGGCACGAGACGATCATCTATGAGGTCCATGTCAGGGGTTTCACGCAACGCCATCCCGAGGTGCCGGAGCATCTGCGCGGTACCTACGCGGGGCTGGCTCATCCTTCCGCAATCCATCACCTGAAAACGCTCGGCATCACCGCGGTCGAGCTACTCCCCGTCCATCAGTTCATCCACGACTCGCTTCTCCTCGAGCGCGGACTGCGCAATTACTGGGGCTACAACTCGATCAGCTATCTGGCCGCGCACAACGAATACTCCTCGGGGGGACAGACAGGACAGCAGGTGCAGGAGTTCAAGCAGATGGTGAAGACGCTGCACGAGGAGGGGGTCGAAGTCATCCTCGACGTCGTCTACAACCACACCGCCGAGGGCAATCACCTCGGGCCGATGCTGTCGATGAAAGGCATCGACAACACCGCCTACTACCGCCTCATGCCCGACGAACCGCGTTATTACATGGACTACACCGGAACCGGCAACAGCCTGAACATGCGTCATCCCCACGTGCTGCAACTGATCATGGATTCGCTGCGCTACTGGCACCTGGAGATGCACGTGGACGGCTTCCGGTTCGATCTGGCCTCGACGCTTGCCCGCGAGCTACACGACGTCGATCGTCTCAGCGCGTTCTTCGACATCATCCAGCAGGACCCTGTGCTATCGCAGGTCAAGCTGATCGCCGAGCCGTGGGATGTCGGCGAGGGCGGTTATCAGATCGGCAACTTTCCGCCGCTCTGGTCGGAGTGGAACGGCCTGTACCGCGACTCGGTCCGCGATTACTGGCGTGGCACCGACCAGACCCTCGGCGAATTCGCCAACCGCTTGACCGGCAGCTCGGATCTGTACGCCGAAACCGGACGGCGGCCGTATGCATCGATCAACTTCATCACCGCGCATGACGGCTTCACGCTTCGCGACCTCGTTTCGTACAACGACAAGCACAACGAGGCGAACGGCGAGAACAACGCCGACGGAGCCAACGACAACCGGTCGTGGAACTGCGGCCAGGAAGGGCCGGCAGAAGACGATGCGATCATCAGCCTGCGGGCGCGTCAACAGCGGAACTTTCTGGCGACCCTGGTCCTCTCCGTCGGCGTACCAATGATCTGCGGCGGCGATGAGATCGGGCGGACGCAACACGGCAACAACAACGCCTACTGCCAGGACAACGAGGTCTCGTGGTTCGACTGGTCGAATATCGACGACGAACTGTTCGCGTTCGCCGCCCGCCTGATCGAGTTCCGCCGCTCGCATCCCGCCTTCCAGCGGCGCCGCTGGTTCTACGGCCGCCCGCTTCGCGGCGCGGAAGTGAGCGACATCGGCTGGTTCAAGCCCGACGGCGAACCGATGACGGACGACGACTGGCAAGGGGAGTTCGCCCGAAGCATCGGCGTCTTCTTCAGCGGTCACGGAATCCCACCCGGCCCGCGCGGCGAAGATGTCGTCGATGACAGCTTCTTCCTGCTCTTCAACGCCCACTACGAGGCGATGCCGTTCAATCTCCCGACCGGCCCATGGGGCGAGCGATGGGATCCGGTGGTCGACACGAATAAACCAATCCGCGACCCGCGCGAGCACGATGCTCTGCACGCCGGCGAAGAAGTGGAGGTGGTGGCGCATTCGATGATGGTGCTGCGGAGGATGGAGTAGACGCAACGTGTCTACTGCTCATCGACAAGCAAATGGCGAATAATTGCTTCGTGAAAACGATACATGTGACGATGAACGAGGACCTGTTTGCGCGTTTGGATAGCGCCGCTCGCCGATCCAACACCACCCAGTCTGAATTCATGCGGAAGGCACTTCGCGAGGCCCTGAACAAAATCACGACGCTGCAGCGTGAGGAACAGCATCGACGCGGCTATGCGGCCTACCCTGTTGAAAAGGGCGAGTTCAACGCGTGGGCAACTGAGCAGGTGTGGCCGCAGTGAAACGGGAGCAATTGAGTGGAATCGTCTGCTACCCTTCGCGAAACGTAGCGCGACTCTGCTGCGTCTCACGATCGACATGAACCGCAAAACGATTCTCCAGACCGCGGCGCTCATCGCCGCCGGCGTCATCCTTGCACTCGTCGCCAACGCCTTCGCGCCGCGCGAGCGAAAGCTGGCGATGGCCGGCTCCTATCCGAACGCGCTGAAAGTGCCGGCGCGGGAGACCACCCCAGTTGCTCCCATTGCTCCAACCCCTGTTGCGCCGGTGACCATCGTCCCGACAACGACGACAGCGCCCGTAACGGCGACCACCGCAACGCAGCCGACTGCGACCGCCGCCATCACCACCGTCGGCCTCAACCCGGCGGCAAAGAATCCCGCCGCGCCGGCGACGACGACGGCCGCGCCCGTCTCCCACCACCCACCCCCCACTCCCCCATCCGAAGACCGCTTCCTCCCCCATCCCGACAAGCCGTACATCGAGATCGCATTCGCCGACGTGAACGCGCTGCACGCGAAGAGTGTCCTCTTTCTCGATGCGCGCCGGACGTCGGTCTACGAGCAGGGACACATCGCCGGTGCGCGCCCGTACTCGGTGTGGGAATCGGACATCGAGGACAAGGTGCGGAAACTGTTCGACGAGCGCAGCGATCCGAGCGCGCAGGCGCTGCCGATCGTCATCTACTGCAGCGGTGGCGACTGTGAGGATTCCCACATGCTGGCGCAGAAGCTGTGGGGCATCCAGTTCAACAACATCTATGTCTACAAAGACGGCTTCCCCGACTGGCAACAGCACGGCGGGCCGGTTCACACTGGAGCGAATCCGTGAAGCGTCTTCTGGCTCATCCCTGGCTCACGATCCGCCTCCAGATCGCCCTCGGCGCGATTTTCATCATCGCGGCGTTGCCGAAGATCGCCGACCCACCGTCGTTCGCCCACATGATCTACAACTACCGCCTCGTGCCGTCGCCGCTGATCAACATCAGCGCACTAGTAATGCCGTGGGTGGAGTTGCTGGCCGGCCTGGCGCTGATCCTCGGCGCCTGGAAAGCAGCAGCGCGAACGGTGGTGGCCATCATGCTGGCCGTCTTCATCGTGGCCATCTCGATCAACCTCTTCCGCGACAACGCCATCGACTGCGGCTGCTTCAACGTCGCCGACCGCGGCAAGTCGCACGAGCAGCGGATCTTCGACATGAAAGTCGACGTGTTCCGCGACCTCGGGATGCTGCTGATGGTGGGGCAGCTCTGGTATGCGGGGAAAAGGGAAGAGGACGAGGCGTAAACCAGGAGGCCAATCATGACGCCGGACTCGGCCTAGGATTCAGTCATCAAGGAATCCTTGACAACTGCTGGTCGCGTTAGCCCTGCGTTAGCGGTTGGGTTAGCGGCAACAAGACGGTAGCAGGGATGCGAGCGCTGAACCAACGGATCAGAAAGACTTTGCAGATGGCAACCGTCAAGGAATCCTTGACGGTTCACCAGAAAGGCGCCAGTTCTCAGAACCGCCTACTTCGTCTCCGTCCCGTCGCACTCGACCACGAACTTGCCGGTGTAGGTAGCGGAGATGTCGCGTCCTGCATCTTCATGAACGAACCCAATCTCGCTTATTTCCTTTCGGCGTCTTCCATTCGTTGTTTTACGACGAAGCCGGCGATAGCCGCTGTGTATAGGCCGAGCGTTCCGATGCCGACCAGCATGAGTCCGACGGCGACGAGCCGCCCGCCCGCCGTGATTGGATAAATGTCGCCGTAACCAACCGTCGTGACCGTGACCACAGCCCACCAGAAGCTGTCTCCAATCGTATGAACGTTCGGATTTGATCCGTGTTCGAAGTAGTGGAACGAAAGCGCTGCCGCGGAGACCAGCGCCACGACCGTCGTGGAGATCTCGATGAGCCATGCTCCATGGACGAAGGCGTGCGAGTCCTCGATGAGCACTTGCACGCGCGCCGTAAGACGAACCAGGCGAAGCAGCCTGATGATCCGAACCGTTCTGAGCAGCCGAAGACCTCGCAGCATCTGAGCCGCACGGTTGGTGATCGGAATCGCCGCCAGTAGCTCCCACCAGTAGCGGCGAAAGAAGAGTCGCCGATCATCGCTCCTGGCCAGCCTGACGAGAAATTCGCTCAGGAAAACCAGAGCAATTGCGAGATCGATCCGTTCGACCCAGGCCATCTGCTCCTGCGAAACATCCGAGAAGAGCTCGAAGATGAGCAACGCACAACTGGCCAGGGCCAGAAGCACTATGAAGGCCTCGTTTCGGATCGCCGCGCGGTGGCTGTCCATGGTTCAGCATCCACATACGCCGAGGCATTGAGCCTCGGCCGCAGACGCCGCGGCGCTCATCAGGAAAATGAGAAAAAGGGTTCGGCAGATCATGTCTTCCCTCATCGAGCAGGCCTCGTTTATCAGGAAGACACTCTTTTGCTTTGAAAGTGTCGTGACACGCGGGATCGCGTGAGAGAGGATCGCAGGGTCGGACGTTCCAGTCCGACCCTGGCGGTGAGAGGCCGGACTGGAGAGTCCGGCCTACGTGAAGAAACCTACTTCACCTCGGTGCCGTCGCACTCGCCCATGAACTTGCCGGCGTAGTTGATGGAGATGTCCTTGTCCTGCATTTTCATGTGCATGGAACCGTCGTAAGAGTCGCCGCCGTAGGTGATCTTGCCCTCGCCGGCCATCCCGTTCTCGCAGCTCATCTTCCAGGAGATCGCGCTGCCGTCGACCTTCACGTCGGTGTAGGTACACCCGCCGCGTTTATCGCCGGCTTTGGGGATCAGACTCTCGGGTTTCTCGGCCTGCTCCTTGGTGACGCAGGTGACGACGGTCCTGGCCGGCATCTTTGCCGGCATACCGGCCATCTCCATCTGAATGGTCGTCTGCCAGCGGCCCGGCTTGGCCAGGTTGCCGGCAAAGAGAGGCAGAGCGAGTGTCGAGACGCTCGCGAACAGCGCAAGTTTGCAAAGCTTCATCAGTGTCCTCCGTTGGTTTTCGGAGGAGTATACGTCAGAGCTTTTTCACGCCGCGTGAACGGGTGGTGGGCTCGATTCGGAGCGCCCCGGTGAGCGCGGCGGACTCATTGCCGCTCTTCACCATCACCACGAGGGAACCGGAGGGGGTGGACGCATCGATCTGGAATGTGGCACTGACGTAGTTCCCCGCCCATTTGAAATCGGCGATACGGTGGAAGCCGGGATTGGGGACATCGAAGGTGGTCATGCCGCTCGTGAAGCCGTCGCCGCCGATGCCCAGGGTCATCGTCGAACCGGCGTGCAGCGTGGTCGGCATGGCCTGAAGGGTAACCCTGTCTGATCCGGCCGCCCAGGCGCCGATCCACTTAGGATTCAGGCGCACTGATCCGGAGCCATCGACGTTGAGATTGCCGTAGATGCGTCCGTTTTCGACGCGAAGCGCGCCGCCACCGGCGAACTGCGTCGGGAACGAAGTCACCTTCGCGTTCTGCCAGGCCCCGGAAAGATTCTGAAGGTTGAACGGGCCATCGAGCGGCTCGGCGTAGATGCGATACGTCCCCGCGGGAACACCCTGCAGGGAGAAGTTGCCGTTCTTGTCGGAAAGAGTGGTCACCACCGGCTCGCCCTCGTCATTCTCGGCCACGACCTGCGCGGCGTAGATGCCGCCGTCATCGCCGTAGACCCGGCCCTCGAGCGTGGCGCCCGACACCGGTTTCGTTTTCGCGTAGGCGGTGGAAATGACCACGCGATCGTCGCTGTCCAGTCCTACCGTGGTGCCGGTGCCGATGTAGGGATACATGACGGAGGACAACACCGCGGAATGATCGAGCCCGAGGACGTGACCCATCTCGTGCTCGACGAGCTGCTGCAGGTTGTAGCCGCCCGAGACAGCCGTCGGATCGATCTGCATATCGGCCTCGAGGATACGGCCGCTGTCGTCGTACCAGTTCGTGGTCAGGGCGATGAACTTCTGATCGGCGAAGAGATCGTCGGCCATCGAAACCGTGTTGCGTCCGTCCTTGCCGGCGGAGGCGCCATCGACGATGCCGAGGGATTGGAAGGAGAGATTGGCGTCAGGAATCGCCGCCCAATCTTTCCCCGCGCGGTCGAGCAACGCCGCGACTTGCGGGATCACCTGCACAACGCGGCGGTCGATGGCGTAGCGGATCGGAAAGGAGCCATCAGGCCATGCAACAGGGATCAGCGTGCCGTTGTTGAAGTAGGTCAGCCGGGCAGCTCCGAACGCCGGCACCACGGCGATGATGGCGATGGTTACAACGAGGAAAAGGTTTCGGAGGGCGGGCATGGTTGAGCCAGTGAATTGCAACCGAAGTGCCATTGCAATAACTATTTGCGGCCGTGGTCTCGCGGTTACGGTGTTCGTCACACAATCGCGATCAGATCGATCTCGACCAGCCCGCCTCTCGGCAATTGCCCGACGCCTACCGTCGTTCGGGCTGGCTTCGTGTCGCCGAAGTTTGAAGCGTAGATTTCGTTGAGGGTGGCGAAATTGGCGAGGTCAGTGAGGTAGACGGTGGCCTTGACGACACGGCTGAAGTCGGTTCCGGCCGCGGTGAGCACTGCTTTCAGATTCTCGAAGACGCGCCGCACCTGGGCGGCGAAATCGCCGTCGACGAGGTTGCCGGTGGCGGGATCGAGAGCGATCTGCCCCGAGGTGTAGATGATGTTGCCGGACCGGATTGCCTGCGAGTAGGGGCCGATTGCTTTCGGCGCCTCGTCAGATGCGATGATCTCCATGCTTGCTCCTTCAGGATTTGAGCGTGACAGTATAATCGCGGGACTTTTTCTCGGAGCTCATACGACGCATGGCAACGTACTCCGGCAATGCATCGCTCTCTCAAGCTGTAAAGGACCGCGTTCTCTCGACGTTCCAGCAGACCGTGACGCTCTACAAAGAGGGCCGCTCGGCCGAGGTGGTGGAGGGCTGCACGCTGATCCTGCGTATGGATCCGACGTTCGATCCGGCCCGGAAGCTGCTCGAGAAAACGCGCAATCCGAACGCGCCCATCGACGTCGATTCGCTCCTGCCGGCACCGCCTGGATCTGATGTCTTGAATGAAGCGCGCGCGGCGCTGGCGGCTCGTGACTTTCAGAGGGCCGCGGAGCTCACCTCCGATGTGCTTCGCGACGACTTCACCAACGAAGAAGCGCGCCTGGTCAACGACACGGCGAGAGAGAGGATCGAGGCTGCTCCGTTCGTCGAGCAGTTCATCCGCAAGTCGGAGATGTTCGCCAGGCAGGGCAACACCAGCGCGGCGCGGGCGGAACTGGAGAAGGCTCGGGCGCTGGACGACGGTCATCCTGGCATCAACCGCGTGGCCGAATCGATGCAGGCAGCCGAGCCGGCCGCGCCATCGTTCAGCTTCGGCGGCAGCCCTTCGTTCGTCGTCGAAACACCGCCTCCCGCCCCCACGGCCCGCAGCGCCGCACAGGCGGCCGACTTCGGGTTCACGTTCGAAGAGGAGAAGCCGGCCGAACCGGAGTCGCCGTTCGGAGGTTTCTCATTTGGCGCCCCGGCGCCTGCTGCTCCGCCGCCTCCTCCCGCCAGCGGCTTTTCGTTCGATACACCCGCAGCGCCGCCGCCGGCGCCGTCGTCATCGTCGCCATTTGGTGGCGGGGGATTCTCGTTCGATGCGCCAGCCGCGCCGGCGAGCGGCGAATTCGATTTCGGCCCCGCCGCGACCCCACCGGCCGGCGACGATCAGCGGAAGATTCAGCAGTACCTTGCGGACGGTGACCGCGCCGCCGGCGCCGGCGACTACCAGCAGGCCATCGATCTCTGGTCACGCATCTTTCTGATCGATGTAACGAACGACGAGGCGTCGCACCGGATCGAGAGTGCGAAGGCAAAGCGCCGCGAGGTCGAGAGCAAGGTGGAAGCGATCATCAACGCCGGCGAGCAGGCCTTCAACGCGCGCGACAACGAGACGGCGCGCGCGAAGTTCAACGAGGCGCTGCGCCTCGATCCCGGCAACCTCACCGCCCACGATTATCTCGAGCGGATGTCGAAACCCGCCGGCCAGCAAAGCGCGCCGGCATTCGAGGCCCCATTCGCCATCCCTCCGCCCTCCCGCGGGGACATCTTCGACGACGATCAATTGAGCGGCTCCTACGATTCGCTCAAGCCTCCCGATCTGTCCGTCCCGAAAGCATCCACAAAGGCGAAAGCCCCGGCCGCCGCTCCCACACCGGCAAAAAGCGGCTCGCGCATGGGAGTGCTCATCACCATCGCCGCGGTCGTGATCGTGGCCGTCGTGGGCTGGTTCGTCTGGTCGAAGTACATGGCCAAGCCGGCCTACGATCCGAGCGCCACGCAGGCGATCTTCCGTCAGGCCGACGCGCTGGCGAAGCGCAACCGCTTTGATCAGGCCATCGCCATGCTGCGCGATGTGAAGCCGGCCGACCCGCAGCACGACAAGGCGCTGGAGATGATCGCCGACCTGCAGCACAAGAAGTCGCAGGCGGCGGAGATGGTGAATGGGCGGCCGTCCGCGATCGTGTATGAGGAGAGCATCGCCGCCGGCCGCACGGCATTCGAGGGACACGACTACGATGAGGCCAAGACCGCCTTCGACACCGCCGCGCGCATCAAACCGCTCCCGCCGGAGGTCTCGACGATGTACGCGGCGGCCTCGCAACAGGTGGCCAAGCTGGAGGTGGCGAAGGCGCTGTTCAGTGAGCAGAAGTATCAGGATGCCATCGCCAATCTCGATCCGCTGCTGCAGGCCGATCCGCAGAATCAATCAATCCGCCGGATGCTCACCAGCGCTCACTTCAACCTCGGCGCGATCGCTCTTCAGGAAGAACGGCTCCCCGATGCCATCCGCGAGTTCGACCTGGTGCTGAAGGCCGATCCGAATGACGAATTGGCCAAGAGGAGCAGGATACTGGCCGACCGCTATTCCGGTCAGCCGAAAGACCTGCTGTACAAGATTTACGTAAAATATCTGCCGTTGAGGAAGACGTAGGTCTCGCGGTCTCAGGTTTCCGCGCGTGGGAGGGTGTGATGCGATTCGATGAAGTCGAGCTTCAACCGGCGACGTTCGATGTTGACTCTGCTACCCCACCGCCATCCGCTCCCGCTTCGTTCTTCCGGCGGCTGGCCGCACTCCTCATCGATCTCTCCCTCTTCGCCGCCCTCGGCCTGGCGCTCTCTCCTCTCCTGCCGGCGTCGATGAGCGCGATCTCCATCGCCTCGCTGGCCGGCTTTCTCATCATCATCGCCCTCTACTATTTCGCCGGCACGCGGGCATTGTGGGGAAAGACGATCGGAGGGGCGATCTTCGATGTGCGCGCGCGAAGGCGCCGCGCGGTCTGACGCCGCGATCTACTCCTTCTTGAAGGGCGAGATGGTCAAGGCTGCGACGCGGTTCTGCGCGTCGAACGCCACGCGAAAAACAACGGGACCGTTCGTGTATGCCAGGATCAGATCGATGACCGTGTAGCGTTTGTCGACCCTCTGCTGGACTTGCGTGACGGATTGGAACGACCCGAAGACCCGGCCGATGTTGTCGGCCAGTCCGGCCATGCTGGCAGGGGTCAGTTGCGCGGCCATCTCGGCGTTGAACGGCTTGACGGCATCGTCGTAACGCCCGGCGGTGAAGTTGGTGAGCACCTGTCGCGCTAACGATTCAAGGACCGGATCGACGGGCGGAGGGAGCACGGGATTGAAGTAGACCGTTTCGATGCGGTCGAAGGCGTCGAAAATGACCTCGACATTCACGGAGCCCTTTTCAAACCGGGCCAGGAGCCCAATGGTGCGGAATTCGCCTTTCATGCCGGGATGAGCTTCCTTGACCACGTAGAACTGGCCTAAATCCCGGTCGAGCTGCGCTTTGACATCCGACAGAAGCTGCGGCGTGACCACCGGCCGCAGCGTATCGTTGAAGTCTTGCGTGGCTAAGTCAAAACGGCCCGTGACGAAGTTCCTCAGCATCTCCCGGGCGATCGACTCGATGGGCGTCTGGAGGTGCGGTTTGGGACTGACGGCGAACAGCGTGGTCAACAGGAGCGAGGCGACGATTTTCACGGGGGCAATGGTAACAGCCGACCCTGCAGAGTGCCGGGCCGGCTGCTGACGATGTTGTCCTGGCTAGTCGCGGAAGACCAGTCGCGCGTTTGGCTTCGCTTGCACCGAGATCGACGGCTGCAGATTGGCCGCCGTCTCCTTGTCGATCTTGATATCGAACGTCTCATCGCGTTGCGCCTTGATCTCCACCGCGGCGGCAAACTCCGCAACGGTGTTGAAAGTCGTGGCCATCGGAGGGCCCGGGGTCTTGGCCTTCTCATCGTAGTTGCTGCAGATTTCGTTGACGACATGCCGGCCAAGTGCCCGATAGCTCTCGAACTGCGATTCGCTGAAAAACTGGTCCGCCGTCGTTTCATGAGGGAAGTCGGCCGAAGAGAGCGCGTAGTTGTAGACGTCCTTCGGAAAGTAGTTCTCCGAGTAGAGAGCCGGCTTGACGTAGACGAGAGTCCCGTCGATGTCCTTGACCCCTTCTGGCTTCGTATCGATGGCGCTGTAGCGGATGCGCGCAATCGCCACGTAGCGGCCCTCCGGGAAGGCTTCGCCCGCCTTGCGGGGAAACATGTACATGTGCCGGATGTCGATGGGCACGCCGAGGTCCGTCCGAATCTTTCGGATGGCGTTGCCGAGGTCTTCGAAGTTGAACGTCGGATCGCAGCCGCCGTCGCTGACCACGATGTAGCGGCAGCGGCGGAGAACCATCTCGTAGAGAGCAAGGTTCTCGAAATGGCCGCCGTCAGAAAGGTAAACGAGCCTCGATTGATCGTTCGAGGTACCCGTCAGCTCGAGGGCCAGCGGATGAAGGTTCGAGGCCGGATTGGCTTTACGGTACGAGTCTTCTCCGGCGATGCCGGGATTGCCGAGCCACGATCCGAGCCGGACGTTGAGAAGCGTCAACAGGAAGGCCATGGCCGGCGAGGAGTGATAGCCCTGGTTCGGACTGGCCGCGGCACCGGAGATCGTGACGGCCGTGCCAATGGAGATGCCATCCCTGCCGCCGTACTCGCGCGAATCGCGATACCCGACGAAGAAGCTGCCCGAATGCAGCGGCGAGACCGTGAACGACTCCGCCTTCCTCTGCTGCCAGGCCAGCTTTTCACCAGCGGTGAGGTTGAGAGCGGCGTTGATGACGTGCATGGGTGCACGCTGGGGCGGCTTCAGAGAATCAAAGGTGGCGGTCAGCACCGCGCGGTTTGCGCGCATGCGCGCCGCCCGTGAATCGATACCCTCGATCTCCGCGAACTTCTCTTTGACGAGGATCCGGTTCAGGTCCTGGATCAGGGAGTTCGTCAGGTTCACATCGACGGCGTGTCCTTCCTCGATCCAGAGGCGGGTCTGTTTGTCGAGCGCGTTCCAGATGGTCTGCTCGACGGAATCAGCCTTCGTAAAGTTGTCCTGGAGCTGCTTTACGAATAACGCGGGGTCGGTGAAGCTCGTCGGCCAGATCAGGTCGGGATGCAGCTCATACATCTGAAGGTTGTCGTGCGGATCAAAGCCGGTGAACGTATCGGGCTCGCGGTGATAGCGCGAAGCGCCGAGGTAGGCGCGGATGATTCGATTCCGATACAACGAATGCATCGAGAAGCGGTTAACGCCGATGGAGAAGGAAAGAACGAATGCCCCGAGCGCAACGAGTGCGATGCAGCCGAGGATCGTCCAGTCGGTGTCGTGGATGTTCTTGAGATGTTCGATTCCGTTGACCGTCGCGATCGAGAGATACGGGGTCTTTTCGGTTTCGTATTTAGTCTCGAGCTTCGATCCCGGCGCGGTTTGCGCGGTCTGCGTGAATATGGCGTTCGACTGGAACTGTTCCGCCCACTTTGTCGCGACCGGCACTTTGTCGCCGCGGATCAGTTGGATGAGCACCGTCGTCCCGAGTGAGATGGAGGCCAGTAGTACGATGACGAAGAGCGGAACGGCGAGCGCGGCAGCCAGGTTACCGATCGCGGCGGTCTTGCTCGGCTTTCCCTTCTCTTTATCGTTGGCCGGCGTCTTCGCGCTGAAACCGACCATGGCCGCGATGACGCCGGACACGCCGCCGATCGAGCTCAGAACAACCGGCGCCCGGTAGAGAAACACCGGTCCGAAAACCGAGATGGCGCTTCCCAGTGCCAGGAGTACGGCGGCCATGAGCAGCCACGCGCCGGCACGGCCCCACCACTCGCGGTCGTAGTCTTCATTGTACTTGCTGGAGACACCGACGAATGCCGTCGCCTGCGCGAAAAAGACGAGAAGAACCAACGGCACGCTGAAGCAGACATACAGCTCCGACATCGGCACGTCGGACCACAGACCGCGGAGAAAAGGCGGGACCCTGGTAAGGTCAGGAACGGCCAGGCGCGGATCATCGAACACCTTGTGCGCAAGGAGGTAAAACAACAGCGCGGCGGTGGCGACGCCGACGACGGTGCCGCAAAACTCGACGAAGAGCTTCTTTCCGATGTTCTGTCCCCGCACCCGCTCATGCCGTTCGACGGCGGTGGTCTGCCAATAGCGTCCGTAATAAAGGGCGAAGGGCAGCAATGTCATCGCACCGAGCGCGCCAAGAGCCCAGGGCCAGTCGGCCTTGATGGTCGCCCATGGTTCGATCGCAGCCTGTGCCCAGTAAAGGCTCAATGCCGCTCCAGCCACGACGAGCGCGAAGACGCAGACGAGGAACCCGCCGTTCGTCGTTATCCATCGGAAAAACTTCGTAGCGGCATGGCGGCCGTGAACGGTCGGCCGCGTCAGTCCAAGGAATCCGAATCCGACAGCCAGAGCCGAGACCATGACCGTCAGCAGAATTGTCTGTCGGTACGCTGTGTCGTGGCTCAGGAGCAGTGAGAAGAGCCTGGGAATGGCCAACACCGCGGCGAGCAGCGGCACGAGGACGAGCAGGTTGAGGGTGAGATTCCGCACGTACAACGACGCCATCGTCCACGTGTCACCCGAGGTGAAGCCCAGCTCCGGGCTTAGGTAGTTGCTGTACTCGCGGAGATGACGGATCGGCCGCGGCTCGGGATCGATCTTCGAGTGCGGCAGATCGGTCTTGCATTCATCGGGCTTCGTCCCTTCCACGGCGTTGTCGGCGCGGATGAGATCCTCCTGCACGCCGGAGATGCCGCTGGGATGGCGGCGGGCCCACGATGAGAGCCAGCTCCCGATGTAGCCTCCGCCGGAGACGGTGGAGAGGTAGTCGAACTTGTCGAGGATATGCGCCGAGGAAAGCCCCTGGATCACGCCAAGGGCAAACGTGGCGGTGCGGATTCCGCCGCCGGATATCGAGAGCGCCGTGCGCGCCTCAGCATCACTGCGCACGTGAAGCTTGCTGTAGAGCGCCGCCAGGCGGACGTCGCGCAACGGCTTGACGGCACCGTGGAGGGCATCGTCGACGATCCGGCGATTGATCTCGCGGCGCCGCGAGTCGGAAGCACCGTCGCTGTAATCGTTGGAATTCGCGATCAGATCAACGCCGCAATCGGTAATCGCCGGCGACCCCTTGAGGCTTTCCAGAGCACCCTTGGCCACGAGAGCATTCAACGTATCGATCACGCCGGCGCTGACGTCGATCTTGCAACCTTCCAGCACCGCCCGCGCCCACCGCTCGTCGATGATGTCGTCTTTCGTGTAGTCCGACGACGGTATCTCGAGCGGCCCATACATCGAGACGTACTCCTCCTCGAGCACTTCGTGCACTTCGAGCGGAAGCTTGGACATAAGTCCTCCTACAGATGGAACTCAGCGTTGTCGGGGTGATTGCCGGCAATTATAGACGGATGACCCGAAAAAGTTCCATCTACTGCAAATGCGGCCGCGGATCGGCGGCACTGGCCTTCCCCGCTTCGATCCAGGCCACGCGCGTCAGGAGCGAGCCGAGGAGGGCGGAAGCGGCGGCGACGCGGCGGGCGCGTTTGGAACGGATGCCGAGAAGGCGGAGGGCGAGCGGGAGGGGGCCGGAGAAAAAGCCGCCGATGCGGGTGGTCAGACCGGTGGAGCCCTTCCGTAGCGGCTCCGATTCGACATCGTCGCACGACTCGATCTCGATGCCCATGTACGTTTCGAATGCGGCCGCGGCCAGACCGAGGACGTTGAGGGCCGGTTCGTCGTGTCCGCGAAGTACGAGCAACGCGGTCGCGGACGCGAGGGCCGAGGCCCCGAAATGGGTCGGAAGCGATCGGGCGTGTCTCGACCAGACAGGAATGGCCGTGGCGCCGATGAGGACGCCGGTGAAGGTGGCCATGACCAGACCGGAGAGCGCGGCGATGAAGGCAG
>WNFG01003240.1_pt1 | contig 15726 bp, 10 predicted proteins | sample 5400431 | NCBI WGS metagenome assembly WNFG01 (sample SAMN13153346, study PRJNA577476) | soil metagenome | isolation source: 120 cm saprolite under Douglas fir tree site 2 hole 3 replicate 2 | place: USA:California | collected 2015-04-18 | reverse complement strand
CGTCTGCCGCACTTGCGGAATCGTCACCATGGTTCTCCGTTTCCTGCCTGTGGCCAGCACGTTGCACGACTGGGCCCGGGCACCGTATAGACCGCCTCACCACATCCACCAGCACAGTCGTCGTGTACCCGTCGTGTTCCTGGCGTTGCTGACATCGCATGATCACGAAACAGCGCCCATACGGGCGCAAGACTATTCCACCTGGCTCCGGTATGAGACCAGCCGTCGCTGACATGCGTAAACCAAGACAAACGGCAGGACGTCAACTACCCGTGGGTGAAAAGGATGTAACGAGCGATCCGCCTGTGCCTCCGAGAGTGCCTAACCCTGGCTTTTCATCCGGGATGCCCGCCGAGCGGCGCGTCGACCATAAAAAGTGCTCCTGAACTGGGATGATAAGAGTGCTGAAGCCCTTATCAACACGAGTTCGAGGAGCACCTCGGAAGTGAATATTACTGGGTGGTCGAGGGGACTGGAAGTCACCGCCGAGGGCGAGGGCATCGTGTCGCACGCCGGGCTGGGCCTGCTGCGCCAGCTGACCGACAAGACCGGGCTGACGGCAGGGCTGTCGCGGGCGCTGGCCTCGCCGAGGCTGCTGATCCACGACCGCGGCCGGGTCACCGCCGACCTGGCCTGCGCGATCGCCGACGGCAGCGAGGTGATCAGCGACTTCCGGGTGATGGCGGACCAGAAAGAGCTGTTCGGCCTGGTCGCCTCGGTGCCGACGACCTGGCGGACGCTTGATGAGATCGCCGCGGGCGGGCCGCGGGCGCTGGCCCGGATCACCAAGGCGGTGAACGGCGCCCGCCGCCAGGCCTGGGCAGCCATCGAAACCCGGCACGGCGCCCTGCCCGGCGTGCGGATCGCGGACAAGGTCCTGCAGGGCGTGACCTGCATCCGGCTCGATGCCACCGTCACCCCGGCCTGCTCGGACAAGGAACTCGCGGAGCCGAACTTCAAAGGCTTCGGCCATCACCCTTTGCTCGGGTACTGCGACAACACCGATGAGCCGCTGGCCGGGATGATGCGCCGGGGCAGCGCCGGGCCGGACACGACCGCTGATCACCTGCAGGTCCTCGGTGACGCGATCGCCGCGCTGCCGCCGGGGCACCGGCGGCGGCTGATGGTCACCGCGGATGGGGCCGGGGCCAGCCACGGGCTGATCACCCGCCTCGATCAGCTGGCCGCCCGGCCCGGGCACCAGCTGACCTACTCCGCCGGCTGGGAACTCGGCGCCCGCGAGCGCGCCGCGATCCAGCTCGTCCCGCCGCAGGCCTGGCAGATCGCCATCGATCAGCGCGGCGAGGTGCGCGAGCGCCGGACCGCTGACGCCTGCACGGACCGGTCCTGCGGGCATCCGCGGTGCTGGGTGGAAGAAGCGCACGTCACCGAGCTGACCGGGCTGCTGCGCGAGGGCCCTCACGGGGACCAGCTGGACGGCTGGCCTGCCAGCATGCGGGTCTTCGCCCGCCGTGAGCGGCCGCACCCCGGCGCCCAGCTGAGCCTGTTCGAGACCCAGGACGGCTGGCGTTACTCCTTGTGGGTATCGAACGTGCCCGCCGCGCTGCGCGGCTGGCGGGCCCGGCTGGGCTACATCGACGCCGCTCACAGGGTGCATGCAAGGGTTGAGGACTGCATCCGCACCGGGAAGGACTGCGGGATCGGCCGGTTCCCCTCGCATGATTTCGCGATCAACTCCGCATGGCTGGCCGTCTCCTTGATCGCCGCTACCTTGCTGTCCTGGCTGCGGCTCATCGCCCTGGACGGCGACCTGGCCCGCGCCGAGCCGAAGACTTTGCGTTACCGGGTCCTGCATGCGGCCGGGAAGCTGGTCCGCGGCGGCCGCCGCCGGCGGCTGAAAATCCCCGCCAGCTGGCCCTGGGCAGATGCCATAGCCACCGCCTGGGCCCGGATCGCAGCCCTGCCACACGCCCCCTGACCAGCGCAAAGCCACTCCCGCGACACGGAAAGAGAACCCCCGGGGCCTGTGGAACCCCCGGCCCCGGCCCGTCAGCCGGGCCACCGTCATACCCAGACCGTAAAATCACGAACTGCACAGCGGCTCAGCCGCCATCCAGAGCCAGCCATCCGTCCGCGGTTAACAGCCAATTCGTGCGGCTCGGTGCCAGCCAGTCACGTCCAGAACGACGGTCAAATGACGGTCAACCGATCTTGGAACCCAATCAGATGGCCTCGAAACCATACTCTGACCTGGGATTCCTAGTGGAGCTATGGGGATTCGAACCCCAGACCTCTTGCATGCCATGGGGAATGCTGACGTTCATTGTCGTCACATACTAGCCAGTGATAGCCCGTGCGGCCCAATGCCGCACGGGACATGCTTGGAACGACGGTCAGATCACGGTCAAGAGGATGTTGAGACCGCAGGGGATTCACAAGGCCGCAAGCTGGCTCAATCGCAGATTTCCGATGATCGGATAGTCCGGCAGTGATGGTCACTGAAAGCGACGGGTAAGAACAGGGGGCGGTCACAGGCATCACGCCGAACGCCGAATCGGCACGTCTGATTTCTGAGCGCTCTACATCGACGGCGTCACGCATATTGCCTCGTTCTGGCGTTGCATATGGGTTGGCCCTAGAATCGCTGGCGCCCTGTGCTGCCAGTCCCGGCGGTTTGGCCGGCCGCTACGGACGATCATGAACTGTTAATGACTTTGCCGGGTCCCTCGGGCTCCGGCGCGTGAGCGGATGTGGTCAGGGACTGGAATGCCGGGCGGGAGGGCCGGATTGTGGACGGCCATCAGAACCCGCCCGGTGACGGCCACGAAGAAGGCTTGGCGGCCATCACAGAGAGTGATCGCATTCCACCCAATCACCGGGCGGGCAGTCCGCCGCAGAACGCTCTATATGGCCACGCCATGGTCACCTCGCTGGATGCTTTGACACGCCCCGGTCTGCTGTCGATCGGGTGGCAGTTCCGGTAAGGACATCGGAGCCCTCAGGGGACAATCCAGGCGCAGCATCCGCAGGTGGGCGGATACATCCCGGCAGCGCAGAAAGAGCGCATTCACAGCGGCATGTGGCTTCCCGCGCCTTTGGGCTGCCCGCGTTCCTTCCAGGAGCCTTACAATGACCGGTACTTACTCCGCTGCGGGCTTGGACGCGGAACTCTGGCTGACAGCCGTGACTTGCTTGGAGACGCGCGTGATGCCAGAAGAGACTGATGAGATCGTCGGGTCGCTCGGCCGCGAGCTCGTATCGGGCCTCGCGCCGGAAGAGTTGCCGCTCTACCCTTCGCTGCTGAGCCAGTTCCAGGGCGCCAAGCGCGGCCGCGGCGGCAAGAAGTCATCGGATGACCAGCTCCTAGGCTTCGGGGCCGCCGAAGCCATGACCATGCTTACTCCGGTGATCTTGAGCTTTACCAGCAGCTTCTGGCAGGCACTCGTGGCGGAGGCCGCGCGGAGTTCGGTGCACGGGGTGCTCGAGTGCGTCCGGGCCCGTCTCCCAGGGCACCAGGAGGGCGCCGCGCCGCCGCTCACGCCCGGCCAGCTGAAGCTGGTGCGGACCGTGGCGGAGCGTGAGGCCCGGCAGCTGGACATCTCCGAGGGCCAGGCCGGGCTTCTCGCCGACGCGATGATCGGGGTCTTGACCGGTCCTGCGGCCTAGCTCGTCCACTGCCAGCTGTGCAGCATGTAGGTAAAGGCGTTCTGGAGATAGGGCGAATCCTGGGGCCAGGCCGGCGCCCGGTCCACCGATATCAGGTATACCAGCGGACCACGGACGATGGTCCACTGCTCCAGCGCGCCGTCGGGCAGGCCGGACCGCGCGAGGAGCAGTCCCGGCGCGCCGTCCAGCACGCCCGGGCGCGCGCCCAGCCGGATCAGGTACGACCTGTAGTCCGCAAGCTTTACGGGATTAACGTCGGCCAGGCTCTGCAGCTGGATCCGTCCTCCGTCGGCCGGAAAGGTGAAGATGATCAGCCCCGATCTGGGGCCCTGGCCGAGGGCGTACCAATTGGGGATGAGGCGGACGTCGTAGCCGGGTCCGCGGATCCAGCCGTCGCGGCCGATGCTGCCCACGGGCTGTATTCCTCGCGCGCTCGCGCTGGGCTCCCACCGAGCCGCCCCAGTGGCCGCGGCCGCGACCGCCACCGCGGCCGCGAGCCACCCGAGCGCCCTCATCACGGCGGGCCGGCGCTGCCGCCGGATACGACGGCGCAGGAGCATCCCGGCGCCGTACGCGGCGGGCACGAAGACGATGCTCACCAGCGCGGCGCCGAGCACGACCTGGCGCAGGGCCAGGGTATCCGGGCTGGTGAGGCAAGCGCCGGCCGGTGGATGGGCGTACTGGATGCTGAGCGACGCGAAGCAGTGACCCATGCTCCGCACCTCGGGCAGGGCCAGGCCGCTGACCGCCGCCATCGCGGCCCCGGCCACGACCGAGAGCGCGACACCCACCGCGGATCTCGCCCGGGCCGCCACGATCACCGCGCACACCACCGCGATGACGACGATCGCCTGCTCGTCGAAGAAGTAGAGCCCGGCCATGAAGTCAGGGCTCCACCGCACGGCTTCGGCGACACGCGCGTGCGCGACCGCGCTGACCGCCACCATCAGCGCGACCGCGGTCAGGCACCCGGCCAGGCCCAGCAGAGCCGTGGCCACCCAGCGCCGCCGCCGTGCGGTCGCCTGGCGCGCATCACCTGGCCGCCGCCACCGGCGGTGCGCCAGAGCCGCCGCGAGGGGCATGCCCACGACGAGCAGGCACACCACCCAGCCGGCACCCGGTTCGGTGATGACAAGGGCCGTCCCCCTCAGCAGTCCTGGGAGCTGATGCCATTCGGCTGCCGCACTGGTGGACCCATCGATGGAGACGAAATTACTCAGCGTAAAGTATAGGCCGATGGCCATGACGATCCACGCGGCGACCGCCGCGGCAATCATGGCGCCCCGGGTGGGAACGCGCGGCGCGGCCGGATCGGCGCGCTGTTGCCAGGCGTCGGCCCAGTGTCCGATCCAGACCGGGAAGGGCGTGAAGGTCAGCACCACGAAGCCAGTCCACACCGCCAGGACGCCGAAGGCCGCCAGGCTCGGATGGTCCGGCCACAGTGCCGTGCTGTACGCCCCCGACAGGGCAATGACCGGGCCGAGCGCGAGACCGAGACCCAGGCCCAGCCCCGCGGCCCAGCCCGTCACCACGCCCGTGTCCGCTTCCACCAACTGCCTTCGCCACATGGCGACCGCGACCGCGGGTCCCGCAAAGGCCGCGAAGATGATCGCCATGACGACATACCTGACGCCGATAACCGTAGTCAGGAGGGTGACGATCTCATGCGTGGCGCTCGCACCAAGGGCCGCGACCAGCCCTACCGCCAGCCCGTCCCAGAACCCGAACCGGTACAACGGCGCGGGGTCCAGCAGTGCCGCCGCGCGTTCCTGGCCCGACGGATGCGTCCCGCCCAGGTGCCACGCCCGGCGCCCGGTGCGGGCAGGCAGGCTCGCCAGTGCCGTACCCAGCGCGGTCCTGGGGTCGAGTTGGCGTGCGCGCGCATCCGCGTCGAATTCACGTGACCGCAGGATCGCGTTACGGAGCGAGTAAACGATCAATGCCATCACGGCTACGCGCCAGATCAGCTGCTGCGGCTCACCGAGGACGCTGGTGAAGATCAACAGCACGGCCATGGGCAGCAGCGCCGCCACGACGAATGCCCGCCAGATCGCCACGGCCAGGTACGCCTGGTCGATATCGCGGTTCTTGATGTGGGCCAGTTCATGCAAGATGACGCTGTCGAAGGCGGCGGGCTTCCTGACCGCCGCGACCGCCGCTCCGCCGCTGATAGCAACGAACCGTCGTCCGGGCCGGCCGAACGCGAACGCCGACAGGCGGACATTGAGTGGCTGAAGCAGCCAGACCACGGGACCCGTCCCGGTCCGCCGACGAACCCCCTCGAGGCGGCTCTCCAAGTCAGCGGTGTCAGCACCGGTCAGCTCGGTCAGGTGTTTCCGCCGTCGGTACCACCAGGGCTGTGCCAGGAAGATGGCGCCGGCCACGACGGTGAGGACGCCGACGCCCAGCAGGCCCCACCATGCCTCGGTACGTTCCCCGCCCGAGTAACACACCGCGGCTTGGTGGAGCGCGCTGGCCATGCTTGCAGTGGCGGTCATCCCGCTCGGCCGGTGTGCCAGCGCCTGCGAGCGGCACCGGAGCATCAGCGAAATCAATGCGGGCCCGCGCGGTGTGGTTAGGTAGATGCCCTGGTAGACGGAGAAGCTCGATGCCACGACCGCCGCTATGAGCAGGGCGAATCGTAAACTGGTGCTGACGGGAAGCGCAAAGGCGCCGCTACGGCCCCGGGCGGGAGGCCCCGCTTCTGGCTGGCGGTCGGACGGGACGCCGGCCAGTTCCGTGCTCATGAAGATCACCCGCTTCTTCCAGGCCTGTTCGCCAGCAAGATTCCCCGTGCGATTGCCGCGTGAAACTGCAAAGGAACGCCGCTACTAGTTCCTATCCTGACGGAGACACGACCTCAATAAGCATCTCGGTCTAACGCCCCGAAGGAAATGCCACTTTTGCCACGATGAGGTACGCCATCTGGTGCGTGGGCCAGAACCGGATGTTCTGTGGGCGGCGCACGGCGTGTCAGGTGCGACTGCCACCCGCTCCGATTCGGCAACTGCACGGCCGGGCACCCCGTCCGCCGAACGTCCGCTCATCGGCTACTTGCGGCGGTCTGGGCCGCAGCCCATGGCGATCATGGCCACGCAAGATCGATCGGATCTGTGTGCCCCAAACTGCGGGACGCCGAGCGTCCCGAGTGCACGCCGACCGGTGGATCAGGCACGATCGTCGCTCGCCAGTCAGCCACGCTCCGTGACCAGGCTGGCCGCCTCTGGGCAGTTCCTCATGGCCGCCTGCGGGCAGATTCTACTGACCGCCAACACCGGATCAGGGATGGGTTGCTGCCAAGTGGTGGCCACTGGTAGTTCGCCCGCCCACAAACCCAGTGCGGGATCCGGGCTGTCGCCGTCGTCGGGCGGGCCAGTGCGGATCTTCACCGAGGCCTCGTCCAGCGAAAGCGCCAGCAGGCGGACCGCGGCGAGTTCCTTGCGGCTGGGCTGGCGGGCGTAGTCCCACTGGCCGGGCGCAACGTGCTCGGTGATGCAGCGCAGCCCGGCGAGCCGTTCGTCGGGGTCGGTGACCAGGCGGGGTTGCCCGTAGATCATGGCGCTGCGGTAGTTGATGGTGTGCTCGAACACCGACCGTGCGAGCACGAGGCCGTCGGTGAGGGTGATGGTGACGCACACCGGGGTTCCGGCGGTGTTCAGGCTCTGGCTGGCGACCGAGCCGTGCAGGTACAGGGTGTCTGCGGTGAACCCGTATACGGTGGGGACCACCATCGGCCACTCGCCGGTGATCACTCCGAGGTGGGCGATCAGCCCGGCGTCTAGCACCGCGTACAAAGAGTCCCGGTCAACCCGCCCCAGGTGCCGGAACCGGCGGTGCCGGGTCCGTTCGGTCGCCGACAGCGGCAGCCTCCCGCCGGCGGGACTATTCGTCGCAGGCGTGGCCTGCGACGGACTGGCGGTCAGGGCACCGCGCCTTGCCTGGCACTGTGTCAGCCGTGATGGACAGGTCCGGGGATTGTGCGCTCATAGCGGTCTCCTGTTGAGCTGAGCGTTTAGGCCCGTTGCCCGGGGCGGGCCAGGGTGCCGGTGGCCGGGCCTCGGGAGCTGCGGCGCCCGCGGCCGGTGGCGGCCTGAGCTGAGTTCGGCGGCCGGGTTGCGGGCTGGGGTGGTGACGTGCTCCAGCAGCACCGGTACCAGGTGGCGCAAGCCGGGTTCTCGTCGCGGGTCAGTCCTGGCGGGTCAGCATGAACACCGGAAACTGCCGCGTGGTCCTGCCCTGGGCTGCGCCGAGGTCAGGGGACCCCGCGACCGGCTTCGGCCACTCCGCGACCAGCTTCGGCCACAGCTCGGCGCGGGCGGTGCCGCCCAGTTCCTCCGCCAGGACCGTGAACGTCTGGGCACCGACCTCAACGGTGATCCTGGGGTGGGCCTTGAGGTTGTAGTACCAGGTCGGGTGGGTGGGCGATCCGCCGTTGGCGGCCCAGATCGCGAACCGGCCGTCTCCCTGAGGGGAGCAGGCCACCGGCGTGACGCGCTCGATCCCGGACTTGGCGCCGATGTGATGGATCAGAATGAGCGTGGTGCCTTCCCACATCCCGCCGACGCGTCCCTCGTTCGCCCGGAACTCCTTGATGATCTGGGTGTTATAGTCGCTGGCCCCGCCCGCAGCCGAGTTCACCATGATCTCCTCCGGCACGTGTCACTGGTTGTGGTATTCGTCGTGGCGGCGCAGCCACGTCCCCATCGGGCCAACCTCGGCGCGGCCCTTCGGCGTCCGGTCGAGGATCGCGTAGTAGCCCATCAGGAATTCGGTGCCGCGGGCGTAGCTGGAGTAGCAGTGGTGGACGCTATCGCCCTCGCGCGCGAACGTGCTGACGCCGTGCCCCTCGGAGAAATAGCCGGCGATGTCCGTGCCGGTCGCGATGGCGTTCTGGCTGGTGATCGGCGGCAGGTTGTCACGGACCCGCGGGTCGCTCAGCCGCGATAGCGCCGCAACCTCGTTGGCCCCGAGCAGCGGCGCGACCGCCTGCGGTGCCTCCTCGCCGGCGGAGACGCCGAAGTCGAGGTTGAAGTCGCTTTCGTGGCTGGAGGCCCAGTTGAAGCTCCAGCCCATGCGCGCGCGGTAGGCGAGCAGCTTGTCGATCGGCGCGCGCGAGACGCAGATCATCGTCACGTCGTTGGCCGCGAGGTGCGGGAGCACCCCGTTGAAGCTGTCAGCCGTCGCCGAGCAGGCCGGACAGCCAGCCGTGTAGTTCGGGCCGAACATGAAGTGATAGACGGCCAGCTGCGAGCGGCCGTCAAACAGCTCCGCCAGCGTCCTGGTCCCGTCTTCGGTCTGGAGCGGCGGGTACTGCTTCTCGACCGGCACCCAGGGAAGCTCCCGGCGCTGCCGGGCGAGCTCGTCGCCCACCCTTGTGAGCTCCTTCTCGCGCTCCAGCAGCTCGGCACGCGCCGCGAGCCACTCCTCGCGCGTTCCGATCCGGTGACTGGTCATTGTGCTGTCTCCTTTGTATTTCCACATAGTTCGAGATGGACGGAGCCACCGATGTGACCTCACATCGGCGGCGCGATGCCGGGAACCGACGAGGGGCCCACGGTGATCAGAACCCTGAATGCGACGATCGCGAGTGCGAGCGGCACATCGAGGGCGGCCCTGGGTAGCAGGAGCTTCTGGGCAGTGACAAGGACGGCGATCGCGGCCATCCAGCCGACGCTCATCACGCCCAGCACCACCAGCATCGCCATCAGCCCGGCACTGGAGCCCGCGCAGCACAGCCCGAACCCGAAACCCGACCCGGCGGCCTCGCGGCAGCGGCGGCGGAAGTGCCGCTTGAGCGGCGTGAACTCGTAAGCCCCGGCGGCGATTGTCACCGCGCCGGCCGCGGCCGTCCCGTGCGGCTGGTAGGCCGCAAACACGACGGCACCCGCCAGGGCCCAGACCGCCAGGTAAGACCCGGCGAACAGCGGTACCGCGCGCACACCACCGGCGCGGGCGGCTCGCGCCACGGCGGGGGCCGCGCCCGGCAGCATCATCGCCGCCATCATCGCCACCCACACCGCGGTGAAGAACGCGAACGAGCCGAGCCGGGTCGCCACGCCCATGTCCATCCCGGTCATCTGCCAGACCGAGACCACCCAGCACGCGGCGGCGAGCCCAAGCGTCGCCGTCAGCGCGGCCGCCGCGGTCGTCCTAACGGCCGTCATTGCCGACGCCGAGGTCGTCAGAGCGCCCAGCTTCCAGGCGCGGCCACTGGGCGATGGGGCGTCCGCCCGGCCACTCTGGCCACTCTGACAGTGGTGGCCAATCGGGCGGGCCGCCGTTAGTCCGCGTGTTGGAGCACTGTTGTGGCCAGCCGGGGGGCGAGTCCTCCCACGGCTCCTGGCGGCCGTAGGCGGTGAGGTCCATGAGCGCGTAGCTGTAGTCCATGGCTTCGACGCCGCGGATGGTGGTCCAGTAGGTTTCGAAGACGCGGTCGCCGTCGCGCAGGTAGCACACCAGGTGCATCCTGCCGATCTGGCGGCCGACGAGGAGCGCGCCGAGGGAGTCCTGGGCGGAGTACCAGGGCATGTCCCAGCCCATGAAGTCGCGGTAGCGGGCGCTTTCGGCGTAGGGGCCCTGGCAGAAGACCGCGTAGGTGATGTCGCGGGAATGCAGGTAGGACACCTCGCTGACCTGGGTGGTGACCCAGGTGCAGCCTTCGCACTGCTGGGCCGCGGGCCGGCCGGTGTGCCACATGAAGTAGTAGGCGATGAGCTGCCGGCGCCCTTCGAACGCTTCGAGCAGGGTGAGCGGCCCGCGGGGCCCGGTCAGCGGGATGGCGGCGTCCATCTCCACCATGGGCAGCCGCCGCCGGGCGGCCGCGATCGCGTCGCCTTCCCGGGTGTGGGCCTTCTCCCGCACCCGCAGCGCGTCCAGCTCGGCCTGGAAGGCGGCCCGGTCGGTCACCGCGGGCATCGCCGGGGTGCCGACGGCGCCGTTCTTCGCCTTATCTTTCATGATCGCCTCCGTGTGTGTCTTGACACCCCTAGTTGCTTCGCGGCGTTCCGCGAGCCCGTACACCTGCACGGTCGCGCGTTTACCCTGCCACCTCGCCGCCATTCATCCACACCCACACGGCGATAAAAGACGCCAACGAGCCGAGCCGGGTCGCCATCCCGTGACCATGCCGTTCATCAGCCGGACCGCGACTACCCAGCATCTGGCGGCGACCCCGAGCGTCGCCGCAAGGGCGGCAGTCGGCGCGGCTGTCCTGCCGCTCGCCGTGGCGGCCGGGCGGGGCGGCGAAGCGTCCGGCCGGTACCAGAGCGGGCGGCCCGCGGCGAGGCAGCGCCAGGATCCCTGCCTAGCAGGCCTCCGGCCTGGCCCGGCGTCCACCTTCAGTCCCCCGCCTTTGCTTACGACGTCGCGGGCTGCGCTTGCAGCAGTGCGGCGTTCTGGCGCTCGAGAGCCTTGGCCAGGCCGCTGCGCCAACTGTCGGCGATGGTCCGGGACATGGGGTCGGGGGAGATGTCCTCCTCTCCGTTGTCCACGCCATCGAAGATGGCCCGAGCGACGGACTGGGGGGAGGACTTGGGTATCCAGGTCCCGGACCATGTCGGTGTCGACCGGGCCGGTCAGCACGGCGCGAACCCGTATGCCACCGCGCGGCCAGCAGAGAGCGCAGCGACTGGGTCAGGGAGAACGGGCCGCCTCGAGAGGGAGGCCCCATATCCATCCCGCTCAGCTCCCGGACAGCGGCCCAAGCGGTCGCCGCCCGCGCGGCTGCGGCGAATAGCCGGGCCGGCCTGCGCCTCAACGGTTGCGGTGGTGGTCATGCACTTAGGGCGCTAGTTCGCGGCTCGCACTGCTAGCCCGGAGCCGACCACGCTGGCGGCGGCTGTCTGGCCCAGCGCTGTGACGGATGCGGCACCGTAATGTGACCATCGCTCACGTCGACCCGCGGTGCGGGGCGCGCTACCGCCGCCAGTCCACGCGGTGTTCGGGGGTGTAGCTGCACCAGGTGCCGGTGCGCACCGACGCCCGCAGGTGCCGGCCGAGTTCCGGGTGCGCGTCGGCAACCCTGGCGATGGCATGACGAATGCGGTAGGTCACCGCCTTGCGCATACGCTCGGCCGGCGATCCAGCCACCCGGGGCCGTCCGCCCAGCCCGGTCGTTGCAGACAGCTCAGCCAGGATCGCCTCTCGCTCCTTGTTCAGTGCCTCGCCTTCATTGGCGCCAGCATCGACCGAGTCGAGCTCGGCGTCGATCCGCCGCAACCGCTCCCGGTAGGCCGCGAGCGCACGCCGGTCAACCACCGGCCCAACATCGGACCCGGGGAGCCCAGCGGCGCCGGTCAGCTGGCCGACATGGGTTTGTTCGCCGGGGCGGGCCAGCAGCACCGCCAGGTCGCGCAGCCCCTTGCTGTCCCGCAGCCCGACGGTCCGGCCGGCGTAGCACAGCGTCCACACCTCTCCGTCGAGGCGGAATATAGCCACTCCGTCTGGCGCTTCGCCGCCGCCCGCCCATTCCCGCGTCCGGGCCGCCAGGGCCGCGCCCGCCGCCGCGTCCAGCTCCGCCGCAAGAGCGAAATGCGCGTCGGCATCGTCAGCTCGGCCTAGGTAGCGGGCCAGAAGCCCGAGATGCGCGGCCACAGAGCCCCAGCTGCCGGCCAGGATGCCTCCGACGGCACATTGCCCGGCATATGGCTTCAGCAGCTGGTAGGCCACCTCGGCCGCGGTCCGGTGGCCGGCCAGCACAGCCGCCACCGAGACCTGCGCGTACTTGGGCAGCCAATCCCCGTCGCGGGGCACTGTCCCGGCAACTACCCGGTCGAGATCGGCGCGCGCCTCGGCGAGCTGCCCCCAGTGGGCTTTGAGCAACGCGCGTGCGTGGGCGCCCGCCTGCGGATCTTCCGGGATCAGGCCCACTATCTGGGCGAAGTCGCCGGCCAGCTCGTCGGCGCGGCCCTCGCTGACCAGCCGGATGAACCGCTGCACCAGCCCGAGGAGCCGGGCGTTGACGCTGCCCGCCCGTTCGGCCAGCTCGCCGAGCTCACGGGCATGCTCGTCGGCGCGGGCTAGATCGCCGCGCATGAGCGCCCGGGCGCCCCGCCACAGGGGCACGTACCAGGTCAGCCTGGGCTGGGCCAGGTGCTCGGCCAGCCGGGCGTAGGAGGAGATCTCGGCGTCCACCGCCGACCACTCGCCCGCTTCGGCGAGCGCGACCACCAGCAGCCGCCGTCCGAGCAGCTCGCGGGTGCGGTCGCCGCCGGCCCGGGCCAGCTCGATGATCTCGGCCGCCACGGCGCGCCGTTCGGCGACGTGGTCCGGGCCCGAGATCGCATCGCAGCGGGCGGCCAGCGCCGCGGCTAGCACCGCAGGATCGCCCAGCCGCCGGGCCATCGCGACGGCCTCGGCGCTCAGCGCCTCCCGCTGCTCGGGCGCGGCTCCAGTGAACGCCAGGGCCAGCGAAAGCCGCCCGAACAAGGCGGCCCGGGTTCTTGAGTCACCCTCCGGCTGGGCCTGCAGCGCCTCCGTGAGCACGGCCACCCGGTCCGGGTCGCGCAGGTCGATCTCGAAGCCGCCCTGGCCGCCAGCCACCCCGAGGGCAGCCGTGGCCAGCAGCTCCGCCCGGCCGGTCCGCCGGGCCAGCTCGGAGGCTTCGGCATATGCGGCGCGCGCCCGGTCCGGGTCCCCGGCAGCCAGAGCCGCCTCGCCCAGCGCGCACAGCAGCTCACCCCGGTCGCTGCCGGGGCCGGCAAAGGCCAGCGCTGCCGACAGCAGCCGCACTGCGTCCTCATGGCCAGCCCGGCGCACCGCATCCGCCGCCGCCAGCCGGGCGAACTCCACAGCCGGCCCCGCCTCCCCTCCCAGCTGTGCGGCGGCCAGCAGGTGACGGGCGGCGGCGGCCGGTCCGGCGGTGCCCGCCCGGTACCGCCCGGCTAGCAGCGCGCCGGCCCGGGCGTGCCAGCGAGACCGATCGGCAGGCCCAAGCTGGGTATCCAGTACCTCCCGGACCAGCGGGTGCGCGAACCGGTTGCGGATGACCACCCGGGCCGCCTGGGCCGCCGCCAGCGCGGACGCCACCGCCGCCAGCGGCTCCCCAGCCACCTCCGCGAGCAGCGGCGGATCGAACTCGTCGCCGAGCAGCGCGGCCACCCGCAACAGCCCGGCAGCCGGTGCCGGCAGCCGGGCCAGCCGCCGCTCCAGCACCGCCCGCACGGTGGGCGGTAGCAGCTCGCCCGGCAGCTGGGTCGAGACGTCCAGCCGCCCCTCGACGCGAAGCAGCCGGACCGTCTCGGCGGCGAAATAGGGGTTGCCAGCGGTGCGGGCATGCAGCCCTTCCAGGAGCGCGTCCGGGACAGCGGAACCGGTGGTCATCCGCACCGCGGCGGCCAGCTCGCCGGGAGCCAGCCCACCGAGCACGAGGTGGCGCTCCGGGCCGACCTCGGCGCACAGTGCGTCCGCCCCCGGCTCGGTGTCACGGTAGGTAGCCAACGCCACCACCGGCAAGGTGGCAAGCGCCCCCCCGATCGCCGCCAGCAGCCGCCTGGAACCCGGGTCCGCCCAGTGCAGGTCGTCCACCACCAGCAGCAGCGGACGCTTCGCCGCCGCCTCCCGGACCCCCGCCGCCACCGCCTCGAACAACAGGAACCGGGACAGCTCGGGATCCGCTTCATTAGGGCCTGAGCGCAGCACATCGCCGACGCCGAGCTGGTCGAGCAGCCGACCCCACATCCAGAACGGCGGGGCGCCGTCATCCTCCGGGCAACTCACCCACGCACAGCCGAACCCGTCCTTTGCCAGCAGGGCCGCGCACGCGGCCGCCAGCCGGGTCTTGCCGATGCCCGGCTCGCCGCCGACCAGCCCTACCCAGCCTCGTCGCTCCGCCGCCGCGCGCACCGCCGCGCCGTGCAGCTCGGACAGCTCCGCGACCCTTCCCTCCAGCACGGACCCGATCCTGCCAGGCCAGGCCGCCGATTCCCAAAGCCAGCTGGGCGAGGCGCCGGGGCTGTACGGATCGCCGACCACCAGGGCAAGGCCGAGTCTCCCCTGGCCGCCGGAGGCGAGTGGCAGTTTGACCCACGAGCATCAGCCGTTACCCAGCCACTCGTACTGCGGGAAGGCCACATGCTGTCGCCCGCCATGATTGTGGGACACTCTGAGGGGTTGTCTGCCACGAGGATGCTCGTGGCAAAGACAGCAGGCTCCTGGGCCGGGCGTCCAGGGTCTGCTGTGATGCTGAATGGCAGCGCCGTCCGGCGGGGGCAAGCTCAGGCTGTCCTGGCCGCTGGCACACCACTTTCTTCGCCAGGCCGACGGAAAGCCCGCGACCGACTACATAGCCAGAGCCGCACAGAACGATCATTCCAGCGCGGCCTAAACACCGTCGCCGACCGGCCGGAACCCGCGCATAGCGGCGGATATCGCACCTCAAGCGGTGCGCAGCGCAAACTACAGCGTGTGACAGAGGGACAGCGGCTCCTGGTGCCGGATCGGCGCGCCTAACGGCGGCTACGGAAATACTCGGGTGGATGATATTCAGCTGCAGAACGTGATGTCGGCCCGGCTGGAGGTCCAAGGGCGGAGTTAGCTGGGTGGCGCCTGCTCCTGGCCTGTTTCTTGTCCGCTTGATCGCCTGCGCTCAAGCTGTTGTGCGGCGAGCTCAACCGGGGGCCGGTAGCCGCGAGAGCTGTTGATGTTACGGTGCAGCGCATGGTTCAGGTCGCCGAGGTCACAATGTGCCAGGCCGCCAGCATCGCTGATGGCCACCTCACACAGGAACGCCATGTCGTTCATGCACCCCAGCACGCTGCGGTCCGCGGTCTTGGCCAAGATCAGCTCCTGTGAGCGCAGGTTGCCGAACGTTGCAGGCGGCAGGCCCTCGCGGCGAAGTTCCCGCTCGACCAGCTCGGTGACCAGACGGTGGGTTGCGCGCAGGTCTGCCGCGCGCACGTCGGCCTCGAAGATCGAAAACAGGGTGGCGGCGTGGGTGAGCAGCAGGCACTTGCGCCGGTCGAACCAGAGCAGGTTGGCGTACCAGTCCTCGGCTTCTGGTGTGGGTCCTGGCTCGGCGACGCGGCCCGCGCCGAGGACAGCCAGCAGCTTCTTGGTGCACCGCAGGATCACCAGCCGATCATAGGGGTGCGCGGCGCACCG
>WNFG01003508.1_pt1 | contig 15734 bp, 16 predicted proteins | sample 5400431 | NCBI WGS metagenome assembly WNFG01 (sample SAMN13153346, study PRJNA577476) | soil metagenome | isolation source: 120 cm saprolite under Douglas fir tree site 2 hole 3 replicate 2 | place: USA:California | collected 2015-04-18 | reverse complement strand
CCACCTCAGCTATTTGCCCTCCTGGCAATTATTTCCGTGCAGTTTGGGTCTTCTGTAAGTAAGAGTCTGTTCCAAAGTATCGGCCCGCTGGGAACCACATTTCTGCGCCTGGTTTTTGCGGCACTCTTACTCTTGCTGATCTGGCGTCCACGCCTACACGGCTATACCCGCAGACATCTACTGCTGATTGCGCTCTTCGGCATCACCATTGCCGCAATGAACTCGGTCTTTTACACAGCTATCGCGCGTATTCCACTCGGCATTGCGGTCTCACTGGAGTTCGTAGGACCGCTGGGAGTTGCTCTGATGCAATCTCGACACTTGAAAGACCTGGTATGGGCAGCACTTGCAGCAGGCGGGATCTTACTGTTGGCGCCAATTGGTCCAACGCATCTTGATCCGTTGGGGGTCGGGCTGGCATTGCTCGCCGGTTGTTTCTGGGGAGCCTATATCTTGCTCAATGTGCAAATGGGACGCGCATCCACAGGCGGTGCTGGGCTGGCACTGTCAATGGCAGTAGCAGCCTGTGTCATCGCTCCACTGGGAAGCATCAATGGTGGAATGAGCTTGCTTACCCCGCGGGTGCTACTGATAGGATTTGCGGTCGCAATACTCTCTACAGTTATCCCCTTTTCGTTGGAATTGGAGGCACTGCGGCGCTTGCCATCGCGTGTTTTTGGCATTCTCATGAGCATTGAACCGGCCATAGGTGCCCTGATGGGCTTTCTCGTGCTCGGCGAAGTGATTGGGCTGCGTGAAATGATCGCGATTGCGCTCGTTATCGCCGCCTCTGTGGGGGTATCACTTGAGGGAAACGCCCACCAGTAGTGGTTCCTCACCCGAAATGTGGCACCACCGCCTCACAGAAGTACTCCAGCGTCTCAATATCCAGAAAGCGGAACATGAAGTGCGTTACCCCAATTTCGGAGAACGCCTCCAACTCCTGGATAACCTCTTGAGCATTGCCCGCCACCAAATGTTTTTGTGGGCTGCGTACCACCCTGTCCGGCTCTTCTGCGACGCTGACGGTGCCTAAATAGGTCAGCTTGATCTCCGCCGGGTTTCGTCCTATTCTTGCGCAGTGCTGTCTGAGCAGAGCAACTTTGTGGGCGTATTGATCGACGGTGCAGGAATTGAAATTGTACCAGTCGGCATGGCGGGCCACGATGCCCAGGGTGCGCTGCTCTCCACCGCCGCCGATCAATAGGGGAATGGCCGGTGACGGCTGCGGTTCGCAGTAGGCATCCTGGATGTGGTAATGCCTGCCGGTGAAGGTTGCTGGCCGGGAGGTCCACATGGACTTGATGATAGTGACCGCCTCTTCTAGCTGTTCGATCCTGGTGCGAGCATCTGGGAAGCTGTAGCCGTAGGAACGGTACTCCTCCTCTTTCCAGCCAGCACCTATTCCGAGAATGAAGCGTCCTGCCGACATAGACTGGAGGTTGGCGGCCATTTTAGCCAGCAGCGCGGGTTGGCGATAGGCCTGGCACATTACCAGCGACCCGACCTTGAAGCCGGGGAACTCGGCGGCGAAATAGGCCAGGGTGGTCAGGCATTCGACGGTGGCTGTTTCCCCCCATTCCAGGTGGTCTTCGGCCCACAGGGTGGAGAAGCCTGGTCGTAGCGCGCGGATCAAACGCCGGTTGTAGTCGAAGAGTTGGTCGGCGGGAAAATTGAGCGGTGTTGGTTGAAGCATAAGACCAAAATCGATATTTGCCATGTGTGGTGTCTCCAGAGTAAGTAAGGGCTTTATTCAAGGGAGGTGGGGAAGCGCATGGCGGAGGCAAGCACCGCCACTACTATACACGGTGTGCCCGTCGTGCGGGTATAGTAGTGGCGGTGCTTGCCTCCGCCATGTTCACCCACCTCGCATTGTCGGATACCTTCGCAACTTTGGGTAACGGAAAGTCTATAGTAGTGGCGGTGCTTGCCTCCGCCATGCTTCCCCACCTCGCTCGGTGAAAAAAATCACACGCACATCGCTCTACCTCCCTTGAATATTTCTACATAATGGGCCACATATAGCCGGCGGATTGATAGATAGCCTCGATGGTGGCAAGGTTCTCTATGGTCTCATCAAGGCTGAGATAGGATTGATGGCCGTGACGGATGCAGGATGCAAAATGCTCTACCTCAAGTCGATACTGGTCAACGGGGGAGAAACGCTGGTGGATGGCCTGATCTTCCAGTGCGACAATCACCACCGTCTCGATGTGTCCAGGTGTAAAGGGTAGGGGAATGGTGATTGTTCCCCCTTCTCCGATGATCTCACCTACCTGGCGCGTCGGGAGTTCGAGACTGGAGTCGATCAGGCCAAAGCAGCCGTCGTCGAAGTCGAGGACGGCACTGGCGTAGCGTTCCACTTCGCCGTCCGCGGGAGTATGCACGCGAGCCCCAACAGCCAAAGGAGTATGCCCGTATACTGCGCGGCAGAGATTGACGGGATAGCAGCCGACATCCATCAAGGAGCCGCCTGCTAAGGCCGCCTGCAGGCGAATATCATGGGGGCGCGAACCGACGTTGAATGAGAACGAGGCACGCACTAACTTGACTTTGCCGATGCGACCCTCGGCCACCTGCTCCAAGGCCCAGAGCGTCTGTGGATGGAAACGGTTCGGTAACGGGATGTAGATAGCCTCAATCTCAGGATCGTTGATGACGCTGTCGTAATCGCCATAGATAAGCACATCGGGCGCAAATGCAAATAACTCTTGTACACGTTCAGGGTTGCGACTGCCTACGGCCAGCAGCCGTCCATTCGAGGATGCATGAATGGCGGGAGCCACTCGCTTGGCACCAATATTGGCGGCGCTGAGTACGCCCCAGCGCACAGGCATGTGAAGAGATGATTCGCTGGATTGCATATCACGTTCATCCTTTTTAATGTAGGGGCCTGATCCATCTCGCTCCATCTGCATCAAGTTAAGGGACCTCGCGTAGGGGCGGGGGTGGAGTGGAGCAGGGTGCCGGGAACCTTGGACCCTTGTGGTCGCCCGCGCATCCTGTCTCCCATGGGTTGAAGCGGCCTCCTCCACGGGCGACCACAAGGGTCCCCACCCCTCATCTACACCGCCCCCTACGTGTTATCCATCCATTCTTCGTCAGGTTGATGTATATTGAGCGCAATGAATTACACCCCTACTCTCTTATCTTTGGTCAGGCAACACGCAAAGTGTGGGCGAACCGCAGCACCGCGCTGGTCGGTTGGCTAAGCCAGCGACGTACCAATGTTACGATATACGCCGCCACCAGACCATCTAAGGCACCTCCCAGTACATCTCCTGGATAGTGTATGCCTACAAAGATGCGTGCCAGGCCAATACTACATCCTATCACAAATGCCGCGATGATATACCATACCGGTTTACGAAATAAAGCTGCATTCGCTTGTTGTCCCTGGTCTTTTTGTTTGCGCCGTGCCGATGTGAACATGGGTAGAAAAGTGAATAAGAGCATGCCAATTACGGCAAATGACCACGCCGTGTGGTCGCTGGGAAAGCTGGAATCGGCAGCGTGGCTAATTAAGAGATGTACTTTGTGGCTGACGAATGGCCGCGGCTCAAAGACAAATTGCTCTATCAGCAAGTTGATGCCATAAGCCAGCAGGCACGCTATAGCTACCCACAACACGGTGGCACGTCGCTCCTGCATGATCTCAGCCTCACCTGCCTGTAGCGGTCGTTTGCGCAGGTTTAGTGGTACTCCCCACACCAGCAGCAGAAAAATTGGCCAGAAGAAAATTAAGGTATTGGCGCAGAAGACCATCAATGCGTCAAACCAGGGAAATGCTCCAGCATAAGCATTGATATCCTGAAAAAGCATATAGTTGATTTGCATAAGCGTGGACATTACAGATCGCCACCTCCGTTCGTTGAACAGGCAAATCTTTCTTAACTGGCCTCTGCCTTCACATAGCCTCTGTCTTTCGCATACTGCCAGAGGGTACGTTGTAATTGGCGGCGAGCGCGAGATATACGGCTCATCACCGTTCCAATCGGGATATTTAATGCCTCGGCAATCTCTTTATAGGAGAGTCCTTCAATGTCTGCCAGTACGACCGCCATGCGGAAATTCGGCGGCAGCTCGTTGAGAGCCTGGTACACATCATCATCCAGGTAGTGGCTCAAGACCTCTTCCTCGGCCCCTATATTCAATTCTTGCCCGGTTAAGTCTCTGATGCGATTATAGAGATAGAAATCCTCACCTTCAGGGAGAGAGGTTGTTGTTGGGTGAGAGGCCTGCTTGCGATAACGATTGATCGCCGAAGTGTTCAAAATACGGAAGAGCCATGCCCGCAGGTTGGTGCCGCGTTGATAGGTATGGGCAAAACGAAAAGCTTTGAGCATCGTCTCCTGTACCAGGTCTTCAGCTTCTTGTTGATTGCTCGTCATGCGGCGAGCAGTACGATAGAGGCTGTCCAGTTGAGCCAGTACGCCTGCCTCAAAATCTTCTGTAGGGATAGTTTCGGGTGTATTTTTATCTGTAGCTACCTGCTGTGTTTCCTGTTCCGGTTCCGAGATTGGCTGGTCCGACATGCAAAGCTCCTCATTGGCAAATCTGCTTTCCAAAGGAAAGTGTCAATTGCAGTATAACGCAATGGCATCGGGAATGAAAGTCCCAATCATTATGTTAGAATGAGCAGATATATATAGCGACGGGCGAATCAGCACAGGAAGGATAATTGTTAGTTATGAATTGTTATGAGACTGTTGCTCGTCTTCACCTCTATATTGACCGGGAACTCAGTGCCGAGGAAGTCGCGATTGTGCAGCAGCATCTCACTGCCTGTCCGAGTTGCGAATGTCGCTTTCATTTTGACATCAGAGTTACGCGACTGATCCACGAACGCTGTACGATCGAGCAAGCCCCTACTCATCTTCGTGAGGCAGTATTGCGCCTTGCACGCGGCGAGCAGGTTGCTTTTGATCCCGAAGTAGAGATGGAGATCAGAGCAGATATTGAAGAGTGTGAGTAAAATACAATTTTCAAAGATCATATTCCAAGGGCCTGTGCATTATTGGAGAACAACCGTTTTTGCACGCCTTCCATGGCGGACGCAAGGGCCGCCACTACTATACCCAGCTGCATCGCCCTGGGAACCGAAGTATAGTAGTGGCGGCCCTTGCGTCCGCCATGATAGTTCACAGACCAGTTCATATTCCAAGGGCCTGTAACAACGAAAATTTCAGTTGTGCCAGTGCCAGCAACTCACCAATAGCCAGGATCAGTGCAAGGCCGAAGAATGGCAGTAGCTCTCGATAGCCTCCAAATGTCTGTTCTCGCCGACCAATGGCGAGAACGACCAGCAGATTGACACTGCTCAGCACGGTGAGCAGTCCCGCGGTGCTGAAGAGCGCGAGTGGATAGAGCAAAAGCGCGTTTTGTGAAGCCACCGCGAAAAAGCTCAAGATCAGTCCCGGTATGAGCAGGAGCAGTGCCATCCATGAAGGGATACTACGCTCATCGCTGTACTCGCACCACAGTAAGCGATTGATGACCGGCAGTGTGAGCGTTGCCAGGGCCAGCCCGGCAGCTAAGCCGGTGCCCAGTCGGAGCAGGTTATGTGGCTGGTAGAGGTGCGGTAGTCCGAGATCGAGAAAAAACGAATTGAAGCCGTCAACGACCATGGCCAATCCCCCGCAGACCAGCAGGACGATAATGGGTCGCAGTGGTAGTTGTTGTACTCGTCCTCTACCCATTGCATACAACGTCATCAGCGTGACCATAAAACCCAGGTAAATGCCCGTATTGCGTGCGCAGAGCGGCAGTTGTACACCCCCTGGATAGAATGAATGGGTCGGTAGTTGTGCGCAGATACCGCTGTCCAGCCAGCGCAAGCGATCAAGTAATGTGCCTCCCGGCAAGAAGATAAGTGCCGTCAGAAGGCCCAGGTAGAATATCCCCAACACTATTATCAGCCACGGACGTTTTTTCTCCTGTGCGTCCCCAGCACCTGTAACAGTGTTTTTGACTTCTTCCTGTATATTTTGAGCCATGAAGGAATCCTTTAGACATTAATCCCCAGGTTAAAATAGTGGTTGAAGTAGGGAAGCAGGTTAAAGAAGATCAATATACCCGCTCCCATCATAAATACTCCCGTCGCAACTTCTATCATGCCTAAGTAGGGTTTTAGCCGCTTGAATGCTTTACTGAGCCGGTCAAGTCCCAGCCCCAACAATAAGAATGGGATACCCAGGCCGAGCGAGTAGAACAGCAGTAATGTGACCCCCTGCCTAAGCGTTGCCGCATTAGCCGCCATGCCCAGGATGGGGCCGAGTATAAGTCCAACACAGGGTGTCCAGCCGATGGCAAAGATAAGCCCAAAAAGCAATGAGGACGGGTAACTGGGGCGAGTCGGGTGAAACTCGAAACGCTTCTGCCAATAAAAAAAGGGTACCTTAAGTATACCTGTCAGGTGCAATCCAATGATAACGAGAATGATGCCGCCGATTTGGCGCAGAAGAAATTGATTTGTGTGTAGAAAACTCCCCAACGTGCTGGCTGAAGCACCCAGAGCAACAAAAGCAATGGTAAAACCAAGCACAAACATCAATGCATGAACAAATGTGGTGAGGCGGCCTGGCTGCTCTTCCGCTTCAGCAGTAGATTGATGGACGCTGTGTCCTACCAACTGGGCTATATAGATGGGTACCAGGGGTAATATGCATGGCGAGAGAAACGATACCAGTCCTGCTGCAAAGGCAACGCCCAAGCTTAATTGCGACGAGTCCATGTTACACTGTGTCTCCTGATGACATTCAATCTGTACATTGCATAGTATAGCGTCTGGAAGGAGTACAAACAAGAGGAGAATTCATGGCGAAAGAGCATGTACGAGGCTGGCACCTGCAAGGTGCCAGCCTCGTACATGCTCTTTCGCCATGAATGTGATCAAATGTTTCTCCACTTTTTCAGCAATGCCTGGGCTGGCTGGACCAGGCGATCAGCTGCATGTCCTGTTTGATTGCTGCATCCTGCTAATTCTTTCAGGACATAGGCGACAATCGAGTTATCAGGGGAGGCCAGTTGGCCAAGCGAGTTGAGGGCAGTCGCGGCCACATGTTCATCGGAGTCCAACAGGGAAAGGAGCAGGTCGGGTATGGCCCACTGTGCCGCGATTTGCCCAAGTATGTAGGCAACGCAGGCACGCACCCCACTATCATCGTCTGTGTGCAAGAGTTCTACCAGCCGGATGTGTAGCATTTGGGGCTGATCTTCCAGCAGACACAAGAGTTCTATGGCGCGTTGGCGTACCCAGGCATTTGAACATGCCAGTAACTGGAAAGGCGTTCCATCGCGCACTATTTCATCACAAATGTCATGGTGTGCCCTCTGCAGGCCGTGTGCGCGTGACCGCCACGCCAGGTAGGCCAACGAATCGAGGGCCGTGACCTGTACTTCTTCCTGGGATTGGCGCAACGTGCAAAGTAACCAGCGCACCACCCGTGTCCGTGCAGGCATACGGAATACTCCTTGCAGCAAACGCAGCCCCTCGATAGCCGCGACCTGGCCTGCGTGGTCGCTGTCAAGCAAGGTTGTACCCAATACCGCTGCCGCGTATGCTCCTCCCAGGGCGGCGAGTGTATAACTTGCCTGTCGGCGTACTTCAGCCACGGGTGAACGTAGTAGAGGCACGACATCGGCGGGCAATGTATGCTGCTGCATTGCTCGCCGTACTCCCCTGCGTTTCATCATTTCTTCCAGCGCGGTCAGTACCGCTATCTGTACCTGGGGGTGGGAGGATGCGAGTAGCGCGCACAGTGCTGGCAAGGTAGATGGCGAGGCGATGCGGCTCAGTGCGCTTGCCGCGTGCAGGGCCATTTCTCCATGCTGATCCTGTATTGCGCCGAGCAACAGATCTATCAGATGTTCGCGTTGACAGTGGCTCAAGTGTTGGGGCGGCTCGGTTGCCAGCACGAAAGCCGCGGCTTTGCGAGCCTCAGTTGGCATGGAAGGCTCCAGCAGCTTTATCAGTACTTCAACTCCTCGCTGGTCATCGCTCTGTAAAAGCGTGTATGAAGCCGCAACGCGTATAGATATGGCCTCTTCTTCCCCCTGGCAGGCATGGAGTGCCTCCAATGTCGTTTTCTGCAATGGCAACTTGCCTGCCAGGTTGGCTAATGCCATGGCTGCCGCGTAGCGTACCGTTTCCCATGGGGCCGCAAGGCTCTGGCGGAGGAGCGTTTCATGCTCCGCACGGATATGTAATGCTATTGCCTCTACCACGCTTGCCCACAGCACCGGCCCGATGGGTTGAGAGGCGACAAGGGGGTGCTGTAATAGTGTATCGATCTGTATCCCCGCAATATGGCAGAGGCGCAGTAACAGGCGGCTGCAATGTTCATATTGAGGAGGCCACCAGGGCCAGGGAGGTGAGGTGATTTCAGGGTAGTTGTTCAATGTGGTCAATACCAATGGTAAGGATGATGCTCCCTGCCGCACCAGCCTTCGTGTAGCCTGTACTCGTATGTGATAGTCGGTTTCAGGACCAAGCAGTAGTGCCAGTGCTGTCAGGATATGCTCCTGGCTGTTTGTGCGATACAGTGCCAGGTTCGCTCTCTGCAATTCGTTTGGCATCCGTATCGATGCCTGCTCCGTATCCAGGTCTTCTTTTGGCATTGGCTCTGCTTTCGTGATGGAAGATGCTCTCTATTCGTTATACTCCCATCCACCAAAGCTGAAAGAACATAAGTTCTCCCATATTGTTGAGAAGAACAAGCTGCAATTCAGGTGTTTTTTTCTGCAGAAAAAAACACCTGAATTGCAGCTTGTTCTTCTCAACGTACTAACGCACAGCGAACAAACACAACAATGTGAGTGTTTGACAGCGTCAAACACTCACATTGTTGTGTTTGTTCGCTGTGCATCTCTATTGCTTATCTTGGTGATTTGAAGATCTTCTGCCAGAAAGGCTTGCGTGAAGAGGACGCATCCTTGCGAGAAATCATTCCATGCTGCTCTGGTTGCGTGGTAGTAGGAAGAGCCTGTCCAAGAGGCCCGGTAGGCCCTTCTGTATCTATTTGCGTTTCCTGAACAGCAGGAGCTTCGGGTGCAACCTGTTGTGGTAGCACCGGAGTGGGAGGTGGTGCCTGTTGTGCCGCCGCTTCGCCGGGTAGCGGCTGTGTATTTTCCAAATCTAAGTGACGTGGAAGGTGTGTTTGTGGTCGTTTAGGCGGATGTATGACCACTTTTTCGCGTGCTGGCCGGTTACCATTGTTGCGCATTGTTGGCTGTTGTGGCATGTGTAAGTTGAGTGCGCGCAGGTCCTGAGCCATTAACCTTGCCTGCTCGTAGCGTTCGTTGCGGTCGCGAGCCATGGCCGCTAAAATAATTTGCTCCAGCTCTGGTGAGAGTTCGGGATTATAGGTGCTGGGAGGGCGAAGCGGGCTACTCACAATGGCCTGGGTAAGCTCTGGCAATGAACGACCGACAAAAGGACGGTGGCCGCTGACCATCTCGTAGAGCACAGCGCCAAGGGCATAAATATCGCTCCGATTGTCAAGCGTATGTCCCCAGACCTGCTCGGGAGATGCGTAATAGATACTGCCGACAAGCGTTTTGGCAACCGTGATTTTCTGGTGACCTGTGGCACGGGCCAGGCCAAAATCCATCACTTTAATTTTGCCCCAGCGATCCAACATAAGGTTTTCTGGTTTAATATCGCGGTGAATAACATCGAGTTCGCGGTAGGCAGAATCGAGCGCATCGGCAATTTGTGCCGCGTACTCAGCAGCCAGGTATTGTGGAATGGCCCCATCCAGGTGCAACAGGCTGGCAATGGTTGGCCCCTGCACATATTCCATCACAAAATATAGGAGTCCGTTTTGCTGGCCGGCGTCAAAGATTTGCACGATATTGGGATGGTTGAGTCCCGCGATGATCTGCGCTTCACGGATAAAGCGTGCTACATAGGAGACGTCCTTTGCCAGGGCTTGCGAAAGTACTTTCACGGCAACCTCTCGCCCAAGCGCGATTTGTCGACCGCGATACACCATCCCCATGGAGCCGCGTCCAATCTCTTCTTCTAACTGATATCCACCCAGGCTCTGGCCTGCCAGTTCGTTCATATATGCCTGACCTCGTTAGTCGAGGTATTCTTTGAGAATGCGGCTAGCCTGTGGATGGCGTAATTTACGAATGGCCCTCTCCTCAATTTGACGTACTCGCTCTCGTGTTACCTTCAACTTCTTACCAACTTCCTCCAACGTGTGGTCGTGATCGTCAACCAGGCCAAAGCGCAGTTCAATCACTTGTCTTTCCCGCATCGTAAGCTGTCCCAGCACCTTGCGTATCTCCTCGCGCAGCAATTGCTGATCGGTCAGCTCCATTGGCCCACGTTCTCGCACATCTTCGATGATGTCGCCCAGGGTATTTTCCTCTTCCTCGGAGAGAGGGGCATCCAGCGAGAACACCTTTTCGGCCCAGATCATCAGCTCACTGACACGGTCTGCCGTCATGCCCAGGCGTTGTCCGATAATCTCAGGAGTCGGTTCTCGTCCTAGTTCCTGGTAGAGCTGGCGAGTCATGCGCTTGACACGCATAACTTCCTCCATAATATAGACAGGAAGGCGGACGGTGCGCGTACCTTCTAAAATGGCACGGGTGATGGCTTGCTTTATCCACCAGGTGGCGTAGGTGGAGAAGCGGAAGCCCTTCCTATAGTCGAACTTGGTGACTGCACGGATGAGGCCAATGTTGCCCTCGCCGATGAGGTCTTCCAGCGAGAGACCCTGTCCAACATATTTTTTCGCGATGCTTACTACCAGTCGCAAGTTTGCCTCAATGAGGTGGTTGCGAGCGTCCCTATCTCCACCTTCTGCGCGTTCCGCGAGCAGGGACTCGCGGCTTGCAGTAAGTAGAGGAATGCGTGAAATCTCACGGAGATAGAGCCGTAAGCTATCACTTTGTGCTAGACTACTAATGTCTGAATCCTGAATGGTTTCGCGTTCTGCCTCATTCGGCTTATCTTGCTCAGCGTCAAACATCACTTTTCGTTCCAAGTACTTTATCTCTCTTCCATCAGTGGAGACGTAAGATCGGTTAAGTCTGAAGTCATTGTATCATACAAATGTGTTATTGCAAGCAACATTCTCATCTGTTTTTCTATACATATCAATCTTTTCGGCCAAATCTGGAATATGTGAAGCCGCATTGGTGTTCAACAATGTAAGAAGAAGCAAGGAAATAAGGAGGGGACGCGCCATATGCGTGCGATTATCTCTGAGAAACTGCAAGCACACCTGCAGCGTGTAGGCAGCAACGTCCTGACTGTCACCCTCAACCCTTTACGCTGCTGAAGCGGCACCTTCTTTGATGTATCGGTCGATACTCATGAGCCACGCGACCCCAGCCGCTACGAATCGTTTATGCAAGACGGCGTGCAAATCTATTATTCTCCCAGGCTTGCTCGCAAGTCAAATCTGCTGGAACTCGATTACGTGCGTGTCCTGTTTAAGAACAAGCCGATTATGTCCGGCCCCGAAGAGCTTGTGGCAAACGTGGTGATGGGCAGATTCTGACTCATCTTTCCCGCGGGAAAGATGAGTCATTCCAAATATTTTTAGAAGGAAAGAAGCTGCAATGCGGGTGGTTTTCGCGAAAACCACCCGCATTGCAGCTTCTTTCCTTCTAAAAATGAGAATTGGCTCTGGCAAGCCCTATACGGAAGTGTCTCCATTGTGGTACTATCATCCTCGGCAAAACCAAATTGTAGTAGCCAGGGAAGGTGGACAATGAACGTGAATCCAGAGGAACAGACCAATTCATCAACGACACTTACCGCTTCATCAGAAGAGACGCATCTACAGGTAACGGAACTGGCCCAGATGCTGAGTAAAGAACTGGGCTTGCATAGCGGACAGATTGCACGCACCATTGCACTGCTGGACGAGGGAAATACCATTCCTTTCATCTCGCGTTATCGCAAAGAGGTCACCGGCAGCCTGGACGAGGTGCAGATCCAGACCATCGCTGATCGAGCTTTGGCCCTGCGCACACTTTTTGATCGCAAAGGAGATGTACGCAGGCTGATAGAAGGGCAAGGCAAGCTCACGCCAGAGCTTGTAGCGGCGATTGATGCCGCGACAACCCTGCAAGAAGTTGAAGACCTCTATCTGCCGTATCGTCCCAAACGCAAGACCCGCGCCAGCGTTGCCCGCGAAAAAGGCCTGGCTCCCCTTGCCGATCTCATTCTCCAGCAGCCCGAAATAGCTGGGGATACAGGTGCCATTCTTGAAGAGCGGGCTCGGCCCTTCCTCGACACTGAAAAGGGCGTGACTACCAGTCTGGAAGCCTACGCGGGGGCGTGCGATATCGCGGCAGAGATTATCGCGGAAGATGCCAATGTACGTGGAAGTATGCGTACCTCGTTTTTCAAGCGTTCCGCCATCAGTGCCAGGGTGGTCGACCTCGACACCGTTGCGGAGAAAGACCCCAAGGGTGTTTATCAACTCTACTACGAGTTTAACGAAAGTGTCACCAGATTGGTACCCCACCGCGTGCTGGCACTGAACCGTGCTGAGCAGGAAGGGGTGCTGCGTGTCGATGTCTCGCTGGCCTACGAACAGGCGCAGCCTGATATCACCCGGCACTACCCCGTCAGAGCTACTTCACCCTTTGCCCGGCACCTTACTGAAGCGATGGAAGATGGCTACAAACGCCTGCTTGCACCTGCTATGGAGCGCGAAGTGCGGGCAGAGCTGACGCGGCAGGCGGAGGAACATGCCATCAATATTTTCGCCGCCAATCTACGCAATCTGCTGTTGCAGCCTCCTCTGCGTGGAAAGAAGGTGCTGGGCATCGATCCTGGTTTTCGTACAGGCTGTAAACTCACCGTCATCGATGAGACTGGCAAGTACATCTGGTCTGACACCATCTACCTGTTCCAGGCGGAGAAGGCCCAACAGACGCTGCGCAAAATGCTCGTACAATACGGTATCACTGTAATCGCCATAGGCAATGGCACGGCATCGCGAGAGACCGAGCAGTTGATCGCGGGCTTGATTCGCGAGCTTGAGCAGGAAGGTGGGAAGAGTGGGCAGATTGGCTATGTGCTCGTCAACGAGGCGGGGGCCTCGGTCTATTCCGCGTCAGAGCTTGCTCGCCAGGAGTTCCCCGACCTTGATGCCACCCAGCGCGGCACTATCTCTATTGCGCGCCGCCTGCAGGACCCCCTGGCCGAACTCGTCAAGATCGACCCCAAGGCTGTCGGGGTGGGCCTTTACCAGCACGATGTGGACCAGAAAGCCCTGGCGGATATGCTTGAACGGGTGGTCGTGTCCTGCGTCAACTTCGCGGGTGTCGAGGTCAACTCCTCCTCTGCCGCCTTGCTCAAACATGTGTCGGGCATCAATATCCGTGTTGCCAACGCCATCGTCAAGTATCGCGAGCAACATGGGGCCTTCAAATCGCGTGAGGAGATACTGAAAGTTTCCGGCTTTGGCCCGGCCACCTTTGTGCAGGCGGCTGGCTTCCTCAAGGTTGCCAATGGCGTTGAACCGCTGGATAACACCTTTATCCACCCGGAGAGTTACGCGGCGGCCCGCGCTTTGTTGGAGATGCTGCCAGCAAATAGTGACGCTAAAAGCATGAAACCAGCCGAGCGTATCGCGCAGTTCCGCCAACTGGTCAAACTGCAACATAGCCCTGGCCGCAATAGCCGCAACTTTGCTGTTCCCGGTGCGAAGACTGGCGGCACTAATAGCGAACAGGCCGCCTGGGCCGATATCGCTAAGAAGGTAGGTGTAGGCCTCCCCACGCTCAACGATATCCTGGAGAATCTGGAGAAGCCCGGACTTGACCCTCGCGATTCCCTGCCTGCCCCCATCTTGCGTCACGATGTGCTCAAAATTGAGGATTTGCAGACCGGCATGGTCTTACAGGGAACGGTACGCAATGTGGTGGACTTCGGAGCCTTTGTCGACATAGGCGTCAAGCAAGACGGCCTGGTGCATGTCTCCGAGCTGGCCGACCGCTACGTCAAAGATCCCTTGACGGTCGTGGCCGTGGGACAGGTGGTGCAGGTGCGCGTCCTCAAAGTGGATATACAGCGCGGGAGGGTACAGTTGAGTATGCGGGGAATATAAGCACAAAAAAGAGCTAGCCCGAACTTTCCTTGTCGACCGGTGACCTCGCGCAGGTAGTCAATGATCGGATGGGGATCGATGCTTCCTCCGGTGAGGCCGATGTATCCATCCGGGCGCACCAGGATCAGCGCGTCTCCCGTGACGCCGTAGGCACGGGAGGCATGTCCGTCGTTATCGACCAGGATGTGGTCGGAGATGGCGGTCGAGCTGCCTGCGCGCGTAATGCTGTACGCGCGCAAGGAGCCATTGAAGACATCGGACAACGATGGCACGGGCTGCTCGCCGAAAACGAGCAGGGTGAAGTGCGTGCCCCGGAAGAGGTCGAAGAGCCGCACCTTCTCACCGCTTGTGGCATAGACACAAGGTGCGTCATCCCCCTTTCTGTTTTCACACGCCATGGCTTGGTCGTCTATAAAGCACACAGCATGGTGCGTGCATCTTCGTGCATTATGACTCCCCTTGTAGTCCCGGCTCAGGCGCATTCGTCGTTTGTTCTGCCGCGAGCACTTGCTTGACAAGCTCGCGCGCCTTTTCAAGCGTCACCCCTGACCTTCGCAAGACCTGGCCGCCAGGCTCCTCTTCTTCGCGCAGCAGGCCCAGCAGCAGGTGCTCTGTGCCAATGTAGTGATGGCCGAGGGAGCGCGCCTCCTGGACTGCCAGCTCGATACTCACCTTCCCCTGCTGCGTCATCCCAATCTGGCCATCCCCCGCCGGCTGCTCCCCCGCCGGGTGCAGCGTTTCGAGCTGCGCCCGCACCTCGCTCGACTGCACCTCTAACAGGCTCAGCACTCGGGCCGCGACCCCTCCACCCTCGCTCATGATCGCCAGCAACACATGCTCTGTGCCAATGCCGGTGTGATTATACCGGCTCGCTTCCTCACTCGCCAGCGACAACACTTTGCGTGCCCGTTCGGTGAACTTATCACCAAACTGGTTCTTTGATGTGATGTTTACCACAACCCGTTGACTCTCAATGAATTTCTCCAGATCTGCCGGAGTGAAGCGAAATTCGCCGACGATGCGATACGCAGTCAATTCTCCGCGCATGATTAACCGTCTTACAGTCACCGCGTCGATGCGCAGCAGTTCTGCTACTTCTTTTCCTGCTCTGCTGATAAAAAGATAAAACCCGATTTGGCCTGTCAGTAGCGCCCATCTCTCCATGCTATCTTCTCTTCCTCCTCTAGCTCCAGGCATTGGATTTCCCGACAAGAGTCGGGAAATCTTCCTGAGTGAATCAGGCGTTTGCACTCTTCCTGCCCAATAGCAATCTCAAGTATGCTGTCTTGCAGAACGCACAACCACCATCGTGTCGAGAAGAACGAACAGGGGCAAAGGCGTTCCTTACCCTGAATGAATTGAGGTTCACAACTTGTGAAGTCAGGAGGAAATTGATGATATCCACGAAAACACTGTATCAGTTGAGCGGTTTCTCCTTAGTGCTTAGCGGTCTCTTGCTGCTCATTGGGCTGATTCTCAACCCGGTGGATACTGGAGTGACGACGGTAAAAGATCCGCTGATTATGGCTTCTTACGTGCTCGGATTTTTCGCTGTGCTTTTTACCTTACTTGGATTGCCGGGAGTGTTTCTCCGGCAAGCTGAACGTGCCGGTCTGTTGGGCCTGCTCGGCATGTTCTTCACCTTCTTTG
>WNFG01002376.1_pt1 | contig 15738 bp, 13 predicted proteins | sample 5400431 | NCBI WGS metagenome assembly WNFG01 (sample SAMN13153346, study PRJNA577476) | soil metagenome | isolation source: 120 cm saprolite under Douglas fir tree site 2 hole 3 replicate 2 | place: USA:California | collected 2015-04-18 | reverse complement strand
GTCGCCAACCGACCATGTCGAGCCCGTGGTCTTCACCCGCGACCAGCTCGATTGGCTGCCGTGGCTCGAGCCGATGGCGGAGCACGATCTGACCGCCCGTCACATGGCCGGCCTGGTCGATGCCGCGCGCGCCAAGTCGCCCTATTTCCGGCTGCTGGTGCGCGATCCCGAGGTGCTCGAGGCGCGCACGCGGACCGACAAGGATATCTTCTACAATCCGGAGGCCGGCCTGCCGCGCGCCGAGCGCGAGCTTGCCGCCGCGGCGACCTCGCGCTTCAACGGCTGCATCTACTGCGCCTCGGTGCATGCGCGGTTTGCGGCGACCTATTCCAAGCGGGCCCAGGACGTCGATCGCCTGCTGGCCGACGGCGTGGTGGCCGATCTCGATGGGCGCTGGAATGCCATCGTCGCGGCCTCGGTGGCGCTCACCGCGACGCCTGTCGCCTTCGGGCCCGAGCACGTCGACGCCCTGCGCAAGGTCGGGCTTGACGATGCGTCGATCGTCGACGTCATCAATGCCGCGTCGTTCTTCAATTGGGCGAACAGGTTGATGCTGTCGCTCGGCGAACCGGCCGCGCCGCCCGCCAAGGCCTGAGCTGGCGCTTCAGACCAGGCGCAAGTCGGCGTGCTGGTGGGAATAGCGCCGGCCGGCCGGGGGCAACCTCGGCGGACTTTTCGCGTTTCCATCAAACGGCGGGCAGCCCAGCGGAGAAAGCGATGACTATTGCGCGCAGGAAGGCCGCGCATGCCAAGCGCGACACCGGCAAGTCGGACCTCAATCCGCATGACGCCCTGGTCCTGCTGACCGCCGATCACAACGAAATCGACAAGCTGGCCCGCGAGTTCGAGCGCCATCGCAAGACGGCCGGTCAGGTTGAAAAGGGCAAGCTGGCGCTCAGGATCTGCCATGCCCTGACCCTGCATGGCACGATCAAAAAGGAAGTTTTCTATCCTGCCGCCGAAGCAGTGCTCGAAGGCGACGACCAGGAACTGTTGGGCAAGCTGCGGATCGAGCAGGACGAATTGCGACACCTGATCGCCAAGATCGAGAACATGCCGTCCGACCACCCCTCTTTCGATTCGGCGGTCATGGTGCTGGCCGAACGAGCCGCGCGCCACATGAAGAAAGAGGAAGACGAGATCTTTCCCCGGCTGCGCCATTCCCGCCTCGATCTTATAGGCACCGGCGAACGCATGGCCGCCCGCAAGACCCAGCTCGCGACGGCGCCGATCGGTCGCCGGCTGATCCGCCAAGCCAGGAAAGTCATGGGCGGCGGCCGGTAGGGCCCCCGGCGACTTTGATGGCAACCGCCCGCGACCCGGTTCCGTTGACGAGTAACGGCGGCCCGAGCGCACGCCGCAGTGGGGAGGCCGCCATTCCGGACAGCACCATGATCTCCGACACGCCGGACGCCAAGCCGGTAACAGTGCTTGCACACGCCGCGCGCGTGCTGCCGGCCGTGACGGTCGACACCTATAACGAAGAACTGCGCGACGAAGAGGGCTTCGTCGGCGACCGGGCCAGCGGCCGTGCGTTTCGCGCCATCCTCGAGGACTGGCGCGACAAGTTGCGGGCGCAGGGTGAGGATCCTTTCGGCGACATGCCGACCCAGGATATCTCCAAGTCGAAGCTCGACAAGGTACTGGCCGGCGACGATCCCTTGGCGGCCGGCTTGGTGCATACAGCGGTCGAAGAGTATGCCGTCGAGTTGGCCACGGTCGTCCGTCGCTTCCTGCGATTGAAGGACTGGCAGGACACCGAGCGCATCGTCGTCGGCGGCGGGCTGAGCGCCAGCCATATCGGCGAGCTGGCGATGGGCCGGGCCGCCGTGCTGCTGGCGGGCGAACGCGTCGCCGTCGAATTGCGTACCATCACCAACAATCCCGACAAGGCCGGTCTGATCGGCACCGTTCATCTTGCGCCGAGCTGGGTGCTGGCCGGCCACGACGCCTTCCTGGCGGCGGATGTCGGCGGCACCAATCTTCGGGTCGGCGTCGTCGAGCTCAATTTCAAGAAGGGCGACCTGTCGAAGGCGGCGGTATGGAAGTACCTGCATTGGCGGCATCGCGACGATCAGCCGACGCGCGAGCAGGCGCTGGAGCGCATGGCGGATATGGCCAACGAGTTGATCGGCCTGGCTGCGAAGGAAAAGTTCAAGCTGGCACCGTTCGTCGGCATCGGCTGTCCCGGTCTGATCGACGAGAACGGCGTGATCGTGACCGGCGGCCAGAACCTGCCCGGCAACTGGGAAGGCCCCGATTTCAACCTCGCGCGCGAAATGACGCACCGGCTGCCGCACCTCGAAGGCCATGAGCCCGTCGTGGTCATGCACAACGACGCGGTTGTGCAGGGCCTGAGCGAAATCCCCAACGTGACGGATGTGAAACGCTGGGGCGTCCTGACGATCGGCACCGGCCTGGGTAACGCGCGCTTCACGAACCGCGACAAGGAATGAGCGCTGCCGACATACGCAAGTATAGGTCGACCGACCGTGCGTAGAATGGATGCCGGTCGCCAAACGATGTGAGCTTCGCCTGCGGTCTCCACAGGAGGGCAGGCGATGCTGGTTCAGTTGGCGGAACATACGGTCGGGATCGCCTTCGATCGGATGTTCATCCTGATTTCGGTGCAGGGCGATGTCGCCCCATCGATCGATCCGTCCGAGGTTCTGCCGCCGACGACTCGCCGTCGCACGCCGCTCCAGAAGTGGCGGCTGAAACGGGTCATCGACCACGTCGACGGCCATCTCGCCCGTCGCATCACCTTGGCCGACATGGCGGCAGCCGCCGGCCTCACCCGCATGCACTTTGCCGCCCAGTTCCGGACTGCCACGGGGACGCGGCCGCACGACTTCGTCCTGCAGCGACGGATCGACCGCGCCCGGGAGCTGCTGCGCAATCCCGAACGGACGCTGGTCGATGTCGCGCTGAGCGTCGGCTTCCAGACGCAGGCCCATTTCACCACGGTCTTCAAGCGCTTTGCCGGCGAGACCCCTCACCGTTGGCGGCGTCTAGCGCCAGGGCACCATGCTGCGGAAGACGCCGTCGCGCCTCAGCCAGGCGTGGAACAGGGCGGCGCCGAAATGCATCAGGATGGTTAGGAAGAGGACAAGGGCGAGAAGAGTGTGCACCCGCCGCAGCAGGGCGAACAGCGCCGGATTGACGGCGACAAGCGGCGGCAGATGCACGCTGCCGAACAAGGCGATGGGATATCCGCCGGCCGACAGCATCGTCCAACCGACCAGCGGCAGGGCGAACATCAGCGCATAGAGCACGAGGTGCGAGCCATGCGCCGCCCATTTCTGCCAGGCCGGCAGGTCGACCGGCAGCTCCGGCACCGGCCCTATGAGGCGCAGGCACACCCGGATCGCGGCCAGGCACAGGATCAGGATGCCGAGCGGCTTGTGCAGGTCGATCAGCCAGGTCCGCATCTCCGACACCGTCGACACCATGGCGATGCCGATGAACAGCATGGCGACGACCAGCGTGGCCATCAGCCAGTGCACCAGGCGCAAGGCGAGGGAGAATTGCGCAACGGGCTTCATGGTGCGGTCTTGCGGAGGGCAGGGTTGCGCCCGGCGGCGCTTGGCTCCGCCGCTTCGCCGTCGCGTCGCGTCAGCGAGACGGCATAGACGGCCGATCGCGCCGGCAAAAGCGGGTCGGCCGACGGCGCCATGCCGGCCGGCAGGATCAAAGGGTCGAACGTGATGTTGCGGCAGGCGCCCGTCTCCTCGGCTTCGGCGCGATCGATGGTGAGCGTGCCGACATCGATCTGCTGGCGGTCGGCCGGCCACGCCTTGGTGGCGTCGTCGACGGGATCGCCGGGCGCTGCCACAGTGACGACCATGTGCCAGCGCAACGCACCCTGGCGCAGGCGTGCGGCGACATCCTCGAACAGGAAATCGGCGCCGAGCTCGCCAAGCTTGCTCTTGTCGAGCGCCTCGAACGGCGTCTCGGGCACCAATGACCAGCGGACATGCCGCGTCTCGCCCGCCTGGTTGGTGAAGCGGAAGGCATTGATGCTGAAATAGCTGCCGTTGGCGAAGCTTGACGGCAGCGGCGCGTCGCGCATCCAGTCCATGAAGGCGCGTGTCTCCGGATGATGGGCGAGAAAATCGGCGGTGCGCGCCGGATCGGCTTTGCCGGTCGCCGGGTCGGGCGCCGTGGCGAGCTGGAAATCGCGGAAGGCCTGCGGCGTGGCGACGACGAAGATCGGCGTGTGGTCCATCGCCATGCGCCACAGCTCGCCGTTGGCCTGGGTCAGGCTGAGCGCGATGGCGTGGAAGACGAGGCGGCCGTCGGGCGCATAGGGTTGGCCGCCGCCGGTCGAGAACCGGCCGATCACCGGAACAGTGCCGGGCGCAAAAACCTGGGCTTTGGACAGCGCCGTTCCGTTGCCGTTGGACTGGAAGGTGCCTGCGATGCAGAGGCCCTTGGCATGGGCGCGGCGGAAACCGGGATGCAGGCCGTCATGGACCTGCAGGGCGTCGACGATGGCGCCGGGCCCGAGCCGTCCCGGCGAGAACACACCCCCGGCAAAGGCGAGCGCTGCCGTGACGGCCAGCAAAATGGCGGCGATCGACGCCAGCCGGGCCGCGATGGTGGGCGTGATGCGTTTCACGGGCAGGCTTGGCCTGCCCGGCGTTCACGCCTGGTCAACGCGCTGTCGAGGCAGCGGATGATCATTTGGCTGTCGACGGGTTTGCTGAAGAAGCCCGCGGCGCCTGCCGCCTCGGCGCGTTGGCGGATCCGGTCCGCGGGAAAGGCGGTGATGAAGATGATCGGCACGCCCTGCTGGCGGGCAAGCAGTGCGTCCTGCAGCTCCAGCCCGTTCATTCCCGGCATCTGGACGTCGGCGATCAGGCACGACGTGTCCTGCAGATGGGGCGAGGCGAGGAAAGCTTCGGCCGAGGCGAACTCGCAGGCTTGGTAGCCCAGCGAGCGGACGAGGCTGCTCATTGCGGCGCGAACCGACTCGTCGTCGTCGACAATAGAGATCTTGGCGGCGCTCGACAAAGGGCCGATCCTCCGGTGGCGGTCGCGATCACGATGTGACGCGCGCGATCGATTGGGCAACAGAATGCCCGATTGACGCTGCTCCCGACATCATACGGACGTTTAGGATGTGTGCGCCTTCGGCTGATGAAGCCCCAGGCTTTCGGCCATCCTCACCAGGTCGGCGAGGGATTTTGCCTTCATCTTCCGCATCGCCTGGCCGCGATGGATCTTGACCGTGATCTCGCTGAGGCCAAGCTGGCCGGCGGCCTGCTTGTTCATCAGCCCGGAGGTGACCAACGCCATCACCTCGCGCTCGCGCGCCGTGAGCGATTCGTAGGCCGTGCGCAGCACTGCCGCGGCCTGCTCGGCTTCGCGGGCCTGCTGGTCGCGCTGGATGGCGGCCGCCACCGCGTCCAGCATGTCCTGGTCGCGGAAAGGCTTGGCCAGGAAGTCGACGGCGCCGGCCTTCATGGCGCGCACCGACATCGGGATGTCGCCGTGGCCGGTCATGAAGATGATCGGCGTGCGGATGTTCGCCTTGACGAGCTGGCCCTGGAAGTCGAGGCCGCTCACGCCCGGCAGCCTGATGTCGAGCACCAGGCAGCTCGCGCCGTCGGGCCGCTTGCGCTGCAGGAATTCTGCCGCCGAGCCGAAAAGTTCGACCTGCAGGCCGACCGAGCGGAACAGGCTGCCCAATGCCTCGCGCACCGATGGATCGTCGTCGACGACGAACACGATCGGCTGGGCCTTGGCCGTGCCCGGCGGCTGCGGGGCGCGGCTCATGACGCGTCCTCGGCTCTGAGAGGCAAGGCGAATTGGAAGGTCATTCCCGGGCCTCCGTTGCTCGATGCCCATATGCGTCCTCCATGGGATTCGATGATTGACCGGCAGATCGACAATCCCATGCCCATGCCGTCGGTTTTGGTCGTGAAAAAGGCATTGAACAGGCGATTCATGTCGGCGGGATCGATGCCAACGCCGGAATCGCCTACGGCGACGACGACGTCGTCGGCCTGCGCGAAGGACCGGATCACCAGACGCCGCGGCCGGTCGGTCACGGGCTCCATCGCCTGCACGCCGTTCACCATGAGATTGATGACGACCTGCTGCAATTCGACCCTGTCGGCGACGACCGGCGGCAGATCGCGCGCGAGATCGAGCTGCAGCGTGGCGCGATGACTGTGGATTTCGCGCCGCACCAGGGAGACGGCCTCGGCGATGACCTCATTCAGGTCGAGCGGCAGGATCTGCGCCGGCGCCTTTCTGACGAGGGCGCGCAGCCGCTCGACCACCTGGCTGGCGCGCTTGCCGTCGCGGACCATGCGCTCGATCGCGCTGCGCACCTCGCCGAGCTCCGGTTCGCTGCGGTCGAGCCAGCGCAGTGCTGCTTCGCCGTTGGTGACGATGCCGGCCAGCGGCTGGTTGACCTCGTGGGCGATCGAGGCGCTCATCTCGCCCAGCGTGGCCACGCGGGCGGCATGGGTAAGCGCGGTTTGCGCCGCATTCAGCGCGTCCTGTGCCTCGCGAGTTTCGGAGACGTCCATCAGCGCGCCGACGATCTCGTCATCGCCCGACTCGGAACGTACCCGGTGGGCACGAACGTGGAGATGCCGCGTCGAACCTGCGGGCGTCAGCCAGCGAAACTCGTAGTCGTATTCCGGCTCGCCCCGCCGGACGCGCTCGAGTTCGCCCTGCACGAGCGCGAGATCGTCCTTGTGCACCCGCTGAAGGAGCACATCGCTCGGCGGCTCGACGCTACTGCCCAGCTCCATTATCCGGCAGCCTTCCGTCGACCAGAAGACCTCGCCGGTGGCGACCTTCCAGCTGAAGGTGCCGGTGCGGCTGAGCCGCTGGGCTTCGTCGAGGTAGGCTTGGACGCGCCGGCGCTCGGCGTTCTCGGCCCGCAGCGCCTCGTTGAGCCGCGCCTGCTCCTGGAGCGCGCCCTGCAATTGATCGCGCGCGTGGCGGAGCGATTGCTCGCTGCGCCTTTGCGCGGCGCTGAGCGAAACCACGAAAAGCGCTGTTATGCCGAACAGGACGACGCGAGGAATGTCGTTGGGGGCGATCCCGAACGAATCGGAATCGACGAAAAAATAGGTGAAAAGCAGGATCGCCAGCACGGTCGCCAGCAGGCTGGGACCCAGCCCGCCGAACCAGGCGGCGAACATGATCGAACAGAGGAACAGCGACACATAGGGCATGGTGTTCAGGAAGCTGTCGAGCAGCAGCGCGGCGACAAGCGCCGTCGTCACCGACAGTATCGCAACGGCATAGGCGAGAATCGCGGGAGACTGGGGCCGCCACGCAGGACTGGACGTCGTCATCTTCTTGCCTCTCCAAGACTAGCGACGCTGGCGTCAGTCCGGAAACTTATACCTTGGTATGTGACTTGCCCATGCCTTGCCGCCAGCCCGCGGATGACGTGCGGAAACGCCGGGCGACTTGGGTGAGGCAGCAGGGGAGTCGCCCGGCGAGCAGGTGTGGGTGATCGGGGGAGGACCACACCCGCAAGAGATGCAGAACATCTCGTTTCCGCAGGCACCATCCTTGCCGAACCCACGGGCCCAGGTCTTTTCAAAGTGGCAACCCGCTTTCGCGTTCGCACGCCGGCAGCGGGCTCGACGGCTCATACCATCGTATGACGCGGCCAAACCAACACCGGGGCCGTCGCTACCTAGGGACGATGGATGGTCACGGCGAGAGTGCCGATCCTCGTGACTTGGGCGCCGCCGTCATCAGCGACGATTGGGAAAGCCATGGGCATTGTCCGCTTCGCGTTGCGATTTCCTTACACGTTCTATGTCGTGGCCGCCCTGATTCTGTTCCTCGGCTCCGTCGCCAGCTACGTGATGCGCACCGACATCTTCCCGGAGATCAGGATTCCGGTGGTGACGGTGATCTGGAGCTACACGGGCCTCAGCACGCCCGAGATGGAGCAGCGGGTCACGACCTACAGCCAGTATTCGATCAGCGCCAACGTCAACGGCATCAAGGACATCGAGGCGCAGACGATGAACGGCCTGTCGGTCCAGAAGATCTACTTCCAGCAGGACGTCAATCTCGATCTCGCGATCGCCCAGATCGTTGCCGCGACCAACGCCATTCGCGCGCTGATGCCGGCCGGCATCCAGCCGCCGGTCGTGGTCCAGTTCAACGCCTCGAGCGTGCCGGTGCTGCAGATCAGCCTGAGCTCCGACAGCCTCACAGAGCAGCAGCTCTACGACTACGGCATCTACCGCATGCGCCAGCAGCTCGCGCCGATCCCCGGCGTCACGCTGCCGACGCCGGCCGGCGGCAAGTACCGCCAGATCATGGTCGACATCGATCCCGCGAAGCTCGTGGCACGGGGCCTGACGCCGCTCGACGTGGTCAATGCGGTCAACGCGCAGAACCTCACCCTGCCGTCGGGCACGGCGAAGATCGGCGACAGGCAATACGCCGTCCTCACCAATGCCACGCCCGCCAGCATCGCCGAGCTCAACGACATCCCCGTCAAGGTCACGAACGGCGCCACCGTGTTCGTCAAGGATGTCGGCCAGGTGCACGACGGCTGGCTGGTCCAGCAGAACGTCGTGCGAAAGGACGGTCGCCGCTCGGTTCTTCTCAGCGTCATCAAGAACGGCAACGCCTCCACGCTCGAGGTCGTCAACGCGGTGCGCGCCGCGCTCAAGACCGCGCGTGCCGCCGCGCCGCCCGGTCTTCAGATCGACGAGCTGTTCGACCAGTCGGTGTTCGTCAAGCAGTCCATCGAGGGCGTGCTGCGCGAGGGCGCCATCGCCGCCGGCCTCACCGCGCTGATGATCCTGCTGTTCCTGGGCTCGTGGCGGTCGACCCTGGTCGTCATGACGTCGATTCCGCTGGCGATCCTCAGCTCGCTGGTCGTGCTGTACTTCCTGGGCGAGACCATCAACACCATGACCCTGGGCGGCCTGGCGCTGGCCGTCGGCATCCTGGTCGACGATTCGACGGTCACGATCGAGAACACCCACCGCCTGCTGAACGAGGAAGGCCAGCCGCTGCCGCAGGCGACCCTGCACGGCGCGGCCGGCATCGCCATACCGACCCTGGTCTCGACGCTCGCCATCAGCTGCGTCTTCACCTCGGTGATCTTCCTCGACGGCCCGGCCAAGTACCTGTTCACGCCGCTCGGCCTGGCCGTGGTGTTCGCCATGCTGGCGTCCTATGCGCTCTCGAGGACCCTGACGCCGATCATGATCGGCCTCCTGACCAAGGGCGAACATGGGGGCGCCATCGCCGGCGGACTGCGCGGCTGGTTCGCCGGCCTGCATGTCGCCTTCGATCGCGGCTTCGAACGCATGCGCGCGGCCTACGTCCAGCTGCTCACGGCGCTGCTTGCCCGGCGCTTCGTCATTCCGGTCGCTGCCGTCCTGGTCGTGGCGCTCGGCTCCGTATTGTTCGTCTTCGTCGGCCGCGACTTCTTTCCGCCGATCGATGGCGGCCAGATCCAGCTCCACGTCCGTGCGCCGGCCGGCAGCCGCATCGAGGCGACCGAGCGCATCTTCCAGGCCGTCGAGGACAAGATCCGCGAGGTCATCCCCGAGCAGGATCGCCACTTGATCGTCGACAATATCGGACTGCCGGCACGGTCCTACAATCTTGCCTTCGCCGACGGCTCGACGATCGGCGTGAACGACGGCGTGATCCTGGTCGCCTTGAACGAAGGCCATGCGCCGACCCGGGACTACGTGCGCCGGCTGCGCGAGGTCCTGCCGGCGACGTTTCCCGAGGTCACGTTCTACTTCCAGGCAGCCGACATCGTGACCCAGATCCTCAACTTCGGCCTTCCCGCCCAGATCGACGTGCGCACCGTGGGTTACGACCGGGCCACCAACCTGCGCGTCGCCAAGGAACTGCGCCAGCGCATCGCGGCCATCCCGGGAATCGTCGATGCCCATCTCCAGCAGGAGGTCGATGCGCCGGCCTTCTACGCCACCATCGATCGCACGCGTGCCGCCCAGCTCGGCCTCAACGCCATCACCGTCGCCAACAACGTCAATGTGACGCTGAGCTCGTCGGAGCAGGTATCGCCGAACTTCTGGACCGACCCGAAGTCGGGAATTCCCTACTATCTCGCGGTGCAGACGCCCGAGCGCAGCGTGAGCTCGCTGAACGAGCTGGGCAACACGCCGGTCTCCACCGCGCTGTCATCCGGCGAGGGGCCGGTGCCCGGGCTGTTCAGCAATGTCGCAACCTTCGAGCGGCGCAGCGTGCCGACCAATGCCAACCAGGCGAACATCCAGCCGGTCTATGAGGTCTATGCAAGCCTCCAGGGCAGCGACCTGGGAAGCGTCGCCCGACGCATCGACCAGGTCGTGGCGGAGCTCGGCAAGGAACTGGCGCCGGGCAATTCGATCCAGGTCATCGGCCAGATCCAGAGCATGAACAGCTCCTTCCTCGATCTCGGCATCGGGCTCATGTTCGCCGCCGTGTTCGTCTATTTCCTGATGGTGGTGAACTATCAGAATTTCGGCGATCCGTTCGTGGTGCTGCTCGCCTTGCCGGCGACCTTCGCCGGCATCGTCACCATGCTGTTCGCGACCGGTACGACTCTCAACGTGCCGTCGCTGATGGGCGCCATCATGGCGGTGGGCGTCGCCTCGGCGAATTCCATCCTGCTCGTCACCTTCGCGCGCGAGCAGCAGCTTGCCGGCAAGACCGCCGTCGAGGCCGCGATCGACGCCGGCCGCACCCGGATCCGGCCGGTGCTGATGACGGCGGCGGCGATGATCGTCGGCATGATCCCGATGGCGATCGGTGGCGCCGGCGAGGAGCAGAACGCGGCACTGGCGCGCGCCGTCATCGGCGGCCTGATGTTCGCCACGCCGACGACGCTGCTCGTCGTGCCCTGGCTGTTCGCCAAGCTGCGGTCGGGCAACGACGGCAAGCCATCGCACGGCGTGTTCGAGGAGGAAGTGACATGAGCAGGACAGCGCGAATGCTGGGTGTCGGCGTTCTGCTGGCGCTCGTGGCGACCGTCGCGACCGGCGCGTGGAGCCATCTTTCGCAGTATCGCCAGGTCATGGCAACCGCCGAGCAGCGGCGCGACTTCGTGCCGACCATCCGTGTCGGCACGGTGCGGGCCAGCGAGGCCGATCGGGTCGTCAGCCTGCCCGGCACGACGTCGGCCTTCGCCACCGCGAACATCTTCGCCCGTGCCAGCGGCTACGTCGATCAGCGCAACGTCGATATCGGCGACCGGGTGAAAGCAGGCCAGCTCCTGGCCACGATCGTGGCGCCCGAGCTCGATCACCAGATCGCGCAGGCCGAGGCGACGCTGAAGCAGCTCCAGTCGACGCTGCAGCAACGCAAGGCAGCCCGCGAGCTGGCGCGCGTGACGTGGGAGCGCGACAAGCCGGTGGTCCAGAAGGGATGGCTGCCGCAGCAGCAGGGCACCATCGACGAGCAGACCCTCAGGCAGCAGGAAGCCACGGTCAAAGAGGCGCGAAACAACGTCGTCGCCCAGGAAGCCCAGGTCAACGTCCTGCACCAGCAGAAGATCTATCAGAGTGTCGTGGCGCCGTTCGACGGCGTCATCACCCAGCGCAACATCGACATCGGCACCCTGGTGCAGGCCGATGCGACCGCCGGCACCTTCATGTTCACCATCATGAAGGGCAACGTCATCCGCACCCAGGTCTTCGTGCCGCAGGACGCGGCGTTCGGCCTGGGTCCCGGCGTGCCGGCCGTCGTGCGCGTTCCCGAGATGCCCGATCGCACCTTTCCGGGCACGGTGACGCGGATCGCCGACGCGCTGCAGCCCGGCTCCCGGACGCTGTTGACGGAGATCGACATTGCCAATCCCGACGGCGTGCTGACGGCGGGCATCTACTGCACCGTCGAGCTGCACATTCCGCGCAAGACGGCGAGCTTCTCGGTCCCGGCCAGCGCCATCGTCTTCAATGCCAACGGCGTGCAGGTCGCCGTGGTGGAGAATGGCGTGGCGCGCATCCGCAAGATCACGGTGGCGCGCGACCTTGGAACGGAGGTCGAAGCGCGCGACGGCGTCAAGGCCGGCGACCAGGTGATCCTCAATCCCCCGGTCGATCTCGTCGACGGCGCCAAGGTCCAGGTGCGCGCTAGCCCGTCGTGAAGCGGCGCGGCCGCAGGCCGGCGTGGAACCAGGTGATCATCGAGTAGATGTCGTGGACCGGCACGCCCAGCGCGTCGCGTAGCGCGGCGGCGTAGGGCGGCATGTTGGTGCATTCGAGCACGATGGCGCCGATGTCGGGATGGGCCGCCATCAGCGACTTGCCGGCGTCCAGAATGTCCTGCTCGGCCTTGGCCACGTCCATGTCGTCCTTCTCGCCCAGGATCAGCACGCGGAAGAATTCGCGGCCCTTCTCGGTGCCGACGAACGGCGTGTCCAAGGGAACGCCGGCCGCTTCCAGATGCCGAGGCGTGAGCGACGCGGCGCTGACGGTGATCACGCCGACCCGCTTGCCGGGCGGCAAGGTCGCCTGGACCCATGGCACTTGCAGAAGCGCGCTGGTCGCCACCGGAACCTTCACGTGCGCCGCCAGCTCTTTCTGGAACAGCGACAGGAACCCGCAATTGGTGGTGATGGCCTCGGCACCGTGATGGACCAGCTCGGCGGCCGCCTCGAGGAAGGCGGGCAGCAGTCCCGCGGCGCCCTTCAACACCACGGACTCTGGCGTCGCGCCCTTCACAATTCTATAGAGCACCGGAAAAGGCCAGGTCGTGGCGTTGCCCATGTCGCCCGGGATACGGGGAAACCGCGCCTCCAGCATCAGGATGCCGAGCGGCGCGCCGTAGAGGGCCTTGCCACCCTTTGCAATGGTGCTCACGTCGCGGCTCTCCCCAGGAACCAGTCGAGGATAGGACCATTCTCGTCGCGCGGATAGGTATGCGAGAGGTCGGCAATCTCGCGATAGACCACGGCGGCCCCGGCCTGGGCCAGCGTCCGTTCGGCGCCCTGCGCCACCTCGGGCGGAAACATCCAGTCCCGCGCGCCATGCACGATATGGATCGGCAGGCCGCGCACGCGGTCGGCACTGGCGGAGGTCATCATCAGGGGGTGAAAGGCCGCCGCGATCGGCGCCAGATGGGTGAAGCGGCAGTTCTCGCGCACGCCCAGCACGTAGGTGAAGGTACCGCCGTCGCTCATGCCGGTCAGGAGCTTGTGCGCGGCATCGACCGGCCACTGCTGGGCGACCTGCTCGACCATGCGGTCGATGCTGGGCCCATCGACGTCCGGTTCCATCAGCGACCAGGTCGAGCCGATGGCCGTCGGCGCGATCACGATCAAGCCGCGGGTGCGCGCCTCGCGCAGCCAGCCCCACAGGAAAGCGCCGCCATTGCCGCTGCCGCCATGCATTGCCACGACCAGCGGATAGGCGCTCGCCGCATCGTAATATTCGGGCACATAGAGCGAGAAGGCACCGCGTGTGCCGGGCGGCCCGCCGACATGCATCACGCCGACACGCTCGCGCGCCGGATCGACCGCGGCGAGGCGATCGGTCAGCGCCGGATCGCTGCGCCTTGCCTGTTCGAGGAAGAATTGGCTGACCGGCTTGAGAAACGCCGCCAGGGGATAGAGCGACTGGGCGGCCTTGGCATAGCTGCGCAGCGCCCGGTAGGCAGCAACGATCGGCTGCGGCGCCTTGCCGGCCGAGCGCAGTCCGGCAATGCCCTGGCCGGCCGCCTCCGCCGCCGGCTCGAGGCAGTCGCGGACCGGCGCCAGGCGTCCCGGCCAGTCGAGGGCGCGGGACAGCGTGAGGGCTGCGTTCAGCTCGTCGTCGCGGCCGGCCATGGCCTCGATCAGTTGCGGCAGGGAATCCGGCGCGAGATGGCGGCCGGCAAATTCGAGGGCGTGCAGGGCCTTCAGAGTCGCCGGCACCAATCGGGCGATGGCATCGGCGGCGGGCTCGTTGCCTGCGTTGGCCATTGGCGTGTCAGTCCTTCAGCACCGCGGCTTCCAACGGCGGCTTGCCGCGGATCATGTCGGCGGCCTTCTCGGCGATCATCAACGCCGAGGCGTTGAGGTTGGCCGAGGGCATGCTCGGCATGATCGAGGCATCGGCCACGCGCAGGCCCAAAAGCCCGCGCACGCACAACTGGTCGTCGACCACGGCGGTGGGATCGCTGTCGGGCGCCATGCGGCAGGTGCCCATGAGATGGAAGGTGGTGGTGCCGCGCTGCTTGGCGGCGCTCAAAAGCTCGTCGTCGGACTGCACGTTGGCGCCGGGGAACTCCTCGCGGTCGTAGTATTTGCTGAGCGGCCGGGAGGCGAGCAGCCGGCGGGCGAGCTTCATGCCGGCCAGCAGCACGCGCCGGTCGCTTTCGGCGACCAGGTAATTCGGCTGGATGATGGGATGCTCGAACGGATCGGCCGAGCGCGCGCGGACATAGCCGCTGCTCTCGGGCCGCTGCTGCCAGGAGGCAATGGTCATGCCCGGGAAATCGTCGAGGGTCGACTGCACGCCTTCCTTGTAGCTCGCCGGCGTGAAGGTGAGCTGCAGGTCGTAGTTGTCGACCCGTTCGTCGGACTTCCAGAACACGTAGATGAGGGTCGGATTGAGCGCCAGGATGCCCTTGCGCGCGACCGCGTATTTCAGCACTTCGCCCACCAGCTTTAGCCCATGCGAGCGCTCGTTGATCGTCTCGGCGTTCTTGACCCGGGCGACGAAGCGCGGCGCGTAGTGATCGCGCAGGTTCTCGCCCACGCCCGGCAGCGCGTGGCGCACCTCGATGCCGAGCGATTGCAACAGCGGCGCCGGACCGATGCCCGACACCTGCAGGAGCTGCGGCGAGTTCACCGCGCCGCTGCTCAGGATCACCTCCTTGGCGGCGCGCACTTCGACCGATGCGCCGTCGCGGCCGCCCTTGCGATAGCGCACGCCGACGGCGCGCTTGCCCACCAGGACGATCTCGGTGACGTGCGCGTTGGTGCGCACCGTGAGATTGCGGCGCTTCATCGCCGGATGCAGGTAGCCGCGCGCCGCGCTCTGGCGGCGGCCGTTCTGGATGATGCGCTGCACGTAGCTCACGCCCGCCTGCAGCGCGCCGTTGTAGTCCTGGTTGCGCGGGATGCCCATCTGCACCGCGCCCTCGATGAACGCCTCGCACAACGGATCGCGCCAGTCGAGGTCGGTGATCGGCAGCTGGCCGTCGCGGCCACGGAACAGGTCGTCGCCGCCCATCCGCCGTTCGGTCCGGCGAAAATAGGGCAGCACGTCGGCATAACCCCAACCGTGATTGCCACGCTGCGCCCAGCCGTCGAAGTCGAGCCGCTGGCCGCGATTGTAGATGTGGCCGTTGATCGAGCTCGAGCCGCCCAGCGTCTTGCCACGCGGGGCTGCGATGCGCCGGCCGCCGGTCCATTCGCTGGCCTCCGACGTATAGAGCCAGTTCACCCGCGGATTGACCAGGGTGTACATGAAGCCGGCCGGAATATGGATGAATGGATGCCAGTCCCACGGCCCCGCTTCGAGCACGCAGACGGTGACCTTCTCGTCTTCGCTCAAGCGGTTGGCGAGCACGCTGCCGGCCGATCCGGCGCCGACGATCACGTAGTCGAAGATTTCCACCGTCGTCCCGTTCATTCGGCAACGGCGGCGCGGGTCGGCAGGAAGGCGGGCATCACCTCGCGGGCGAAGGCGCGCAGGTTGCCCACCGAGGCGTTGGGATCGACCAGCAGGATGTTGGTGGCGCCGCCCGCCTCGAGCTGTTTCAGCCGGGCGATCACCTCTTCGGGCAAGC
>WNFG01002375.1_pt1 | contig 15740 bp, 11 predicted proteins | sample 5400431 | NCBI WGS metagenome assembly WNFG01 (sample SAMN13153346, study PRJNA577476) | soil metagenome | isolation source: 120 cm saprolite under Douglas fir tree site 2 hole 3 replicate 2 | place: USA:California | collected 2015-04-18 | reverse complement strand
GCAGTCTCCGGGTCATCGTTTCGGGTCGAGAGCGCTCTCATCGCCGAAAAGCCGGCAACCGACAACGGCGTCACGGCGGCCTCACTTCCTCCGCAGATCATCACCTCCGCATCTCCGCGCTGTATGATGCGGAAGGCTTCCCCGATACCATGCGCTCCTGTGGTACACGCAGTGGCGCATGTGATATTGGGACCTCTCGCTCCACACTGGATCGAGATCTGGCCAGCTGCCAGGTTTGCGATAGAAGCGGTAATGAAGAAAGGCGATACACGCGAGGGTCCCTGCGCGACGAGTTTGCTGTGCTCTCGCTCGATCACTTCGAAGGCGCCGATGCCGCTCCCAACGTAGACGCCAACCCTCTCAGCATTTCCCGGCGTAACATGGATCGCCGCTTGAGTCGTGGCGTAGTGGGACGCCGCCACCGCGAATTGGATGAAGCGACCCATTTTCTTCACGTCCTTCCGCTCGATGAAGTCTTCCGGTACAAAACCCTTTACTTCACCCGCGAATCTGCACGCATAGTCATCGGCTGAGAAAAGGGTTATAGGCGCTATGCCACTTCTCCCGCTCAGAATCGCCTGCCAGGTCTCTTCTGTCCCAACGCCGAGCGGGCTGATAAGCCCGATGCCAGTGACCACGACGGAGCGCGGCCGCTTCTGACTAAACTCTTCAGCCATCGCATCCTTTCTTAACGCAGCTGGACCGTGAACATTGAAGCGCGATGGGGGGGAAGTAGGAAGTCCCCGCGAAACCGACGTTGCCAGGCATGGCGGGATTATCGTCCTGCGGCCTTCTGGCCGCTAAGCACCATGCAAGTGGAAGCTGCTTTCGCGACCAGTCGGTTCTCCTCGTCGGTTATGGCGCACTCCACGTAGCCGGTCGTGCGGCCCCGCTGCACGACCGTTCCTTCCGCTCTCAGTCGTGCCTGCCATACCGGGCGAAAGAAATTGATTTTCAGCTCGACCGTGGTGAAGGATTCCTCCGGCGCGAGTGTGCTTGCAAACGCCATTCCCATCGCGGCGTCAGCGATGTCGCACAGAATACCGCCGTGCAGCGTCCCCATCGGATTGGCATGCTGTGGTCCGGCTGCCAACGTGACCGTAGCTCGTCCATTAGCAATCTCTTTCGCTTCGAATCCAATCAGACGCGCCACCGCCACATCGTTCGCCTTTGCCCGCTCCCTAAAGTCGGGTTGCAGGGGAGTTTCTTGCGTACTCATGACTTGTCCGCCCCGGCCTTCGCTCGCGGGACGCGAACCTTGGTTTCGAGGTATTCCTCCAGATGATGGCAGGCAAGATCGAGAGGATCGCCGTTTCGCTGCAGACGACTCACCATCAAGCTTCCTTCGAGCGTGCTGGCAATCAATGTGGCTAACTTTGCGGCATCGACGTCAGAACATACTTCGCCTCGTCGTTGTCCCTCCTCTGCAATCGATTGGAGACGATCGAGCCACGAACTGAGAGCCCGCCGAGCCTTCGCTCGCAACTGAGGATTGCCATCGTCCGAATCGATGGCGGTGTTCAGCAGCGGGCATCCTCCTGGCACGAGCCCGGTGCGCCGGTCCCGAAAGTTCCGGACGATTTGTTTCAAGCGGTCAACGGTATTCGGGATCTCCTGCGTTCCTTCGAAGCGCGTATCCATTGCGATTTTCCAAGCATGGTTGAAGGCTTCTCCCGCAAGCACTTGCTTGCTTGCAAAGTGCCGGTAGATCCCGCCTTTTTCGAGCCCTGTCGCTCGCATGAGGTCGGAGAGGGCGGCGCCGTCATACCCTCTCTGATTAAAGATGGGCGCCGCCTTGCGGATGATTTCCTGCCGGGTCTGCTCGCCTTTGCGCATTTAGCCCCCCTAAACCAGCTCTGCGACCAACTGGTCGCTAATTGCATTGTACTACATATTAGATGCGACCGACCGGTCTCTTGTTGCATCCAAGAAACCGAGCACCGTATGAGCGCTACCACAGGTTCCATTTCCTTTCCGAATGTGGCCGCAACGCGGCCCGCTATCAATCCATGGATCATCGCCGTCACCGTCACCCTGGCGACCTTCATGGAACTACTCGACACGGCCATCGCCAATGTCGCCTTACCCCATATTGCCGGCGGCCTCGCCGTTAGCTACGACGAGAGCACCTGGGTCCTGACAAGCTATCTGGTATCGAATGCAGTCGTACTTCCGCTTTCCGCGTGGCTGAGCCGCGTCTTCGGGCGTAAACGCTACTACATGCTTTGCGTTGTCCTCTTCACGTTGAGCTCCCTGCTGTGTGGGTTCGCTCCCTCGCTGGGCTTGCTCATCTTCTTTCGTGTTCTGCAGGGTGTCGGGGGCGGTGGCCTCGCTCCGGTCGAGCAGGCCATTCTCGTGGACACGTTCCCTCCGCAGAAACGGCCCGCGGCTTTCGCTCTCTACAGCATGGCCATCGTGACTGCCCCGGTGATCGGCCCGCCGCTCGGAGGGTGGATCACAGACAACTGGAGTTGGCGTTGGATCTTCTTTATCAACATTCCCATCGGGATCGTGTCTCTGATCCTGACGAACCGGCTCGTTTCCGACCCTCCCGAGTTCACGCGTGAAGTCGAATCTGCCCGGAAAGGCGGCAGGCTTCGGATTGATGGCCTCGGGATTGTTCTCGTGGCCCTCGGCTTTGCGTGCTTGGAAGTTGTCCTCGATCGCGGCCAGACGGAGGATTGGTTCGAGAGCCCCTTCATTGTTTTGTTCTTTTCGATCGCGCTTGTGGCACTGATTGCGGCCGCGTTTTGGGAGTGGCGCCATCCTGACCCGGTCGTGGAGATTCGCCTACTCGCAGAGCGCAACTTCGCCATAGCAAACGTTTTCTATTTTCTCTTCGGCTTTGCTCTGTTCGGGTCGACGGTGTTGATTCCCCAGATGCTCCAGAGCCTGTACGGCTACACCGCTACCGATGCGGGACTCGTTCTTGGACCTGGCGCATTCGTCATCGTCGCCCTGGCTCCGCTGATCGTGAAAATCCTGCCGAAAGTTGGGATTAAGCCACTCATTTTCACTGGATACATCATTTTTGCCATTGCCATGTGGCGCTACGCCAGCATTGACCTGGGCACGGACTACAAACATGTAGCTCTCGCTAGGGCCATCCAGGGACTGGGAATTGCCCCGCTGTTTGTGCCGGTAAGTCAGCTGGCCTATTCCTTCTTGCCAAAGAATAAGAACAACAAAGCTTCCAGTCTTACCAATCTGTTCCGGAACCAGGGGGCAAGCGTTGGTATCGCGTTCGTTACAACCGTTCTTGCGCGACGAACGCAGTACCACCAGTCGGTCTTGGTTGCTCACGCCACTCCATTCCAGCAGCGCTATCAAGAAACGCTCGGCACCTTGTCGCGATATTTTGTGACACACGGTTTCACCGCCCCGGACGCGGCTCTGCACGCGAAAGCACAATTGGCGCGAATGATCCACCAGCAAGCGGCATTCCTTGGCTTTCTCGATTGTTTCTGGCTGCTGGGCTGCGCCTGCATGATCGGGGCGCCTTTGGCTTTCTTCACACGCAAATTCAGGTCGGCTGGTCCCGGCACCGGACACTAAGCGCCGAAGAATAACTCCTGAAGGGACGTGGCAGAAATGACTTGGGTTGGCAGTTTCAAATCGCTGCAGTCGATGCTCCCCAAACTTCGTTTCTCGGATGGACCGCTAGAGCTGCACATCTGGGTGCAGAGCGAGATCGGCCAGATCTCGCCGCTAGTGGAGTGGCTTATGAGCCTGATCGTGGCATCTCGCTGTGTTCGCAGAGAGGAGGAGTTCGTTGAACTCGCGCTTCGGGAAGCCCTGAGTAATGCGATGCTCCACGGCAATCGCCTAGAGGCGCGCAAGTTGGTTCACGTCCGTTGCCGCTGCGACTGCGGCAGTGGACTGTCTGTCGTCGTCAGGGATCAAGGGCAAGGATTCGATCCCGATGAGGTACCCGATCCCCTGTCGTTCGAAAACCTTCGGTCCGAACATGGGCGCGGCATCCATTTGATGAAACTGGCCATGGACGAAGTTTCTTTTGAACGCGGAGGAACGGAGGTCCATATGTGCAAGAAACTGGGGCATGAACAAAGAACATGCACCTCAGCACTTCGCGTCGAGACACCGTGCGATAAGTCCCGGATGGTCGGCAAACAAGAAGTAATTCGGTTCCTTCCTGTTACCCCGTGATTCGGGAGCTAGAGGCAAAGCCATGTCCGTTCTTCATCTCTAAGGGGATGAATTGCTCTTCGCGGCGTTTAGCAGGACGGTCAGCGGCGCGATGTGTTCCGGTTTCACTTTGCGGTTCACCAGGAAGCGCTTGCGATCCCTATAGTCAGGTCGCAGGTAAAGACGTCGGTGCTGGAGATCGGTGCTCGGCCGCAAAATGCTCGGCACGGTGGGACTCCATGGTTGCATGCCGGGGGAGCTTCACGCAGCACACTAGAATTCCAGTCTTAGCGCGTATTGCATGATCCGGGGGTTCACCGTTAGCGCGCTGATCACTCCGAAGGTGCTGGGCGTCGAAACGTCGTTTGAAGGATTGGCAAAGTTTGGCCGGTTCAGCACATTAAACAGCTCCCACCGAAAAACTAGCTTAATGCGCTCTGTGACGGGAGTGGTCTTAATTACAGCAATGTCTCCGACGCGTTGATCAGGCCCGCGGAGGATATTTCTTCCGAGGCTACCGAAAATGGTGCACCTACTGGAAATGGTGCAGCCACCGGACACAGGATATTTCCCGTCGATAAACTGCCCATCCAGCACAACTGGCGCCGGAACAAATGTCCTTGTGTTGAAGAACTCGTTGACGCGGCTGCTGACGCTGCCGCTGCGACCGGCACCCTTAAGTGTGGCACCAGGAGCCAAGTTTCCGGTTGTGTACAGGGTTGCCGGACCAAATAGCGTGCCGGCTGCAGTGTCTAGAATGCTGAACGGTAGTCCCGATTGCAGCGTTACGATACCCGAGATGCTCCAGCCATTTCCGAGCTTTTGAACAGCTGCGCTTGTCGCGTGCTCGGGGCCGGGCACGTTCCAGATATAGCTGAGTACGAATCGGTGCGTGCGATCAAAGTCAGAGGCGCCGCGCTGAGCAGCGACATTGGTTTGATCGTTGTAGACCGCTTGCCCAACAATCGGGAGTCCGAAATTGCCACCGATAGCAGCACCGAGACTATCACCTGCATCATCAATAGATTTTGAGAAGGTGTAGGCGGCTAGAAATTGAAAACCGTGACTGATTTCTTTCTTCAATGTGGTTTGTAGGGAGTTATAGATGGAACTACCGCTACTTTCGACGCGGAAGAGCAACGGAGTCAATCCGACAAACGGAACGCGCTCGGCCGCATCGGCCACTGAATTGGTTGTGAGTCCGTTGACCGGGTTAGGAGGACTGGCGAGAAGAGGCTGATTGTTGCTCCGCCCAAGGGCTAGATGCGTGCCCTTGGCGCCAGCATACGCGATCGAGAAAACGTAAGTCTTGTGTTGATACTGCAGGTCGAGGTCATAATGCTGGACTGTAGACTCCTTGAAGTCAGGGTCGGTATTGGAGGGGGTTCGGAGGAAGTTGTTCCCGGTAAACGGTGGAGCCGGCAGCATGTTGGCTAGGAAATTTGGGAATGAGGAGTTCGGCGGCAAAATTGGAAAGGGATTCTGCAGGCTTGCGGCCGCGTTGGCGCCACCAGTTAGCGCAACAAGGAATGTAAAGGGTGGGTTAAAGGCAAGTAGTATGCCATTCCCCGCGAAGCTGGTGCGGTTCGCGTAGATTCCATATCCTCCTCGAAGAACCAAATCCTTAGAAGAAAATGGCCGCCACGCAAAGCCGATGCGAGGTTCTGGATGCAATTGGACGGGGTGATTCAGCAAGGTTGAATTCTCACGCGGAACTCCGGCGGGGGCGTTAGCGGAAAAGTTGTCGGGCAGAACAAATCCGGACGTGGCCGGGCTCGTAGAGCCACCGGCTGGAGGTGGGACGTAGAACTGAGGAAAGAAATTCGATTCGCGACCTTCGACTTCGTGTTGTTGACCATTGACCTCGACTCGAACCCCGAGATTCATGGTTAGAGCTCGCGTAGCTTTCCAGTCATCCAGCACAAACAAATGTTCCGCGCTTGCACGTTCCCCAACATCGGGAATCCCAGCTATCACGCCTGACAAGAAAATGCTTGAGAGCGATGTGCCGTTCCCTCCTCCTCCGACAGGTCCGGCGGGCAAGCCGAGCAGGAAGTCAGGAAACGAGAGGAGTATCAGCGTACCGTTCGTGTGATCGATTCGTTGGTTGAATTGTGTCCGGAAGATTTCGCTGCCCACGCGAAATTCGTGCTTGCCCCGAGCCAGGAATATGACGTCAGAGATGTAAAAGTTATTACTGGCTGTTTTGCCTTGGTCGTTTGCCGAGTTGCCTAATTGAAAGGCTCCAAGAACCTGAATCTGTGGAATGATTCGCTCTTGGGGGTCACTGAAGCGGTTTATTCCCACGTCCTGATCGGTGAGCACCCCTCCGGCAACGCTCTGACCCGCAAGACGAGAGAAGCCAAAGCGGAATTGGTTTATCGCTCGCAGTGAGAAAATGTGGGTCTCGGCGATTGCCAAATGCCGGTTCCCAAAGGAACGAAGCGCTGGAAAGCCAGGTACCGTGGCGCCGAAGAAAGGAACGCCTTGATTGGAGTTCGAGAAAAAGAACTTCACCGACAGGCGATCCGCCGTGCGCAAAGTAACGTCGAGGTTTGTATTGAACTGGTCTTCGTTATAGTGTCCCGGCACCACTGCGGTGTAGTTGAGAGCGCCCCCCGAAGTCTGAGGGCTCGGGATTACAAATGTCCCGTCGGGGTTCTTCGCGTTCAACAACTTGAGCGCTACCGGGTTTATATTCGAGCCATCCGGGGCCACCGCCACACCTCCGAATACCCCGGGTTGGCCGCCGAATACAGCTCCAAGCGAGGCTGGTGTGCGGACCTGCGGTATCGGAGGAAGGCTCAAAGATCGAACACTGCTGCTCAAGGATGCCGCATTCACATCCCTGGTGGCTTGATAGGAAACAAAGAAGAAGGCGCGCCTGTTTGACCAAGGCATCGGTCCCCCCAAAGTACCCCCAGGTTGTGAGCGCCGAAATTCTCCTCTTGGCACTCCGGTTGCGTTCGCAAAGAAATTGTTCGCATCCAATGCTTCATTGCGGCCGAAATAATAGACATTCCCGTGAAGATCCGCGGTGCCCGACCTTGTTTCGACGTTTACGTTCGCACCTGCTCCTCGCCCATACTGGGCATCATAGAGCGAATTCTGGACCTTGAACTCCTGAATGGTATCCGGAGCGGGGATCGCGATCCCGGCGCCACCAAAAGGAGTGACCTCTGTGATGTTGGACCCGTAACTGTTCGCATCTACACCGCTGAGCATGAAGTTGTTGTCGCCGCTTCGTGCACCATTGGCGCGGATCTCCTGGCTTCCGGCCCCCAGTTGGGTCGCGTCCACGATATCGGTATTCGTCCCAGCCGTCAGGCCGAGGATCTCGGTGTAATTGCGATTGACCAGCGGCAAGTCGACGACAGTTTGCTGATCGATAACTCGTCCGAGAGTAGCATTCTCCGTCTGCAGGAGTGGGGGCTTGGCGCTAACCGTGATTTGTTCCTTTGCGCCGCTGATCGACAGCTGAATCTTCAGCCGGCTCACCTCGGTGATTTGAACCTGAACACTTTTCAAGACGAGTGGCTCAAATCCGGGCGCGCGAACCGTTAGGTCATAGTTGCCGGGCGTCAGGAATGGGACCGAGAAATGTCCCTCGGCATCGGTAGCGAGATCGCGCTTTTCTCGTGTGGCCACACTGTCGACGACCACTGCCGCACCAGCTACCGGCGCTCCACTAGGGTCGCTCACGGTGCCGGCGATCGCGCCGGTGTCGGCTGTCTGGCCATACATCGGCAGAGAGCAGAGAGCAAACGCGGAAATGACAAACAAGTTGCGTCTCGCCGGGGCCGAAATCTTCCACATGGCGAGTTCCTTGAAGAATCACCAGAAGGCGAGCTCAAATCTCGACGAGCCTCTTATAACAGGCAGCCTCAATTGAGCCCCAGTCCTTAGGATACAGCGCAACACCGAAGTGATTGCTATACTTCGGCAAAACTCTCGAAGAATTGCGAACGCGCGCCAGAGCACCGTGCTCGTGCGCTCTTTTTTCCGAAAGCGCGCCTCCGATAGAGTGCTAACGTGACTCGCCCAAGATCAGCGGCAGCGCTACAGAATTGCCATTTCCGCAATGGGGCGGCAGGTTCGGATGCTTCTCAGAACGGGTCTTATAGGGCCTCGTAACCCTCGTCTTCGCAAAGTGTGAGAACATGCCGGCGAGCCTTCGTTCGTCAGACGAGCACGGCCTGGACCGAACGGCGTGGACTGGCGTGTGCTGACAGTTTGGGATAGCCCATATAGAGGACAAGGTTGGCCACCACGTGGGAGCAGCTGGGGAGGTTATGCGTGCGCCGCGACCGTGGCGGGCAGGGTGAACTGAAAAGTTGCGCCGCGCGGGGAGTTGTCGGCAGCCCACAAGCGGCCGCCATGCGACTCAATGATCGACCGACTGATGGGCAGCCCCATACCAGTCCCGTTATCCTTGGTCGTAAAAAACGCCCTGAAGATCTGGTCCGCCTGCTCCGGGGGCAATCCCACACCAGTATCGCTGACCGAGATCAGCAGTTGACCATCGCCCGCTTTAGACTTGATGGTAAGCTCACCTCCGCCACTCGTTCCCTTCATGGCCTCAATGCCGTTGAGCATGAGGTTCATGAAAACCTGCTGCAGTTGCACTGGGTCTGCCATGACCTTGGGAAGATCCTCAGCAAGCTCGGCGCGTATGGAGATGGAGTAGCGGTTTGCCTCGCCGCGCAGCAGGACAATCATTTCTCGAATCAGCTCATTTGCATCAACCAGTTCCCGCTGCACAGCGCCCTTCTTGAACAGCAGGCTGATTCTGCTAATGATGTCAGTCGCGCGCGTTACGTCTTTGATGATTCTCGCGGCTGCTTCGCGTGCCTCTTCCACATCGGGCTGATCGCGTCCAAGCCACCGCAAGCAGGTTTTGGCGTTGGTGCCCGCCGCGGCAATCGGTTGCTTGATCTCGTGCGCCAGGGAGGCAGTCAGCTCTCCCATGGTGGTCACCCGGCTGACGCGTGCTAGATTCGCCTGCGCCTCGCGCAACGCTTCCTCGGCACGCTTGCGGTTGGTGAGATCGACCATGACACCACGCGCGCGCGTTACGCGATCTCCCTCCATAACCACCGTTACCAGGTCGCGCAGCCACACCACACTTCCGTCGGCAGCGATCATGCGGTATTCGAATTCGTGGTCGCGTTTCTCAGTTGTTGCGGTTTGGCAGAACCGCAGAGCCCACTCTTGGTCGTCTGGATGAACGTGGTCCTTCCAGAATGTTGGTTCGGACAGCCAGCGTTCCACAGGGTAGCCGAGGACGCGCTCGGCCTGCTTGCTGATGAACAAAAACTGGAAGCTCGGCACATCCGCTTCCCAAACAATCCCCTCGACCGAATTAACCAGGTCGCGGAACCGCTGCTGCGCAGCCACGGTTTCGGCGAAGGCCGCTCGCTCATTTGCCAGCAATCTCTCGCGCTCTTCATCCGCCCGCTTGCGATCCTCGACATCAGTCGCTGCAATGTACCAATGCGTAATATGCCCCTGCCCATCTCGCAGCGGGTTGCGGCGGATAAGAAACCAGCGATACTTCCCGTCTTTTCTCATTAACCGCGCTTCGGTGTCGAGCGGGGACTCGCCTAAAACTTTAATTTGACCTCCGCTCGTCATGCGTTCGCAATCATCCGGATGAAAGAGCGTGCGAGCGTCGTAGCTCCGCCACTGCTCAAGAGTGAGACCGTAATAGTTGAGCGCGGCCTGATTGCTATAAAGATGGCTTCCTTCGGGCCCTAGTACGACGATGTGCTGAGGCGCGAGATCCAGTACCTGTCGCAACTCTGCTTCCTGTTCCCGGATTTTCTCTTCCGCATGTTTGCGCCCGGCAACCTGAGTTAGGACGCGGATCTCTTGGAGCGCCCCCTCTAACTCCTCGTTGGTTGTAACCGGCTGCGCGGTGCGCTTGCGAACTGCGGATTTCAGGTTTTCCCGTATGCGGTGCAGGGAAATATGGGTCTCGACGCGCCACAAGACCTCTTCAGCATCGAAAGGTTCGGCGATGTAATCAACTGCGCCGCTAAGCAACGCTTTTGCCTGATTGATCGAATGATCGATCGAACTGATGAAGATCACAGGAATCACTCGCGTTAGTGGGTCGTTCTTCAAACTCGCGCAAACTTGGTAGCCGTCCATGCCCGGCATCCTAACGTCCACCAACACCAGGTCGGGCAGCGTGTGTTTGACGAATTGCAGCTGCAACCGCAATTCCCCTTCGTTCGCGTGATGCACCGCGTAACCGTGTTCCGTCAGGATCGTCAAGAGCACCTTGAGATTTGCGGTCTCGTCGTGAATGACGAAAATGCTGTCTTTGTGCTTGCTCTCTTGACAAGGAGTCATGAGGAGCTCCTAGATCGACAGGTGCGTGAAATCGTTTCCGGCGATGCCGGAAGGTCGCACCTCTAAACGCCGGCAATCGCCGCTATGATCAGAAGGGGCTCTGCCCCCGAGGCGACAGCATCGCGCAGCGGGGCATCTGGCGGCTCATGGGAGAGGTCCTCCGCGCAAGCGAAGAACCGCAAGAACGGACGGCGCTGTTGCATGAAGTGATCGCGGATCGTGCCGCGCAGCATAGGATACTGTGCCTCGAGTGCGTCGAGAACGGAGCGCTGCGTGACCTGCCCCTCGACGTGGAGGTTTACCTCGCTGCCGACGTGCGCCAGCGCCCGCAGATGTCCCGGGAGTATGACTCGGATCATGGCAGCGTTTGGACCTCCACTGATAGCACGCCCGGAAGATGTTGTGCGATCGGGGTCCAAGTGTCTCCGGCATCGGACGAGGCGTACACTTGCCCGCCGGTGGTGCCGAAATAGATGCCGCATTTATCGAGCGAGTCGAAGGCCATCGCTTCGCGCAAAACGTTCACGTAACAGTCGTTTTGCGGCAGGCCTTTGGTAAGTGCCTCCCACTCGTTCCCGCCCGTCCTGCTCCGGTAGACGCGCAGCTTGCCATCGGGTGGAAAGTGCTCCGAGTCGCTCTTGATGGGGACGACGTAGATGGTCTCCGGCTCATGGGCGTGAACGTCGATCACGAACCCGAAGTCTGTGGGCAAGTTGCCGCTGACCTCATGCCAAGAGTCGCCAGCGTTGTCGCTGCGCATCACGTCCCAGTGCTTCTGCATGAACAGCACACCAGGGCGCGCGGGGTGCATCGCGATGCGGTGAACGCAGTGGCCGACGTCGGCATTCGGGTCGGGGATATACTGGGACTTCAGTCCACGGTTGATCGGCCGCCACGTCTTGCCGGCGTCGTCGCTCCGGAGCACGCCCGCAGCCGAGATGGCTATGAAGATCCTGCCGGTGTCGTTCGGATCCAAAAGGATCGTGTGCAGGCACATCCCACCGGCGCCCGGCTGCCAGCGGGACCCTGAGCCATGACCGCGCAGGCCGGAGAGTTCCTCCCAGATCTGTCCGCCGTCAGTCGTGCGGAATAACGCGGCGTCTTCAACTCCGGCGTAGACCGTGTCTGGATCGTTCAACGATGGTTCGAGATGCCAGACCCGTTTGAACTCCCATGGGTGCGGCGTGCCGTCGTACCACTCGTGAGTGCCGGGGACGCCGTCGTACACGAATTTGTTGCCCACGGGCTCCCACGTCTTGCCGCCGTCGTTGGAGCGCTGGATCAGTTGCCCAAACCAGCCGCTGCACTGCGAGGCATACAGGCGATTCGGATCAGCGGGCGAACCCTTCAGATGGTAGATCTCCCATCCCGCAAAGTGGGGACCGCTGACGTTCCACCGTTTACGCTTTCCGTCCGACGTCAGGACGAACGCGCCCTTCCGTGTCCCGACCAGAACTCGTACCTTGCTCATGCCCACTGCTTTCTACGCGGCCTGCCCGCAGTAAATCATCCACCATGTGCCGAACCGATCGATACGTATGTCCCATATCCGAGGCTGCGAGTGAGCTTGACTTCCGCGCTTGGCGAGGTCTTTATTTGTTGCGGCTACGAGCCGAACGTTCGCCCGTTGGGTTTGCGTGCTGCCCAATCTTTCGAACTCTCCCTCTTGCAAAACCCGCAGCAGCTTCGGTTGCAGTTCGAGCGGGATATCTCCGATCTCATCGAGAAAGAGCGTACCGCGATCGGCAGCTTCGAAACGCCCCATTTTGCGTGCCACCGCACCGGTGAAAGCTCCTCTCTCGTGACCGAAGAGTTCGCTCTCCACTAATCCGAGAGGAATTGCCGCACAATTCAGTTTCACGAAGGGGCGATCTCGGCGTGTGCTGCGTTCATGAATGGCGCGCGCGATGAGTTCCTTGCCAGTTCCAGTTTCGCCTTCGATAAGAGCAGTGGAATTGGTGGGCGCGACCGTCCGAACCAGCTCGAGTACTTCTCGGAGACCCCTGCTTGCTCCGACGATGTCCTCAAAGCCGTCGTTCACAGCTTTGCCATTCATTGCCTGACGGCCTCTGGATGCGACAGTAGAGAACAATGCCGGGGAAGTGGATTCGGCTGTCGCGCGCGTGGAAATATCGACCTGATATCCTCGCTCGGCGAGACAGCCCTCGACATCATGTTGATTTTCCGAAAGAACTTCATTTCCCCAAGCCATGTTCGTTCTCCTTCACTGTCGTGCTTCGGACTCAGCTGGGACACGACATTCAATCTCGATTCCCCAAACTCACAACCAACGTGATCCTCCGTCTTTGTTGCCGCGATGAACCGCTAACTTCCTCGTCGTTCTCTTGTGATCCACTCGCGGATATATGCTGGGCAATTCTTGAGCTCGATGCTGTCCACTTCGCAGCGCCCAAGAAAACGGACAACGTCTTGATCCACCATCGTTAGATCTTTCAAGTCCAAGACGATGCGGCGGGCGCTTACTTCTGCGGTGATCAGCGTTTCCAACTCGCCTACGTTTTCTGCGCCCATTCGACCGCTCAGATTGAAGACCACCTCTCCGTTCGCCGCCCTCGTGATCTTCAGCATCCGCCCGCTCCTGAGAATTCTTACCTCTGCGACGTTCCATCACGCATTGGTTGCGGCTCACTGCGTCTGCTTCAACCGCCACCGGCTCGATAGAGCGCAACACTGGGGCCATTTGAAATACATTGAAAACAAATGGTTAATCCGAAACTCGAGTGACGGAATCTTGGAGGGTGACGAATTCTTGGAGTCAAAAAACGGGGTTGCTAAGATTCAGGCGTAAACTTGTGTTTCTTTATGTTGAGCTGCTTAATTTTCCAGTCCAAGGTCGTACGCGGAATTCCGAGTTTGGCTGCCGCGCCTGACACCCGCCCTCGGCTTTCGAGCAGGGCAGCCTCAATCATCTCTTTCTGTTGGGCAGCAAACTTTCGAGATAGCTCCAGCTGGCTCTTCAGCTCGCCTGCAAGAGGCTGCCGCGAAGAAAGCCAACTCTCATCCACCGAGAAATTCTCCGTGTCGCTAACGATTACAGATCGCTCGATGACGTTCTGCAATTCGCGAATATTTCCCGGCCAGGGGTACGACTGAAGAAGGTCCAGAGTGTTTTTGTTTATCCCACGGAAGCTCTTTCCTGCTTTTCTTGCGAAATAATCGATGAAGTACTCAACTAGCAGGGGAATGTCTTCCTGTCGCTTGCGCAGAGGAGGTACCTCGATCGGAAAAACATTGAGCCGGTAAAATAGGTCACTCCGAAATACGCCCGCATCGATGGCGGCCTGCAAGTCACGGTTGGTGGCGGCAATCACCCGAACATTCGTTCGGATGGATCCAGTTCCACCGACACGCTCGAATTCATGTTCCTGCAAAACACGCAAGAGAGCGATCTGGGTCTCGGCAGGAAGCCCTCCGACTTCATCGAGGAAGATCGTGCCTCCCTCGGCGAGCTCAAAGCGCCCTAAACGCCGCTGCGTTGCCCCCGTGAAGGCGCCCTTCTCATGGCCGAACAACTCTGACGCGATCAAATCGCGTGGGATTGCCGCGCAGTTCACACTGACAAACGCTCGCGAGGAACGTTGCGATCGTCTGTGAACGGCACGCGCGATCAGTTCTTTGCCCGTCCCCGTTTCGCCGGTGATCAGAACGGTGGAGTCTGTGGGAGCAACCTTGGAGAGAAGAGAGAGTACCGTGTGTAGGGCTGGAGAAATCCCCACGATCTCCTCGAACATCGATGCCCTATCTATTTCTTCGCGCAACGCAACGTTTTCGTTCTGGAGTCGCTGCTCAGCCTGTTTGCGATCCTCGATATCGGTCGCCGCGGCATACCACCGTGTGAGGCGTCCTCGTTCATCAAGAATCGGATTAAAGCGGCAAAGAAACCAGCGATACTGCCCGTCTCTTCTCAGTAATCGGACTTCGGCGTCATGCGGGAGCCCGCTTAAGAATTTACTTTGAACTTCGCTCATCCTGCGTTCCCAATCACCTGGATAAACGACCTTGCGCCGGTCAGAGCTCCGCCACTCCTCAAGGGTAAGTCCGTAATAATCGAGCGCGGCCTGGTTTACATAGAGACGACTCCCATCAGGCCCCTCTACAAAAATGTGCTGCGGCGCCAGATCCAATACCTGTCGGAGCTCCGTTTCGCCTTGCCGGATCTTCGCTTCCGCGTGCTTTGCTGCGGTGATGTCCGTCACGGCACCCACATATTCGAGGTTGCCCGAGGAAGGCTCCAACGCGCGGGCTAAAACGTGGAGGTACTTGACCGAGCCGTCCGGCATCAACAAACGATGCTCAAAATCAAGATTTGCCCTTGCCTCGGACGCGCGGTCGATAGTCTGCTGCACGAGATCTCTGTCGTCGGGATGAATTCGCTGGAATACTGACTCCAACGTGGGTTTAGTCGCTCGATCAAACTCAAAGATCTTGTAGGTTTCCTCCGACCAGTAGATTTCTCCACTCGAAACGTTCCAGCCGAAACTGCCAGTGTGGCTTATGCTCTGCCCTTGAGCTAGGAAAGCTTCGCTGCGTTGCAGATCAGAATAGAGGTTGGCGTTCTCCAGCGAAATCGCGGCTTGCGAAGCCAGCAACTCCAGCACTGCGACCCGGTCCGAGGTGAAGGCATGCGGAGTCAAATTGTTCTCCAGATAGAGTGCGCCAATGAGCTTCGTTTGTTTGACGATGGGCAGGCATAGGACGGATCTGGCGCGCTTCGCCCGCACATACTCGTCCTCCGAGTACAAGTTCCTGACCGAAGCGTCATCAAGGACCACGCGCTCCCGCGTCCGGATCACGTACTGAAGCGCGGATTGGGGGAGATCAAATGGTGTAATGACTGCCTGTCGAACGGTGACCTCGGCCCTGCCGTGACCGGGGGTGGCCTCTGCCTCGATCTGCGGCTCGTCGCCCCGGAGAAGGATGAGCAGACCCCGTTCGGCCCCTGCATGCTCCACCGCGATTCGCATGAGCTTCTCGATCAGCTTAGGGAGAAAGATCTCGCTCGAGAGTGCCTGTGAGGCCTTGACTACCGTCTCGACGTCCAACTGCCGAACCGGCGTGCCGATTGTGGAGGTGGTAGAAGCAGGAAGCCTTTCCTCGTGCAAGTGCGGGTAGAGTTCGTCGAGTTGCTTCACCTTGCCGAGCGCGCCCCAGTGGTCGTAGCAGTTCCGCGCGTTGCGGAGATAGGCGTGGCCGTGCCTCTCGAAGCCGCGCGCCAA
>WNFG01012696.1_pt1 | contig 15753 bp, 13 predicted proteins | sample 5400431 | NCBI WGS metagenome assembly WNFG01 (sample SAMN13153346, study PRJNA577476) | soil metagenome | isolation source: 120 cm saprolite under Douglas fir tree site 2 hole 3 replicate 2 | place: USA:California | collected 2015-04-18 | reverse complement strand
CGCTCGTCGGGCACAACGTGAAAAGCCGGGCGGCGAGGAGCCACATCACCTACAACCGCATCATGGACGAAAACGACGGCAGGTCAAGCTACGCCATAGAATTTCCGGACGGCGGGCTCTCGTTCGTGATCGGCAATGTGATCCAGCACGGGCCTGTGACAGAAAACGCTACGATCGTCTCCTACGGCGCGGAGGGATTGAAGCACCCGCTCAACGAATTCTACTTCGTCAACAACACGGTGGTGAATGACAGACCCCCCGGAGGCGTTTTCCTATTTGTCAGAATGGGCGCCGCCGCGCGGATTGTGAACGACGTTTTCTCCGGGCGGGGCGACCTGTTGAGCGGGCCCGGTGAACTGCGCAATAATGTGGTCGCCGCGAAAACCGATTTCGTCGATCCGGCCAATTTCGACTACCGCCTCAAGGCGGGCGCTGCAGCGATCGGCCGTGGTGCCAATCCCGGAAGGGCCCATGACTTTGAACTTCGCCCCACGGCGGAATACGCTCACAAGGCGCAAGAGGGGGCTCGAAGCAGTTCGGGAAAGCTCGACGCCGGGGCGCTTGAATACCGGGGCGAGCGTTGAGCTTTAGCCTCAGAGGTCCTTGACCCACGCTTCTGTCCAGCGCTGCACTTGGTGGCGCCAATCGCGCCGTGCGAAAGTATGGTTTGCTTCGGCCATGCGGTACCGGGTTACGCGCTTGTCTTCGAGCAACTTCCGCCAGCGGCGAGAGTTGTCGACGACGCTCTCGAACTCCTGAGATGTGAGGTCGTTTCCGCTCAGAATGAACAAGACCCTACCGCGGAATCTTCGCAGTCCCTCCTCCATTCTGTCCGGGAGTGGCGCTTCGCTGGCGGGCGGCTCGCCGATAGTCCCTCGCAAGCGACGGTGCCCCAGTGCATCGACGGCAAATCTGCCGAGTGCGCCCGCCGCCTCGAGAAAATTGAATTCGCCGCGAACCAACTTATGCCACAGACTCGCCTGAAACAGCCGCCGCAAGTAATAGTGCCGGAGATGCGCGCGCGCGACCCCCTGCTCTGTGCGCACCCAAGGGTTGAGCAACACCAGCCCGCTCACCCGCGCATCCTGGTGAGCGTAAAACAGAGCTGCCGAAGCCGCGTCGCACAAGCCCCATATCACGACGTCCTTCAAGCCGGGGACACTTGCGAAGAACTGGTCGATCGCACAGCGGATGTCCACCTCCACGCGCTCGAACGTCCGCACCTCGCCATTGCTGTCTCCCATCCCGCGGTAGTCGAATCGCAGCGCCGGGACGCCGCTCTCCGCGAGATGGCGCGCCACTAACGCGAACTGTCGATGGCTTCCCACCCGGTACTGCGGCCCGCCCACAACGATCAGCACGCCACGCCCTGCCGGAAGCCCCGCTCCGCTCAGAATCCCGACAAGCGATTCGCCCTCGCAGTCAAACATGAACGCATGCTCGTCAGGGGTCATAGGCAGATGGCTTCGCGCACCGTCGTCGCCATTGCCTCGATATCATTCAAGGACAAGTCCTGGTGACAGCCGAGCTGGAAAACCCGATGCGCCCAGTCCAGTCCGTGATCGCCATCGAGCACCGGCGTCCCAGGCCAGACCTCGTCCCAGCGGAATAGCGGGATGCCCGCGGAACGCAGCCGCTGATAGCTTGTCGCAGGGTCGTTCACGTAGAGGGGAAAGACGTATGGTGTCGCGTCCCCCGGCAGGTCGGGATGCAGCGCGTGCGCTCCATCGATTCGCGAGAGCCTGCTTGCGAGCGCCGCGTAGTTGCGGCGGCGATTCCCGACGATCCGCGAGTCGTGCACGCTGCTCGCAATCCAGCGTGCGGCAACTACAGGCCGAAGGGAGTCGAGGCGGAAGTCAGGGGCCAGCTTGGCGCTTTCGCTGCTATGGATCACGGGGGCAGCGGTGGGATGGTGGCGCAACAAATTTTTCAAGCGGAAGACCGTGCCGAGTATCGCATTCAGCCCGGTAAAGCGGCCGTGGACGACCCCGATCTCGACGGCATCGACGGCCGCCTTGATTTCGTCGCGCCAACTGCACTGCGCCATGTCGAGCTTATTCAATGGCTGCGTTGCGGACAGTATCAACCCGCCCTCGGGCGCCGGAAAAAACTTCGGCAGGCTCGCAATCGCGATGTCCCCCCAACTCCCCACCGCTACCCCTTCAGAGACGCCGAAAAAGGCGTGGGCGCAGTCCTCGATCAGCGCGATGTGATGTGCATCGCAAAAAGCACGCAGCCTCGACATCGATTTCGGAAAGCCAAAGTAGTGAGTCGCGAGCATGGCGCGCGTGCCGGCAAGACCCGCGCGCTCGAGCCATTCCAGATCCGCGCCCCCGGAGGCTGTGATGGGGTAGAACATCGGCTCCGCTCCGGACCGCGCGACCGGTGCAATCATCGTCGGACAATGGTAAGTGGGAACGAGCACCTTGTCGCCTGGCCGAATTTCGAGCGCGCGCAGCGCTAGCGCGATGGCGGCTCGGCCGCTAGTGGTGTAGCGCCGATAACGGGCGCTCAGTACCCCGGGAGTAGGCGTGGCACGCTCGCCGGAAAATGCCGACCAGCCGAGTACTGGGAGTCTTGGATAAGATCGCATGCCATTCCGCTCTTGCGGCATTGTATTGGCTTCGACACACCGGCGGCAGCCAATTCTCCGCCCGCTGCGAGGCGAGCGCAGGGGGGATGATTCCTGCCGAGGTCGACCGAGCCGGGAGCCGGTCAGTCGACCAATATCCTGTCGATGAAAAGGGCCTTCTGCTTGATGTAGAAGGGCCGGATGTGATTTGAATCACTGTATATCGGCTGCCCATCGACAGTCATCGTTGGGCAGGCCGATTTGTCGCAGAAGTAATCCATCGGATCGACGACAATCGCCCCGGCGGCCGTGGCGACCGCTTTGAGACGCTCAACCATCGGTTTCGTGAACTCGGCAAAGTCGCTCCTCCTCACATAAGGCACGCGCCTTATCGCCCGGCTTGGATCGAGTCGGTCGGGAAACATCGAGTTGGGGCTGAAAGCGCGTGACGACGGATTGGACAGCAGCAGGATCACCTTCTTCCCTCCGCGGCGCAGACCCTCGATCTGCCGTTCGAACTCGACGAACACCCGATCCGCCTCCGGCGCGTTCCATGTCAAGGTTGCTCGCGACGGATCCCGCGTGCTGAAGATCGCGTTGCGTGGGCGGGCACCTGCATCCTCCGCAACTAAGTACCTCTCCCACGCCGCGCCGAACACGACTGTGTCGATGTCACCGTTTCGCGCAGCGCCCATCGCGAACTCGAAGAACTCGTGGCAGGAATAGCCCGGGTCGATGCGGTTTGCGTACGGAATCGGCGGACAGCCGGCGCTCGTGGCGAAGATCGCCGAGCGGGTCTTCACGCCCTCCTCGTCGATCAACATCTTGACTCTGCTCCAGTACTGTTCCATGTGGGAATCGCCGATGAACATTACGCTGGTGTCCAGTGCACCTCTTTCGCGTAGCAGTCGGAAGTTGCTCGCTTTCTTGAAATTGAAATCCGCCGCGGGATAGTCCCAGTCTCCGATCGCCTTGTCGATGCTGTATACGTATGAGTTGGTGAGTCGGGTGTGAAGGAGATCCGTGAGCGCGGTCGCGCCGGTCAGCACGATTGCACCCATCGAGACACACAACGCGGGAACGACTTTGCCGGGTCTGCGGTACCCAAATCTAATCGGCTTCTCGACCCATCGATAGGTTGCCCAGGCAAGCAAGAACGCCACGCCCACCAACGTCAAGGCGCTCGCGGTCGCCATGCCATCGGGTTTCATGATGCGCCCGTAGGCAAGCAGTGGCCAATGCCACAGGTAGAGGGGGTAGCTGATGAGGCCCACAAAGACTGCGAGTGGGTGAGCAAGTATCCTGCGGTTGATCCACATTTCTGGTCCCGCTGCGATTAGCAGACAGGCGCCCAGCGTCGGAACCAGTGCTGCCCAGCCAGGAAAGACCGTGTGCCTGTCGATCCCGAACAGCGCGACGGCGATGAGCGCTAGGCCGGCGAGAGCCGCGCACTCACGAATTGCCGGCGTCCCCCAGCCACGCCCCTCGGACGCGCCGCCACCGATGCGAAGCTGCGCAAGCAGACTGCCAGCCATCAGTTCCCAGAACCGGCCGGGCAGCAGGAAGAAGTTGGCGATCGGTTTGCTGCCTGAGGCCCAGACATTGAATGCGAAGGACGCAAGGCAGATCAGCGCAGTGATCCGGAGCATGTTCCAGCGGCGCTTGTAACAGACGAACAGGAACAGCGGCCAAAGCAGATAGAATTGCTCTTCCACCCCCAGCGACCACAGATGCAACAACGGCTTGAGCTCTGCGGCCGTGTCGAAATACCCGGTGTCGCGCCACAGCGTAATGTTGGCCACGAACAGCGCACCTCCGAGCACATGCTTGCCCAGATTGCGGAACTCGCTTGGAAAGAGAAACAGGTAGCCAAGCCCAAGAGTGGCGACGAGCACCACAATCAATGCCGGAAAAATGCGCTTGATGCGGCGGCCGTAGAAATCGGCGAAGGTAAAGGACCCCTGCCGCAGGCCGTTCAGGATGATGCCGGAAATCAGAAAGCCGGAGATAACGAAGAAGATATCGACACCAACGAAACCGCCGGTTATCTCCCCTGGAAAGCTGTGAAACGCGACCACCGACAAAACCGCGATGGCACGCAGCCCGTCGACATGCGGCTGATAGGGAATGGGGCTATTGCGCTGCATCCAAGGGAGTGCGGGTTAAGCGGGGACCAGCACCTTGTCGCCCGGGCTGATGCCGAGCGCCCGTAGCGCGAGCGCGATGGTGGCCCGGCCCGTCGTCGTGTAGCGTCGATGACGGGCACTCCGCACTCGTCGGGTGGACGCTGCACGCTCGCCGCAAAATACCGACCGGTCGAATACCGGGAGCCCTAGATAGGATCGCATATGATTCTGCTCTTCCGGCATTGTATTGGCTTCGACGCAAGCCGTGCCAGTGGTAATATCCCAACGGTTAGGAGCGCGGTGCGCCGCGGCCGGTTTGACATTCCCGGTATTCCGGATGCAGATTGCCGCGGGCGCCGGTCGCGTCTAAGATTGCGGCGAATGATTGTTGCGACGCCTGAGAGACTTTAATGTTACTCGATGAGGTGAAGGAGGTCGTGAGCAGCGCATTGCAGATCGGGAGCCGCGTCCAGCAAATGGATCCCGCCGCGCCGCTGCTCGGTGCAGTTCCCGAACTAGATTCGATCGCGGTGGTCAACCTCATCACGGCACTGGAGGAGCACTTCGGCATCGCGGTCGCGGACGATGAGATCGGCGCGTCCACCTTCGAAACGCTCGGCAGCCTGACGCAATTCATCGAGCGCAAGCTTTCCGGATAGGAGCGGCCGGCAAGCGGACGTGTCCAGCGCATTTTTCCTTCCGGCAGAGCCGGGCAATCGATTCTGCATCTATCACCCTGCCGCGGACAGCGCCTTAGGCGGCGGCTTCGTGTATGCGCATCCGTTTTGCGAAGAGATGAACAAGGCCCGCAGAATGGCGGCGCTGCAGTCCCGCAGGCTCGCCGCCGCGGGGTACGCGGTGCTGCAGATCGACCTCTTCGGTTGTGGCGACAGCAGCGGAGATTTTGTCGACGCGAGATGGGAAATCTGGAAACGAGATCTGCAAATCGCCCTCGGCTGGCTGAAATCCCGCGTGGACGTGCCGTTGAGCCTCTGGGGATTGCGGCTTGGGGCGACGTTGGCCGCGGACGTTGCCCGCGACCCTGCTATGGGTATCGAGCAGCTTCTCCTGTGGCAGCCGGTAAGCAACGGCGAGCAGTTTCTGACGCAGTTCCTGAGGCTGCGCCTGGCAGCCGAGATGCTTGCCGATGGGGCGGCGCAGACCGGCACGCGCGAGCTGCGGGAGACGCTCGCCCGCGGGGTGCCGCTCGAGATAGCCGGCTACGATCTCCACCCGCGACTGGCAGCGGAGATTGACGCCCTGAGTCTTTCCGATCCGGCACCGGCGGTCAAGCGCGTGCGTTGCCTGGAAGTCACTGCCACGGCGGAACCGAAGCTCTCGCCTGCCTCCCAGCGCGTGCTGGACGCGTGGCGCTCGAAGGGCCTCGAGATTCGCTCGGCGGCCGTGAGAGGCGAGCCTTTCTGGTCCACGATCGAGGTCACCGAGTGCGAGGCGCTGCTAGCTGCGACCGAAAACACCCTCAAGAGCGCGTACTGAGCGTCACAAGCTCATGAAACGGCTCTTGATGATCGCCTTCCACTTCCCGCCACTCGCCGGAAGCAGCGGCATTCAGCGGACGATTGGCTTCGCGCGTCATCTCCCCCGGTTCGGCTGGGAGCTCCTGATTCTGACTGCACATCCGCGGGCCTACGAGCGCGTGAGTGACGATCAGCTCATGGACCTTCCCTCGGACACCATAGTGGAGCGCGCGTTCGCCCTGGATTCGTCACGCCATATTGCTGTGATGGGCCGCTACCCCGCATTTGCCGCCCGGCCTGACCGCTGGGTCACCTGGTGGCTCGGAGCGGCTCCCAAAGGCCTCGCCATGATCAGGAAATACCGTCCCCACGCAATATGGAGCACGTACCCGGTAGCGACGGCTCACAAAATCGGGTATACCCTCCACCGTCTCTCCGACCTGCCCTGGATTGCGGATTTTCGCGACCCGATGGCCCAGGACAGTTATCCTGCGGATCCGAAAACCTGGCAGAGCTTCCGGATGATCGAAGAGCGCGCGCTGCACAGCGCGTCGCTCAGTGTTTTCGCAGCGCCCGGGGCGGCGCGTATGTACCGGGAGCGGTATCCGGACGTACCGGTGGCCCGCCTTGCCGTAGTCGAAAATGGGTATGACGAAGAAAGTTTTGCCCGGGTCGAGAGCTCGGACGAGGGGCCATTGCACCCGGGAACATTCACACTCGTCCACAGTGGCATCGTCTATCCGAGCGAACGCGACCCGACGCAGCTGTTTCGCGCCTTGCGGCTGTTGCTTGATCGAGGCCGTCTGAAGCCGGGTGAATTGCGACTGCGCCTGCGCGCCTCGGCCCACGAACGCCTGCTGGTCAAGCTGATCGACACTTTCCGCGTGGGGGACGTGGTCGAACTCTCTCCTCCAATCGCCTATCGGAACGCGTTGCAAGAGATGATGCGGGCCGACGGGTTGCTGCTGCTGCAAGCCTCCGCTGCCGGCGTCCGATCGTCGTTCTGACCGACCCCGTTGGCGACACGGCAGATCTCCTGCGCAGGGCCGGAATTCAAAGTATCGCCCCACTGGATTCGGCGGAGGAGATCGCGCTCGAGTTGCGGAGCTTCCTGGATCGAGCAGGGCGCGGCGAGGCGGCGCTGCCGCGTGCCGCGCTCGTGGCGACGGCGTCCAGATCGCATCGCGCGAGCGAACTGGCGAACCTGATTGACCGACTTCCAGTTCAAGAACAGATTCGCCGTTGATATGATGAAGCTCCGCCTGAGGATATCAAATTGCGAGAGATACGTGATAGTTGAGGTTTGTTTGCGGCAACGGCCAATTCCTCGCTCTCGAAACGGATTCCAAGGTACCGGCGCATGAAGTGGACATTTTTCCCGATCACGCAGTTTGAGCAACTCGCGTCGACTTGGAACGCGCTCAGTGCTCACGCCGGCGACCTGCCGTTTTTGCACTCGCGATTCATCCTGCCCCTGTGCGATGCGTTTGGTGACGGAAACCTGAAAATCGCCCTATGCGAAAACACGCAAGGCCCAATCGCCATCAGCGTGCTGTCGCGAAGGGGTCCGGCGCATTGGGAATCGTTTCAGGCTTCCCAGTCCCCACTCGGCGCGTGGGTGATGCGGCCGGACCAGGACTTCGAACGCTTGCTGTCGACGCTTGCGAAAAGTCTTCCAGGCGTGGCCCTGGTCGTCGGCGTAACGCAGCAGGATCCCAGCTGTGTTCCGAGGCCGATGGAGTCGGCCTCTCTGCATACGCTCGACTACATCCGAACCGCCAGAGTCCCGGTCACTGGCACCTTCGACGACTATTGGAACCTGCGAGGCAAGAATTTGCGCCACAATATGAAACGCCAGCGTGCCAAGCTGGCGCAGGACGGGGTCGCGACGCGCTTGGAAATCCTGACGCGCGCCGAAGAAGTCGCCCCGGCCATCGAAGACTACGGCCGTCTCGAGAGTTTCGGGTGGAAAGCTGGGAGCGGTACGGCCATAAGTTCCAACAACGCCCAAGGCCGCTTTTACCGCTCCATGCTCGAGGCGTTTTGCGATGCGGGGAAAGGACGCATTTACCGCTACCGCTTTGGCGAGCGGGTGGTTGCGGTGGACCTGTGCATCGAGGGCGGCGGTGCGCTTGTCATACTTAAGACCACTTATGATGAATCTATCAAGACGATTTCTCCGGCATTCCTGATGCGGCAGGAAGCGTTCGGAAAGTTATTCGAAGAGGGACAGATAAAGCGGATAGAGTTCTACGGCCGAGTGATGGAATGGCACACGAAATGGAGCAACGACATGCGCACGATGTATCACGTCAACTACTATCGGTGGCCGTTCCTGCCGAAGATCAGAAACATGGCGAAGAAAATGCGCATGAAGAGAGCTAGTCCGGAGAGTACCGGAACACCGCAGGAATCGTAGCCTACTCCGGCTATTTCGCCGACGACGGTACCCGGACGTGCACGCTTCCGGACCCTGATTGACTGGCGCAGCAAAATTGGAAACAGGAACCTCACAATCTGTGGCAGCGCTCCTGCACGAATTGATACACCTGACCGCGGACAAGATGCCGGAAAACCAGGCGCTCGCGTACCGCGGAAAAGGTATGAGCTACGGGACCCTGGCGGAATGCGTAAACGAGGCCGCCCAGGCAATGTTGGGGCTGGGACTCGCGCGTCATGATCGCGTCGCGGTCTACCTGGAGAAACGCCCGGAAACCGTGGCCGCACTGTTCGGTGTCGCCGCCGCCGGAGGCGTATTCGTACCGGTCAATCCAGTGCTCAAGGCAACACAGGTAACGTACATCCTGAAAGACTGCAATGTGCGCATTCTGGTCACATCCTCCGATCGCCTGAATCTGCTCGCCGAGTCTCTCAAGGAATGCGAAGACCTTCGTGCGGTGATTGTCGTTGGATCGCTCGACGATGCAGTGCAGCCTCCGGGTGTCGGCATCGTTACCTGGGAAGACCTCACAGCCACGTGCGCCGCGGTGCGGGCGCACCGGATCATCGACACGGACATGGCCGCGATCCTCTATACCTCCGGCAGCACCGGCAAGCCCAAAGGGGTCGTGCTATCCCACCGCAACATGGTCGCGGGCGCTCGGAGCGTGGCGCAATATCTCGAAAATCGCAAGGAGGATCGCATACTGTCCGCGCTGCCGTTGAGTTTCGACGCCGGCTTCAGCCAGCTCACGACTGCGTTCCATGTCGGCGCCAGCGTCACACTGATCAACTACCTCCTGCCCCGCGACATCATCACCGCGGTCGAGCGGGAACGAATCACCGGGCTCACTGCGGTGCCACCGCTTTGGATACAGCTCGCGCAACTCGAGTGGCCACAAGCCGCGCGGGACAGCTTGCGCTATATCGCCAATACCGGCGGCCGGATGCCCAAAGCGACTCTCGATGCGCTCCGGAGGTCACTGCCAAAAACGCTGGCATTCCTGATGTATGGATTGACCGAGTCGTTCCGTTCCACCTACCTGCCCCCTTCGGAACTCGATCGCCGTCCCGACTCGATCGGCAAAGCGATTCCGAACGCCGAAGTGCTGGTGGTGCGCGAGGATGGCACGCCCTGCGCGCCAGGCGAGCCGGGCGAACTCGTGCATCGTGGCGCACTGGTGTCGCTCGGCTACTGGAACGATCCGGAGAAGACGGCGGAGCGCTTCAAGCCCGCCCCCGGCCAGCCCGAGGGCCTGGTCATGCCGGAGATCGCGGTCTGGTCGGGCGACACCGTGCGGACGGACGAAGAGGGATTTCTGTATTTCATCAGCCGCCGCGACGAGATGATCAAGACCTCGGGATATCGCGTTAGCCCCACCGAAGTCGAGGAGGTGATCTACGCGACCGGTCTGGTCGGTGAGGTCGCGGCCCTCGGCATTCCGCATCCGGTGCTCGGGCAGGCGATCGTCGTGGTCGCAACGGCGCGCGATGGCGTGCGGCTCGATGCCGAAGCGCTCCTCGTGCAATGCCGGCAACAGCTGCCCGCGTTCATGGTGCCAGCGCGCGTGACGGTGCGCGAAGGGAGCCTGCCGCGAAATCCGAACGGCAAGATCGACCGCAAGCTGATGGCGAGCGAGATGCAGAACCAGTTCGACGCCGACCGGAACAGTTAGCTGCGGCCATCAATTGAACCCATGAGCAACGTAAGACCCTCACACGCGCCGATGACCCAGTTTCCCGTGGTCAACGACTGCCTCCAAGTCAACGGCATCCCGCTCACGGAACTCGCACGGCGCGTCGGCCGGACGCCGTTCTATGCCTATGACCGCGGCCTGATCACGCAGCGTGTCGAACAGCTGCGCAAGCACCTCCCGGCAGAGGTGCACCTGCATTATGCGATGAAGGCCAATCCGATGGCGGAGGTCGTGAGGCATCTCGCGGCGCTCATGGACGGGCTGGACGTCGCTTCCACCGGCGAGCTCAGGGTCGCTCTGGCTTCCGGAATGAATCCAAGGGAGATCAGCTTCGCGGGTCCCGGCAAGACCGACGCGGAGCTGGCTGAGGCGGTGGCCGCCGGTATCGTCGTCAACCTCGAGTCGGAGCGCGAAATGGAGCGAATCGCGGTGCTGGGCCGGGACCACAATGCGCGTCCGCGCGTTGCGGTGCGGGTCAACCCCGATTTCGAGCTGAAAAGCTCGGGGATGAAAATGGGCGGTGGGCCCAAGCAATTCGGCGTAGACGCCGAGCGCGTGCCCGCAATGCTCGCGCGTATCGGGCAGGTCGGACTCGATTTCCAAGGCTTTCACATTTTTAGCGGCTCGCAGAACTTGATCGCCGCTGCGATCAAGGAAGCGCAGGAGAAGACGATCGAGCTGGCAATCAAGCTCGCCGAGCACGCACCTTCGCCGGTACGCTTGCTCAATATCGGCGGCGGCTTCGGCATCCCGTACTTTCCCGGCGAGCGTCCGCTCGACATCGCGGCGGTCGGCGCCAACTTCGCCCGACTGATGGACGGGATGAGGCGACGGTTGCCGCAGGCGAGGACCGTGATCGAACTGGGCCGCTACTTGGTCGGCGAAGCGGGCATCAGGCCAGGTATTCCTGATAACCGACGGGGGCCTACACCATCATCTGGCGGCGTCCGGCAATTTCGGCCAAGTCATACGAAAGAATTATCCTGTAGTGGTGGGTAACCGCGTGGTCGGCGGCAAGCGCGAAGTCGTGAGCGTGGTCGGCCCGCTGTGTACGCCGCTCGATCTGCTCGCGGACGGTATGGAGATGGCAGAAGCGGATGTCGGCGACCTTGTCGCCGTATTTCAGTCGGGCGCCTACGGTCTTACCGCGAGCCCAACGGCATTTCTCAGCCATCCGGCTCCGGCCGAGGTGCTAGTTTGAACAGCGTGAGAATGCGACTAACCCGTTTTCGCGTGATCACCGGTTACGAGCCATGAGCGGATTGTGCGGATGGTTTCGCAGCGAGCACGCGGGAACTGTTGACCCGCGGGTAATCGCGGCGATGGCTGGGCCACTTAACTGCTTCGACGGCAGCACGGTTCGCAGTGCCTTTTCCGGTTTCGGCGCGGTTGCCGCCGCGGGGGCCGGCGTCAGTGTCCTCCAGGAAGACGAGCGGCTCGTGGCGGTTTGGGGCAGCGCGCGTTTTGCCGACGCGGACCTCGCCGCGCTCGCCCAGCGTCACGGTGTTGCGCGCGCGCTCGCGCAGGGCTACGCGCGCAAGGGACCCGGTGTGCTCACGGCGCTCTCGGGCGCATTCGCGCTCGCTGTCCTGGACGGCAGCAGCGGCGAAGCGGTGCTGGCGATCGACCGCATGGGCGTGCGCCCACTCTGTTACACGGTCATCGCGGACAGGCTCGTGTTCGGATCTAGCCTCGACTCGATCAGCGCCTTCCCCGGCGGCACCGCCGAGCTCAATCGGCAGGCAATTTACGATTACGTCTACTTCCACATGGTGCCCGGGCCCCGCACCATCTACGCCAGCCGCCACCGCCTGCTGCCGGGATCCTTTCTGATGTGGCGCAACGGCGAACTGGAAACCTGCCCATACTGGGAAATGCGCTACGTCGAAAACGAGAAGCGGCCTATGCGGGAGCTCAAGAAGGAATTCCTTGCAACGCTACGCGAATGCATCCGCGGAGCCGCGCAAGACGGCACCGTCGGGACCTTCCTCAGCGGCGGCACCGACAGCTCCACCGTTACGGGCATACTGGGCGAGGTGACGGGGAAACCCGTGCGCACGTATTCGATCGGGTTCGAAGCGCAGGGTTACGACGAGATGGGCTACGCCCGTATCGCCGCCCGCCATTTCGGCACGCGGCACCACGAGTACTACGTCACGCCCGAGGACGTGGTAAACGCGATTCCGCGGATCGCCGAAGTTCACGACCAACCGTTCGGAAATTCCTCGGTCGTGCCCACCTATTTCTGCGCGAAACTCGCCAAGGACGACGGGGTGGATGTGCTGCTCGGTGGCGACGGCGGCGATGAGCTTTTCGGCGGCAATGAACGCTACGCGAAGCAGTACCTTTATTCGCTCTACAGCGACCTGCCCCGCGCCTTACGCAAGGGGCTGATAGAGCCGGTCGCATTCCTGCTCCCCGAAATCGGCATCGTTGGGAAAGTGCAGCGCTACATCAAGAACGCATCGGTGCCGATGCCCGCCCGATATGACAACTACAATCTCCTCGAGCGTCTTGGCGCCGGCAACGTATTTACCCCGGAGTTCCTCGGCGCGGTCGACGCACAGTCGCCCCGGACGATGCTCGATCGCGTCTACGGCAGCGCGCGGGCGCGCTCGCTGATAAATCGCATGCTGGCGCTGGACTTGAGGATCACGCTGGCGGACAACGACCTGCCCAAGGTCACGTGCGCTTGCGAGCTCGCCGGCGTCGATGCTCGATTCCCTTTGCTCGACGATGCCTTGGTATCGTTTTCTTCGGCTCTGGCGCCGCGGCTCAAGCTCAAGGGCACCCGGCTCCGGTATTTTTTCAAGGAATCATTGCGCGGGTTTCTGCCCGAAGAGATCATCGCCAAGACCAAGCACGGTTTCGGGCTGCCTTTCGGCCCGTGGCTGCGGACCCACCCACCGCTAAGGCAGCTCGCGCTCGATAGCCTGGCCGACCTGAAGAAGCGTGGGGTGGTTCGTCCGGGATTCATAGACGAGCTGACCTCCACGCACGTCGAAAGCCACGCCAGTTACTACGGGACGATGGTCTGGGTGTTGATGATGCTCGAGCACTGGCTCAAGCAGCATCGCCTTGTGGTATAAATAGTTCCCTGTCAATCCTCGTTCTATCCGCAGGCTGAGATCGATCATGATGCCAGCGTTTCAAGATCGCATTTCCGTGACTGGTTCACTCCGGGAAATCTTCGCCGCGGCAGGGTTTACCCTCGCGCTGCTCGCGCCTATGCACGCCGAAGCGCAGCAAGCCTTCGAACAGACCCTGGTCTATATGCTTCCGGTGTACTGCAAGTACACACAGGATTTTCGCGGACGCCTGGCCGGGGGCAACAACCGCGAGGAGATAGCACGATGGACGTCCTCGATGGGCGACACATTCAATCATATGCACCACTACTGTTACGGGTTGATGGACGTCAATCGCGCAGCGTTCCTATCCAGAACCCGCGAGGATCGTGCTTTCAATTTGAATAGTTCGATCACTGAGTTCGATTATGTTATTCAACGAGCGCCCCCGGATTTTTCACTGCTGCCTGAAATCCTCACCAGGAAGGGCGAGAGCCTGATTCAGCTGGACAGGGCGGCGGACGGAATGTTTGAGCTTCAGCGCGCAATCAAGATCCAGGCCAACTACACGCCACCCTACGCTGCCATGAGCGATTTTTACAAGAAGACCGGACAGCTGACAAAAGCGCGGGAGTGGCTGGAAAAAGGCCTCTCGGCCGCGCCGAACGCTAAAGCACTGATCCGGCGCTTGGCGGAGCTTGATGATCTGAAGGGCAAGCCGAAGACGGCCCCGGGACCCGCCAGGAAACCGGCGGCAGCGCCACCGACCGAATAACCGGCGGGCTCCACAGCCAGCCGCAAAGGGCGCTCAAGCCGCCGGTCGAACGCGAGGTCAAACCCAGACTTAGGCCGCAGTCAGGTGAGTCCAACGTTTGGCTTGGACTCCAATGCATCCTGACTCGGCTCGCCCTCAACAAACCGTACCATACAATAACTTGCCATCAGAATCACGATCTCGTAGTACACAAAGTCCCAGTAGGCAATGTTGACGAACGCGCCCGCAGCCGCGAACCCGATCAGGCTGACTTGGATCGCACGAGCCAGATTGCCCTCCCAGGCGTAGTCGGCGCGGTCGCGGCTCGCCTTGATAATCCGCCGAGCGGTCCTCCAGCTTGCGATACCCAAAGAGAGGAACAGGGCGAGGCCGACATACCCGTGTTCGCCCAGCATTTGGAAATAGATGCTGTGCGCGGCATGGACGTCGGTTGGATCAGGCGCATACATTTCGAACGTTCTTGGCACGTAGGGCTCGAAGCCGCCTCCCACTAGCGGTCGGTCATTTGCAAGGTTAAACGCCATGCTCCAGGCGTTCAGGCGCCCTTGGGCGGACATGTCCTGTTCGTAGTTCCCGATCGAGTCCATGCGCGACGCCCATTTCTCCGGCATGAAACCGATGGAAAGCACGACCACGGGAATCAGCACCAGCCCGGAGAGGATTTTCTTATTGCCCTTGAGCCACAGGAACGCGACCATCACCAGAATCCCCAGAAAGGCCCCGCGCGACTGGCTTCCCAGAACCGCCATGCCGCTCAAACCCATGGCGCCGTACATCCCCAACTTGATCCATTTCGAGGAGACCGTTCTGCTGAGGAAGTGCATCAGCGGAATAGTCATGATCAATGCGACCGCAATGGCGTTGTTGTCACTGAGGAAGGATTCTCCCGGAGGGCCGTACACTTTTGCGCCGCCACCGACAAGGAGGGTGAATATCCCGCCCTTTATCCCATAAAATCCTATCGACACGACGATCACCCAGAGGAAGGCTTCCAGCTGCTTTCTGGAGCGCAGCAGTGCGGCGGCAACGAGTGCGAAGAAAAATGTCTTCATCACCTCCTCCCATCGTACATACGCCGCGCTCGGTTCCAGCGCAAACAGCAGCGTCACCGTCATCCAGAGCGGCAACAACATGAGAAGAATAGTGATCGAGTTGATGGGGAGCCGCACCTCTTTCCAATGTAACAACATGCTGACTAGGGTCGTTACCCCGGCGATCATGGCAAACTGGAAATCATAGGCAAATCCCCACGCGAAGCGATGTGGATTGAAAATGCTCACCCACGCGAAAACCAGTACCCCGGTCCAGGGGTATTTCAATATCACGGGAATAAGCCCCAAAATAGCAAGAGTAACGGCGATATCTCTCATGGCATTTCTCTATCGAGTGACAATCTCCGCGATGCTTTCATGATTCCGCCAGCGGTGAGGTATCCATGGAATACTTCGCCGCAAAGCTTGTTCCTCGTTGTAGCGGCGGCGTTCATGCCGGAGTGGAACGCGCGCAATTCATGAGAAGGCGCACCCCGAGCCGCCGCGGATTCCTGTCCCATGGACCGAAGCGCGGTAACTGAAAGATGTCACTGCCGCGATGGGCAA
>WNFG01008040.1_pt1 | contig 15754 bp, 10 predicted proteins | sample 5400431 | NCBI WGS metagenome assembly WNFG01 (sample SAMN13153346, study PRJNA577476) | soil metagenome | isolation source: 120 cm saprolite under Douglas fir tree site 2 hole 3 replicate 2 | place: USA:California | collected 2015-04-18 | reverse complement strand
ATTGCGACAATCACGCATCAGCTATGTCAGCAGCATATACACCTTTGGAAATTATCCGGGAGAGACGCAGCGCATTCGTCTACCGCGTGAGACGCTGATCCTGAATAACGCGAACTGCATTGACGTAAGTGTGCTGTTTGCGTCTGCGATGGAAAACCTTGGCATGCGTCCGGTGGTGGTGATTGTGCCGGGACACGCGTTCGTGGGGGTGCGTCTGGGCCCAGCGAGTGAAGACATTCTTTATGTCGATCTTACGGTCCTGCCCACCGGGACGTTTACTTCCGCCATCAAGCGAGCCCAGGGCTGGCTGGAAAAGACGCCCAAAGAAGAGATACTCAATGTGGATATTGGAGCCGCGCGCTCACTTGGCGTTTATCCGATGCCCACCGCCCAAAGGGCAGCCAAGCCCACCGTAACTACATCAACTTTATGACGTCGGCAGCAGACGTGATTGTCATCGGCGCGGGAATCGCCGGGCTGGCCGCAACGCAGCGCCTGGCTGCTGCAGGGCTGAATGTAATGCTGCTGGAAGCACGTGAACGACTGGGCGGCAGGATTTTCACACAACATCATGACGGCTATCCGGTTGAGCTGGGTGCTGAGTTTGTGCACGGTCGTCCGCCGGAGATATTGAATGCCGTCCAGGCGGCAGATCTGAAGCTGGCCGAAATCACTGGCGAGTTTCGCAGTAAGGTTCGCGGCAAGTGGGAAGACTCTGGAAACCTGAGGACAGAGGTTGATGAACTCTTTGACGAGATACCAGTAGACGGTCCTGACCAATCATTCCGACAATACATGGAAAACACACATTACTCTGCCGAGGCTAAGCAGCAGGCCGCACGCTTCGTGGAAGGCTTCCATGCCGCTGACCCGGAACGCGTAGGCATACACTGGCTGGTTAAAGCGACAAAAGCGGAAGAGTCAATAGACGGTGACACGTCTTTCCGCATGCCGGAGGGCTACAACAAGTTGGTGGAGACTCTGGCGAATGAGATTGGTGGTCGGTCGCTCATTCTGCTCAATACGCCTGTGACCGCTGTTCGGTGGCGAAAGGGCGAGGTAGTTGTCATTAGTTCGCAAGGTGAATTTCGGGCGCCCCAAGCGGTGATCACTTTACCGCTGGGAGTATTGCAAGCCGGCAGCGTGGAATTCACGCCGCCGCTAGCCGAAAAGAATAAAGCTTTGCGGCTGCTCAGCATGGGACCGGTGATCCGCGTAAGCCTGTGCTTCCAGAAGAAGTTCTGGGAGGATGATCCGCACATGCAGGAGCTGAGCTTCCTTCTTACTGACAACGAACATTTTCCCACCTGGTGGACAAGCAATCCGTTACCTTATCCGATCCTCACGGGGTGGGCCGCGGGTCGATATGCCCGGGCGCTTACGGGCAAAAGTGAGCGACAGATAACCACAATCGCGATGAGGGCGTTAGGGCAAATACTCGAATCAGATTTACAGAACAAGCCCCAAGCGGTCTTTATGCATGATTGGCAGGCCGACCCATTCGCAAGCGGCGCTTACAGTTATGGGAATGTGGGCGGCGAAGATGCGGCACGGATCCTGGCCGCGCCTATCGAAGATACCTTGTTCTTTGCCGGCGAAGCCACCAACTCTGAAGGCCATAACGGCACCGTGAATGGAGCGATCAGCAGCGGCAGAAGAGCTGTGGATGAAATTTTGCGGGCAAACAGTCACACATATGGTCGTGATCAGGAAATTCCTTTTGGCCGCTGAGGTGACGGGAGAGTAACAGTCCTCATGTCGCTCCGCTCCGTTTCATACGCTAGAAAAAGCAAGCACAAGGTCCCTCCGTCCTACTCACGCGCTGGAGACAACGCGCGTTCGCTTACGGGCGTCGGGATGACGATCTTTTATATATTGTGCCGTCGCTGGCGGGACTTGGTTTTCGGGCGATCCCGAACGAGATTTGATGTGGGAGTGAGAAGGCCAGCGTGCAATTTTGGCAATCGTGAAAATTTGGGGCGATTTTGGCTCTTTTTAGCTCCAGCCATTCCATCGTGATCCTGATACGCGGAAGATGGCTGAGCGAGACGGAATCCAGGAAGGAATCCGGCGAAAACGGGAAACAGATTCCAGTGCACGCGCGCGCTGGTGACGGTCAAAGGCGCGCACGTACTGGCGGATAATTTGCGGCATGGTCAGACGCAATGCCGCGGAAAAATTCTGCTCAGACATGGTGTGACGGTCTTCTTCCGAACTGAGCAGGTCAATCATGCTCTGGGTAAGGGCCGCCTTGTCGCCCACGGGATAGAACTTTATGCCCAGGGACTCACTGTCAGCCATTTCACGGAAATCAGGAATGTCAGAGCAGATGATGGGAACACCGTGTTGCGCCGCCAGATGCGCCACGCCGCTTGCGCCAGTAGCTGAGGTGTATGGCATCACCATGAAAGACGACGTGCCAAAGATATCTGGAATCTGCTCTTCTTCCACGTAGCCGGTGAATTCAATGCGTGGATAACGGCCGTGTTTCTCCCGCAGCGATTCAACGTAACCCGGCGAGTTCCCGTTGTTGCCGCCGGCAATAATCAGCTTTGCGTTGGGAAATTTTGCAGCTACTTTTTCCTCAAAAGCTTCAATCAGAATCTCACAACGCTTGTATGTTCCCCATTTGCCGAAAGCCAGGATGCGATGCTCGGGATTTCCGCGGCGGCTGAAATCAGGAAACTCAGGGCGCGCGCCAAAAATGCCATGCGCACGGAAGTGAATGTTTTCACCTCGATACTTCTCGATGAGCGTGCGCCGGTAAGCGGGTAGCAGCACCGAAACCGAATTCGCCATCAGGAGCAGACGTGTGGCGGCATTGCCGGCCAACCGAAACAGCCGCTTGTGGCGGACGCCCGCGTCTTCCAGGTCAATATGGTCCATGAGGTGGTGCAGAGTTACGTGTGTGTAATAGCCAGCCATGCGGGTCATGGCCGGAAGAGTTAGTCCGGAGAAGGCCGCGAGCGGGCTTTCCTTGGTGCCGAAGCTGGAAAATACCAGGTTGAACCAGACCACGTCAGGCTTACAGGCGCGAATAGCGCGCAGCATGGAGCGGTGATTGCTGATCCGGTTCATGGCCCAGCAACGTTCCACATCGAACTCCGGCAGCTCAGGCTCTGGTGGTTTAAGTTCATCAGCAAGGACCGTGAGCGAAATTAAAGGATCCGCCTGGAGTTCGCGGGCCACGTGATACCCATATTCGTTGAGTACCACCTTGCTGGGCGGAAATGCACTTACGAGACAAATCTTCATGGGCTGGCGGTTCTCCTTAGAACGTTCCGATAAACGTTCCTCTTTAAAAGAGCGAAATCTGGATAACCGGACGGAACGAAGAGGTCTTCGCGGCAGCACCGGTGAAGTTATAAAAGCTCTGTTGCTGTAGGCCCACTGAGAACCGCAGCGGATATTCCACTGAGAGGTTGCCGGTCCCGTCGTTGTAGCCGCGATGCAGAGGCTTTACATACGAGATGAGGAAACCGCTCTGAACGTTGTCGTACAAATGGAAACCCTGACCGCGGCTGAAGTCGGCGGCAGCATTCAGGTTCCAGCGCTCGTTGAACTTGTAGTCAAAGCGCGCGCCAGGGACCAGGGCCTGAGCAAAAGCAAACTTCTGGTCCTCCACGCGCCATGAACGGATGTATTTGCCCAACCCGGTCAAAGCGGCCTTATCACCAAACTTGTGAGTCCATCCCGCCCAGGTTGCGGTGGTAAAGAATTCACGCTGCAGTGGGTGGAAAAGAAGATCGCGGACGGAATATCCGGTTACCAGTGAATTATGTCCCCAGGGACGGCCGACTTCGAATTCCAGCGTGGCCCCAAGATCGCGAGAGCTGAGATTTTGCTCGGTGAAAGGTCCTGATTCGTGATAAGCGTTGCCGCGAATGGTGATCCACTGGAACAGTGGCGAGCTGTTGAGATACAGATATTGCCGGAAGAGCTGCTGGTTCAGCGGCGCCGGTGTTTCCGTGTCACGCCGGACGGTAAAGGCAATACCTGGATTCAGTATGAAATGCGCATTGCCCCAGCGCAGAACTGGCGTGGTGCCCACGTCAAATAAAGTGTCATAGGTGTTGCGGCGAACGATGGCAAGCGCGCTGGGCACGGAGAGCTCACCACGATAGTTGCGAATACCAAAGGTGCCGTTAATCGGCGTAAAGTGCGACGGATGATAACGGAATGTGCTTAAAAGATCAGTTTCCTGCGATGAACGTGGCAGGGTGGTAATGCCAAAGAATTCGTTGTCCATCTGGTAGATCGTGGCATCTTCAAAGAGAGCGCCAGAGAAGAGGCTGTTCTGCATGAACAGGTTCGGATAAATTTCCGTGCCTTCGTCGCCGGCCACCTGCAGCAGGCCACGTTCGGCCACCGGATCTTCACCGGACACCTGATTGGCATGAGCAAAGGCGCTGATTGCGTGAAGGTTGTCATGCCGCTGGTTATAGATGTTGGCCCAGGCGAGCTGGTAATCGTAGTTCTGCTCGTAGTCGGGCGAATTTCCAAGTTGCCGGAGCAGGGCTTCAGCCTGGCGGTCTTTACCCTGAGCGATGTAAGTATTCGCCATGCCGACGGCGACTGTATCGTCAGACGCGCCCATGTCTTTGGCCTTATTGAAATAGCGCTCAGCCAGATCAAAGTCGTGCGAAGCCAGGAAGAGATTCGCGGCTTCCACCATATTGTCCGTTGTCACGGGCGAAGCTTCACCAATGCGGGCCTCGGCAAATGCCAAAGCCACTTCCTGTTTGGCAGCTTCGTACTTGCCTTGATTCAAGAACAGCTTCGCGAACTCAAGGCGCACATCCACGCGGTTGGCGTCAGGTGCTTCCAGGGCGCGGGCAAAACGGTCTGAAGCGGCTTTTTGCTCGCCCAAGGTCAAGAGCGCTTCACCGGTCGCAACCAGGATCGCTGCCTGGTCAGCACCTTCGCGCTCTGCCAGCTGAACGTAGCGATAAGCCTCTGCGCGATTGTGTGTCTGCGCGTTGGCGGCAGCGAGGCTGGCGTAAATCAGAGGATCGTCTGGCGAGAGCTGGAGAGCGTTGTTCCACTCTTCAATGGCGCGACCATAATGACGGCCGTGATAGAGCGTGTCTGCCAGCGCAAGGTGCAGCTTGAGATCATCCGGAGAAGACTTCAGCGCCAGGCGATATTCCTTCTCGGCTTTATCAAGCACGCGCATCTGGCGGTACGCGGTGGCCCTGGCCATGTGAATTGGACCCACGCCGTCCAGATTCTTCTCGGCCTTGTCGATGTCATCCAGCGCTTCCCGTGAGCGGCGAAGCTGCAGGTAAGAGAATGCACGTCCAAGATGCGCGATGCTGTTATCAGGATTGGCCTTCAACGCCGGATTAAAGTCATTGATGGCATTCTGCGCATCCTGCATGTCATTGCGGACATAACCGCGAATGACCAGCGCGTCCAGCATTTTGGGATCTTTCTGGACTACGCGGGTGAAGTCATCAATGGCCTGCTGCAGGAGCTGGTTCTGGCGATGCACGTGTCCAGCCAGCAAGGGGAAGTTTGGTTCTTTGGGCAGAATGCTTTCGTAGCGACTGGCAAGTGCCAGAGTGTCATCAAAGCGGCCAAGATTGTAGTAATCGTAGGCCAGATAGACGGCAGCGTCACGATCACGCGGCATCTTCGCAAGTGCCTGCTGCCCGATGCGTGCCGATTCAATGTACCTGCCTTTGAGAAACAGGAAGCGTTCGGTTTCACGCATCACGCGCGGATCATTCTTCATGGTACCGGTGGCGCGGGCAATCCACTCGCCGGCAAGATCGACCTTATGTGCGTCAATGGCCGCGTTAGAACCGGCGGCTACGATTTGCGGATTGGAGGGCGCAAGCTTGAACGCTGTTTCGTAACTGGTTTCCGCTTTGTCAAATTCCCGGGTTGCGGTGTAGAGATCGCCCAAAGCCACGAAGGGCACATAGTCGTCAGGATAGGCCCGGGCCATGCGGGTGAAGTAGACTTCCGCGGCTTTATTGTCGCCCACGTCGCGCGAAAGATATCCAAGGGCTTCCAGAGCGAAGCGGTTCTTCTGGTCGCGTTGCAGCAGGGCGGAATACATTTGGCGCGCTTCGTTCTTGCGATTATTTTTCCACAGCAGGTTGGCGTACTGCAGCGTGACAGTGTCATTGCCGGGTTCAATCTGCAAAGCTTGCTTCAGGTCAGCTTCAGCGCCATTGAAATCATTCCCAATGCCGCGCAGCGCCCCGCGCAGACGCAAATACTCCACCTGCTGTGTGGCGTCAACCTGAAATTTGGCCAGGGCATCAAGGCCAAGCCTTACCTGCTGCTGGGCCGCGGCTTCATCCTGCAAATTGCGGTACGCGTCCACGAGTTGAAGACGCAACTGCGTGGGGTACAGAATGCCTTCAGCAGGGCCTTCCGGCATGGCGGCGAGTGCGGCCAGATATTCACGTACGGCGTCCGGGTCACGATGCTCAACAGTGGCGAGATCTCCGCGAATGGCCTGCCGGCGGTAATAGTTGGCGTCAAGCTGCTCGCCGCGAGCCAGATACATGCGCGCCCTGTCCAGATTGCCGAGCCGCAGTTGCGATTGCGCGGCGGCTAACTGCACATTCACGGCTTTAGGAGCCATATTCGCCGCTTGCTCATAGGCATTCGCGGACTCGCGTTTCATGCCGGCGAGACTGTACGTATAGCCGAGCTCAGAATAAACGTCTACGTTCTTGCGGGGCGCTTTGTTCAGGATGGCTATCGCAGACTTGTAGTCGTGGGCCTCGCGATAGTATTGGGCCACAGCGCGAAACACATCCTCGTTCCTGGGATCGCGCCGCATGGCCTTATCCAGAAGCGCTTTGGCCTTGTCAGTCTGCTTCTGCTTCATGTAGGCAATCGCCAACAGCAGCTCAGCGTGTGACGATGGCTGGACGCTCTCTGAGCGCTCAAGCAGGTTCGTGGCTTGTCGCAAGTCGCCTGATTGCATAAAGAGTTCGCCTGCCATGGCAAGATCACTGCCACGGCGCGGATTTGCGGCGATCACCCGAAGGAGTAACTTTTTGGCTTCATCGGTCCTGCCCATGCGGATATAGGTCTGGGCTTTGCCGGATAGGCCTTCCACGGAGTTGGGTGCCACGGCCAATCCGCGATCGAAAGCATCAAGCGACGTGGAATAAACGCCTGCCAGGCGCGCTGCATATCCAAGCAGGTACCAGTGACTCGGGTTATTCGGAGCTGCCTGGGTTACACGACGTGCGAACGTCATGGCTGCCACGTAATTGCCCTTGGCCAGAGCGTCCTGCGCCGCACGAGCGTTGCGGCCTACTTCGATGCTGGTACCAAAACCAAGGCCACCGGAGCCCGAGGGCTCGGGTGAAGTCTGGGTCTGCTTTTTGCCCTTCTTGGTGGACTGGGAATTCTGTTTCTGCGCCGGCTGATTGCCAAGATCAAATGTCTGCTCCTGCCCAAAGCCAGACTGGAGCAGCGCGCATAGAAGTGCCAGACCTAAAAGATTTCTTCTCACGGGACCACCGAATGTTTGAGTTACGAAGTATCTGAAAATCGCCCATGCACAAGGTTTATCCACAGACATAACGCGTCTGCCAGGACGCTACGCGACACATTGCGCATGCATGAAAAAATCAGGGCAACTGTTCCAGGGACAGCAGCTCTGATCTCATGTAGTTTCAAGATGCCATTTCTAAGCTGGAGGATTGCCAGGAGGCATGAAAACTCATGGAATAAGCAACAAAGTGAGAATCCGGATGCCACAAGGCAAACCCTAGGGCCACTTTTGAATCGAAACTGGTCTGAAAGCAAAACTGCTGCTTTTTGTCATTTTTTTTCTCATTGACGTTTTGTCGCTAAGCGCGGAGGTCTTTTCATGAGTTCCCCTTCCATTGCCGCCAACAGGCAAGCTCCCCTGTTGAGCCGGGCCATTCCCATCAGCTGGGTGTTGTTGCTGGCCCTGATGGTGCACGGTCCGCTATTGCTGATGCAGTTGCCCAATGATTCCTATGACGCCAACTTTCATAAGTTCTTCGCGTCGCATTACGCACAGCACTGGTTTGATCCATGGAACCCCAAGCAGTTCACCGGCTTTTCACAGACTTCCTATCCACCCATGGAGCAACAATGGGTGGCTTTGTTCTCGCATGTCATGGGATTGAACATGGCCTACATCTTTGTCCAGTTCATTGCTATCCTGCTGCTGCCTATAGGCGTCTTCCGATACGCGCGAATATGGGTGAGTGAACGAGCCGCCAGTTACGCAGCTCTGGGAAGCGTGCTGCTGGGAGCGCTTGGTTTTCTGGTGTATAACGCAGGCCAGCTCTCCACCACGTGGGCAGCTCCGCTCTATCTCAACGCGCTGCCGTATTACTACGAGTGGGCGCGCGAAGCACGATGGAAGGCGTTGCTCAAGGGCTTGTTCCTTCTGCTGGCCGCCGCCGCCGCTCACCACGTAACCCTGATTTTCGGCAGCTTTATTTTCACGCTGCCCGTGGTTCTTATGGCATTCATGGACCGCCGTCGTGACGGTGTTGAAGCCTCAGCGGGAGGCGTGCTGGCCCGGAGCATTGCTTTCGCCATTCTGGGAGCTGCCGGAATCGGCGCCGTGCTGTATCCGTTCTTCGTCTCTTTCTATAACAATCCGATCAAGCAGATGCCCATTCCCCATGACAGCCGCTTGAATTTCTTCCTGCATCCGAGCGCGGGAATGAACTTCTTTGTGGTTCCCTGGGGATGGTTGATTCTGACGATTCCGTTCATCTTCATTCGCGGACTCAAGGAAGCCCGCCTGCGGCCTTTATTTCTTGGCTTCTGGGTGGCGATGCTGTTTTCACTAGGCGGAACAACTCCGATTCCACGGCTGCTTCTGGGACAGCCTGCTCGCTTCCATCATGGCACTGCCGATTATCGGGTTGATGGCTGTGGAACTCATGGACCGCTATGGACGCAAAGCGGTGTTCGTGCTTGGCAGTCTGGCGGCACTCTCCTTTGGAATAGCCATTGCATGGCCTGTCTATCACATTGTGCGTGACAGACCCTTCAGCGTGGAGGAAGTCATCTCATTCCTGAATCGGGACAATCATGACAAGTTCCGTTATCTGACCCTGGGCGTGGGTGGCAGCAAGTTCGATTTAATCAGCACATACACGAACGCCAGCAGCGTTGACGGTGATTACAACTCCGCTCGCCTGCTTCCGGAAATGACCGCGTACGGCTCGGGTCAGATGACCAACGCCAAATTCTACGGATCAAGCGGCATGGAATCACTCCGCGCCATGCTGAAACACGCTGACCATTACGGATTGAAGTACACCTTTGTCCGTGATCCGTACTATGAACCGCTGCTCGCCTTTGCCGGATGGCGCAAGGAAGAAACGTACGATCACGGCAACTTGAGCCTGTGGGTGAAAGACGGAATCGCGCCGGCGCGTCCAACCGATCTCGGTGTTCGGCCCACTGCCATGGAAGGAATACTCTGGGGAACATTGCCGATTGGAAGCAGCATTCTCGCGCTTCTGCTGGTCATCCTGCTGCCTGACCGCCGCCTTGGACGTTCTGAACCGCTGGAGTTCCCAACCTACTCGAGCTCTGAACCTGTTCTGCGGGAGGTGCGCTAATGGGACGCGTACTGCTCATCATCTTCTCCGTTCTAACACTCGCGTTCGTGGCCACCGGAGCAGCGCACACCAGTGGGACAGCACCTGCCTCAACACCTGAAGGCGCGGTACAGTCCATGTTCGCCAACGTGCAGGGTCACAACTGGGATGGAGCGTACAGTTACGTATCTCCTGCCAGCAACGTGGACCTGCCAACTTTCACCCGCGATCTGACGGGACGCGATGGCAGCTTGCGCACTTACTCGTCACTTGAAAGTGTGACGGCGCACGCGCTGAACGAAAACGCCAATGAAGCTCTGGTCCGTACCGAACTGAAATATTCAACCGCGGTGGGTGCTTTCTATGACACGCGTGACGTGAAGGTGGCAAAAGACAGCGGCTCGTGGAAGGTCCTGTGGGTGCCGGAAAAAGTGCCGGTGGTTCCTCCGCAGGTGATTCCGGTCAACTACCTTCGCTGGGACATTATCTGGCGCGGCGTGGGCGACGATTGGGGTTCACAAAACGTGGAGAACCCACACGTCCGCATTCTCTCCATGAATCCCACGGAGCAGAATGGCAGCGTAACGCTTCTCGGCGAAGTTGAGAATGAAGACACCATTCCAGCGTTCGTCTCAGTGGGCGCAACGCTGGTGGGTAAAACCGGCCAGGACCTTGCGCAGGAGACCAGCTTTGACAAGGCATCTCACGTGCTGCTGCCAAAGGAGATTTCTCCTTATCGCATCGACTTTCCAAAAGTGAAGCTTGCGGAAATAAAGTCAGTCCGTATGAAACCTGATTCCATGCTGGTGCCCGCATCGGCCGATCCAGTGATTGGCGTTTTGCACCAGCGCATTGAACAGGACGCCAAGGGTCACACCGTGCTGCGCGGCGATCTGCTCAATGAGAGTGGACAAACCGTGAACATCCCTCACGTGCTGGCCACTTTTTATGACAACTCCGGCAAGGTCATCTGGATTTCTGACGGCTATGTTGATCATGCGTTGATGCCGCAGACGCCGCAATCATTTGCCGTGGACCTGCGCGATGATCTGGCCAAAAACGTGCATACCTATCGCGTTACCGTGAACCAGTACAGTCTCAATCGGAAGGACTAGCAGGAGTCAGGCGTTGAGGAATAAAAGATGCGCAAACTTATCTTGATCGGCCTTGCTGTTGCTGCCTGCTGGTTCGCCTCTGACCGCGCTAATGCTGCCGAGCTGCGCGTACCGCAGAACGCGGTAGCCGGCCAGGCCCTCAACATTGGGACATCAGGCAGCGGCGATGCAACGTTCTATCTCGTCGGGCCAGGAACGTCATCGAAACGCAAGATCCGCCTGGGTGATAGTGTTCAGGTGAAAGGCGAAGAGATACGCAACGCGGGACGCTGGGTGGCCATTGTGCGTGGCAGCGGCGGGCCGCAGTCGCAGGTCTTTTTCGTGAAACCTGACAAGCCGGGAATACTCAACTTCTCCGCACGGCCTTCTCGGGTTCCGGTGGCGCGTCCGAATTCGGTCAGCGGCGTGGCTTTCATCTTTGACAAGTACCACAACCTCATACTTGATCCAACACCTGTGAAGTTCAGCCTCTCGGTTGGCGGTACCACGGCTTCGCACGCCATCAACAGCAAGGAAGGTGTCGCCTACATTAATAGCTCGTCGGCGGCCAAAGCGGGATCGGCGCAATTTGTGGCTACCGTGGATAACGTTTCGGTGAATCGGGTGGTCGAGCAGGTGGCCTCTGATCCGTGCAATCTGCGCATGCATGTTGTGCAGCGCGAAAAAGACCAGATAATCGTACAGACCGACCCGATTCGCGACTGCACCGGCAACGCCGTTCCTGATGGCACGATTGTTACCTTCACCCAGACCGACAGCACGGGACGCAGCGTTGTGGATGCACGAATCAAGAAGGGGATCGCGCGGGCGCAACTGCCGGCGTCCAGCAAAGCGACTATTGCGGTTGCCGCAGGTGTGGTCCTGGGCAACGAACTGCACGTTGGAGGTGGAGAATGAAAGCCAGACGTCTAGTCATCCTCAGTCTCGGCCTGGCGATTGCATTTTCCGGCGCGCTGCCTTTATTGAAGAGCATTCTGGCTGACACCAAACCTTCCGTGCAACTCAACATTGCCGCAACCGCGCCCCGAGCAGTGGAGGAGAGCACGCAGCAATCCATTGTCCGCGATTACTCCGCTGCCTGGCAGGGGTTGAGCAACGCACTGGCCAACAACACTACTGGACCGCTGACGGAAAACTTTACTGGATACGCGCTGGACAAACTGATGGAGCGCGTAAAAGAACAGACACAGAACGGGCTGAAGACGCGCATTGTGGATCATGGCCACAAAGTGGACGCGGTCTTTTATTCGCCGGATGGTTCAGCCATTGAACTCAAAGACACGGCAACGCTGGAAACGCAGGTTCTGGACGGCGAGACAGTGATTCACTCTGACCAGGCACAGGTGCGGTACTACGCAATCATGACCGGAGCCGAAGATCGCTGGAAGGTCAGGGTTCTGGAAAGCACGCAGTAAAAAGACAAGCAGAACAGAGTTAAGGAAGCGCGACCTTCATGGTTGCGCTTTTTTGCGCCGCGGGTTTTCTCGCGGCAATCACCCGTGGAATGCCCTGGAGGTCGGCGGTTGTGCGTACATCGTCCCAACCACGCAGGAGCTGTTTCGTTTTTTCCTCAATCGAGAAACCAATCTCGGTGACAACCCAGCCGCCGGAGCGCAACGCCGATTGCGACTGCGGCAAAAGTTGCCGGTAGACGTCCATGCCTTCGGTGCCGGAAAACACGGCGATCTTGGGCTCAAAATCCTTGACCTGCTTCTGCACTTTGTCGGCTTCGGCTTCACCGACATAGGGCGGATTGGAAACCACAAAGTCAAATGTGCCATGGTCATAGACACTGAGCAGATCAGACTTCCGCATCAGCACGCGCGATCCCAACCCCAGCCTCGCCGCGTTCACGCGCGCCATTTCCAGGGCTTCATCGGAAATATCGCAAGCATGAATTTCCGCCTGCGGCAGCTCCGTGGCCAGAGCCAGCGCTATGCATCCGGAGCCTGTGCCCACATCCACGATTTTGATTCGCGTGTGATGTTCGCGATAGTGTTCCTGCACCAGCTCCAGGACGGTCTCCACCACGTGCTCAGTCTCCGGACGCGGAATCAATACCGCCGGGGAGACCAGCAGATCCAATCCCCAGAACTCCTGATGTCCGGTAATGTACTGCGTAGGACACCCTTGTGCACGCTGTGTGGTGACTTCGTCATAGCGATATTGCTCTTCCGGCGTCAGCTCGCGTTCCGGGTGGGCGAAAAGATAAGAGCGGTCACGACCCAGCGCGAACGTCATCAGGATTTCGGCATTCAAGCGGGGAGACGGCACGTCAGCGGCAACGAACCGTTGGTAGGCGGAATTTACGGCTTGCTTTAACTGCATGGAAGTCGCCTCAATAATGCTCGACGAAATCTGCGTTTCCTGGCCTGGGCGCCGGCATATTCCCGGCAGCCCCCGAATCGCTTAGGCCAGCACTTCTGTCTGCTCTTTCAGCTTCTCTGCCTGGTTATGCGTGATGAGCGCATCGACAATAGGGTAAAGCTTACCATCCATCACGTCTGTGAGTTGGTGCAGCGTCATGCCAATGCGATGGTCGGTCACGCGGTTCTGGGGAAAGTTATAGGTGCGGATCTTCTCACTGCGATCACCGCTTCCCACCTGTGACTTGCGCTCTTTCGCCATCGCCTGCTGCTGCTTTTCCATTTCCATTTCATAAAGACGAGAACGCAACACGCGCATACCCTTTTCGCGGTTCTTGATCTGCGACTTTTCGTCCTGGCAGCTTACCACAGTGTTGGTGGGAAGATGCGTGATGCGCACAGCGGAATACGTTGTGTTCACCGATTGACCGCCCGGCCCTGAAGAGCAGAACGTGTCAATGCGAATGTCCTTGGCTTCAATCTTTACGTCAACGTCTTCGGCTTCCGGCAGCACTGCCACCGTTACGGCCGACGTATGCACGCGGCCCTGCTGCTCTGTGGCCGGAACGCGCTGCACGCGATGGACGCCGCTTTCAAACTTCATGCGCGAATACACGCCCTTGCCTTCAATGATGGCAATGACTTCCTTTAACCCGCCCACCCCGGACTCTGACGTGGACAGTACTTCTACTTTCCAGCGCTGCGTTTCCGCGTAGCGGTTGTACATGCGGAACATCTCCGCCGCGAACAGCGTGGCTTCGTCGCCACCGGTTCCGGCGCGGATTTCAAGCACGACGCTCTTCTCATCGTTGGGGTCCTTGGGCAGAAGCAGCAGCTTCAACTCTTCTTCCGTGGTAGCCATGCGCGCTTCCAATCGCGTAAGTTCTTCCTGCGCGTAGGTACGCATTTCGGCGTCAGACTCATCGGCCAGCATGGCCTTGCTTTCTTCAATGCCGCGCTTCAGGTCTTTGAATTCGCGGTATTTTTCCACTACATCAGAGATCTCACTGTGCGCTTTGGCTGTCTTCTGGTATTTCTGCGAGTCATTCATCACCTCAGGTGAAGCCAGCGCCCTGGTCAACTCGTCATACTTAATCTCTAGCTGATTTAATCTCTCAAACATTTTTCAATCCCTTTTCTTAACGCCGACAACAGTCGGCGCGTTTCTTGTCAGCCGACCGATCGGCTTCGCCAGTTGGCTCGCCATCCCTTAATCCCCCTTGAATCAAGGACGCGTACCGTCCAAATAGAGGGAAGGGCCTTGTATTCTGTATTTAAACGAGGGAATGCGGAAACAGAAATGAGCGGCGGGCACCGCTAGAGATTCGGTTGTGTTACTTCCATCCAGGTTGATGTCATTGAAATCCACCTCAGGCGATGACTAACTCGCCGCCTTGTTTCTTCTCCAACTCCATGGCATGTTGCAGGGCCACAATCGCGCACTCCACCTGATCGTCCGTGGGAGGCTGCGTGGTGATGCGTTGCAGCCAGAGACCAGGTTTGGTCATCAGCGCAAAAACTGATTTGCCATGCTTTGCCGAGAACCGGATCAGCTCATATGACACGGAAGCAATCACCGGCAGGAACACGATGCGCAGCGCGAACTTACCCCAGAATGACTGGATCGGGAACGCCGCGTAAACAAAGATGCAGATCAGCATGATCGTCATCAAAAAGCTGGTGCCGCAGCGCGGGTGATACGTTGAATACGCTTGCGCCTGATCAATGTTCGGCATGCCGTGATCTTCAAAGGCAAACACGGTCTTATGCTCGGCACCGTGATAGTGGTAAATCCGCTTGATGTCCTTGAACAGCGAAATTCCCCAGACAAACAGCAGGAACAAGGCAATGCGTATGCCACCATCCACCAGGCTGAACACGAAGTTATTGTTCAGCGAGTGGTAATGCTTCTTTAAACCGTTTGCGGCAAGCAGCGGCATCAGCTTGTACATGACGATGAAGAAGCCGATGGAAAAAATCATATTCGCGGCCATCATCCAATTGCTGATCTTCGGGGCGGTCTCACCTGCTTCTTCCGCAATGGAAGCCAGACCTACATCCAGTGAGAACTTTGACGCCACGAAACCCAGCTTCATCGCCTGGCCCAGAGTGGCGATTCCGCGAACGAACGGCCAGCCCAGCCACTTGCGCTTCTCTGACGGTCGCACCAGGGTCTCACTGTGCGTGGTGATCTCACCCGAAGGCGTCCGAATGGCAATGGCCCAGGCATGGGGTGAACGCATCATCACGCCCTCCACCACGGCTTGTCCGCCCACCAGGGTTTCTTCACCGCTCTCAAGCGCGGGCAATAATTGCAGGGAAACAAAAAATCTCAGAATTTGGCGCCAATATCTCATTAGGTAATTAGATGAAGAATAGCCGGTTCAAGCTCCAGACCTAAGTGCCGCTGGGCAGAAGAGTTCTCATCGTTCATTTTACCCGAGTTTGAGAGCCAAAACCCACCACGGAGGCACGGAGACACGTAGAAACCGCGAAACTGAGGGATTTCCAGCTTGGGGCGAGCTGACATTTTTATTGATTCTAAATGACTTATCCGTACATCTGGCAGAGGGTTTCATCGCGTCGACGCGAATGTGGCGGGAGCAGCGGCAGGCGAACGAGGCGATTTGCCAGTCAACGATTTTTCTGAGCAGCGCGAATCAGCGGAGTCTGCGTCATCAGCGGTGAGACTTGTCAGTAAGTA
>WNFG01002372.1_pt1 | contig 15754 bp, 12 predicted proteins | sample 5400431 | NCBI WGS metagenome assembly WNFG01 (sample SAMN13153346, study PRJNA577476) | soil metagenome | isolation source: 120 cm saprolite under Douglas fir tree site 2 hole 3 replicate 2 | place: USA:California | collected 2015-04-18 | reverse complement strand
AGGAAGAGCACTACCAGCGCATCGCTTACGCCAACGAGCATTTCGCCGCCGGCATCCCCGGCTGGAAGAGCGACCGGGGCCGCATCTACATCATGTACGGCAAGGCGGACGAGGTGGAATCCCATCCCTCCGGCGGAACCTACGAGCGCCCGATGGAAGAGGGCGGCGGTTCGACATCTACCTATCCTTTCGAGCAGTGGCGCTACCGCTACTTGGAGGGTATCGGTCAGGAGGTCATCATCGAGTTTGTGGACACCTGCATGTGCGGCGACTACCACATGACCATGGACCGTTCCGAGAAAGACGCTCTGCTTTACACCCCCAACGCGGGCTTGACCATGTACGAACAGATGGGAATGGCCAGCAAGGCGTCACGCTTTAGTGGCGGAGGTTTAGAGCGGTTGGGCACCGGGCCGATGACATCGAACAATGCCACCAAGCAGTTTGACCGGCTGGAACAGTTTGCCAAGTTGCAGGCGCCGCCTCCGGTTAAGTTCAAAGATCTGGAAGAAATCGTTAACACGAAAATCATTCTGAACCCGATGCCCTTCGACGTCCGCTCCGATTTCGTGAAGGTCACGGGCGACACGGTGCTGGTGCCCGTTACGATCCAGATGAAGAATCGCGATATCACGTTTGTAAACAAAGATGGAGTGCAGCGCGGAACCGTAAACATCTTCGGGCGCGTTACCACACTGACCGGCAAGATCGTGCAGACCTTTGAAGACACCGTCCAAGTGGACGTTCCAGCCGAGTTGCTGCCGCGTACCGCGGAAAATGCATCGGTTTATTGGAAGGCGCTTCCCCTGCGCCCTGGACGCTACAAGTTCGATATCGCGGTCAAGGATGTGAACGGCGACCGCAAAGGCGTCTGGAGCCGTGGTGTGATAGTGCCCGAGTTCTCGGACGATAAGCTGGCGACCTCGACTCTGATCGTGGCTGACCAGATGGAGCCTGTACCCACAAAAACAATCGGAACCGGCAGCTTCGTCATTGGCGCGGTGAAGATCCGGCCGCGGGTGGCGTCTTCCAACGGTAAGCCGGCTGTCTTCAAGAAGGATCGCGACCAGAAACTGAATTTCTGGATGCAGGTCTACAACCTCGGTGTGGACGAAAAAACGCATAAGCCTTCGGCTACATTCGAATACGCCATCACCAACGTGGCTACCAATAAGTCAGTGATCCAGAAGATGGAATCCACGGACACGATGGGCAACGTAGGTGACCAGGTCACGCTGCAGAAAACTATTGCCGCGGCTAATCTGCAGCCTGGAATCTATAAGATTGAAATCAAGGTGAACGACAACATCTCCAAGCAGACCGTTGATCCGTCGGCGGTGTTTGCAGTAGAGTAACTAGCTGCTGTTCTTCCCATGGGGGTGGGTAGATTATGCTGCGCAAGCTCGGAACGTGGGCGGTTGTCCTCGGACTGACGCTTCCGGTTTGGGCCGGCGACCGGCCCGGAGCGATCTCCGGATATGTGCGAAGTACATCGGGCGTGCCTCAAATGGGCGCAGTGGTGGAGATCCTCGGCTCGGCAGCGCATAGCTTTACCGTGTTCACCGATGGGGCAGGCTTCTACTCTGCCACGGGGTTGTTGCCTGGTTTCTACACTCTCAAAGTTTCCGCTCCGTCTTTCTTGCCTGCGTTGCGCGAGCGCGTTGGTCTGCGTCCCGGCTCCAGTATCAATGTAAATGTCACGCTGAATACGCTGCTCGGCGCAATACAGGTCGGTCCGCTTCGAACCTTGCCGGATGATGACGATTGGAAGTGGACGCTGCGTTCGGTGGCCAACCGTCCCATCTTGCGCGTATTCAGCGATCCGAATTTTCCTGCCGAGAAACAGAATCATGAAGTGAGCGGCAGCCTTTCTTTCCTGGCTGGTTCGGCTGCCGGCGGCTACGGCAGCGGGTCGGACGTGAGCACCGGATTCACGCTCGAGCGTTCAATATTCTCATCTAGCCGGGTTGAATTGAGCGGTAATGTGGGTTATGGGGTAGGGCTTCCTGCCGCAGTATTGCGCGCGAGCTATTCGCACCGTTTGCCGGATGGGTCCGCGCCATCGCTGGCGTTGACCATACACCGGTTCGCAGCCTCGGACCCCAATCTGCACAACGCAGCGTTGCAGGCTCTGGCACTTTCCGCCGGTGATGACTTTTCAGTGGGCGATGTGCTGGAGCTGAAATTTGGCAGCGAGCTGCAGACCATCCAATTCCTGGGTCGAGTGACTGCCTTCCGCCCATACGGTACTGCCGATTTGCATCTCTCGCCGAATACCGTGCTGGAGTACGACTACGCAACCTCCCGTCCCGACAACCGCGCAGAGAAGGGCTTCGATTCCGCTCCGGCGGACTTGAGCGAATCTAATCCTCGCGTCAGCATGGAAGGCTTTGCTCCCAAATTAGAGCGCGCCCATCATCAGGAATTAAACCTGTCACGACGCCTGGGCAAAAACAGTATTCAGGTTGCCGTCTTTTCCGACCATGTCGGGGATACGGCTCTCACTGGTACCGGAGAAGTGAGCGCTGCCGGCGGCTTCCTGTTGCCCGACGTTTATTCCGGTACGTTCAGCTATGCGGGCAAGACCCTCAACTCGAATGGTATGAGAGTCGTGCTTCAGCGCAAATTCTCCGCCGACCTGACCGCAACGCTCGACTACGCTTTTGGCGGAGTGCTCGATCTGGCCCGGCCCGATGTTGCGGCCAATGTTGCCCTTCAGGACGCGCAGCAGTGGATCACGACCCCGCGGCGCCATGCGCTGGCAGCCAAGTTCAGCGGCACCATCCCGCGCAGTCACACCCGGTGGATCGCCTCTTACCGCTGGATCAACGGCGACGCACTGACGCCGGTGGATATGTTCAACGCATCTCCTGGCCAGAGCGATCCCTTCGTGAACTTCTTCATTCGTCAGCCCATTCCGAGCCTGGGTTTCCTTCCCAGCCACATGGAAGCGATCATTGATGTGCGAAATCTTCTCGCTCAAGGCTATGTCCCCGTTATCGGGCAAGACGGCCAAACCGTCTACCTGGTGCAGGCCGCCCGTTCCGTACGGGGTGGAGTGGCGTTCACCTTCTGACGATTTTCAATCCTGGCAAAGGACCTCGTTCGTCAGCGCCCAGACTGCCCTTAGCTAAACAGATTCATCACGGAAATCGCCAGTTGACCCCGTCTCTCTAGTGGGATACCTTTGCTCCTCAGAAAGCAAGGGTCTCCTTGAAGGGGTTTTGCGTCCCCTGTTTCCACTAAATTCCCTAGGCAATGCGCAATCTTAAGTTATGGATTTTCATATTCCAAGGGACGGAAGCTTCTATGGAATGTATTTCTAACTGCAGCAGAGTTCTTGTAAGTTATTGTAAACACAAGTTCTATCGTGGGGAGTGAAAGTGGTTCGTAACCTGCAACGTCGAACGAAACACCTTAAATTTCAGCACGCCTGTTTTCAAGTCTGGGAGCGAACTATATGAAACGTCTATCACTGGGCAGTCTGATTGTGCTCGTGCTGCTTAGCTTGGCCGCTTACGCGCAAACCTTCCGTGGGGCCATTAACGGCACCGTAACCGACCCATCCGGGGCGGTAGTCTCGGGTGCTACTGTGAAGGCCACAAATACGGCCACGGGCGTCCCGATCAGTGCCACTACCACGAGCGACGGCGAGTTCTCCTTCCAGGATCTGCCGCTGGGAACGTATAAGATTGAAGTCTCGTCTGCGGGGTTTCGTCCGGTAGCGTTTGACAATGTTACAGTTACGGCCGGAAGCGCCTATACCCTTCCGGTGAAACTTTCTGCTGGATCGGCGGGTACCACCGTTGTGGAGGTTTCTGCCGCAGCGCTGACCCTCGACACCACCACGGCCACCCAGAGTAATATCATTCCCGCCGAGGCGGTTCAGGACGTTCCCATGAACGGGCGGGATTTCACTCAGTTCGCTGCCATTCAGCCTGGCTACGGCGGGTACTCGGTCGGCGGCTTCGGTTCGCTGAACGGAACCCGCGCCAACCAGATGAACTGGCAGATCGACGGCGTGGATAACAATGATTTCTGGCACAACATTCCGGCCGTGAATCAAGGCGGAGTCTCCGGCATTGCCGGCACCATTATGCCCCTGGACGCGATCGACGAATTCGCGGCCCAGACCCAATCCAACGCCGAGGGCGGCCGCAATGCAGGCGGCATTGTCAACGTCGTGCTGAGGTCGGGCACCAATCAGCTTCACGGTTCGGCATACTACTTCAACCGTAACGAAGCTTACGGTAAAGCTTCGCCGTTCACGCCGTCCAATGTCCACAAGCCCGAACTTCGCAATTACAATTTCGGATTCTCGGTGGGTGGACCCATCATCAAGGACAAGACTTTTTATTTCCTGACCTTCGAGAAACAGCGCTACGTCATCAGCGTGTCGGGCAAGGCCACCGAACCGTCTGCGGAATTCATAGCTGCCGCTCGGTCGCAGCTCGGCTCCAAAGGTATCTCTGAGAGTCCGATTTCAACCAACCTCATTAACTCGCTCTGGCCCAGCACCGTGACCCAGGCGAACCTCGGATTGACGACGGACAACTTCTTCGGCACGGACCCTTCTATCGGGTACAGCTATAACGGTAATCTCAAGCTGGACCATAACTTCAACGACAAACACCACCTGATGCTGCGTGCGTTTAACGGACAAGGCGACCAGATTGCACCTCTCGGTGCCAGCCTTGCGCTGGCCACTGCCAGCTCCAACCTCTTTTATTACTTCGAGAAGGCGCCGATTCACCTGCAAAACTACTCGGCGGTCCTGAACTCTGTCTTAAGTCCCCGCGTCACCAACCAGATTCTGTTTGGCGTGAACTACTTCAATCAGACGTTCAACGATGCCAACCACAGCTTCGACGTGCACGCCATGGGCTTGTTCACGAGTCCGGACGCGCTGATCCACGGGCAGCCAATTCCCGGCGCGCCCAGCATCGCCATCTCCGGGTTTGAGCAGGTCGGAATTACGAATCCCTCCGGTCGCAACGACATCACCGGAATGTTAACCGACATCGTCTCCTACAACGTGGGCAAGCACCAGTTCCGCTTCGGCGGCGAAATGCGCCAGGGTCACGTAGACGAGTTTTACTTCCGACACTCAAGAGGCGCGTTCAACTTCGACGGATCGCAGGGCCCGTGGCCGACGTGCGCAACCGGTAACCAGGTTTGCCCGGCCATCAACGCCTTGTCCGACTTTCTGGCTGGCAGGGTTGCGTCGTCCTCAATCGCTGTGGGCAATGCGGAGCGCAAAGTGGTAGTCAACGGATTCGACTTCTTCGGTCAGGATTCCTGGCAACTTACGCGCAGGCTTAACGTCAACTGGGGACTCCGCTGGGACTATTTCGGCCCCTTGCACAGCAGCCACAAGGATCTGGCGGTCTTCATCCCGTCTGCGGGCGGCATCAAGATTCAGGGCAACGGCATCGATTCAATCTTCCCACCCGACAAGAACAACTTTGCTCCACGGCTCGGGTTCGCCTATCAGCCAACGAGCAGGGAAGATTTGGTTGTGCGTGGCGGTATCGGTGTGTTCTATGACCAGATCAATATGAACCCATTCCTAGACTTCCGTCCGCCAAATGCTGCTGACGGGCTGGAAGATAACCCGGCGGGTCCTTCCGCGGTTTCCACGTATGCCACCAATACTGCGGGACTTCCTTCTTACACTTGGCAACCCAACACGTATATTTTCAACCCGATTTCCACCTGCGTGACTGGCAACAGTCTCACCGACCCGAACTGCGGTACGTCTACTTTCGATGTTTTCTCCGTCAGCCAGAATTTTCGCACGCCGTACTTCTACAACTACAACCTTAACGTCGAGAAGAGTTTCGGGAACGGCATGGCTGTGTGGGAGGTTGGATACGTGGGGAGTGAGGGCCGTAAGCTTTCGATCATGTTGAACCTCAACCAATTCGGTCAGTACGGCCCCTGCCCGACCGCTCCGACTACCTGTGCGTTCCCGAACTATGGCGGCATCAACCAGCTCAACAGCATTGGCACATCCAACTACAACTCGCTGCAGAGCACGTTGCGCCTGCGAGCATGGCATGGCCTTACGTCACAGTTCGTTTACACCTGGGCCCATGCCCTGGATGAAATCACCGCCTACCGGGGTGCCCTTCCGTTTGACAGCACCAACATCAAGCTGGACTATGGCAACGGAGACTTCGACACGCGCCACAACTTCTCGGCCACGTTCACCTGGGACATCCCCGGCTCTTCTCACGGTCCCAAGGTTCTTACCCATGGCTGGGCTGTGAACAGCCTTATGACGTTCCACGGAGGACAGCCGCTCGACGGAGTTCGCACCGGCTACAGCGAAATCGCTAACCCGTTTGCGGGAGTCTCCCATGCCTTCAATAAGAACGGGGTCACCTGGATCAATCCGCAGTCGTTTGTCATCCCGTCATCTGGCATAGGCAATCTTCGCCGGAACCAGATTTACGGCCCGGGTTACTCAGCGGTAGACCTGTCGGTATTCAAGAACATCCCGATCACAGAACGGGTCAGGGCCCAGTTCCGCGTCGAGATGTTCAACGTCTTCAATCGCGTCAATCTGGCCTCGGGCATTGGCGCCACTGGTCCTGGAAGTGGCGTGATCGCCGACACCATTGGTGACTTCAACGGCGCTCCTGGTATCGGGCCCGGCGAAGCTTTCAACATGCAGTTGGGCTTGAAGATCATCTTCTAGTCCGACTTGTTACTCTCTTAACCCCTGTCGTTCGCGGCAGGGGTTTTGTTTTGCATCGAGTGGCCAAGCCCGCAAGAGACAGGCGTCGCGAACCCGGATGCCGCAGCCCTTTCGTCACTTGGTCGTAGAGGATCCCCAATTTAGGCTGGACATGAGCATTCCCCCAAAGCACCTGTTACGGAGACCCTTACGATGCGCCGTTCGAACTGCGTCGCTTGGACGCTTTTTTGCGTTCTTCTCTATTGCACCGCGCCTCTTCATGCGCACCATGTGAAGAAGGGCGACTCTAGCACTTTGCCGGTCGCGACCTCATCGCCCAAAGCTCGGGAGCTCTACGAGAAGGGCATGGCCGACTACGAGAATCTTTATCTCGAGCGCTGTAATGAAGATTGGCGCGCGGCGGTGAAAGAAGATCCTAACCTTGCTGTGGCCTGGGCTTGGATCGCATTCAACAGTGGCAATCCGGAGGAAGTCAGCGCGGCGCGCGCCAAGGCTAAGCAGTTAGCTCCCAAGTTGTCACCTGGAGAGCAGTTGATGATCACCTGGATCGTCAAGGTGCAGGAGGGCGACTTCCTCGGCGGCATTTCGGCGATGAATGACATGCTGGAGATGTATCCCAAAGACAAGCGTCTGCTCTACCTCGCCGGGAACTGGCTGATGGCGGAGAACGGTGACGATCAGGCGCAGCGCCTATTTGAGAAGGCGCTGGCTATCGATAAGCATTATCCGGCGGCTCTGAACGATCTGGCCTATGTCGATGCCCGCAACCAGCGCTTTGCCAAAGCTCTTGCGGGGATGGAGCGCTATGTGGCGTTGCTTCCCAAGGAGCCGAATCCGCAAGACTCTTACGGCGAGTTGCTCAGAATGGCTGGGGATTACGAAGGATCATTGCGGCACTACCGTGCGGCGTTGCAGATCGATCCGGACTTCGTGACCTCGCAACTTGGATTGGGAGACACCTACGCTCTGATGGGGAACGAGGAGCAAGCGCGGGCGGAATACGACAAAGCCATCCGTTATGCGCACAATGAAGCCGACCGGCTGACCTACAGCATGCAGAAATCAATGACCTGGGTTCGCGACGGCAAATACAACGAAGCCGACAAAGAGTTCCAGGAGATTGCGGAAACCGCACACGCGAAGGATCAGGATTTGCAGGAAGCGCAGGCCCTCCGGCAGATGGCGGAATATCAATCGGACGATCGTGTGGCTTTGAAGTATCTGCAGTCTGCCGAAGAGGCGCTGGGCCATCGCAAGTCGATTTCGGCATCAGATCGGGACGACGAATTGTCGCGAATCCTGCGCAATCGTGTGGTGCGTGCCACGCGTGCCGGCAATCAGCCGCTCGCCGGTAAATCGTTACAGCAGCTCGAAGCCCTCGCTACCGGCAGCCGCAATCGCGTGATCCAGAGTTCTTACAATGGGGCAGCCGGCACATTGCTGATGGCCCAGAAAAAGTTCGCAGATGCTATCGCGCATCTCGAAGAAGATAAAGGTAATCCTTATACCATGGAGCTGCTGGTCCAGGCGTATTACGAAACCAGCCAGACGGACAAGCTGCAGGAAATAGAGGCCAAACTGCGAGCCACGAATGTGCCAACCATGGAGCAGGCTCTGGTAGTTCCGGCAGCGCGCTCAAAGCGGCCGTATATCTAGGTGTGACTCAGCGGTGGTGACTCAGTAGGTTGTGGTCAGAAATTCGTGCAACCCGCGGTGTTGGTGATAGATTGTTTGGCCTATGACAACCAATACCGAACGCCGCTCCGTAAAGAGAATCCCGACCCGTGTGCCGGCGCGGATTCGTACCCGCCAGGGAATTGAGCATTCCGCTCAGGCTCGCGATGTCAGCGCAAATGGCGTGTATCTCTACTCGCAATCCCGGATGGAGCAGGGCTCCGATGTTGAGCTGGTACTAATCCTTCCACCGGAACTGACCGCAGGCGAAAAGTGTTGGGTGTGCTGCCAGGCGACGATTGTGCGAGTAGAGGAGTCGGAACACAAATTTGGCGTCGCCGCCCGGATTCGGCGCATGGACATAATGCCCGAGATTGCGATCTAGATTGCGAACGCCTTAGCTGGCAATCTAAGATGAGAGTTCCTTAACAGGCATGCAGGAGCCGATGCCGCTTCAGTACGGCATTCCCGGTAAAATTTCCCGAAATTTTCCTGTTGCCCGCCGCACAGATGCGGATTTGCCCGTATAATCCCTTCAATCTGTAAAAAAAGGGCTTTCCTTGCATTGTCCGCGATGCAATAATGTCGGCCCTAGAAATGCTCTGGCCAATTTAAGGTTCAGGTGGCTCCTGGTATGTGGATAGAAAAACTGGCCAGCGGTGTGGTGCGAGTTCAGACACCGATTGGTCCGCGTTATGTAATGCCTTCATTCCTCCAGCGTGTATATCTGGTGTGGATGTTCCGCAATTTCCACATTCTTCCCCACGCGGTTCTCAGTGGGCGGCAACAGAGACTGATTGACCGGCTCTGCGCGGAACAGCGGTTCGCATCGATGGCGTATGCGGATGGCATGGACGAGGTCCCAGTGATTGGGACGATCGAGCGGCGTCCATCGATTGGTGCGAAGGATCTGCCTCCTCGCCGTCCGGCAGCAGCGGAAGAATCCCGCGGCATGGCCGCAGAAATTCGCCAGCGACCGTAGGCGAGCAGTCGTCGCCAAGAGCTGCTCGAACAGCGAGCCGCTGTAGCCATGAGTTCTAGCCATGCGCCGGGGTGCGAGCTGGTTAAGCCGTGAGCGCAAGCGCGTAACCGCGGTTTATTTCTCCTGACGCGGAGCCAGCGCTCTTGGTCTACGTCTACCCTAGCGTTCTCGTCACCATCGAAGTCGGTGCCCTCCCCATCACAACCTTGAGGAGAGAACGAGTCAGCACGCGCGTCACGGGTCTCGCGGAAACGGTTCCCGGCAGAGCGCAGGAGACGAAAAAGACCTTCCTCGATTCGAATACGATGGACTTCGGCGCCAGTCACCATCACGGCGGGCGCGAGCAGATGTTATAATTTTCGTTCGCTTATCCTGCGATATTCCCACCACGGGCGCGTAGCTCAATTGGCAGAGCAACTGACTCTTAATCAGTAGGTTGAAGGTTCGATTCCTTCCGCGCTCACCACTCTTTTCAATCACTTGGCAGCACTCCCTACTGAGCTGAAAATACGATTGTGTCCTTTTTGTGTCCTTACTGGACCCGATGGCTGGCCACGGCGGCCACTTCATCGATGTCTTGGTGCTGGTACTTCATGGTTGTGGTCACGGTCGTGTGTCCCATGACGTTCATGACCGCGAACAGGTTTTTGGTCGCACGATACATCTCAGTTCCAAAGCCATGACGCGCGCAGTAGAGGACGAGGTCATTTGGCAACCCGGCCTCCTTTCTGGCTTTCTCGAACTGCTTGGCGACCGTTGTCAGATGCCCACAGCGGGCGCGCTTGGAAGGAAAGATCCATCCCTCCTTCTGCTCCGAGTATCGCGCCAGAAGTGCTTGGCGAACACGCGGACTGATTGGCACGAATCTTCGTCCCTTGGGCGATTTGCTCTCGTAGACGAAATATCGCTTGCTACCCCAGTCCAGGTGTTCCCAACGCATTCGGAAAACTTCCTTCTGGTTGCGCATCCCGGAATCGCGCATGATCATCAACACATCGCGAAGCGGCTGTTTGCAGAAAGGCAAAAGCTTGGTTTCTACGTGGGCGTCAATGACGCGCTCCCGTGCGTGTTCCTGCATGAGTTTGATCTTTGGAGAAGCCTTGATGATGGTCCACTCTTCGGCTTTTCCGAGCATCCGCCGCAGGGTGCGCAAGGCGTTGTTGTGATTTGACGGGCCACCTGGAAAGGTAAGCCGGTCAGCGTCATCCCTAGTGATCGCATTGAGCCTCATCGCTGCTACGTCAGTCTCCTCAAGCAACCGCCAACCATTCTCGTAATAGTCCTTGGTCTTTTGCTTGAGCGTCGTATTGCCTTCCACCCATTCAAAAAACCGCGTCTTGAAATCACGCAAAAGCGGGCTGCGCTTTCTGAGAACCACATCTCCTTTCTCTTCGGCTTGGGCGAGCAGCAGCGATTCCACTCGCCGGGCGGTCGCCAGGTTTGTTTTCTTGGTAGATCCACGATAGCGCGTTCCGTCGACCCAAAAATGGTAATGATAGATCCCACCGCGTTTGTGTAGAGCCATGCTCTAGCCTCCATGTGCCCGCACGGACGGCATTCGCTTGTTGGCTCTGACGTAACGTTCTACGTCGGCTAGATCATACTTGATTCTTCCCCCTAATTTCACGTAGGGCGGACCGGTCTCGGCAGAACGCCAGTAGCGCAACGTGCTTTCCGGAACACCCCAAATCTCCGATAGCTCTTTGGTGCTCACAAGCTGGCGGGAAATACGACGATCTGGAGGTAGAGAACGAGCTGTGCGGGACTGGAAAGGGAGGACGACCCCAGACGACTCGGAGCCGGATTGCTCGTCACAGGGCTCGACACTTGAAACGTTCAGCACGGAATCGAGCGCGGCAATATTTCGCATGGTTCACCTTGTTTGAGACTGGCTCTGACCTGCTGGTTGGACGAGAACAGCTCCATCCATGGAAGCGTCCCGAATTGCGCATCGCAATACCGGTCCAGTCAGCATGCGAGATGTATGCCGGATCGAGTTTTGAGTCAAATCAGGGATGAGGCTCTCAGAGTGTTCGGCTCTGGGCATCTGACACTTCTACTCAGAATCCGGCGTGATTTGACCGAAATTTGATTCGGGATTAAGTTTCTGACGCTCGCGAGAGAAAATCTCGCGCTGAGGAGTAGACTGTGTTTCGCTCGTTCGAAGACCTCGGTGAGCGGCTTCGCGTTACTGGCTATATCGCCGATCCTATCGCCATCTCGACCGTTTACCTGGCGGCGCAACTTCATAAGCCGGTGTTGTTAGAAGGTCCAGCTGGTAGCGGAAAAACGCAACTGGCATACGCGGTTGCTGAGGCGGCAGGAGCCTCTGTCGAACGCCTGCAATGTTACGAAGGCGTCAATGAAGAGAAGGCTATTGGTAAGTTCGACGAAGCGCTACAGAGGCTTTGGGTCGAACTCAAGTCCAAGTCCGGCGGCATTGATTGGGAGTGCCTGCGCACAGAATTGCATGGCCAGCAATTTTTCAGTGCCGGTCCGCTGTTGCGGGCATTGCAGTATGAAAACCCCTGTGTGCTGCTGGTTGACGAGCTCGATAAAGTGGACCACGCGTTTGAAGCCTTATTGTTGGAGCTACTCAGCGTATGGCAGATCAGCATTCCGAAACTAGGTACGATTCGGGCTAAGAGCATCCCGTTTGTTGTGCTTACCTCCAACGAGGAAAGACGCATCGGGGATCCGCTGCGGCGCCGCAGCTTTTACCTGCGGGTCGAACATCCGACGGAAGAACGCGAGGCCGAAATTGTCGCGCTGAGAACGCCGGATTCAAGCCACGAATTTCATGCGGGCATGGCTGGGCTAGCCAAGGCGCTTCGGGGCTGGAGCCTGGAGAAACCACCATCTGTCTCCGAGATTCTCGATCTCGCACAGGCGCTTAGAGTTCTGGGAACCGACGAAATTACGGCGGAGATGCGAGACATTCTCCTGCCGTTGCTGGCCAAAACCGAGGCCGATCGACGCAAGCTGCTCTTGCGGGATGGGTTTGCCAGCTTGATCTTTGACGCGCAGCAGTACAGCGCCGAGGCTCTGCGAGGGAGAGCGGGATGAAGCCAATACTCATCTTGGCGCAGGTGCTGTTTGCAATCTCGATTTGCTGGGCGCAATCGCCCAAATCACGGGCACGGCTTGAAGCCGAGTACTACGTCGCAGCCTACGCCCAACACTATCGGGTGCCCGTCTCGCTGGTTCGTGCCATTGTCGAACGCGAGTCGAACTGGCAACCGTGCTCCGTTTCTCCTAAAGGCGCTGTAGGGCTGATGCAGTCGATGCCGGCGACGGCGAGGCGACTGGGAGTAGGAAACCGCTGCAATATCGATCAGAACATTTCCGGGGGTGTGCGCTATCTCGCATGGCTGATGCAACAGTTTCATAACGATCTCAGGCTAGTGGCTGCCGCTTATTATGCCGGCGAAGGCGTAATCGGCAAACGAGACCTCGCCTATCGAAATCCCGACGTAGTCTCCTACGTAGCAAGAATTAGAACAACTTACCTCCGCGAAACCGGAATTAAACCAAGAACTACGAACACCAGTTCGGAAAGAGATGTGAGATGAAAATTTGTTTGAGTTTGGTGCATCTGACAACGGTCAGTCTCCTGCTGCTGCATATGGCCTTAGCGCAAGCCGAGCTTCCGCAGGCGCGAATCGTGAGCTTGAATGTTGACCCGGAACAGGTTGTGGTCTTGCACTTGCGGCTAGGATACGTCACTTCGGTCCGGGTGCTGGAGGAGGTCAGCTCGGTCGTACTGGGGGACCCGGGAGCCTTTAAGGCTGAACACTCCGAGGCCGAGCCGCAGTTGGTGTTTTTCAAAGCAACCAGCGCAAAACCTGCACAAACCAACGCGCTGGTTACCACCAAAGGGGGCCACGAGATCTCGCTGAGCCTGGTCAGCCAAGGCAAGTCAGACCGTAGTGAGCCTGTGGACTATGTCCTCAGATGTGAGCGTCCGCGCAGCTTTCTAATTGCGTCGACGCATCCTATCTTTGTGGTTGGCGAAACAAAGAGCGTTGCTACAGAGAGTCAGCCAACTAGTACTCCCCAAACGAACGCCGGCCGCCAAGAAGAGGATTTACTCAGGACATTACGGATTGAGAATCCGCATTGGGAAGGCAAGCAACTGAGGGTTGCGGTTGGGGAGGCGAAAGAGAAAGAGCAACAGATGGCCGTGCCGTTCGCCGTTCTCAACTCTTCTGCGCGAACCATTGAATTGTTGCCGCCGCAAATACAGCTTATGGGCGCATCGAAAGACAAGCATCGGAAAGCGATCAAGGCCGAGCCAGTGCCGATCAAAGACTATCGGATCACCTCGCGCAGGCTCGCACCTGGCGCGAGAGCCGATGGGATTGTTGTGTTCGAGCGGCCTACTTTCAAGGAGTCCCGGGAAAGGCTATTGCTGGCGGTTGCACAAGCCGAAGAAGTCGACCGTCCTGTCCTGACGCCGATTGCGTTTGTCGCTCCGCTGTCGGGAGGTGCAAAGTGACTCGTCCAAACGCTCACAGCGGCAACGGCAACGCCGGCGTGATTCAGGAACCAGCGTTAGAAGAAGCCCTCAATAGCGTGCCAATCGCTCCCGCTGCAACCGCACCACTGCCGGAGGTCGCGACAAGAGCAAGACAGAGAGCGAAGGAGCAGATTCAACAGAACCGCTTTGTAATCATTGGGGCCGGGGCGATCGTCACCGCCCTGCTGATCTTCGTTGCCACGTCTATGCCCCATCGGGGTGTTTCGCAGAAAGTGAAGAGTCGTGTTGCCACTACTTCTGAAGACTTGATCTCGGAGAGCGGCACGGCGAGCAACGACAAGAGTTTATTTCCGATTACCGATTCTGGCCGCCCCCTCACAAAAGAAACTCACGAAGGTTTTCTGAGCGAACGAGATCTACGACGAACTGCAACAAAGCCAGCAGCAGGCACGCCCGAGGCGGGTGCCGCGGGGACCCTGGGCTCGATACCACCTTTCGGAGAACAGCAAGCATGGCAGGCGCCGCCCTATGAGCCGGGCTCCGGCACTAGCGCTGGTGTTGAGACTCCAGACTTGGGTAAGGCAGAACGCGAGGCAATGGAGAAGTCTTCGCTGATCTATGTGCGAAGCGTTTCTGCCGGCGCTGCCGCTCCGGCCCACGAAATCAATAATCCATCACCGGAACTGGGATTGGGTCTGACCACGGGGACGCGGTTGCGTGCACGCCTGGAATCAGCCGCTAGCACGGCAGTGCGTACCCCGGTCTTGGCTGTGATCGAGTGCAACTATGAGCGGGACGGAGAGATTACCGTTCCCGCGGGAGCCAAAGCGGTTGGGCACATCCGGAGCGGAGATCGTTCAGGCTACGTTGATATCCAATTCGATTCTCTGTTGATGCCGGATGGTGTAATTGTTGCCATCGAAGCCGCCGCCACGGATTTGGATTTACGGCCGCTCAAAGGGAAAGTTGAGGGGAAGAACACCGGTAAGAATGTCTTGGTCAGGTCGCTGTCAGGAATCGGCCAAGCTGGCGCGATGTTGGTGGGGCAAGGCAGTCTGAACCAGCCGTTGAATGAGTCGGATCTCATGCGGGAGCGCGTCGGCAGCAATATCGGCGAGGCTGGAGATCAAGAGGTTTCTCGATTAGCAGTCACCCAGCACATCGTCGTGACGATTTCGGCGGATACTCCGATCTACGTGGTCCTCGAGCAAACACCGAAGCCCAATCAGGGTTCCCTGCAACCAAGTGCGCGGAGCGTTCCAACATCCAACTCAGCCAATGTTGATCAACTGCGCCAGTTGTTGCAGTTGCAGCAAGAGCTGAACCAAACGTCCGCAAGCAGCCAACCAGCGCAATAAACGAGCGGTTCTCAGCTATGAAGATTCGGCGGGAGCGTGCGTCGGCTGCGTCTGCCCAGGCGTGCCCCCCGCAATGTAGCGCACGAGTCGACTGTGACTCGCCCGCAGTCGGCGGCCAGCGCCAGCGCAATTTCCAACTTCCCGGAAGCCGACTTCGGGCCTGGAATAACTTCCAGGTTGTCCGTCATCCGACCGCGACTTGGTCGCGAACCTTCCGACCCCCTTATGGACACTCATTTGGTCGTGCACAGTCCAGAGTCGTCTTTGTGGCGGGACAACCGGACTAGACTACAAGTTCGCGCCGAAGGCTAACAGACGGCCATCGCAATCGCGTGCATCGCTGAAAACCCAAGTAAAGCACAAGTTTACGAAGCGCGAAAAAATCGACTATGGGGACAAATTCGGGGACTCCGCGCATCGGTAGAATTCTTGGCTAGGTAACTCACATTCAAGCCCACGCCTTTTGGATTGGTCCACCATCCACCAGCGCCCAAATTGACGTGTCGCGGGGGTTGACAACACGGGCGCATCGGGTTTATGGTATGAGTTAGTTAAAT
>WNFG01003016.1_pt1 | contig 15756 bp, 8 predicted proteins | sample 5400431 | NCBI WGS metagenome assembly WNFG01 (sample SAMN13153346, study PRJNA577476) | soil metagenome | isolation source: 120 cm saprolite under Douglas fir tree site 2 hole 3 replicate 2 | place: USA:California | collected 2015-04-18 | reverse complement strand
GTCGAAAGCCATCAGGGCGGTGAAGTTGCGCTTCCGTCCGAGAAGTTCCTGGGTCATTCGAAAGCCGTCATCCACGCCCAGATTGGGGTTCAACTGGTCCGGCAGGTCCACGATGAGCTTCGAGTCAAGTTCGAGTCCGGTATCGCGGGCAAAACGCTGCACGCCACGCCAGCGGTTTTTGCTGCTCGAAAGGGCCTTTGGCCCGCGGACGAAGGCGATTTTGCGATGTCCCAGAGCATAGAGATGCGATACCGCGGCATAACCGCCGCCTTCGTCGTCAACCACCACGGAACTTGCGGAAGTGGATTCCAGTTCACGCCCGATAATGACCGTGGGAATCGCGGGCTTCTCGAGATCGGCGAGCAGATTGATATCGAGATACAGCCAGTTGGCCAGGACAATCAGGGCCTCCACCCGGCGCTCCAGCAGCATCTCCAGATAGCGTTCGAAACGGCTGCGTTCGTTGTGCGCATCGGTCAGAATCGGCAGAAAAGAGGACTGATAAAGGGAATTCTCGATGCCGCGCAAAATAGGCGTGCAATACGGATCGGTGATGTCAAACAACATCACGCCCACGGTATGGTTGCGCTTGCTGCGCAGCGATTTGGCGAAAATGTTGGGGTGGTAGCCCAGACTCTTGGCCGCCTTCTGAATGCGGCCTTTGGTCGGCGGCGGAATATATCTGGCGAGAGGCGCATTGTTCAGCACAATTGAAACCGTGCTGGCTGAGAATCCGCTGGCTTTGGCGACGTCCCGGATTGTGACGGCGGCTTTCTTCGTTTCGCGGTGTTTCAAAATTGTCCTGTCCCGGGCCTGTTGCTGAGAATGAAGGTAAGCATATCCCGATGGGGCGGCATTTCCAAGTCTTTTCACAGGGGGTGGGTTCCCGGCCGTTTCCAGGCCGATTGCAGGTTGTTTTATTGAAACGATTTTGTATAATCGCAGGTGCGGCCGCTTTTCCGGTGACCCTCGGGCCGGAACCCGGCGCCCGGGAGGTGATGCGATGTCTTCATTTGCCATTGGCGTTGACCTGGGTGGCACCAATCTGCGAGTGGCTGCCATTGACGACAGCGGTTCCACGCTGGAGATCATCAGCACCCTCGCCAACATCGGCCGCGGCCGGGAGCAGGTGATCGAGGAGATCGCGGCGGCGACTCTGGGCCTGGCCGGTAAATTCCGGGCCAGCCATCGCCTTCTCGGTATTGGAGTCGGCATTCCCGGCATTATCGATCTGGCCAGCGGCACTGTCTGTTCAGCGGCCAACCTGCCTGGATGGACTGACTATCCCGTGCGAAAACATCTTGAAGCGAAACTTGGCGCCGCCGTGATTCTTGAGAATGACGCCAACTGCGCGGCCCTCGGCGAGAAGTGGGTGGGCGCGGGGCGTCATGCCGACGATCTCTGTATGCTGACTCTGGGAACCGGCGTGGGCGGCGCTTTTGTCTTTCATGGCCTGCCCTGGCACGGTACGATCGGCATGGCCGGCGAACTCGGACACCTCACTGTTTTTCCCGAAGGACGAGCCTGCGCCTGCGGCAATCGCGGTTGTCTGGAACAATACGCCTCGGCGACAGCCATACAAAATGCGGCTCTGGAGGCCATTGCCGGCGGCCGTGCCGCGAACCTGCGGCGCGCGCAGAAACCAGGAGAGCGGATCAGCGCGAGGACTGTATTTCAATGCGCCCTCGAAGGCGACCCGGTCGCGCGGCAGATTTTTGACGACGCCGGAAGGGCCCTGGGCATCGTGCTGGCTAATCTGATCAATGCGCTCAATCTTTCCGTCTATGTGGTGGGTGGAGGACTTTCTCAGGCCTGGCAGATCTTTTCTCCGGCGCTCTTCCAGGAACTGCGGCAGCGCTCCATTGTGTTTTGCGCTTCGGAAGCGGCCGTTGCCGGACGGCCCCGGACGCTGGTTACGCCCGCCCTGCTTCGCGAGAACTCCGGTCTGATCGGCGCGGCGCGATTGCCCATGATCATGGCGGCCCCGCGAGACGCCCGTCCGCTCGCGGTTTAGTACTGTCCTCCGGCGGAGCCGCCCGGATTTCGACTTCAGCGATTCTTCGGTATTTGAGAGGGAATTGCCGGAAAGCCTTCCAAGAAATGAATTCTAATATCCAGCCCGAACCGATATCCGGAATCTCATATTTCCTCAAAGGGCGGTTTGTCAGGATAACTTTTTAATAAAACATTGACACGGGTCTTGACATCATCGCGTGTCTGGAGGAGAATTTCGCCATTGTTTATGAAATCGTTTCAATAAACAAAACGAATCGGGCTGTGCACGAAGCGCAAAAAGCGCTTCGCACCTTTGGAGGCTTCAATGCAGCGTCTTTTTCGCAGGTTGTCGGCAGCATGTCTTCACTTCAGTTTTTCCCCGGACAGGGAAGGCGCCGGAAAGCGAAAATTCCTCGTCGTAACGATCTCAGTCGCCCTGCTTTGCTGTCTCATGCCCGCATGGCTGGGGAGCGGCCTGCATGCGCAGGATACGACCGGCTCGATTGTGGGCACGGTCACCGATGCCCACGGCGCGGTGATTCAGGGCGCCGCGGTCTCCGCGAAAGATATGGATCGCGGGAGCGTGCTGAACACGCGAACCAATGAAAGCGGAGCATTCAGTTTTTCCGGCGTTCCGGTCGGCAATTATGAAGTGACGGTGACGGCCAAAGGCTTCCGCAACGCGCGCCACGAAAAGTTTCCTCTGGCCCTCAACCAGACTGCGCGCCTTGACTTCCAGATGCCGGTCGGCGAAGGCTCAGAGACGGTGGAGGTGGTCGCCGAACTGCCGCTGCTGCAGACCGATACCACGCTTCTCGGAAATGTCCTCAATACCACGGCGATTCGTGAACTGCCGCTTTCCACCGGCAACCTCAACCAACTCACTCTTCTGACGGCCGGCGTGGTCACGCCCAATCTTTTTGGCTTCCAGGCGGCCCAGAACACCTTTGGCACGGGGCGTCCGTATGTCAACGGCGCGCGTGAGCAGGAAAATAACTTTGTCCTCGATGGCATGGACAACAATCAGGCCGACAACAACGATGTGGGTTATGTCCCCTCGCCGGAGGCGGTCCAGGAGTTCAATTTAATCACGGGAAATGCGCCCGCCGATTTCGGCAACTACCTGGGCGGCGTGGTGAACGTGACGCTCAAATCCGGCACCAATCAATACCACGGCAGCATCTTCGAATATCTCCGGAACAGCGATTTGAACGCCAACAGCTGGGCCAATAACGCGCGCGGCGTGGACGCCAACGGCCACGAGATCGCTCCCCGACCGGGCCTGCACTACAACCGATTTGGTGTCACCTTCGGCGGCCCGATCGTCAAAAACAAACTGTTCTTCTTCGCCGATTACCAGCAGTCGATTTTCCATCAGCCGGCCACGCCCGTCGCTCTGGGGACCGTTCCCCTTGCGGAGCGGGCGGGAGACTTTTCCGCGCTGTGCACCGCGGGATTCACCGGCGGCGTCTGCAACAATCCCGCTCAGCAGCTTTTCGATCCCGCTTCCAGCGCCAATCCGGCGACGCGCACCGCGTTCCTGAACAACATGATTCCCACGGGAAGGTTCAACTCGGCGTCCAGGGCGATCATTACCTCGCCGCTCTACCCGGCCACCCAGATCGCAAACGGCCTGCAAACATTCAGCACCGACACCTATCAGGGCGACATCAAGATCGACTATATTCCCTCGGAGAGAGACCACATCACGGGCCGCTGGTCGCAACAGTATGTGAACGCGCCGACCCAGAACAGCATCCAGTTGCTGGGTGATTTCACCCGGACCTTTCCTCTGAAGAACGCGGTCGCCGACTGGACGCACACTCTGTCGCCGAGTTTGCTGAACGACCTGCGCGTCGGATTCTCCTACTTCCCGGTGACCGAAAGCGTTACCAATCCCACCGGGCAGAACCTGCCCGCCACGTTCGGAATTGCCGGAGTGGCGGTCAATTTCCTCCCGGCCATCAGCGTCAACGGTGAATCCAACGTGGGTGTCATCGGCAACGCCGATCTGGCTGAGTCCTTCCACGACACGACGCTGCAGTTTGAAGATTCGGTCACCTGGACGCACGGCAACCATGTCATACACGCGGGCTTCGAAGGCTACCGCTACATCATGAACGTGCTTTATCCGGGCAACGCCGGGCTGGCCGGCCAGTTCAATTTTAACGGGCAATTTACCGGAAACACCGGCACGACCGGCGGCAGCGCGATTGCGGATTTTCTGCTCGGTCTTCCCGAGCAGGTGCTGCAGGGCAACGGAGGCGGCGGCAATAAATACCTGCGCAACAGTCTCTATGGAATATTTGCGCAGGACAACTGGCGCGTGAAAAACAACCTTACGCTGAATCTCGGTCTGCGTTATGAACTGACCACCGCCCGCTCCACCAACAATGGGCAGGACATCAACTTCAATCTGATCACGGGCGCGCCCACGGTGGGTTCCGGCTATAACACTTATACCGGCATCGACAACTTCCAGCCGCGGCTTGGTTTCGCCTGGCAGCCTCACTGGCTGAAAAATACGGTGGTCCGGGGCGCGTATGGGATCTCCACTTTCATGGAAGCCAACGGCGTGAACAATCTTCCTTACCAGAACCCGCCTTTTGTGCAGGCCCACACCGCCAACTACTCGGGACTTGCGCTTCCCAACAGCACACTCAGCCAGGGCTTCGCCGGTTTTCCGGCGTCGGCCTGCACCGTGGCGGCCCTTCAGGCGCTCTCGCCCGCCTGCCTGACCAGCAACACGCTGCATCTGACCAATCGCGATCTGCAACCCGCGGTCGACCAGCAATGGAATTTCGGCATTCAGCACCAGCTGGGCAAAAGCACGTCGGTCAGCGTCACCTATGTCGGCAACAAGATCGATCACATGTCTGACATTTTTATTTTCAATCAGAGGGTGTTGAATTCCAATGGAACGACGTCGCCGGGTCCGTTCGCGCAGCCTTTGATCAACTGCTGCGGCGCCGGCAATTCGCCCACGATCCGCTTCAACGACTCCAGCGGTATTCAGCGGTACAATGCCCTGGAATTCACGGTCGCCCAGCGCGAATGGCACGGGCTTCAGTACCAGGCGAACTATACCTGGTCGAAATGTTTGTCCAACGGCCTTGGCTACTTCGGGCAGTTTGGCGACGAAGAGGCCCTTCCCGGAACGATCAGCCAGACCAACAGTTCGTTCTTCTTCCAGAATGCCTACGACGCCAAAGGCGACTACGGAAGATGTATTGCCGATGTGGCCAGCCTGTTCAACGGATTCCTGACCTACGACCTTCCTTTCGGGAAGGGGAAGATGTTTGGCGGGGATTCCGGCCGTGTTGTGAATACCATCGTCGGGAACTGGAAGATGGGCACGGACTTCACCTTCCACAGCGGCTTTGCAATCAATCCCTCGGCGCCCGATCAATCGGGCACGAATGCGGCCGGGGCCACGCGTCCCAATTGTGTTGCCGGCGTTTCGAAGGAAGGCAGCGGGGCGATCGAAAACATCGGCGGAACGATCGGCATTCAGTTCCTGAATCCGGGGGCGGTCAGCCTGCCCGCTCACGGCACCTTCGGCAATTGCGGCGCGGGCTCCTTCCGCGGCCCGGGGCTGAAGACTGTCGATCTCAACCTGTCGAAGGAGTTCTTCCTGACTGAGAAAACCAACCTGCTGTTCCGCGCGGAATTCATCAACCTGACGAATACGCCGATTTTCGGCGCGCCCAACGCCAATTGCGGCCCGATCTGCAATGGAATTGTCACCACCGGTCCCGCCGGCGGGGGGAGCGGGGCGGGCGCGTTCGGCTTCGTCAGTTCGTCCAACCCGGGCCGGCAGGTGCAGTTTGCTTTGAAGCTCAGCTTCTGATCGGCGGGCAAATCCTGTCCTGCGGAGCCGCTGCGCGAGTCGCGCGGCTCCGTTTTTTCTTCCGATGAATATTCGCTCCCATCGAGGGGGCGCGCTGCGGACGCAACGGGACCCGAATCGGGGAAGACAGAGCGCCTGCCCGGGAAGTCCGCGGCGATTTCCGAAACCCGAAGAACTCGATGGGCGCGCTTTTGGCTTTTTGATATAGTGTATTTGGCTGTATTAAACGCTTTTATTAAACAAATTCTCCGGCTGAGAGACTGCGATGCCGCTGACCAAAATCGACTGGCTGGTGATTGTCGGGTATCTGCTGATCAATCTGGCGATCGGCATTTACTATCGCCGTCGAGCGGGCGGCAACACCGAGGAATTCTTTGTCTCGGGACGCAATGTCTCGTGGTGGCTGGCCGGCACATCGATGGTGGCCACCACCTTCGCCGCCGATACTCCGCTTCTGGTCTCCGGCCTGGTGGCGACCCAGGGCATTGCCGGGAACTGGATATGGTGGAGCTTCTGCCTCAGTGGCATGCTCACCGTGTTTTTCTTTGCCCGCTACTGGCGACGCGCGCAGGTGCTTACCGATGTGGAGCTGACTGAAATCCGCTATGGCGGCAGGCCCGCGGCTTTCCTGCGAGGTTTCAAGGCCATTTATCTGGGGCTGATCATGAACTGCCTGATTCTGGGATGGGTCACCAACGCCATGGTCAGCATCATCGCCGTGCTGCTGGGGCCGATCATGCCCGAGGGTAAAGTGCTCGAGGTCATGGTCGGCGGTCACGCTCTTGCGCACTATACCCTCGGAACTCCTGAGCACACGGCGCTTCTGATCTGTGTTTTTGTGCTCATTCCCTTCACCGGAATTTATACGTCGATTGGCGGTCTGTGGGGCGTGCTGGTGACCGACCTGTTTCAGTTTGTGCTGAAGATGACGATGGTCATCGTTCTGGCGTGGGTGGCGGTGAGCAGAATCGGAGGCATGCAGGCGCTCAGGCTGCAACTGCGGGTCGTGGGCGACGCCGCCCGCCATAACGGCGTGCAAAGCGCCGATCCGCTCGCATTCCTGCCGGACTTTCACCGCGGCCTGACTTCCGGCGCGGTCTGGACTCTGCCGCTGCTCACCTTCCTGCTGTACCTTGGCGTGCAATGGTGGTCGGCATGGTATCCGGGAGCCGAGCCGGGGGGAGGTGGCTACGTCGCCCAGCGCATGTTTTGCGCCAAAGACGAAAAACATTCCCTCGGAGCGACGCTGTGGTTCAACATTGCGCACTATGCGCTGCGTCCATGGCCGTGGATCATTACCGGACTGGTTGCCCTGGCGGTCTATTCCCCCAACGGAGGCCTGACTCCGAACGCGGCTTTTGGGCAGAACCCCCAGCAGGGTTACGTGCTCGTTCTTCGGGATTTTCTTCCGCCGGCGCTGCGTGGCCTGATGATCGCCGCTTTTCTGGCGGCGTTCATGTCCACCCTGGGGACGCAGCTCAACTGGGGCGTATCTTACCTGGTCAATGATTTCTATCGGCGTTTTCTGGTCCGTTCGAAGAGCGAGCGGCACTACGTGCGCATGGGCCGGCTGTTTATCATCGCGCTCGTGCTGCTGAGCGGATACGTGGCGGGCCGGCTCACTTCGATCGGGCAGGGATGGCAGATTGTGCTGAACCTGGGGATCGGCACGGGCGCGGTATATATCCTGCGCTGGTACTGGTGGCGCATCAACGCATGGAGCGAGATCACGGCCATGAGCGTCGCCGCGGTGGTCACTCTGGTCCTCGGCAGGATTTCTTTCGCGGGAAACGACGCCGTGATTTTCGCCAAGACCGCGCTGATTACCGCCGGATGCACCACCGTCGCCTGGATCGTGGCCACCCTGATCACGCCTCCGGAATCGGAACAGAAGCTGCTCGAGTTCTATCGGCGGGTCCATCCGACGGTGTATGGATGGAAGCGCATTGCCAGGCTGGCTGCCGATCTGCCCGAGGTTCGGGACCTCGGAAGAAATACTTTTGACTGGCTGATGGGGTGCGTAATGATCTATTGCGCTCTCTTTGGCATCGGCAAAGTGGTGTTTGGAGAACTGCTTGCGGGCATCCTGCTGCTCTCTGTTTCGGCGGCGGCGGGATATTTGATTTTTTGGGACCTTTCGCGCCGAGGCTGGCACTCGCTTTCCGGAACGGAACAGGGGGCCGTCGCCGCCGCAGATATGCCTGAACACATTGCGACCTGAGTTCCGAAAGAGAGCGACCTGCGCTCAAACCGCCTCTTGAGGTATGACGACAGTGACTTCAGATCGATCCGACGCAAAAAACGGCTTCCCCCATTTCATGCTGAAGGAAATATACGAGCAGCCGGGGGCCGTGGATCGTGTGCTTGAAGACCGCATCGACTCCGCGGGCCGCATCGTATTGCCGGACCTGGCTTTTACCGCTGAAGAGATACGGGGCTTTTCAAAAATCACAATCGCCGCCAGCGGCTCCAGCCGCCACGCGGGACTGGTGGGTGAGTTCCTGCTGGAGCGCATGACGGGACTGCCGGTCGAAGTGGACTTCGCCAGCCAGTACTGCTATCGCGATCCCGTGGTCGTTCCGCGGGAACTGACCATCTTTTTGTCGCAGTCGGGCACCACCATCGACACCATTACCGCGCTGGAGGTGGCGCGCCGCAAAGGGGCCAAATCCCTTGCGATCTGCAACGTACCCGATACGCCCCTTACGCAAAATGCGGATACCACGTTGCTGACACACGCGGGAGAAGAGGTCTCCATCGCGGCCACCAAGAGTTTTACCACGCAGCTTACCGCCTTGTTCCTGCTTGCGGCGTACTTCGCGCAGGTCCGTGAAAGCGGCAGCCCGGCGACCCAGGCGGCCGTGGCGGAACTGAAGCATCTTTCCGCGCATATCGGGCGGGCACTGACCACCGATGTTGAAAGCCACCGGCTGGCCCAGAAGCTCTATCAGTATAAGGACTTCATCTATATAGGGCGCGACATCGATTACCCTATTGCTCTTGAAGGGGCATTGAAGCTGAAGGAAATCTCATATCTTCATGCCGAAGGCTATCCGACGGGCGAACTCAAGCACGGCCCGAACGCGCTGGTCCATGATGAATTCCCTCTGGTTGTGCTGGCGCTGCACCACCGGAACGACCATGATTCCCTGGTCTTTCACCAGAAGACGATATCGAACATCCGTGATTTTGTGAAAAGCGAAACTCCGGTGCTGGCTCTCGTGACCGAAGGCGACCAGGAAATCTCCGGCCTGACGCCCTGGGTTCTCCAGGTTCCGGATGTTCCGATGCTGTTGCAACCCATCGTCGAAGTCGTGCCCCTGCAATTGCTCGCCTATCATATTGCGGTGCTCTGCGGTCGAAATGTGGATCATCCCCGCAATCTTTCGAAGTCCGTCGTAGTTGAGTAGTATCCTAAGCCGGTCTGCCGAATCGATGAATCCACCGCGATGAAGCGCAAGACGATTCACGTCAGCCTGGCAGTACAGTTTCTTCCTTCAGAATTCAGACGCAGTCTGTCTTTACGGACAAAAATTGGTCTGGCTGTTCAGGCTGATTACACAATACTGATTCAGCAGACAATGAATCAACTCTCGGAATTCGGTATCACGCATGGCTATGCCCTGGGCAACAAGATTATTCAATATCTCCAGCAAGGTGCGCTCTCCGTCAAATTGTCCGAACAGTGTTTCAACAAAAGCAGTGTGTTCGCCGGAGATAGTGAAATTTGCCGCATTCACCGCGATCTCAATGCCGTCTTTTGCGCCACCCGGGGCAAAGACCCGTTTACGGAGGACCTGGATCTCCCGACCGGGAATGATTTCGGGAACGAGTTGCCACCAGGAATCGAGATTCTGCCGGTCCCATATTTGAAATCGCCTCGCGATGGTTCGTCCGGGAAGTGCGGCTTTGCGCGCGACAAAAAAATGCACTTCCTGAGCGTTGCGGTGCCCCCCTGCGTAAATCTGATCAAGGTTCAGCAGCGTAAAACGAGTGCGCCGCACCCTGATTATTTCCAGACCGAACGGTTCAAATAACTCCGGCAGTTCTTCGGGTTCAGGTAGACCGGTTTCCGGCGGGTCCCCTGGGAGTCTGAAGGGATTGGAGAAATTGACCCAGATGCCTCCAGGCTTAAGCACTCGCTGGATTTCGGCTGCGACGCCGAGAGGATCTCCGGCAACATCCATCAGATATTGCGTGATAACCGCTGACAGATTACCTTCCGCAAATGGCAGGGTGCCGATGTCGGCGGCAACCAGGCGGATTTCATTTTTTGCCGGATTCGGCGGCGTTAATTGAACACGCTCCCAGCCGGCATTCGCCACGTGCACCGCGATCGTGTCGCCGGCCATGATCCCCTGGGCCATCAGTAATGTGGGGAGGGAAAGATCAAGTCCATAGGCCACACCAAAGTGTTTCGCACTCGCGTACGTCATTCCGCATGCGCCCGCCCCGAGAACAGCTACTGTTTCGTCGTCCGGACGGTACTGCAAGAGCGCATCTGTAACGAGTGACTCGGCATCCTCCATATCCCTGGTTCTTGCCCAGTCCTGATAGAAAAAGGGAAGCATGATCTGGGGAACACTGCCAATGTTCTGGGCCAGAGCCCAGTCAATGAGGTTGGGGGGCTGCTGCCCATTGCTGTTCAGATATTCCTCAATCGGTTTCACGTAGGTATCGATCAGGCCGAGATTCTGAGTCAAAGCGTTGAGCATGCGCTCGATGCGCGCTGCGCTGTGGTTTGCCGGCGCAGAAAGAAGAACTCGCCTCCGTTCGAGCGCCGCTTGCGCCTGCCTGAATTCCTGAAGATGTACCGTCAACATTTCCCGGGGACGCAGCGTGAGAATGGGTATGCCATGGACTACGGGAAAGCATCGTCCACAATCGTGGCAACCAAGCTCGGCGCGGCCGTTCTCCCACAGAGCCGCCATACAGTGGATGCAACGATAATCTGTTTGCGCACTGGCGCGTTCCGGCATCTCTTTGCTCTCCTCTGTCATGAGAATTGATCGGCATGGGCTTCGCAATTCTCGGCCGGGTCATGACCTCTTTCCTGCCGGCAGCAAAGGGTTTTCGGCTTCAGGGAAATGAGTTTCAGGATGTTCGGGCCATTCCGGCGCGGGACGGAGACATCTGATCCCTGGACAGCCGGCGGTTCGGATGGAATGCCGTCACCGATGCAAATCCGGAGGCTGTTCTGTGGCGCTGGGCTCTATTTAGCGCCTCCCTTAGACGGCACGGCTGACATCGTGAAAACAGAATCTGCGATCGGCAAATTGAGCTCTATTTTTTTAAGGTAGGTGCTTTGGTTTTCTTCATCGCCCGCTTTTTGCTCGATGACAAACGGGAACAAGATCCCTTCTACGGGGCGGTAATCCCTGAAAATAGTCACGAAGTCGATCCGCTTGCCCGCCTGCTGGTAGAACCCGGTTTCTTTGACCTCGAGAAAACTCCGGGCGTCGAGATAGATATTCCGTACCTGGCCTTCCCGCAGCGTGATTTTGAGGTTGTAAACATCCGTTCCATTGATCTTTTCCCTGCCTGTCAATTCGACCGTGCTCCCTTTTTCCTTGTAGTTGACGAGGGAGCCGTCGATGTCGGCTTCTTCTTTCAGTTCCAGAGCGAGATCGGCCGGCGCCGGCGATGGAGTTCCGCGGGAAGAAGAAAATTGCCAGGCGGTGCTTCCGTCATAGGCGAAGATAATCGTGTTTTTTCCGACTGAAATATTGCGCCGCAACTTATGTGGACGCTTTTGCATCTCAACCAGACGGATCGGCTTGCCATCTTCTTCGGTCGAATAAACGGCTCGAATGGTTCGTATTCCCGTAAGTTTGTTCATGCCGCCGCGGGCCTGGATATTTCTGGCTATGATTTCATCGATACCCGGGATATTCTGTGCGAAAGCCTGCCCGCAAAGCTGTGCGGCCAGGAGCAAAGGAAACAATCGGCGCATAGGAGCACTCCTTTGGAAAATGGCCCCGGCGAGTATACAGCCACTCGCGACCTTGAGTCATCGGCAGAAATATGATGCGGATGGATGACGAAAGGGTGTCTTCTGCGTTGCGGGGTTCACGGATGGCCGGGGCGCCGGCAGTCGATTGAAAACAGGCACGATCCAACGGGCGGACATTTCCCGCGAATTCGTGAGAGTGACACGTTGTTGAGAACCCTGACACAGGATCTGCGTTACGCCGCGAGGCTGCTGCTGAAATCGCCGGGGTTCACCTTGGTGGCGATCGTTACGCTGGGACTGGGAATCGGGCCGAACTCGGCAATTTTCAGTATCGTCAATGCCGTTCTTCTGCGGCCCCTGCCTTACAAGGATCCAGCCAGTCTGGTGGCGGTGTATTGCAGCGCCTCTGATACTCCGCACTTCGGCTCCTCACCTCCCGACTTCCGCGCTCTGCGCGGAGAGAACAAAACCTTCGACAGCCTCTCAGCTTTTTATACAACGGCATTTAACCTGGCCAGTGACGCGCAACCGGACCGGCTGCTGGGACTGACGGTTTCGTCGGAGTTCTTCAGAACTTATGGGGTGCAGCCGCTGCTGGGGCGAACCTTCCTTCCGGAAGATGAGCAGTGGGGCCGCCACCAGGTGGTGGTGCTGAGCGAAGGTCTGTGGCGCAGCCGCTTCCATGCCGATCCGGGCATTACCGGGAAAAGCCTCAGACTCAATGGTGAGCTGTACAGCGTGATCGGAGTTGTTCCGAACACCTTCTACACTTCGGCAAAGACACAACTCTGGGCGCCGATGTCGTGGGCTCCCCGAGACCCGAAGGATTCGCATGAAGCGTATTTCCTCGATATGGCAGGGCGGCTGAAGCCACACATTACACGTGAACAGGCGTTTTCCGATTTGAACTCGATCATGCTGGCTGTCGCGCGGCAATTTCCTGAAAACAAGGGCATAGGGGCTGACGTTCAACCTCTGCGGGAAACCCTTGTTGGCGGTGTGCGGCCCGCGTTGCTGATTCTGCTGGTGACGGTTGGCCTTATTCTGCTGATGGCATGTGTGAATATGGCCTCTCTCCTGCTCGCCCGCGCCTCCGGCCGGCAAAAGGAGGTGGCAATCCGTTTCGCTCTTGGCGCTCATCGCAAACGCCTGATTCAGCAACACCTGACTGAAAGCGTTCTTCTCGCCCTGATCGGAGGAGCATTCGGGCTTCTGCTGGCGTACGGCTGTCTCGGCCTTATACCGCTGGCGGGAAATGCGCTGCCCCGGTCGCAGGAGATCCATCTGGATCCATCGGTGCTGGTCTTCACTCTGGCGATTTCTCTCGTAACGGGTCTTCTGTGTGGCCTGGTTCCGGCCTTGCAAAATTCCGACATCCGGCTCAGTGAAGCATTGCGGGAAGGCGGCGATACAAGAGCCACCGGGCGCAGGAACTACCGTATTCGCTCGGCATTGGTCGTGAGCGAGATCGCAGTAGCCTTGGTGGTGCTGGTCAGTGCCGGGTTGGTGCTGAAAAGTTTCCAGCGCCTGCTTCATGCGGACCCGGGCTTTGATCCCGCTAATCTGCTCACCTTTCGCGTGGACCTGCCGCAGTCGTACAGCGTGGGCGTTGACCCCGCCCGCGACGGCGCGCCGCCGCGTCTTGCCGCATTTGTTCAGCAACTGCTCCCGAGGCTTGAATCTTTGCCGGGCGCAAGAGCCGCGGGAATGATTTCCGATCTGCCCCTTCAGGGTGAGCGATGGAGCAGGCAAATCAGTTTTACCGACCGGCCCGCGCCGGCCGGCCTCGATGAGGTTCCCAGCGTGCAATACCGGCCAGTCGGCGGGCGCTACTTCGAGTCCCTGCGAATTGCGCTCGTCAATGGACGGCTGTTCACCGACCAGGACACGCAGAGCAGCCCGCCCGTAGCCATCGTGAACCAGACGCTTGTCCGGCGCTTCTGGCCGAACCAGAATCCCATTGGAAAGGTCATCACTCTTTATCCTCCGGAAAGCCTTATCCAGCCAGGACAGATTCCTCCCGGGTACCACATTCCGCGAATTACCGTTGTCGGCATGGTTGCGGATGTGCACTACGGCAGTTTGGCGCGGCCAGTGTCGCCTCTGGTCTATCTGAAATCGACAAAGGCCAGCCGATCGCCAACGTATTGACCATGGACGAGGTTCTGAGCGCTTCTGTGGCGCAGCCGCGGCTGCAGAGCATGTTACTGGGGCTTTTCGGAGGACTGGCCGTGATCCTCGCCGGGGTTGGGACCTATGGCCTGATCTCATATTCAGTGGCGCAACGCCAAAGTGAGATCGGCATTCGCATGGCCCTGGGCGCAAACCGTTTTGTGGTCCTCAAAATGGTCCTGTCGCAGGCATTGTCATTGGCCGGCATGGGACTCATCATCGGAGCGATCTGCGCTTTAATTTTCACTCGTGTGCTTCAGAGTCTCCTGTATGAGGTGAAGCCCGCCGACCCTGTGGTCTTCACAGTCATTCTCGCTTTCTTACTGGGAGTCGTGTTCCTGGCCGGCTATATTCCGGCCCGGCGCGCAACCAAAATCGAACCTGTCGTGGCATTGCGATACCAATAGCAGGGGAGCAGGACCATGGCCAATATTGTGATAGCGCCGTTGTACTGGCAGGCGAACATGAATGTGACTTTTGCCCTGGCTAAGAAGCTGCGAGGCAGAGGTCATCGCGTGCATTATGCCTGTATTCCTGAAACGGAAGAGCGCATTCGCGCTCAGGGCTTTGAGTTTGTGCCTCTTTTTTCCGGCGTCTTTCCCCAGGGAACACTGGCCACGCAGTTTGCCAATGAGGCCCGTGGAAAATATCTGGGAGTTCCAGGGGTCAATGCCCGGGTTCAGGCAATGTGTGAGCTTTGCCGCGATGGCGAAGTGTCGAAGGCCACCAGCAGGCTGCATCCCGATCTCTTTCTGGTGTCAAACCATCTCCCGTGGGCGGGGATTGGCGCCTGGAAGACCGGAGCGCAGGTCATCATGTTCAGCAGCGTTGTCGTCTCTGCGCCGGACTCGGTCGTGCCACCCATTAGCTCAGATTCAATCCCTTCATCGAATTTCTCCTCACGTTTAAAGATTTCATGGGAATGGCGGAAGATGATGCTGCGGCGCAGGCTGGTGGGCAGGATCTCGGGCCTCGCGAAGACATTCGGGTATCTCAAAGAGCTGGCCGCCGCCGCCGGCTATCCGCTCAGCGACATTGATTTTGATGTGATGCCCTGGCCGCGTCTGTCGTTTCCGGAACTGGTTTTCGTTCCGGAGTGTTTTGATTTTCCGCGCGCCAACCCCGTCAAAGGCCTCTTTCATGTTGAGCCTTCCGTCGATCCTGACAGAAAGGACAGAGACTTTCCCTGGGAAAAGCTGGACGCCAGACCTCTGGTCTATTGTTCCCTGGGCAGCCTGATCACATTTAAATATCTTGAGCCGGCTAAACGGTTTTTTCAGGTATTGCTGGACGCCATGCGGGAGCGCCCGGGTCTGCAGGCCGCGGTTGCCATAGGAAGTTATCTGAAGCCGGCGGATTTCCAGTGTCCGGAAAATGTGATCCTGACCGATGAGGCGCCGCAGGTTGCCCTTTTGAAACGGGCGGCCCTGATGGTTGGCCATGCGGGTGGCGGTTGCGTTCGGGAAAGCATATTTTATGGAGTGCCGATGCTCCTGCTTCCTGTCGGCTTTGACGCTCCGGGAAACGCCGCGCGGGCCTTTGCCCATGGGACTGCGTTGAGGGCTGATTTTCAGAAGGCTTCTGCCCACGATCTTCAGATCGCTATCGACAAGCTGCTGAACGATCCCTCGTACGCCGTTGCGGCCAGGAGCATGTCGCGGAAATTTGTGGAGCTTCAGGAGCAGATGCCCAGCATCCCTATCATCGAGAACGCGCTCGCGGGAAGGCCGAATGTCCGTCAATCCGCATGAGAGGCGCAGCGCTCAGCGGAGATATCGAGGGTCAT
>WNFG01002371.1_pt1 | contig 15757 bp, 15 predicted proteins | sample 5400431 | NCBI WGS metagenome assembly WNFG01 (sample SAMN13153346, study PRJNA577476) | soil metagenome | isolation source: 120 cm saprolite under Douglas fir tree site 2 hole 3 replicate 2 | place: USA:California | collected 2015-04-18 | reverse complement strand
GCCACCGCTCGACCGGGCTGGTTCCTTCGCGTCGAAGAGAGACTGAACTCGAACCGAGCCCGTGAAGCGATCCGGGGCGCCTGCGATGACCTTTTGCGAACTCGTCGGCGTAATTGAGATCTGCTTGCTGCCACTCTGTGCAATTCCAACGGCCGGCATAGTCGCGAGAGACAGAAGCGCCGCGCAGGCCGAAAACAGCTTCCTCATGGTCGGTAGCCCTTTCTCGTACCTTCCAAGACTATTCAGCAAAGCCTCCGGGCGCTTTCCCGATCCTGCCAATTCTTTGCCTAATCCTGCTTGGAGTCTTAATTTCGTGCACGCAGACGGTTGCCTCGCGGTACGCTAGTTTTTAGGGAGGAGCGAGAGATGTCGAGAGAAACGAGAAAAACGGAGGCTCCCGATCCAGCGGTGACCGAGATGAGGCGATCATTGGCGCAGCGGATTGCTGCGCATACGAGAAAGGAAGGGGAACACACGACTGCTGTGCCAGGACTGATCCTTTACCACCGTACGTCGCCGACTCCCTGCTATCGAGCATCATATGAGCCGAGTCTCACCATCTTTGTGCAGGGACGAAAGCGGATCAATCTCGGAGGCACGGAGTATTTGTGTGATGGATCATCGTTTCTGTTGTCATCGATCGACGTGCCTGCGCAAAGCCAGATCGTTGAGGCCTCCGAGAAAGTGCCGTTGCTCTGTATGTTTCTAAGCCTCGACATGCCGACGGTCCGGGAGGTCCTCAGCCGTGACGACGTGCCCGAAACTAAGGCTTCATCGTACCGTCAAGGGTTCGCGGTCGGTGAGACGACTCTCGGATTGCTGGGCGCATGTAGCCGGTTGCTTGAGCTTCTTGAGACGCCTGAGGACATTCCATTCCTCAGCTACTTGATTCAGCGTGAAATCCTGTACCGCATCCTTAGGACGCCGCAGGCGGAACGGCTGCGCGCCATCGCGACGAGTGGCGATCTTAGTCAAAGAACAACAAGAGCTATTGCCTGGCTGAGAGCCAACTTTGCCAAGCCTTTGCATATGGAAGACCTCGCATCGACCGCAAGGATGGGCGTTTCCACCCTCCATCATCAGTTCCGCGCGCTTACCGCAATGAGCCCGCTGCAGTATCAGAAACAATTGCGGCTCCAGACCGCGCGCCAGCGAATGTTGATGGACGGTCTCGATGCCACAAGCGCTGCGTACGAGGTCGGCTACGAGAGTGTGAGTCAATTCAACCGCGAGTACAGTCGATTCTTCGGCCAACCGCCCATTCGTGATGTCAAAGCCCTGAGAGATAGCAATGTCGCAGTGATCAACGTCGCTTAGCCAGAGTTGCCCTGCGATTAATAGGGTCTGCGGAACCATCCGATCGTTCGATTGATTTGTTCGTGGCGAGAAGAATGACCGTGCAAGAAGGCTGGCGGAGAATCCGCCGCCGCAGAATGTTATTGTACAAAATTAAAAGTCGTCAGCAATCAATTGATTAATAAACGAGATAGTGGTGGAGGCGACGGGAGTCGAACTATTCCAGGATATTGATAACACGTAACTTATTGATTCTCGGAAGTGCTACAACGGCTGAAAAGGCCCCCTTTGCCCGATCCATTGTACGTTTATTGTACGAAATGCTTTTCGCTCTGCAGTCAGACGGATACCACGTAGCGATCACGGTATCCGACAGGTTCTGCCAACCCGAATCGAGTAAAAAACTCGACCTACAAGTGTGCACCTCGGGTGCGTGGCTCCGTCAGCCGCCTCGTTCGCGAAATTGTCACGGAATCCGGCGTCCGCTCATCCGATGTGACTTGGCGGGCTGCCCTCATTACTTTCTAGTGGGCTGGCCTTCGACAATGCGCACGGGGACGCCAAATCCGGTTCTCCGACGTTGCATCCAACCGGCTGTTCGTGGCCAAGGGCTTGTTCCCCGGCATACGGGCACCCTTCCCCTGCGACCTGGTTCCCCTTTTTGCCGTCGGATTTGGGAACCTTTCTGGCTTCGTAGCGGTCGATGACTAGTTCATCGCCAATCTGAGTCCGGCTTCGAAAGATCGTGTGAGCCGGCAGTTCGATGACGCTTTCGGCGCGTAGCTTGGGCAGAATTACCCTGAAAGGCCGTACCAATTCCTTAACACACACGACCTTAAACTCTTTGTCGATCATCACCACGTCGAACGAAAACAGCATTCCGATGGTGTGGATCGCGTTGGCCGGAACGATCCACACACCGGCGTCGGGCTTGAGAGACCTCCTCCCCAGCAAGCCGATTAATCGGCCCACAATCGAGTCGGCAACGTGGACTCGAAAGGCGAGGAACGTCTCCTTCGTCTTGTTATAGACAAACACTTGTCCTGACGATCCAAACATGTTCGTTTCCTTGTGTCGTTTTTTGGGCTGAGTTATTTTGGGGCTTTTTTCTTCATCCGGTAAATCAGGACGACAAAGGTGCATACCGCGAGAATGCCCGCAATCACTCGAATCAGCGTAACGTTGTCCATAGTTCACCTCGGTTTGATTAGACTGCCAAATCTGTTACTTCAAGAAATGTGCAAGAAAATCCGCCACTGCGATCAATGCCGGTCCCACGACGACTATGCCCATGGCAGGAAAAATAAAGAAAACCAGCGGAGGCACAAGTTTGATGGTCGTCTTAGCGGCCATCTCTTCGGCCTTCTGTCGGCGCTGGATTCGCAGCGCGTCGGAGAACGTTCCCAGCGACTTGGCGACCGGTGTTCCGAAACGGTCGGTTTGAACGAGCATAGCGACGAACGACCTTGCGCTCTCAAAGTCCGCCCTTAATGCAAATGACTGCCACGCTGCGTTGCGCTGCAAACCGGCGCGCTGCTCAAAATTGACCAGGAGAAGTTCTTCACTGAGCTCGGGATGACTGATTCGCAGTTCCTCTCCCACCCGGATAATGCCCTGGTCCAAACCGAGACCAGCTTCGAGGCAGATGGCCAAAAGATCCAGACCGTCAGGCAGGCTGAGCCGGAGCCGTTCTCGCCTCCGCTTGATCGCGTGCCCGAGCCAAAAGTCGGGCACGAAGAATCCCAGTACTAGCGCCAGCAGGAAAATGAAAACCGTGTTCTGGGAAAATGTCAGGGCCGCGGTCAGACCCAGAACCGCGGGAACCGCGAGCCTCGAGCCGATAAAAATATCGGCGTGGTGGGGTTTGCGGTAGCCGGCAAGCAGGAGCCGGCGCACAATTTCAGGATCGGGCTCGGCGGCGAAGAATCGCCGGAACGCCGTGAAGGGCTTAGCAAACGAGTCGCTTGTGACTGCGGACCGCCACAGTGGGGAAGCCGCCTCCGCTCCTCCCCGCACACCCCGGGTTACTTCCTCGAGCAGCGCGCCTTGCGCGGACGAGCGCCCCAGCAGGAGCAGCAGACCGAGCGCAAAGACGGCAAACAGAATCAACCCGAAGACTAGTACGAGCTGCATGGTTTAGACCTTGATATCAATAATTTTACGGATCAGCAGAATCCCGACGACCATCAGTCCCAAACCCCCATAAACCAGCTTGAGGCCGAAGGGATCAGTAAACAGAGCTGCCTCATACTTATGGTTTGTAATGCTGATCAAACCAAACATCAGGAAAGGCGCGGCACATAGGATCCATCCCGTAATCCTGCCCTGGGCGGTGTAAATTCGAAGCTGACCACGCAGTCGGGACCGTTCGCGCAGTACTGCCGATGTCTTATCGAGAATCTGCACCAGGTTGCCGCCCGATTCTTTCTGTAAAAGAATCGCGGTGGCCAGAAAACGCAGGTCATCAATCGGCATGCGGTCAATCAAGCTCGTGATCGCCTCCCGAATGGGAAGACCCAGACTCTGCTCTTTGTGCAGAGCACGGAACTCGGCGCCGACCGGATCGGCGATTTCGTTACCGACCATCTCCATGACGGAGGCAATCGAGTGGCCCGCACGCAGCCCTCTTGACATCAGGTCCACGGCCTCGGGAAGGAGAGTATCGAATTTTCTGAACCGGATCTCGCGAAATACGTACAGGCACACATAAGGCAACGAGCCGGCAGCTAATCCGAGGCCGATGGTGACCGCGGATTGTGAGGTTATCGTCCAGGCGAGCCAGCCTATTCCAAAAGCGGTACCGAAAGAAGAGAGAAGCACCGAACCGATGCGCCACTCCATGCCTGACTGTTTGATCAGCCGTGAGGTCGCTGCCGACCACGGGATGAGGCGGATCAAGTCATCGATCAGCGGGCTGGAGGCAATCGCTCCTTCTTTGAGGATCGTGGTCGGGCCAGCGGGATTAGAGCCTTCCATGCCGGCCAGTTGCTCCGACACAGCCTTCTCTATTGAGGTCGGCTTCAGGAAATAGAAGAGCACGGCAAACGACAGAACCAGAAGTACGACGAATAGAAGTAGAAGCATCATAAATTGGCCTTTAGTTCCAGCGGGTCGCCGTTTGCTCGAAGTAATTTGCCGGCAGCGTAATTCCCGAAGCGAGGAGCTTCTCGGCGAATTTCGGCCGGATCCCAGTAGCGGTGAAAGTTCCGAGAATGCGGCCGTCGGATGCAACGCCTTGCTTTTCGAACAGGAACACATCCTGCATGCTGACGACGTCATCCTCCATGCCGGTAATCTCGGTGATGTGGGTGAGCCGCCGCGTTCCATCGTTGAAGCGCGCCACCTGAAGTACCAGAGTAACGGCGGAAGCGATCTGCTTGCGGATGGCCCTCTCGGGCAGGTTCAGATTGGCCATCAGCGCCATCGTTTCCATGCGCGCGATTGCATCGCGAGGACTGTTGGCGTGAATGGTTGTCAGGGACCCGTCATGACCGGTATTCATGGCCTGCAACATATCGAGCGCTTCCTCACCGCGCACCTCACCGATGATGATGCGGTTGGGGCGCATACGCAGGCTGTTGATCACAAGTTGCCGCTGCATGACTTGCCCTTTCCCTTCCACGTTGGCCGGGCGGCATTCCAGTCGGACCACATGGCGCTGCTTCAACTGCAACTCCGCCGAGTCCTCAATGGTGACGATCCGCTCCTTGCTTGAAATAAAGCCGGAAAGGACGTTCAGCAGGGTTGTTTTCCCGGAGCCGGTGCCGCCGGAAACGACGATGTTAAGGCGCGCCGAAACCGCACCGCGCAGCAAACCCAGCATGGCCGGAGTAAGCGTCTGGTTGGCCAGCAGATCATCCTCTGTGATGGGGACGTGCCCGAAACGGCGGATCGACATATGGGGGCCATCGACGGCTAGCGGAGGAATGACCACGTTCACGCGCGAGCCATCCGCCAGGCGCGCGTCCACCATGGGTGACGATTCGTCCACGCGGCGCCCGATGGCGGAGACAATCTTGTCAATGATGTGCATCAGGTGGGCGTTGTCCTTGAACATGATCTTGGTTTCTTCCAACATCCCGGCGCGCTCGACGTACACCTCCTTGGCCCCGTTGACCAGGATGTCGCTGATGGTTGGATCCTGCAGCAGAGGTTCAAGCGGGCCTAGGCCAAAAACCTCGTCCAGTACTTCCAGCGAGAGACGTTCTTTCTCCGGTCCGCTCAAAGGTGTCTTAAGATTCGCGACCAGGTCGTGAATGACGCCGAACACCTGGCGGCGGGTGCGTTCGTCGCGAACCGTGGCAACTTTTTCCAGATCGATTTTATTTAGCAGGTCGCGATGGATCTCTGTCTTCATCTCCTGATAGACCCGGAAGTCCAGACCGCCTCTTTTTTTTGTCTCGCCAGAAACCAGCAAATTAGGTATATCTGGCAGCGCAGTTCCTTGATTGGCTTCAGCCATCTATTTCTCTCCCCTCAACGGGCTCATCGATTGAACAATCCGAGGATTCGATTGCCTTCCTTTTTCTTTGTTCCCGTCCCCGCTTTCTTGCCGATCGCCTCCGCCCATCTGTGGAGGCTACGGATTACTTCCGAACTGGAAAGCTGGGCAATAGGGTCGCCCCCATAAATCGTCTTCACCATCTGCGGGTAGTGATTCGGAATCCGCCAGTAAATCTCCTGCTCAATGACTTTCTCGATTTGGGCATCCGTAACCGCATCGCTTTTGTGGTGCCGATTCAAGACAACTTTAATTTTGTTCCGGGGGATGCCGCGGTTGCTGAGATACTCCAGCTGACGGACCACATTGCGAATTGCCGCCACCTCGGCCACGGTGACCAAATAAAGCAGGTCGCACTCCTGGATCACGGTCATGTTTTCCGCATTGAGCGACGGCGGAAGGTCGGCCAGAATGAACTCGTAACGTAGACTGAGAAAATCAAGGGTCTGCGATATCGAGACCGTCTGCGACGCTTCCAGCGCGGTCACGCTGCCTTCGGGGGCCGGAATCACATCAAGCCCGCTGGAGTGCTTCAGCAGGAAGCTCTGCAGGAAATCAGCGTCCAGACGGTCGATGTTCTCAACCAGTTCGAAGAAGTTATAACGGGACTTGGTCAACTTCAGATAAAGCGCCGCATCTCCAAAGTCTGGATGTAGATCCACCAGAAGCGTGTGCCGCGAAAACTCGCGGGCTAAAAGTGCTCCCATTTGAGAAGCCAACGCGGTTACGCCGCAGCCACCCTTGGATCCCATGAAGGCCAGAATCTGGGCCCGAGACTGGTCCACCTTCTCTTTTCGCTGAGCTCCAATGCGCAGCATGGCGCTGACCAGTTGTTCGCGGTCGAGTGGCTTGGTCAAATATTCCCCGCAGCCGCAGCGCATGGCCTCCAGAATCGCCTCGGGATGGGCCTGGGATGACACCGCGAACACAGCAACACGCGGCAGAGCGGAATGAATACGCTCCGCCACCATCGCCGCGGCCCGTCGGTCTTGATCAAAGTCGATAACGCAAACCTCTGGAGCGGGGTTGCCAAGCCGCTCCAGCATGGAGTCTTGATCCTGAACTTCGCGATAGCTGGCGATATGGGAGCGAACGCGAAACACGGGCGCGGTGCCCGCAATCAAATCAAGGAAACAGCGGGTGTCTTCGTCAAGACAAAGGCCCACCACCGACAAAGTCTCGCCGAGGCTCAGATCGTGGCGTCCGGTCACGCGCATGGAGTCTTTCAGCAACGTCATTTTGCTCCTGTGGTTTGTGGTTGCTTCGGCTGCTTGCTTTCCGGGTAGTGTTCATCAAATTTCTTGTTGTCGAGGAACGGCACAGATAGTGCTGGAGGATTCGGTGGCGGAGGCTCGACGTGAATGGGATCCAAAATATGCGCAGTCACGAATACCAACAGTTCGGTATTCGTCTTATTGACCGACCTTGAGCGAAACAGTTGTCCCAGAACAGGGATATCGCCGAGGCCAGGGACCTTGCTCAGTTGCGTGGTGGCACGTTGGTCCAACAAACCTGCGATGCCAAACGATTGGCCATCCTTGAGTTCGATCTCGGTTTCGGCACGGCGAGTCGAAATCGCCGGAACTGTGAAGCCGGAGATCACCAAGGCGTTGGTGAAGTCCAGAGTGCTGACTTCCGGGGAAACATGGAGCCGAAGCGTGTTGTCTTCCTCAATGACGCCGGTGAAGTCCAGTTTGACGCCGAAGGGCTTGAATTGAATAGTGACGCTGTTGAATCCCGCCGAAGGCTGAACAATCGGGAAGGGGAATTCACCTCCCGCCAGGAACGTTGCCTTCTGACCGCTGATCGCCATCAGATTCGGTTCGGCCAGAATCTGGAGGACGTTGCGCGCTTGCAGCGCCTGCACGACCGCGCCCAAATGGAGATCGGGCCTGAAGAGGAAGATATTGAGAACTTGATTGATGGTTTCTTGCGAAGAAAAGGGACCGCTTCTTGGACCCGACACGTCGTTGATTATTTGTTGCCCGAAGCCACCGAACTGCCCCGTGGTCGTGGTGCCGACCGTATTCGTGGCACCCGTGGAAAGAAGATTAACTCCGAGCTGAGAGAGCGCCGTGCGATCGACCTCGGCAAATTTCACTTCCAGCATTAGCTGCCGTTCGTGCGCGAGGGGAATGCGAACCGAGTTGACCACCTGCGTGGAGTAAACCCCCGCCAGCTTGCTTATATCTTCGGCGATGTGGGCATTGGAAGCGGTTCCAGTCAGCACCAGCCGGCCCGCGTCGGCTTCGACTTCCAGTTTCTCGTGAGGATAGGAGCGTTGAATCGCGCTGCGCAGCCCAGCAATGTCCAGATCCACAGCCACATCCAGAACCTGCGATCGCCCGGACTCATCCCAAAGAATCAGGCTGCTTTCTCCTGCCGCTTTTCCTTCGACCACGACCTGGGTGGGAGAAGTCGCCATGGTCTCGACCGCCGCGGGATTGCTTGACAGTATGCGCGTGAGCGGTGCTTGAACATTGATCACCACCGACTTGCCGACCAACACGTGCATCGTCTCTCCCTCAGCCGGAGGCGCTGCCGCGGGCAATGCGTTCTGGCCAGCCGCGGAAAAAGTGCCGATCGCAAGAAAGAAACACATGTGGCGCAGAATCGTCGAATTCATCATTGTTGAGTTCCTGTTTCCTTCTTGCCTTCGTCGAACTTGTGAACCGTCTTCTGCGTTCCCTGAATAATCTCCAAGATGTAAGTTGGGCGCGAAGCTACAGGTGCTCGTTTTGCGCCCCTGGTCGGTTTGGGGGAAGGCGATTTGGGAGAGGTAGGAAGCAACTGGTCAACGTGGGTTGGATGAAGATCCACTGTGTTTTTGTCGGTACCGTTTCGCAAGACGAATTGGATGGTCCCCTGAGTGCTCGCCAGTTGCAGTCTTTGCGAATCGTCCGGACTGAGAACCAGGGTTACGACGTTGACCTGCTCCGGCTTGCCCTGAGGATCGGGTTCAATGGTCTGGCCCGCTGCGAGAACTTCGACATCCTGCAAAACCGTCTGGGTCAGGCTGCCGGCCACTCCGGGCAGAGCGTAGGTTGCCAGCACGTCGACGTGCGAGCCCGGGAATAGAAACCCGGCTACGCCGACGATTTCATTGGATCGAACCGCAGTGGCCCGCATGCCGGGAGGAATCTTGGTGGACAATCCGATGCCCGAACCTTCCAGGGCGAGGTCTCTCTGCAGAACCGGCTCGTTGGCTCCCAACCCATGAAGCAGTGGATGTCCGAGAACGTCATTGACCTTGGTGAATGACCCCGTGAGCGGCACATCGCTTGGCCAGTCGATCAGGGCCACATCCTTGGAGCCGAGCGCGACTCCCGGAGGTAAAGGGTTCGAAGCGGCAACAATCTTACTAACCTGCGACTGCCCCATTCCGGCCCGCAGACGCTTGAAGACGACCAGCGTAAGCAGTCCCGCCAGTATGGCGGCCATCACGAGTGCGAGTAAAATACGCCGAGTATTCGTAAAATCACCTCCACCAAATTGCGCTACCGGCGCAGTACAGAGTGGCCATGGCGATCGCCACGCCATAAGGCACTCGCTCCGCGCTCGACTCGCGAACATTCAACAGCGGATGGGGTTGCAGTCCCGAGGTAAGGCGGAAGCGAATGAGCTCTAAAAGATTCCACAGCGTCTGCCGCCCGCGTCGGCTGAAGGCAATGTGCACCAGCGCCAGAAAGCCTCCGGCAAAAGCGGCGGCCAGCAGCATGGCGACCACTTGCTCGCTTCCCACCCACGCTCCCATCGAGGCCATCAATTTCAAATCTCCACCACCCATGGCGCCCACGATAAAAAGGATCAAGAAAATGCCGCCTGCCACCGACACTCCCACCAGGCCGCCTTTTAGGCCGGCCCAGCCCAATACCGCAAGTCGCAGCGCGAGCGCCGCAGCCAGGCTGCTATAGGTGAGCCAGTTGGGGATGCGTGCGCTACGAACGTCGCACACCGCCCCCGCGGAGGCGACTAAGACCGCACTGATCAAAAAATATTTTTCCAAAATGTCGCTCTTGAGAGATAACCGCGGCCGGGGGATGGCCGTGGGTTGACAACAAACGCGTGCCGATAGCAACCTTCCGGACAAACTACCATCACTAAGTGATGTAACTGCCGAGAATGGCCCCGATCTGGACGAACGCACTGTTGAGTCCGGTTGCCAGGCTGCCCATGCCAGCCGTGGCAGCAAAGGCAACCAGCGCCAGAATCAGAAGGTATTCCACCAATCCCTGGCCGGACTCATCACGGTGCAAACAATAAAGCTGGTTTGCGATACGTTGCATCATTGTGACCTCCTTGGGTTATACGATGGCTCCGGTTGTCTGCACCCGGCGTCCACAAGGGAACGCCGGGGAACAGGCGAAACAGGAGTCCGCTGGGTAGCTTCGGTACTAGGTGATGTAGCTGCCGAGGATCTTGCCGATCTGAATGAACGCGCTGTTCAGCCCGGTCGCCAGAGAGCCCATGCCGGCCGTAGCAGCGAAAGCAACGAGCGCCAGGATCAGCAGATATTCCACGAGACCCTGGCCCGACTCATCCTGATGGAGACGGTTCAGTGACTTGAGAACGAGGTTCGTCATTGTGTTTTCTCCTGTTTAGTTTTAGTTGTTCGCAGCGCCCTGGGGGCAACGATGGGAACAGCTTGACACTTTGGTGAGAGGCAGTTGGGTGGCCAATCGCCGCTGGCCTGGAGCGTAACCGACGGCTGCCGATGCATGTCATTGTGGCGAGAGGACTTACGACAGGGGGAAATGACTTTTGCTAGAAGCAAATCTAGAGGAAAGGCTGTTTTGCCAAAGAGGATCGCTTACCGTTGATACCTTAGAGGAACACTGGCCATGAAGCAGGCGGATACGTTTGTTTACAGTCGCGATTACATCTCGGTACGAACAACACTTTGCGTGCCGCTTTGATCCACGCTCCGGTCCAGGGCCGGGCGAAAGCGTTGCGCATACCAATACCACGAAACCCACACCAGGCTGCTCCAGAAATAAATTCCCGTGGCAAACGGGATTTTGGCCCGCAGCAGCAACAGTAGAAGAACGTCGAGACATGCGAACGCGAAGATAACGAGTTGCGACTTGAGAGTCAGCCTCGCCCTGGCCTGATACACCCAGAGCACCGCTTGGAGCATTGCGGAGAGCAGAATCGTCTCATCGGTCATCCAGGCATAGGGAGTTGTAAGCACCGACGCCACTAGAAGAGCGGGGCCGTGGGTTTTCCAGGTCCAGATGCTGCGATTTTTCCAGTAGTACCATGCGCTCCACCCGAACGCCGCCATCATGGGCAGGAACTGGGCCCAAAAGAATCGCCGGAGAAAGATCAAGCGCACGACCCCGCTCACGGCAGGAATGAACTCGTATTGAATCGAAGCCTGGCGGAGCATCTCGCGGTAGTGCGAGAAAACCGCAGGATCGAATGCCCAGGCGATTGCGACTGACGATGAGAATGCGAGAGAGAAGCCGGCAGCCATGGTCCATTTTTTGCGGCTTCCGATCCATATCGCCAGGATCGGCCAGAGCAATGTGAACAGATGAGGCTTCGCAAAAGGAATCAGCAGGACTGCCCCTGCCAACCACGGGCGCCGCTCCTCGAAGACAAAAAACAGGACGATGCCTAGTAGCAATACCAAACCCAGTTGCCCCGCTACCAGGCACGCCGGTACCGGAGCGAACAAAGAGCCGGCCAGTAGAAAGACGGTCGGAGGACGACCGCCGTCGCCATACATTCGCCACGAAAGGCGCATCGAGACAAGCAGCGACACTAGCAAGACGGCCAGCCATAATACCCAAGCCCAATAGGCATTGAGCCATCCGAGGGGTAGAACCATCCACAAGGACCAGGGAGGAGTACGCAAAACCAGTGTTTTTTCCGCTTGATATCCCTGGCCACGCTGCAGCGCCAGCACGCTTGCCGCCGAATAGGGATCCTGATGATCAATGAGCAGGCGGGCGGCGGCCCAATAAGCAATCGAATCGCGATCGGCGACACTGGCTCGCATCTGCTGCTGGCGCACAGCCAGAAACCACACTAGCAGTACAAGCAGCACGAGGCCCAAGACGATACTTAGCGTCTTCATACTTTTTCAGTCGCCTAACTTTTCAAACAAGAGGCTCCGAACCCGCTGGGTCATTCCTCTTTCGACATCATGGTTCACGGCAGTAAGCTTCAGACGCTTGCGATCGGTTCCACCGATCGAGATCTATGGCGGCGTTCAATGTTTCCACCAGCAATTCTTATCGATGCAAGGCCGATCGCGGCTCCAGCCACAAATATCCCACCGATAACATCTGCCAGATAATGCCACTCCAGCAGCAGAATTGCCGGTAGGAGAATGACGTCATAGAGGATCAGAACATAGGTGATTCTCTTCCAGCGTCGAAGAAACCACATCACCACCAGCGGCTGGGCGATGTGCATGCAGGGGAACGCAATGAAATAATCGGGTTCAATGGTGTTGTACTGCTTGTACGAGGTCGTGAGCAGCCGAGCCTTCAGGATGGCATTCTGTTGGTACTCATAGGTGGCCAATTGAACGTGAGGGAACGAGTGGAAAGGGCATGTATAAAACGGGCCTATTGCCGGCCAAACGTAAAACAGCACGAGCGCAATCATATAAGCGGCGAGAACGGTTCCCACATAGCGAAAGGATTCTCGCTTCCCCAAGTACAGCGCTGTGAGCACAAGCCCGGCGCCAACCTGGCCGAACATACCGTAGTAGATGAACTCAGCGAACTCAAACACTTGAACCGGTAGTCGCGGTGCCAGGGAGTGCGCCAGGCTGGAGATCGAATGGCCATTCATCAAGACTGAGTCCACTCTCAAAAAGAACGCGTCATAAACGCCTATAAACTTCATGCTGGCAATGAGGTCGTTGTAACAAAACATGGCCACGAGGCCGCAGAACAAATACGCTGCGGGCAATGCAACCGACCCAAAAACTCTAGCGATGGTGTCGACCGACCCACGGGAACGGTCTATCAATTCAGCTAGCACGAGTCCGTCGACAACGATCATTCCACCCACTTCGACTCCGAACTGCAGGAGCATCCAGAGGGCAAAAATCGCCAACGCGGGGATTCGGGCCTTCTGCTGTTGTACCGAACCAAGAACGGCCTGACCGTCTGCGAAAGGGGGAATCCGATTAAATAGAGCATGGTGGCGGCGAAGATTGCACGGATGGCCATACCGCCCCAGAATGCGCCAATAAATAACCGCCAGTCTACTCTCAACGGGAGACCTGCCAAATGGCTCCCCACCAGCAGAAACACGCCAGCGCATGCGCTCAGGATCCAGTGGAGGTCTACTCCGCCAGAATCGGCGAGAGTTTCCTCGTTCATGATCTTTCCATCGAGATGAAGTCCCATATTTTTTGTTTCGTGTCGCATTGGTTAGTCTCAACTCACGGGCACACTCGGTCCTTGCGCACCATAAACAAAAACCGCCACTCTGCCGGAGACGAGAGCGTCCGGCACGCGCGATAATTCCGCGCAATGTAATCGGCCACGGGATCTTCCGCAATGGCCGTCAAGGGAGTTCCCGGCCAGGAGCGTGCCACCTTCTCCGAAAAATTCGGCTCGAATAACACGGTCTCCACGCGGCCCGAGGCCAGCTCGCGGACCATCTCGTCGGCCTGCTCCCGGGTATGCATGCCCGGTTGAAAGTAGTCGTAGCGGCCCGGGCTGAACGTGGCAGTCAGATAGTAGTAGAGCGGCAGATACGGATAAACCAGAACTGTAGCGCCTTGCGGCACCTGTGCCTGGAGATAGTCCACCACGGTGTCCTTCTCGCGCGTGGTGACGGTTCCGCGACGTGTCGTCAGGCGCTCGCGTGCCGCGGCGGTTCCCGCCAGCGGCCCCAGGCCGAACGCGAGAAGCGCGATCACCACATAACCGGCGAGAAAAGGCCGCACTGATCGGAAGAGACGGCCGGGAATATCGCTACCATCAAGAAGCCACGCCAGCACCAGACAATTCAGCGGCTGCAGGTACATGAAGTGAATAATGTCGGCCCGCGTGACGACCACGGAGAGCACGAGTCCGACATAAACCGCGGTGACGAGGATGTAATACGCAGACTTCCCATCGAGAGCGCGACGCCGCGCTTGAACGATCCAATACCCGAGCCAGCCCACTGCCACCAGCGGCAGCGCGGGAATCCAGAGGCACGGACTGACGGCCACCGTTTTGACCAGCCGCTCCAGCAACGACCCGGTGCCAAATAAGAGATGGCGGGTTTCATCGGACCAGTTTTGATAGCCATAGGGCACCCGATTCGCCTGCGAGTAATGCCGCAAAGGCCAGAGCCAGTCCTCCAGCATGATGGCAGCTGCGTGCTGCGAAGCAAAATAGGCGAACGTGATGGCGATGGGAATTGCGAAGCCGATTATCAGAGCAAACAATTCAACGCGACTCAGCCATCGCTTGCGCCCGTCGAGGAAGCTGATCGCCAGAAATCCCATCCCCAGGCCCAAACAAAGCCCCGCTCCCTTGGACTGCTCAAACATCACGGTGAGAGAAGCAAAAAGTCCCACGGCGAACGTCCACTTCCAGGTTGGCTTTTCCAGCACGCGAACCGCGCAGTAGAGAGCCAGGCAAGCCCACAGAGTGCTATCCCAGTTATGCAGTACGAGGAAGCGGTAGGGCAGAGTGGTGAGCGTGGCCAGAACGGCCAGCATCAAGGCGATGGTGCGCGAGCACACCCGGCGCACCAGCAGATAGCTCAGCACCGAAAGCACCGCTCCGGCCAGAGCCATCGTCGTTCGGGCTATCGCCAGCGAACTCCCAAAGAAGTGGAACACCAGCGCCAGCGCATAATAGGAGCCGGGAGTATAGAAGGAAAAGAAATCGCGGTAAGGAACCTGCCCCGCAAGAATCCGCTGCGCACCCTGCAGCACGATCCCTTCGTCGGGTTCCATGGTGGTGAAGCGACGGAAGATGCAGAGGTACAAGAACGAGATTAAGAACAGAGCCCCCGCCAGATAAAGGTCTGGGCGAGATTGTTCCAGGACGCTGGGCGGACGCGCGGGAATGCGATCTTCGTTCGGCGCCCTCGCAGCGGAATCTGGCAATCGCCGGCTATTCGCAACCACCGTCATGTTCGACTTCCCGCCGGCGAGCTTTCCGCCAGCCTGAGGGTCGCGATCATGAACATCATCAGCACCGGAAACCACAGATAGACGCAATGCCACGCCAGTAGTGCGAAGTACAGAAACGGAATCCAGAACAGCGTGATAGCCGCCGCCAGAGTCCAACGCAGGACGGGCCGGTCGCGCCCGGGAAAATGCGCCATCACCAGCAACATGGCAAGCAGCAGCGGACTGAGGTCGTGAGTGAACATGTGGAAACCGGTGACCAGCGCCACTACCACGGACGCAGCAAACATCAGATCGAAATTCCGGAGATTCAGACTCCATTCCCGTTCTGCATGATCCGGCTCTCGCCAGCGCAACGCGCTCCAGCCAATCAGAGCGACAGAAATCGCCGCTACCAGCAGCGAACTCGCCGAGGCGCCGAGAACTTTCCCCAGCACGGCGTGCACAAATCCCTGCACAGTACCCATGCCGATCGCGGCCCCGAACGTCGAGTTATCCGGATGGCTGGCGATGCTTGCCAGTAAACGAATGTAGCTCCAGATCCCCCGCCATCCCACGGCGACGACGGACAGCACGCCCAACCCAGCAGCGGTTGCCACGAATCCTTTCATGAACTTCCACCGCCGGCGCAACAGAAAAATCAGGGCAAAGGGAACGATGAATTGAAACTTGAACAGTCCCAGCCCGAGGATCGCCCCCGCGCGAAAGTCGCGGCCGCGCCTCAGCGAAATGAAAGTCAGCGTATACACCAGGAGCAGGACGATAGACGATTGTCCCTGAAACAGCGCCACGCCCAGCGGCGCGAACAGCAACCAGAGCGCAAGATACGCCAGCTCGTCGCGCGGCGCCGGAGCATACGGGCG
>WNFG01008714.1_pt1 | contig 15769 bp, 12 predicted proteins | sample 5400431 | NCBI WGS metagenome assembly WNFG01 (sample SAMN13153346, study PRJNA577476) | soil metagenome | isolation source: 120 cm saprolite under Douglas fir tree site 2 hole 3 replicate 2 | place: USA:California | collected 2015-04-18 | reverse complement strand
GAGTTGCCAGTCGTCGCTCCTGAGCGATCCTAACGCAAAATTTTCTGCGGAAATGTGGCGAAAGCCACAAAGAACAAGAAAAATAAGGAGGGCCGCCACGTCGGCCTTGACTTTTATGACCTTCTCATAGAAGCACTCATTGACCCGTGCCTCCGCCGAAATCAATCCTTCTTCGCTCTTTTGAAGAATGCCCTCCACCCGGGAGAACCGGAAACGCGTACGACGCTCACCATTTCCCAGTCCTGCAAGCCGAGCTGATTAGCTTGATTGATGACGTCCACCTCGCTGACTGCGCTAATTGTCTTGTATTCCCACTGCAAATTATCGGACGGCTCAGGGACGCCGGACAGGTTTAGGGCAATCGTCTGGCTATGAGCTTTTCCGGCGCTTGTGCCGGTAACAATCATTGGAAATGTGCCGTTCGGCACGTTGGATGTTGCGGAAAGAGACAAGACGGCCTTTCCGTTGTTCCCCGGAGTGATATGGGAGGTGACTCCGGTGGGTAAGGTGCTTACAGCGAAGCTAACGTTGGGGGCGTTCCCCCCGCCTACCGGCACAGCAGCGAGGTTGATTGTGGATGAGCCGCCTCCATGGAGATGCACGGCGGTGGTGGAACTCGATAGCGTGAAGTCCCCACCGATAGGCTGGGGATTGAACTGGATATCCAGCACCGGGTGTAACTCCACGACATTGGGGGCGGCTCCATGTTGGTTATGGAAGAAGTCGAAAAAACCGACACCGGTTACCTGTACTGGTACGTTTGCCGTTTGGAAAGACGAAGTCACATTGAATTGTGCGTCAAACTTTGCCCGGGCGTTCGCAATCTGCGCTTTAAAAGGGCTGCCATTCCCGACGCAATCAGGAGATGGTATCTCTGCCACCATAGTGTTGCCTTGATCGTCCATCAGCACCAAATGGTAGTCGGAGTCGCCGTGAGATCCACTCTCCAGCTTGAAATCTGTCAACGTTGTATTGAGCACAAAGACTGTGTTCTCAGTCGGGTTGAAGCGATTGTCTGCGGGGAGCGGATTCGGCTGCGCCAGTGCACTTAGGTCCGCAATGGTCGAGGTCTGAGGATTGGCAAGGTCAATCAGCCCCGCACCCCCATCAGTTCCGGTCTTAACGGCCCAGCGCTCTACACCGCACCGCTGACCAAAGGAGACCGGTGCGCAGAAGCAACCAAGAACGAGAAGCACTGATACGATTGTGGCTATCTTACGCATACCCACCTCCAAGAATGCAATCAGAAACTGGCTCGTAGCTTGTCATTACAGCAATTCGATAACTCGCAGTTCACCCAATAGGTCCTATTCCGATGACCCCGATGATTGCAAGAGCAATGACGCTGCAAAACAAGGTCGGCAGTGGCTAAAACCAGTCAGAGTCCGGCGTTGGGGCCTCCGCGTTGCGGTCGTTTCGCATCGTCTTGCCATCCTGGAAAGTAGAGAGCGGCTTAGTCTTGTCTGACCGGTCTCGTAACGGATGGCATTCGACACATTCGGCGTTGACGTGTGAGTCTACGCCGAACAACAGTGATATTTCCCAGGGAAGTCGGCGAGTAGAAGCCCCTCGGATGTGAAGACTCGGTATGAGCCTCACTCTTCCGTTCGCCGCAGCGGCGTTCAAAGTATCGCCTTAGAGCAGGCATGTCAAGTCTAAAGAGGACAGTCTAAAGCTGGGCTGCTCCTGCAAGTAGTCTGCACCTAGTTCACTTCCGATGTCTTCCTGGCCGCAGCTGATGCCCGCATTTCACACATTGATATTCATGTCGATGACCGTAACGCAGACGTTCTTGTTCGCGTTGTTGACAGGCCAAGCATTCGTCCGAGCAGAATCGTGCCCGACCCTGGGGTATGGGCCCTTGACACTGCGCGCACCTAGACTCCATTGAAGCGGCCACGGCTACGGAATCCTAAACGAGCCGCAGCTTGGAGAGGGCAACGTGCCTGCATCCGTCCGGCATCCGGAAACGTGCTCGTGTAAATCACTGAGCCATCGTGACTTGTTACAAGTTCTAGCGGCGAGCTGAGGCCGCGAGCATTCCGAAAACAGGACACTACCCCTAAGAGGAAAAAGGCCGGTTCACCTCCACTTCAGGCCGCAACGCAGTTCAGAAAAGAAACTGCAACAGCTCCTGAGCACTTTGCTAGTGAATACAGCGCAGAAAATGTTGCACCCTGCTATGGCCCGATTTACAGAATATCGCTGTAAAGGGCTGGAGGATGTGGTGTCAAGGTTGCGCTCAGTTTCTTCGATAGCGTGCCAAGTTTTTCATTCTGCGATTGCACGAGCTTTTGACGAGACAGCCGGCTGAAAGTCCGAATAAATCTGCTTCTGGTTACCATCTACTGCTCGGTGCAGGGTGTTGGTCGGTGGTCGGCAGCTCGCGGGTTCCGACATAGATTGCGGGTTCCGACATAGATTAAGGAAAAGGAAGAGGTTAGCGCAGTCATTCGATCCTCTATCGCCAAAGTTTGACCATTCCCGATTTCATAAGTGCGGCAAGATTCCTAAACTCCGGCTGAAATTCAGTGTACTTATCGCCTATGACAAATCCCAAGACGTGGTATCCGAAACGCTCGGCATTATTTGTGGCGGTACGTTGTGCGGACGGCTGACAGCTGTTTGAAAGCACGGCCATCAAGAGTGAATTCGGGATGGCCGAAGCATTGAATACTGTGTGTGTGGTCCGCAGAACTCGTCAGAACAACATGTCTCACTATATGTCCCAGAGGGTTTACGAGGGGAGATTCAGTGCCGGCGGACACATAAACTTCGTCTTGACGTAAAGCGGATGGCAGGACGAACTTGCCGAGAATGCCGCTCACGTTACCCAGCAGGTTGACGCCATAGTGCTGGCGAAACCCAGCAGCGTCGTTGCCAAAACCCGCGTGAGATGTAAACAGGTGGGAAAACCGCGCTGTTACAAGTGGAGCGCCCGCGGTCTCAATTGCTCCGCCTGGAGACGCGATTGTCGAGGCCATGAACTTCTTGAAATGGTCAGACACGGTGACCACGCGGTCTGGTTCGGCGTTCCCCGATTCCGAATCGCCGGGAACACTAGCGTGGCCCGAATTGGGGGTCGGCGGGACACAGGGCCATTCCAACAGTTGCTGTCATCGCTCGTTGGTCGTCGGGTTCGGATGCGATTGCCGCTTGTTACGTTTTCCGAACAAGGTAACACTCCGGCTTGACCGCGAGAGATCATGGTGTCAAGATTCGGTTCGGCCCAATTCTTTCCAGCACAGGTCTAGGCGACTCTACTGTTGAGGTGGACCATGCCGGCCGCTAAAGCGCAGATTAAACTGAGTATCTACGATGGTGCGCGAGCGCCATTCGCGGAAAGGCAGAATGTTCTTCTTCGCGTCCACAACGGACAGACCACAGACTCGTTCACTAAAATGCTCAACACGAAATCTATGAACGAGGGACAAGTAGTCCTGAATGTGGATTTCTTCGACAATTTCGCCGACAACTACACCGTCTTGGTCTCGGCCGACGGTTATCGGGATGCGGGCTTTTTCCCAGTGAAGGTGTCGCCTCAGGACCCTCGGGTCGTTAGCCTGATGCTCGCGCCCAAAGACCCCTCAGTCGAGTTTGACCCTTGGGACGTGCTTGTCGCAAATTATCCCAAAATTGCGCAGTTTTTGTCCCTTACGCCAGCGGCGACGAGTGCAAAAGACAATTATGCTGCAAGTGTCGAGGACCATCCGAAGGAAACAGCCTGCCTTCTGAATCTAGCGACTGCAATGTCCCAACTTTTCCTAGCTAACGGTACGCCGCTGGACTACTTCCGAGGCATTGAGTGGACGACACTTGCGCCAGACCGATTTTTCGGATATGTCGTCCCGGAGCTCGTTTCTGAAGTGAAAGCGTGCGTACCGAGGGTTTTCGCGCCTGAAATTGATCCATCTTTCTTCCATGGCGACGCCACATCTAGCTTCAAGGAAATTCGCTTTGGAGAAGCCAATGTCCAGCTCACTTTTCATGAGAACGACAAGAAAACGCTTAATGGTGAGGAATGTGTAAGGGTGGAGCCGGACATCGACTACTACAAAGATCTCGGTGCTCATGCCATTATGGAGGTCTTGTACAACCAAATCACCAATTCGCTGACTGACCCCTCGCAGGTCTACGTCCTTCGCTGGATTGCCGGTAAAGAGGCCGGCGTGCCGGAGTTTGACCCACCGTATAGGATCGTCGAATAAAATTTGACGGCTTGAAAGTATGCGACGACTTAGTGAAAGACAACAGTTCATGTCAACGAGAGGGCCTCAATGGTCTGGGAGGTTGCGCCTGGCTGCCGCGAGCTCTCATCGTCGAAGACTTGGGGTAGCAAGCCAGACTCCACTGTAGCCTACTCTAATGGGCAGCAACTTATATTTGGAGAAACCACAATGCCATGTGCAAAGCAGACCTTCACCGGAGTCAGTCAAGACCAGTTCGATTGCCTTGCTAAGCAAGCGGTTGCCAATGGTCTGCCAATAAGCGGAAATGGGGGAGAAGCCACGAAGAGTGGATTCACGATCTCGTGGAAGTACGATCCAACCTCACAAATATTGGAAATCGAGTGTCTGTCCGCACCCTTCCTCGTCCCGTGTTCGATCGTGAATGGAAAGATACACGATCTTGTAGACCAGTGCATGCAGGAGCAAGCTAAAACGCACATGGGTAGAAACGGGACCGTTTGAATAGGATCGTTACCCCGCCAACCCTGCCAAAAGTAGGTCGTTACAACAGGGCGCGACTCGCTTGCGGAAGGTTTTGTTTCCGACTTTCAACCCCCTACGAGAAGCTCATGCCGGGCCCGGGACGAATTCGTACGACGTCTGTATCGTGGACCCTATCAACGAAGAGGAAGTTGTTCCTGGTTGGCGGCGCCCAGGGTGCACCTGAAACTCAATGAGCGCTTTAACCGCTAAGAAAGGAAGAGAGTGAATCGACCTTTGCAGGAACTCAATGTTATTCGTCAACTGCGTGGGCGTTTGTGGCTTACGTAAGGCACTGCTGCGACAAAACAGCTAGTCCTCGACGGGCGGATCAAGCCCCTCCCTGCACACGGCAGGGAACTTGAGGCTCAACCTTCAATCGAGCGTTCGGTTTTCGGAAAAGACATTGTTTGATCTTGACATGCCCTGACCAGCAACAGACAATGCCGTTCGAATCGCATCTCCGATTTCCCGGGGTGAGTAAGGCCTCCGCTCGTGGAAGGCGGGGGAAAGTCGGGGGTGGCGGTCAAGGAGACAGAGACTAACGTGGCCGCAAGCGAACCAACAGCTATCGTCTGCTCAATCGACTGCGCAGCGATGCGAGCCGAGGAGTTTTGTGTTTCTGAAGGATTTCAAAGTTCGTTGTCGTTTGCATGAAAATGAAGACATAGCAACGGCGTGATTCGGTGGCCCGAAGTTGCGAATGATTTCTGGATCGGGACGAGTAATACCTATTGCGACTAAAGATTGCTCGCGATCTTTGTGCCCACTGTGGATCACAACAGCGAACTCGGCCAGACCCTGGACTGGATCCACAAGACGGTTGCCGCATAACTCGGCGAACCCGAGGATAGCTTAGGTGAATCCACTTTTTGGACGTCGGATCGGACAATGTAGAGGCATGAAGAGATATTGATTGGTCTTTGGGTTGCGTGGCGAAAGCGCGAGTGGCTGTTCTTTCACGACACGGAGGGAAGTTTATGGGTTGGTCGCAGATGTTTGGCTGGATTGTATTTCTAACTGTGCCAGGTCTTCTCTGGCTGGCCGGGGCGATTGCGAACCGGGGCGGAGACATCCGGGATCGACTGCTCGGATTCACAGTTGGCACGGATGGCCGCCTAAGCTTGTCACGCCTTCAGGCGTTTCTCTGGACGCTAGTGATCTTTGGCTCGTTCGCAGCCGCGATGGGCATCCACAAGAGAATCGTTCCAGGTTCCCCTGCTGAAAGTAAGAAGGCGACCGACGATGCTCAAAGCGCAAAAAGCAAGGCGGCAACTGCCAAGTCAGAATATGACAAAGCCATCGAAGCCGCTAAGGCCAGAGCAGCGGAACGGAAGGTCGCCGACCTGGCGGCCGAGAAGGATGAGGCTTCTGCCCAGTCTCGCGCCCACGATCCGAATGCAACCCAAGAACAAATCGCGTCAGACAAGAAAAAAGCCAGTGATTCTCGCGCGACTGCGGCTGGGGTTGACAAAGTTGCATCGGAAGCTGAGCAAACCGTAGCAGATGCAAAAGCGACCTGGGTCAAGGCTGAAGGTGAGGCTAAGACAGCAGAAACTCTCGCAATGAGTTTCGACTGGGTCAAGATCCCTGATGCGCTGCTCGTCCTTGCAGGAATCGCCATCAGTTCTGGTGTTTTTTCTAGTCTGATCGCCGCAGTGACGGGCGAAGATAAGACTGCCAAGATAGTGAAAATCCGAAGCATCAGCAAGGCAAACGCTAAGGCGCAGGCGCCTGACGTCGACCTCCCGGCAAACGCGGGAGATCCCAAGAACTCGAACTACTTGGTTCTTGATGGGTCGGACTTGGGTGATTCGGGCATGGTGCGTTTCGCTCGCAAGGGAATCGGCAAGGATGTAGCACCTGTGTTGCACTGGAAAACCGACGGCACACAGATCGTTCTCGACGTAGCCGATGGCAAAACTTACAGTCGGCTCATCGTCGACACGCCGAACGGAAAATTGTGTTATGAGCTGAACGGCCAGTCCCCCAATCTAGTCTTAGGCGTACCAAAATCGCACTACGAGTTTGCCGACCTTTTTCGAGATGACAAACACCCGGGCGGGATGGATCTAATGAAGTTCCAGATGTTCGGATGGACGGTCATTGCCGTGTTCATCTACGTGTGGCTTTTTCTGAGTAATCTAAGCGATCAGATTGTCACGCTTCCCAACCTCGACTCTAGCATCGTTATACTCACTGGCGTCAGCCAAGCGGGGTATCTGACTGGCAAGGGTGTCTCGAATGTTCCGGCCAGCAGCAAGTAGAGGGGGCGGAATCGTCTGAAGTGGTATGTCACCGGGCCGCTGAGTGGCAGCTGCAGATGCCTATCCACTCGGATATGCCTCGGCGTTGTTTCCCTCGATTTGCCGAACGCGCAACATCTCCCATCGTTTCTTTCTTCGTCCGCCCTATAAACTCAGATCGTTGAAGTGTTCGTCTGCAACCCGCCGCCAGGATGTCATCTTGGTTTTGGTCCGGTGACCGGTCCGTGGTCGGAGTTCTGCTCCTTCTCGCGAAGATCCTTCCACCGTAGATCAATCCCAACGGGCACAAAATGAGTATCGCCGCGACCAAGCCAGGAGCTTTTGGAGCAGCCTTCTTTGCATTCTCGCACTGCACCCCACCGGAGGTTGCCATCTTCGACGTAGTACCGTTGCGTTCCGCGCATCGTCGCAGGAGTCAACCGCAAGGTCAGTGCCAAGAAGTCTGAGGCCCATTAATCCTGCTACCAAAGCGTTGTTGGAAATAACGCTCGGAGCACGAGTTTCCACTTGATTTGCATTGTTTTGAGCGTCTCCAAGATCGAGGTATCGACCCCAACTTGGGCTTTCGCGCGCAGTAGTAGCCTCTTCCTGTGTGTATACGCCCTGACACTCCAGGCACGCGTGTCCAGGTCCGGCAGAAACGATCTGTGACTTCCCGGCTTGCAGTTGCAATGTGTTTGAATTGGCTACCAACGTCGTGCCGCCGTCAACGATCGGAATCAAGTGAGCATAAGAAGTATGATCCTGAAGGGGAAGTAGAGCTCCACGGCTATCCGAACCTTGCGCGTCCCGATTGCGGCTGTGTCCATTTTGTGTCCAACGGCATTTAACGCGCTTCGATTTCTCAAGCTTCTTCAACGTTTGCGAAGAGCCATTCGTGCGGGCGTCAATTTTTCTAAGTTATTGTCGGAGCTGCATGTTCGCGCGTTTCGCAGCCACTTCTGTGAGCTGACTCTTAATCAGTAGGTTGAAGATTCCTTCCGCGCTCACCAGCTTTAGAATCAACGACGTACGGCCCCTGGCCTTCTTCTTCGTAGCCCTTGGAGCGGATTTCGCGCCCCATTGGCATCAACTGTTTTCAATGGCTTACGGTCGTTTCTGAGAACTCCTGACGCACAGTCAGTTGCTCTATGAGCGGGTGCAGTCAACTGGTTTCGTTCCACAGGGTTGAATGCATAGCAGAAAGCAACTGTGTCCAATTTGTGTCCCTTTTCGAATTTCTTGGTAGATGATTGGGGTAACTCCTGGTTGATTAGGAGGCCAACGCTGAGAGGGGACGGCTAACTCACGAAAAACGCGCTGAGATTCCGCGACGGGCTGTTCTTGACTGTCAGAAAGTTAAACCGTCGCGAACAGCGTGCTATACTGAGTTTGAAAATGACGTTACGGACCAAATCCATGATGAGACGGCGCGTCAATCGCGCTCGGCCCATTTAAAGTTTCAGATTCCAACTCTCGAAGGCCCCGACCAAAAATCGGGGCCTTCGTGTTTTTGGCCGGTAGCCAAGCTGGAAAGGCACGTGACTGTTACTCACGCCATGCGCAGGTTCGAATCCTGCCCGGCCAGCCAGATTTTGAACTGAAAGCAAGGCTCGCTAGTTCAGTAGGAAGAACGCGGCTCTCATGAAGCCGTCGCGGATGGTTCGAATCCATCGCGAGCCACCATGCACTTCGGCGCCAGATTAGCGCGGCCAGACAGGTTCGACTCCTGTACCCTCTACCAATTTTTCGCGCCGGTAGTTCAACGGACCAGAATAGTTGGCCTACACCCAACAGATGCGGGTTCAACTCCCGAACGGCGCACCATAGCTTGCCCTGAGCAACTGAGCGAAGCGAAGTAGTCGAACGGGCAGGATTAGCTCGAAGGTCGAGCCCGCGGTCGATAACCGCGAGGCGTTGGTTCGATTCCAACATCCTGCACCATTTTGTTGTTGAGCATGGGTGACTGGCAGAGATGGCAGATGCACTCGCCTCTTAAGCGAGACCAGGCTGGTTCGATTCCAGCGTCACCCACCAGATCCTTCGGCTTCGCTCAGGATTTCGCCTGCGGGCTCAGACGCCCGCAAAGCGGCTCAATTTGCGGGATTGGCAGATAGGGATATGCACTCGCCTTTTAAGCGAGACGAAGTGGGTTCGATTCCCACATCCCGCACCAGTAGCAACAAAGAGGCGGCATAGCATAACGGATCAATGCTCCGAGCTTCTACCTCGGACGATGAGAGTTCAAATCTCTCTGCCGCTTCCAATGTGGGGATGTGGTCCAACGGATGAGGGCGCAAGGCTACGAACCTTGAGATCAGAGTTCAATTCTCTGCATCCCCTCCACATTAACTAGGCTCGCGTGGTCTAAGGCATGATGACGCTTCGGTCCTAACCTTGTTTGCTAGATCACGAGATCCGGGTTGGATTCCCGGCGCGAGTTCCAGATGGGTGGGTAGTGTAAGGAACAACACGGCAACGTCCGAAGCTGCAAATCCGATGACTCCCGGCCCGCCCACCATTCGCAATCTTTGGGTTTGAAGCCCGCAGCCAGATCGCCTAAAAGGATTTTCGGGTTTCGCTACTTCCGTGTTGCCCGTCATCCGTCAAACCAAAGCCCTTGACAAAGCGATTTGACCCTTGCTATTTTACCTACAGGCTAATTAGCCAATAGGTAAAATACGTGCCCGATCATCTCAGCGCTACTTTTGCCGCTCTTTCCGATCCCACCAGACGAGCCATTTTGGCCCGTCTGGCATTGGGGGAGACATTCGTCAAAGAATTATCGGAGCCCTTCTCCCTGAGCGCGCCTTCCATCACCAAACATCTAAAGGTTCTGGAGCGTGCTGGCTTGATTCGACGCAGCCGGGATGCTCAGCGGCGCCCCTGCCGTCTGGAAGCTGCCCCGTTGCGGGAGATTTCGGAGTGGGTCGAACGCTACCGCAGCTTCTGGGAGCACAGCCTGAGCCGATTGGACGATTACCTTGCCAGACTAGAAGCCAAGGAGACAAAAAAACATGCTCGTAAAAGGCAACGCTGAAGTCACTGTGACTCTTCCTTCGGACCGCGAGATCGCTTTCACTCGCATCTTCGGACGTCGCCCCGATCTGTTGTTCAAAGCCTGGACGCAGCCTGAGCACTTGCGGTATTGGTGGGGCTGTGATGGATCGAGCCTGACAGTTTGCGACGTCGATCTCCGCGTTGGCGGCGAATGGCACATCGTGATGCGTATGCCGGACGGCAGCGATCATCCGTTTCGCGGCGTTTATCGCGAGATCGTGCCCAACGAACGTCTGGTGTACACGGAATGTTACGACGTACCTCAGATTGGGAGCCCGGAGTGGCTTACGACGGTGACCTTCGACGACCTCTATGGAAGTACCCGATTGACCCACACGATTCTGCACCGCTCACGCGAGGCACGCGACGGGCATTTGCAGGCGGGCATGGAAGCCGGAAGCATCCAGACATTGCGTCGGCTTGATGAACATACCGCGCAGATGTCCGAAGCGGCATTTCACTAACGCCAGGGGCGACTAGAGGCCGCACTTCTAAAGCATTCATCGAGTGCCGCCGCATTCCTGCGCGTCACCGATTGCCAGGCATACAGGAGGATCTGATGACGTTCCGACGCTATATTCTCGCGAGCATCGCGACGATGCTCATGGCAGCATCGGTCTCGGCTCACGCTCAGCCAAACCCGACAGCATTCCGTTCCGGATACGCTCCTGTTAACGGTTTGAGGATGTATTACGAGATTCACGGAACCGGGCAGCCGCTGATCTTAGTGCACGGAGGGTTGGGGTCGAGCGACATGTTCGCACCGATCGTGCCGGAATTATCGAAGGGCCGGCAGGTAATCGCGGTGGATTTACAGGCTCACGGTCGTACTGTCGATATTGACCGCCCGCTGAGCTTCGAGACGATGGCCGACGATATCGCCGCACTGATCCATTATCTGGGATTCGAGAAAGCCGACATTATGGGCTACTCGGTTGGAGGCGAAGTCGCGCTTCGAGCGGCCATTCAGCACCCTGAAGTCGTGAGAAAACTGATCATCGTCTCCGCCACATTTCGGCGCGAAGGATGGTATCCGGAGATCGTTGCAGGAATGGAGCATCTGGATGAGTCAGTCGCAGAGCAGATGAAGCAAACTCCGATGTATCAGGGCTACCAACGCATCGCCCCTCGCCCCCAAGACTGGCCGGTTCTGTGCAAAAAACTGGGTGTCATGTTCAGGAACAATTATGACTGGACGAGTGAAGTGTCGCGCATCAAGGTTCCCGTGCTGCTGGTGTTCGGCGATGCAGACGCAGTTCGTACAGCCCATGCCGTGGGGTTTTTCGAACTGCTGGGCGGAGGCAAGAAGGATGGTGGCTGGGACGGATCCGGTATGTCCCCGGCACGGTTAGCGATTCTTCCAGGTATGACCCACTACATCATTTTTTCATCGCCGCTTCTCGTCTCCACCACGACACTCTTCCTGGATACGCCGGTGTCGCAAGTCAAATAAACGCACGAAAGGAACTCAATCGGCAAAGCACCGGCTATATCACGATGAACGAAAGTCGAGGATCTTGCTACACCGACAAATCTTGGGGGGCAAGATCGGAGAATTCTGAAACAAGGAGACTGAGTTATGAGAATGAATACTTACGTGAATTTCCGTGGCAAATGCGCCGAGGCCTTCCGCTACTACGAGAGGCATCTCGGAGCAAAGGTTGGCATGATGATGACGCACGCGCAATCGCCCGACCAGAGCCGTGTCGGCTCTGAATGGAAGGACGCAGTGCTGCACGCCCGCATTTCGATTGGCGACACGGAGCTGATGGCGGCAGACATCCCAAACGCTGAACCAATGCGCAGCGCTTACCTAACGTTGAGAATGGATAGCAACATAGAGGCAGAGCGCGTTTTCGCCGCGCTTTCCGACGGGGGACGGGTCTTGATGCCGATGGAAGAGACTTTCTTTGCCTTCCGCTTTGGGCAGGTGCAAGATAGGTTCGGTATCAACTGGATGATTCTCCATGAACGCCCATTGCCGCCGCGACAATAGGTGTCCGGTGCGACATCGGCGACAACCGCATAAGCTTCGGGTGCTCACAGCTCGTGGATGTCGGCAATCCAGAAGTTAAAGGGATGGAACGAAAGACTCGGTTCACCGCACCAATTGCCTCTTAGGCCAAACCGCCCCAGTACCAGCCACTTTGGGGTATTGACGGATTCGCAGCCTCATGCCAGAGTGATAGCTGAGATCTACCAATGATACGCAAGCCCCATACCGATTGCTTCCCGACACCGGCCACGTTTACGTGGCAAGGAGCGGGTAAAGGTACGTTCATGTAACGGGGGCATATCAGCAGCGCATAGTCTTTCTGAGCCTCCGATACAAATCGGGGGCTTTTGGTTTTTAGGGCGTGTTTTCACGAACGCGCAGATAGGAGGCGGCGTCGTCTAACGGCCAGGATGCGGCCCTTTCAAGGCTGAGATGGGAGTTCGATTCTCCTCGCTGCTACCAAGTTATGAGTACACAAACGATTGAACTCGAAGGTTTTGAAATCGAGCTTGCATCGGAGCTCTATTGCGAGCGCGGAGGAGACCACCGCGACTTAGTGGATCGTGCGCGTTCGGATCGCCGGAAGCTTGGCCACAACGTGGATGAGTCGGCGGTGTTGTGTGTCCGGTGCATGCAAGCAATTCCGCTGAAGGTGTGATGCCGGGTCGTCTAGTGGCAGGACCCTGGACTTTGAATCCGGGTACGGGCGTTCGAATCGCTCCCCGGCAGCCAATTTGAGCATTGCGTAAGGAAGGCTAGGGTCGCTCTTATGACAGTACGAATAACGGTGAAGGAGGTTGGTCCTCGCGACGAACGCGTCTTAGAAGTGCGTCGCGTCACGACGGAGTCTCATAAGCGGTTGACAGTACATGGTGCGACAAAGCTGCTGCGACGGGAATTTCCAGAACTCCCGGCCACCGCTTCTGCGTCAGAGTCGGTCAGCGCCAAAGGAGAATTTTTCGCGATGCACTCAGAATGACCTTCTGAGAAGTGCCGGTTCCACTATTTGTGGCGACAGTATTACCTGGTCGAGTGTTGATGCGGTCGCAGAGTCTAGCGGCAGGATGCCTGACTGTCTATCAGGAGGGACGGGTTCAACTCCCGTTGCGACCGCCACAGGGGTGATGACCCGATGGGAAGGGCGCTCGTCTCCAAAACGAGTTCAAGCAGGTTCGAATCCTGTCACCCCTGCCAGATGTGAAGGGCGAGCATGGTATAGCGGCTGGTGCCTCGGGCCTCCAACCCGATGACGCGAGTTCAACTCTCGCTGCTCGCTCCATAGATTTTGTAAGGCGGAAGTCGTCTAGTGGCCAAGACGCGACGTTGCCAACCCGTTCGGCAACCTCGCTTCGCTCAGTTGCTCAGGGCAGGCTAAGAACGAGCGCGCGGGTTCGAGTCCCGCCTTCCGCTCCAAGTTTATGAGGCGGTGTAGCCAAGACAGCAAGGCGTCTCCCTGCAAAGGAGATCATCGGGAGTGCAATTCTCCCCACCGCCTCCAGATTGTTTGAAGACGTTGTGCTGGTGTAGCTCAGTGGGAAGAGCACGGGCCTCGTAAGTCCGTGATCGGCGTTCGAATCGCCGCGCCAGCTCCGCTGGTATAGCTCAACGGGAAGAGCAGGCGCACGGTAAGCGCCCGACCGCAGTTCGAGGCTGAGTGCCAGCTCCAATGTTTGCTGGTCTAGCACAGTGGGAGTGCAGAGAGCTTGTACCTCTCCGATGAGTGTTCGATTCACTCGACCAGCTCCAGATTCGATGGCGGGATTGGCCGAATGGCTTAGGCGCTGGATTGTGAATCCAGTCACGAGAGTTCGATTCTCTCATCTCGCCCCAAAAGGGCGGTTCGTATAAGGGGATTACCCACGGCCTGCAACCGTGCAATGCGAGTTCAAGTCTCGCACCGTCCACCAGAGTTGAGCTGGCTCGGGAACTCGACGGCAGAGTGCTGGTCTGAAAAGCCAGTGGACACGGTTCAATTCCGTGCCGAGCCACCAGATTAATTAACTGATGCGAAGTATGTTGAGATTTTGTTTGAAAAATCTGCAGTTTCATATTGCAAAAAAGTTGAAGTCATGGCATCTTCAAACATCTTCTTACGAAAGGACGCCCAAATTGGCGGATTTCACAACCAAAACGCTAAGCGGGCAACCCCGGCGAATGAGTTCGCCAGGTTGCTATAGGGCGTCGCTCCGGTCGCGCTAATCGGCTTTAACTGCTGACCTTCGGCGCTCTTCCCGCAAAGACAAGATCTAAGTGCCGCCCCACGTGGGATGTTTGAGCATGGCTCAAACATCCTGTTGTTCGCTGTTTGACCGCGCCCGGAAATGTTGTCGGGGTCCATTTGCCTTTGATGTGCGGGCTCGCCCGCAAACTCCGGCGTTTGCCGGTCATGAACATGAAAACTGTATTCGAATTCGTGAAGGGAACCCTGGCCGGCCAGAACCAGTTCGCCTCGGGCGGACTGCTTCTGATGGTCGTCGGTGCAATCGGCGTGTACGTGCGTTCACTGCCCCTGCGTCTGTGGTCATGGGTGATTTACCAGACCACGATGATGCTGACTGTCACCGACGATGACACGGCATTCGAGTGGATCAAGGAGTGGTTTCTGGAGCAGAAGTTTCTCAAGCGAGTGCGCTGGCTAGATCTGGATACTTCGCTGCGCGGTGATGAGGCCGCGCTGATTCCGGCCCCGGGCAGTCATCGTTTCTGGTACTGTGGGCGGCCCTTCTGGGTCTGGTTCTCACGAAAGGATGAGACGCAGGGCTGGACGCCGCGCCGACTGGAGTCCCTGACGTTTCGAACCATCGGACGTGATCCGAAATTTCTGAAACAGTTTGTGCAGGAGGTCATCGCGTGCCACAAACGGAAGATTACGCTGGCATCGTACCTCTACCACTTCGACGATGGTTGGAGGTACGTGCACGCGTACAGGCCGAGGATGCTTGATTCAGTCATTCTTAGGCCGGGTGAAAAGGAACATCTGGTTGAGGACATTCAAACGTTTCGATCGTCCGACGAGCGCTACCGCAGGCTTGGTGTTCCTTATCACCGAGGCTACCTGCTGTATGGGCCGCCCGGTACAGGGAAGACGTCGCTGGTGTCAGCCCTGGGAGCGAAGTTCGGCATGTCCATTTATGCAGTGAACCTAACCGAACTCAACGATCGGACGCTGAAGGTTGCGATCAGTAGTGTTCCCGCTAACTCCGTCGTCCTGTTCGAGGACATCGATTGCATGAAGGCAGGCAATCGCAGGCCTGAAACAGGCGAGTGGGCAGACAAGGCCATTCAGCCTCTCGGCAACGAGAAGGCGGATCCCGCAGACCGTTTCGGGGTCACGCTATCCGGACTGCTGAACGTGGTGGATGGTTTTCACGCACCGGAGAACGTTCTGTTCGTGATGACCACTAACAAGATCGAAGCGCTCGATCCGGCGCTGCTGAGGCCTGGGCGTATCGATTACAAACTGTTTCTGGGGAAGGCGGCGCACGTTCAAAAGATCGAACTCTATCGCAGGTTCTTTCCGGAAATCTCGCAGGATGAGGCCAGCGAATTTGTGGAGTCGCATTTCGCAGAAACGATGGCCGAGTTTCAGGGGCTGCTGCTAAGTCTGGAACAGGAGCAGTCACGTAGCGAGGCGGAGTGCGAGGAGGTTACAGCACTCGTCTAGAAGAAAGGAGGTCGCAATGCCGTGGTTTATTTTCGTCATGCTATTCAAGGTTGCTTTCGAGGCAATCCGAGAGAGCATCGCAAAAGCACGTAAG
>WNFG01003922.1_pt1 | contig 15769 bp, 16 predicted proteins | sample 5400431 | NCBI WGS metagenome assembly WNFG01 (sample SAMN13153346, study PRJNA577476) | soil metagenome | isolation source: 120 cm saprolite under Douglas fir tree site 2 hole 3 replicate 2 | place: USA:California | collected 2015-04-18 | reverse complement strand
TATTAGAGCCCCATCCCGCCATGATCACCCCAATCACATCAATAGAACTCATGGCTACGTAGTACACAATGCCCGTGGCAAGCGCTGTGCCTGGCATACCCACGTAAGGCGAGAAAGGCAACACGGCAAAAACCCCAATCACAGGTGCAAGAAAAACAGACGGTGCGAGCAGGAACACGAGCTTATCGGTGAGAGTCGCATGAATGTCTTCTTTCAGCAGCAACTTGCCAACATCAGCAACCGGTTGTAAGAGTCCCCACGGACCGACGTGGATGGGCCCATAGCGGTCCTGTATCCAGCCCTGGACCTTTCGCTCGAACAGGGTCAGGATTATCGCGCTCGTCAAGACGAAGCCAAAGAAGGAGAGGAAGGCGATCAGGAACTGCAAAAATGTCCACGAGAAGATGCCGTGGAGCAATTGACTTCCTATATCATCCGTAGTCCCCCGATTTATCGCGGGGAATTCCTTTATAATATACATTGAAGACTCCTTTAGCGATCAACCTCACCGAGCACAATATCAATGCTGCCTAGAATTGCTATTGCATCACTCATTTTATGTCCACGGAGCAGTTCCGGCAGAACCTGCAAATTCACAAAGGATGGTCCGCGTATTTTGGCACGCCACGGATATTCACTGCCGTCGCTAATAAAGTAGATGCCTAGTTCACCTTTGCTGCTCTCGATGGCAAAGTACGTCTCACCACGCGGCGGGCGGAGTGCAATGGGGGTACGAGTACTGATTGGTCCACCGGGCATCTTGTCCAGCGCGACTCGGCAGAGGCTGATGCTCTCATGAATTTCCTGAATACGAATCATGTAACGTGCGAAGCAGTCACCTTCCTGGCGAACCTGCACCTTCACCGGCACCTCGCGGTAGGCCATGTACGGGCGATTGACGCGCAGATCCCAGTTGACCCCACTGGCACGCAGCATTGGGCCGGTCAGGCCGTAAGCGATGGCCTGTTGCGGGTCTATATACCCAACGCCCTGGGTACGGGCTTCGAAGATTTCATTGCCGGTGATCAACGTCTCCATTTCGCCCATGTTCTTCTCAAGTTGATCGAGAAAGGCCTCGCACTCTTTGAGCCAACCCTTGGGGAAATCATGCAATACGCCACCTACACGCAGGTAGTTGACATTAAAACGACTACCACCCAACGCCTCGAATAGTGTAAGGATTCCCTCGCGGTCACGGAATGCCCACAGGACCGGCGTAAACGCGCCCAGGTCCAGCAGATAGGTACCTACGGCTACCAGGTGGCTGGCGATGCGTTGCATCTCGCCGGTCAACAGGCGAATGTACTGTGCCCGTCGCGGGGGCTCCAATCTCATCAACTGTTCAACCGCACCTGCGTAGGCGATTTCATTGAGCATCGGGGAGAGGTAGTCCGCGTTATCCATGTAGCGAATACCTCCCATCACCGGGCGGTTTTCCAGGATCTTCTCGATACCCCGGTGCAAGTAGCCAATCACCGGAGTGCAATCTTCTATCGTTTCGCCTTCCAGCGTCAGCACCAGGCGCAGGACTCCATGCGTGCTAGGATGCTGAGGCCCCATATTGAGGATCATCTCCTCACTGCGAACGCCTTCAGGGCCCTCCACAAGCTCAGGCGGTATGCTCGTATTTCGATTTGTAGCCATGTGTTTCCTCTTGTGTGTATCTCTTCAATCCCCATCGTAGGGGCGGGAGTGGAGCAGAGGAAGGGATGGGGAGCTTGCCTCCGCCCAAGATCAAAAGCCTTGACATCTCTAACTATATCTTACGTCCGTGCTCTTTGATGGAGCAACTTCCGCACACGGATGCCAAAACTGAACGACCAGAGCAACGCCATCAACACCGCCATACCCCCGAACAAAATATGATTTGTCTCGCTGGAGAGGAAGAGAAAGTAGATGACCATGCCCCAGCAGCCAAGGGCCACCATAGCCGGGAAAACGAGACTCTCGGGGCGAGGCACTGAGGGCGAAAGAAACAGTTTTGGAGCAGATGGACGTTGCGGCTGTAACGAGGCCACCTGCTGTTCAATGTGCTCTTTACGTGGCTGGGAGGCATTTCCTGTTCCCCGAACAGGATTCCCTCCTCTACGTTGTCTCCTGGTCTTTGACATCTTTGGCATTACACCGACTCGCCTTCCGTACTCGCCCAAAAGATCAAGAGCCCTGATTCGCCTCTTCCTTATGCCCCTCATAGGCATGACCGAAGGTGGGCGTACCTGGGTGCAAGCGTTCTTCCCTGCCTTGCCCTAGCTTCTTCTGCACCACATGCTCTACGCCCTTCTGCTGATATTTCCCTGCAACGGCACTGTTTGGGTCAACCTGAGTCGTTGCACGCTGCTTCACCGTCAATGGCACTTGATGGAAGCTCTTCAGCAGAGGATAGCCTTCGAAGTCATCGTCCAGCAGCATACGTCTCAGATCGGGATGGCCTGCAAACTTGATACCGAACATATCATAGGTTTCACGCTCCAACCAGTTCGCAGTTGGCCAGACCGACACCACACTATCCACCTCCGGCTCTTCGTGGTCCAGCCGCACTTTAAGTTGTAACAACTGACCACGCATCGTTGACCATACGTGATAGACCGTTTCAAGATGATCAAGCATATCCACACCGGAGATGCAGCTCAGCAGGTCAAAGCCCAATTGATCACGTAAAAAGCGGCAAACCGCCACAAGATTCGTACGATCAATATCCAGGCTCAGAAAATCGCCTTGCATTGTCCTGGGTGCAAGCGCTTTGCCCGTTATCTGTGCAATTGGTGCCAGATCGCGGGCCAGTGCTGCATTCTGATCACGATAGCCGGTGGCTGCACTTCTGAGATTGGTTGAACGCGGTACTAGATCCATCGAATAACTCCCTTGCGCCAGGCGTAGGTCAGGCCAAGCGCGAGAATAACGATGAAAAAAAGAATTTCGAAGAAGCCAAACAAGCTTAACTGTTTGAAAATGACTGCCCAGGCGATGATGAACACAATATCCACATCGAAGGCAACAAACAGCAGGGCAAAGATATAGAAGCCCAATGGATACTGTACCCAGGCCGAGCCTATCGGAGTCTCGCCAGATTCATAGGTCTGCAGTTTCTGTTTGGTCCTATGGCGCGTGGTCCCAAAAGGACTTAGCAGATTTGAAACGGTCACCGCAAGGATCACAAACACAAACCCTGCAACCAATAATATGGCAGCATATAAATATGAGGCATTAATCACGTGTCTTCCCTCCAGGCCTGACAGCCTCAAGGACTGCTACTAAATGCAGGGTACCTGCTACAGATACCCTGTACTGATTATAGCACAGGGACTTTGAGCCTGCCAGCTACAATCAAGGACTTTTGTCCACCAAACAAGCGACCAGAGTCAATATCGCTACCGGCGAAACTCAATTACACTCTTCTCATGAAACAAGAGAGGAGTAGTGTATGAATGCAACAGCAATGGTCGGCGATATCTGGACAGAGTTTGCTGCGACGAGACGCTCAGAGTTACGTGACCAATTGATTACCACATACGTACCCCTGGTGCGTTTCGTTGTTGGTAGATTGGGGATACCCGCTACCAGCCTGTTGGAAGCTGATGACCTGGTCAGTTATGGCATCATAGGCCTGATCAATGCCATTGATCGTTTCGACCCATCCCGTGGCATTCGCTTTGAAGCATTTGCTGCCACGCGCATTCGAGGCGCAGTCATAGATCAGTTGCGCGCCCTGAATTGGCTACCTCGCTCAGCTATGACGCGCGTCCGGCAAATCGAATCTGCTCTGGCCACGCTAGAGCAACGCCTGGGGCGACCGGCAAAAGAAGAGGAGGCGGCAGCGGAACTGGGTATATCGATTAATCGCTACCGTCAGATGTTGTTTGAAGTTGGTATCACTGTTATGTCCCTTGACGCTCCCATCGGCTCATTAATACAAGATGATGGCGTTGCCTCGTTGGGTGATTTACTTGAGGACCGCGATGTGTTAGGACCTCCTGAAGAGGTCGAACAACGTGAATTGGTGGCTTCACTCAGTGCTGCCATTGACCATTTACCTGAGCGGGAGAAACTATTGCTCTCCCTCTATTATCACGAAGAGTTGACGATGAAAGAGATTAGCAAGATGATGAGGGTATCCGAGTCTCGCGTCTGCCAATTGCATATACAAGCTGTATTGCGTTTACGTTCAGCCTTGAAAGCGTATTCCGCAGTCATCGTTAGTGCATAGTCAGATAAATGGAGTTCTACATGCTTGTATTACGACGAAAAGTAGGTGAAACGATTGTACTTGACGGCGTCATCAGTGTTTCTGTGCTTGCCGTCGAAGGCGAACGGGTGAAGATCGGCATTATTGCCCCGGCAGATGTTACGATTGTGCGTGAGGAATTGCTCAAACTAGCATTGGGAAGGCGCCCGCAATCCCCCGCACAGGGGCTGCCTGTCATCCGGCAGCCCCTGTGAATTCCTGCTAGCGACCTATTCCACTACCAACTGGGCAGCTTCTGCTTTGTGTCCATTCAACTGCTCCACCCCGATGAAGTCCTCACCTCGGATAAACGCCTCTGTCATCACGCGAGCAACCTCATCGTGATGCTGTACCGGTGGTGACTTCATCAGGTAGGCGCTCGGCCCCTCCAAGGTCCCACTCAGGCCGCGGTCCAGACCCAACTTCACCATACGCACAGCATCAATCACCACGCCTGCCGAGTTTGGCGAATCCCACACTTCGAGCTTTAGTTCAACGTTCAGCGGCACATCGCCAAAGGTGCGACCCTCCAGGCGAATATATGCCCATTTGCGATCGCTCAGCCAGGCTACGTAATCGGAAGGACCAATATGGACATTATCTGCTCCTAATTCGTAGTCGAGTTGGCTTGTAACAGCGTTGGTCTTGCTGATCTTCTTCGACTCCAGGCGATCGCGTTCCAGCATGTTGTAGAAGTCAGTATTACCCCCTACATTGAGTTGCATCGTGCGCTCGAGCTTGACGCCACGTTCGCGGAAGAGGCGCGCCAGCATACGGTGCACAATCGTCGCGCCGACCTGGCTTTTAATGTCGTCACCGATCATCGGCAGATTGGCCTCCTTGAAGCGGTCCTGCCAGTACTGTTCGCGGGCAATGAAGACCGGAATACAGTTGACGAAGCCAACGCCCGCCTTAAGAATTTGCTCGACATACCACTTGGTCGCAGTCTCGGAGCCAACCGGCAGATAGTTGACCACCACATCGGTGCCGGTATCTTGCAGGATACGTACCATATCATCGGTCTGCCGAGGAGCTTTTTTGATCACACGTGACAGGTACTTGCCGAGCCCATCATTTGTCATGCCACGGTACACGTTTGCATCCAGTTTGGGGACATCAGCGAAGCGGTAGGTATTATTTGGCGGCGAGTAGATGGCCTCGCTAATATCTTTGCCAACCTTATTGATATCTATATCGAAGGCAGCGGAGAACTCCACATCCCGAATGTGGTATCCCCCCAGGTTGATGTGCATTAAGCCAGGCACAAAATCGTCCGGCTTTGCATCTCGATAGTAGTGTACGCCTTGCACAAGTGAACTGGCACAGTTGCCAACACCAATTACTGCAACACGTACCTTCTTTGAACTCGTCATTGTCGTTATTCCTTCCCGGGCACCAAACAGAGGTGCTCCTAGTAACCCTGAACCAAAGTTATGCATTGCTTGAGATGCTCCAGGCTTTCTTCATAAGGAGCCGTTTCACTTTTAAGTTCCATGGCTCCTATCCCAGAGCATATGTTGTCTAACATGAGGATACTATAACCCGATTTTCTTTCGGTAGCTATAAAATGGCTTACATGGAGTGTGTGAATAAACTAACAGGTCAGTTCCTGAAGAACTCTACTGTGGCTCTGATGCCTTCTTCCAGGTTCATCTCTGGTTTCCAGCCCAGGAGGCGTTCAGCCTTGCTGCAATCGAAGTAGGTTAAGTAGATATCACCGGGGCGTTTGGGGGCACGCATAATTTCCACTGGATAGCCAATGATCTTGGTCAGCGTACGATACAGTTCGTTGACTGAGGTCCCTTTGCCTGTGCCTATACAAAAGATATCATCATCGCCGTGCTCTAGTGCGAGCAGATTAGCATGTGCGACATCCCCCACGTAGACGTAGTCTTTCTGTTGTTCGCCGTCCCAGTCAATACGCACTGGCTCATGAGCAAGAAAGTGATTGGCGAAAATGGCGATCACACCTGCCTCCCCATTGGGGTCCTGGCGTGGGCCATACACATTGCCGTAGCGAAACGCCGTATAGTGCAGGCCGGTGGCCGCATGCCAGTAGCGCAGGTAGTGTTCTGCCACCATCTTGGTGATGCCATAGGGTGACTCAGGCCGTTGTGGCACCTCTTCATCCACGGGCAGACGCTCAGGGGTACCATACGTTGCGCCAGATGAGGCAAAAATGATCTTCCGCGCGCCAACGTGGGTGCTATTGGTCAAGACATTGAGCAAGCCGAGTACGTTGAAACGAGCATCGAGTTGAGGGGTCTTGGTCGAAATGGAGACGCTCGCCTGTGCTGCCTGGTGGTTGACAACCTCTGGTTGTACCTCTTTGAAGATACGTTCTAAGCTGGCCTCGTCCGTGATATCTGCCAGGTAGAAACGTGCTTTGGGGTTGATATTGGCTGCTTTGCCACCGCCTCCCTCCCACAGATTGTCCACAATGGCAACATCGTGCCCTGCTATAATGTAATGGTCGACGATGTGCGAACCAATGAAACCGGCGCCACCAGTAACTAATATTTTCATCAGGAGATCGAGCCTTTCTTTGTGTAGAACTGATCCTTTTCTCTGTGCATTATACTCAAGGGCAGAAATTTCAACAAATCAATTGCTCTAGTGCTGTCAGCAAGGCCTGTGGGTGTGTTAAGACTGGAAAGATATGCAAGCCTGTCTCCCGATGTAGGCGATCCAGAGCGGAGCGATCTTGCGGATTGAGCATGGCAACCGTAAGCATGTTGCGCTCTCGGCCCAGAGGGTAACAATGGAGTTCATGTGCCAGCTTCGGGTCGACGAGTTGCTTTATGTCCGCTGGAAGTTTGCTGGGCAAAAGTGAGAGATAGGGAATGCCTAATTTGCGTGCCAGGACAGGCAGTTCCTCATCGACGTTCTCTAGTTCGAGTAAACTGGTTTGTTGGCCAGGGCGAGGATGCTTGTGATGCTTCTCTCCCACTTCTATGTCACTGCTGCCCTTACGTCGTTTGGATCCTTCGGATCGTTTGGGCTGCTGGTCGAAACATAGAACGACATCATTGGCTGCTCTGATGAACTCATCGATGTCGATGCATGGTAGCGGATAAGCACTGTGCCCAATCGTTATGGTACTCGTAGAGACGAGGCTGCGCTGCTCCGTGGCTTCTGCATGAGTGATATTATTGATATGCCAGAGTAATGCTTCCCACAGACGGTTCTGCACGATTTGTCCCCCTTGCAAGTTTGCTCCAGGCAAGAGAAAGTATAACGTATGCTCCTGTAGGAAGACCCTATCGGTTTTGCGGACAAGCGGACGTAGATTGTCCAAAAGGTAGCGGGTTACCTGTTGCCCAGACAGCAATTCCGCAAAGGGTGCGATCTCCCCTGCAGACTCATCTCTTAATTGCTTCGACGCACTGGCGTTCGTCTTCACCAGACCATGACCGCCTCCACTCCTTGCATTATCGAAGCGCAGCGTGATTGCCACTAATGCGATCTGTTCAACATAGGTTGACGTAATGTCCTGAATCGCAGCTGCAACGGGATCGATTACCTCAACTATTTCATACCCATAGCTTTGTTCTATCTGAGAACGATAATCAGAATCATTGTCCATCAAGGCTTCTCCTTATTAATCATCTGATAATTATGTATTGTAAGCCAGACAGGTTAGGAAAAAGGCAGCAAAACGGTTGTGATTCTGTTAAGATTGAGCGATTCCGGTTAAGAACAGTTAAGGTGGTATACTAGCAGCAAGCATTCCGAAAAGCGACAGAGCTATGGCAACATCTTCATCCGTACGCGCTTTGTGCTGGGTGATTTGCTGTATTTTCTTGACGGGCAGACGTGAAACCCCAACGCGGGCATACCTGTCCCCTAGACAGGGTTCCACAAGGGTCTCCACACCACCCAACCCCGCCCACGCCCCTACGGTTGATTGATTGTCTCCATCACCGCGGCTCGCATCGTCTTCATCTTGATACCCATGCTTCGTAGGACAGCCTCGGCGATACTCTCATCGGCACGGACCAACCCCAGCAGGATATGTTCCGTTCCAACGTAATCATGCTTGAGCCGGCGAGCTTCATTCGTGGCCTGTGCCATTACTTCCATTGCACGCCTGGTGAGCACACGCTCGCCTGCTCCGGTATGTTCACCACGCTTGACGATGGATTCGACGGTGCTGCGAACCTTCTCTAGCTCAACTCCCAGCTTACTCAGAACCTTTGCCGCAACTCCATCGCCTTCACGCACAAGGCCGAGCAGGATATGTTCCGTACCAAGGTAGTCGTGTTGCAAAAGTTGAGACTCCTCTTGGGCCAGGCCCAGGACCTTCTTGACCGCTTCTGTTTGACTCGGTGTAGATATGGTTGCAGTCTCCATCGTCTGCGCAGCGCCGGATTGACTGAGCACCTGGATCGTCTGTGTGCGCACTTTCTCCAGGTTGACACCCAGGCTCTCTAGCACGCCTGCTGCGATGCCTTCTCCTTCACGTACCAGCCCCAGCAACAGGTGTTCTGTGCCGATATAGTGATGGTTTAGGCGACGCGCTTCATCAACGGCCAGTTCGATCACCTTTTTAGCACGAGGGGTGAGACCAATCTCGCCGAGCACTATACGATCTCCGCGACCAATGATAAACTCAACAGCGTTTCGAACTCGGTACAGTTCGACGCCCAGGTTACCCAATACTTTTGCCGCAACGCCTTCACTCTCGCGTACAAGACCCAGCAAGAGATGTTCTGTGCCAATATAATTGTGTTGGAAGCGTTGCGCCTCCTCCTGAGCCAGACTCAGAACTCTTCTGGCTCGCTCCGTGAACTTGTCAAATCTGTCTCGATCACTCATCCAGTATTCGTCCTCCTTGTTCATAGTCAAAGGTGGATGCGAGCCACTCTATCGCTGAAATACACACTTTACGAATATATACGTAAACTCTGGTACAATGTTGCATCCTTGACAGTAAGGTCGACAAGTACGAAAATAGATGCATTGTATCAGAGAACGGCCAATATCAGAAGATTATTATGCAACAGTATAACCCAGACAGCTCTACACTCAGCGTACCGCAAACATCCAACGGCACTGCAATGAAGGAAACCACCCGTGCTGCCGAACGTGCTCGCCTGCGGCAAGGCATCATGCATGTGCGAATTCACCATTTCTACTCTACACTAGAGGAGATGTTCGACGCCTCTCTGCGCGGACAATCTTTCGTGGTAGGCACAGGCACAGGTCGCCCCAATGAGCCTGGGCGCGTAATCGACGCTTCGCCCGCTGCTATACGCCTGGGCATCAGCCCTGGCATGCCACTGCGCCGCGCACGTCGTTTAGCACCGCGTACTCGATTCCTACCAGCTTCCTATGATCGCTATCAACCGATCTTGCAACGTTTGCGTGAACGTTACCGCGCCTACTCACGTATCATTGAGTCAATTCCCATCGCGGATGCTTTCATCGACCTGCGTGGCTGCGAACTCCCCTTCGACTCGCCAGTTTCCCTGGCTGAACGACTGCGTGCCGAGATTGCAGAAATGGGTCTAACCGCCCTCATCGGAATAGCCAACGGCAAGGCCATTGCGGAACTGGCGGCTCTGATGAGTCGTAAAGATGGTTGCCAGGGAGTCCTTTACGTCCCAGTAGGTCGCGAAGCATCGTTTGTACAAAAGCTTCCCTTGTCTCTGCTGCTCCAGTTACGTACGGCTGGTGTGGGTACGCCTGGCACCACATTACCGGAACTAGGTGAACAGCAGAATGGCTACAACTCCCATTCACCAGAGGTGGAAGGCAAGAGCGAGCAAGTAGACTCGGTTGCGGTGGCCGAATTGGTAGCACATCTCAGGGATTTTGGCGTTACCACCTTTGCGCAGGTCGCGACGTTGACAGAAGAAGGGCTGACTCGTCGTCTGGGTCGGCTTGGTGGCTGGCTCCATCAAGTGGCCTGTGGTCAAGATGTCAGCCTTGTTGTGCCCGACGCTCCGCCGTTGAGCCAGAATGCCCGTGTACGTTTTCATCACGCCGCCGACGCTGACGAGACGTGTGTAGCTATTCGTAGGCTTGCTAACTACCTCGGTGAGCGTCTCCGAGAGCAGCGGCTCAAAGGTAGAGTGATCGTCCTCATGCTGTGGCCCAGCCGCTTTGCGCGTCGGGAAACTCGCCAGCTCGTCATCGATGACCAGGGTGAAGAGGTGGCCGTAACCTCTGCCGAGGAGACCATTAGCGGTCAAATGACGCTCACTCGCCACATCGATGAAGCCGACGTTATCGCCCACCACGGCCTCATGCTCTTTGCCCAACACCATCGTCCAGGCAATCGCTACTTGCAAGTGCAGCTGCGTATCGGTGATATCATAGCCGTTACACAGGTCTATTACCCGCCCCTTGCTCGCGCCCGTGGCAGCCGACCAACACGAAAATTGTAGCGGGCATTTCCATCGCGTGGAATCACAATGAAAGATGAATTATCTTACATCACACTCTCTGACGAAGTGCAAACCGCATTACAAGAACATCGTCCGGTGGTAGCACTCGAATCGACGGTCATTGCCCATGGTTTGCCGTATCCGGCCAACATCGAGGTAGCCCTTGCTATGGAAGCGACCATTCGAGCTGAAGGGGCAACCCCAGCCACCATAGGCATACACGACGGAAAGATTATTATTGGCCTCAACACCAAGGAGATCGAACACCTAGGAACTATGCAGGACATCGTCAAGGTGAGCAGACGAGACCTGGCCGTGACTCTGGTAACCGGCCGCTGGGGCGCAACGACGGTAGCAGGCACTATGCTCTGCGCCAGCAAGGTTGGCCTGCGCTTCTTCGCAACCGGCGGCATTGGTGGTGTACATCGCGGCGCTGAAACCACCATGGACATCTCTGCCGACCTGACAGAATTGAGCCGCACACCGGTACTTGTGGTCTGTGCGGGAGCAAAATCCATCCTTGATCTGGGCCTCACGCTCGAATACCTGGAGACCCAGGGAATACCAGTCATTGGTTGGCAAACCGACGAATTTCCAGCCTTCTATGTGCGACACAGTGGACGTCCACTCACACATCGTGCTGATGACATCGCCACCGTTGCCGCCATCGCTCGGACCCAGTGGGAATGCCAACTGCACGGACTGGTGGTAGGCTGTCCCATACCTGAGCAGATTGCGATGGCTCCTGCTTTATTGGAAGTCGCTACCCAGGAAGCCCTAGAACTGGCAAGGGCCAACGGCATACGCGGTGCTGCTGTCACCCCATTTCTCCTCGCTCATGTAGCCAAAGCTACTGGCGGCGAGAGCATCGAATCTAACAAAGCTCTGCTCATCAACAACGCTATGTGGGCGGCCCGCTTCGCACAGGCTTACACAACCGGACAGGGTTCGTGACACTCCCGTCGCCGTGATCGGCTGACGGGCTTCTGAGCAACATCAGCAGTGTGGCCTGTCCCCGTAGGGACCTGCTCCACGAGCAGTGGTTGACCTGCTGACTCACTCAAACAACGTTGGGGCGTGTCTGCCCTCCTACTACTCCTAGCCAGGCTAGGGCGTAGATACGTGAAGGAACGAGGAAACATCACTTGGGAACCATATGCCAGCTTGTGCATATTGATCGAACCGACAAGATCGCGGTGGCCACTGAAACCGCAGCCCTTGCATGCCCAATTTCTGCCTTTGGGCTTGTGTTTGTGCCCGCATCGGGGACACTGGCTACTTGTTCCTCGTTCGGAGCCAGTGAAGCTCAGGATATGGGCTTGTTTCGCTTTGTGGGTGAGGTAGTCGATGTCTTTGCCATATTCCCACAAGGCCATGCGTTGATTGTGGTGGCGACCATTATCTTGATTGCGCACGCCGTGCGGATTGCCGATGAAGAGGCTTCCCACCTCATGCTCAATACAGAAGTCAATCACCTGGCGCGTGGCCTTATGCCGCATATCACGGATACGTCGTTCAGCACGTCGGGAAAGCTGGTTCTTGGCACGTTGCAGTTTCTTCCAACGACGGGAATACTTCTGGCAGTGGGCTTGCTTCTTGGTGATCTTGCGCAGATGCATGGTACGTTGCCGCTTCAGGGAACGGATACCACGCCCAGTGACGATCATGGCGAAGATTTCTCATTCATCCGGCTCAAGCCTTTCTAACCCCCCTCTTTGTCGGAGGAGGCGGTTTCGTTACGGATAATCCCTGGCTATGAACTTGTTGATGACACGTTGGATGGAGAAGCACGCGATTTTCTTTCGTGTCTGGTCCTCCTTTTGATCGCCAGAGAATGTGATGGCTGTGCCACCCCGTGATCCTGGTGATTTTCTGGTTGCACATTGGGCAGAGGCCGTTTTGCTCTTTCCAGAGATGAAGTAACCACCGCTTCCCTTTCAGATTGGCTGCCATGTGGACATCCAGTCGCCTTTCATAGTAGCTTTCCCATGCCGGGTCGTAGGGGTTGGCTTCACCTCGTACCTTTACGTGTCGTTTGATGGCGACGTGGGCGGCGTCGGCGAGGTATCTGGTCTGTCCATCTACCTCTCCAAAGAACACCCAGTTGTTTCCGCCGACGGACGTGAAGTATTTCTTCGCAATCCATTCGTCGGATTTTTGTGGGTGCCTTCGTTTCGCCCAGCACCGTATCATCTGATAGATCGCATCATCGACTGAGTGGAAGGTTTCCTTGCTCACCACGTGCTGGTGATAGCGCGCCCAGCCTCTGATGATGGGGTTGAGCTTTACAATCAGCTTTCCCGCAGGCAGAGCCTTGTTGGTTTTAACGATGTTCCGCACTTTCTCTAAAAAGGCTTTGACATTCTTCTTGGACGGTTTGATCAGCAGTTTGTGCCGTTTCCCCGCTTTGTACTTGCGTACGTTCTGGCCAAGAAAGTCGAACCCCTCTTCGATATGCGTGATGACGGTTTTCTCCGGCGAGAGTTCCAGTCCTCGCTCCCTCATGAATTGCTCCACCAGGGGTTTGACTTCTTCTTCAAGCAACTCCTTCGAGCGACCTGTGATGACGAAGTCGTCCGCATACCGGATGAGGTTGACTTGAGCGTTGTAGTATCGACCCTCCCGCTTGGTGTTATGCAGGAAGGTTTTACGCAACAGCGCCTCCAGACCATCGAGTGTCATGTTCGCCAGCACGGGAGAAATGATGCCCCCTTGCGGCGTGCCTTCTTCGGTCGGGTGCAGCACCCGTCCTTCCATGTATCCCGCTTTCAGCCACTTTCTGAGCGTGACCTTTTCCAGAGGTATGTGCGAGAGGAGCCAACCATGCGAGATGGCGTCGAAACAGCCTTTGATGTCGCCTTCGAGAATCCACTGGGGTGAGGCCCGTTTGGCTAACATGCCGAAGCACTCTTCGATCGCATCGGCGGTCGACCGTCCTGGTCGAAAGCCGTACGAATTCGGGTCTGCCAGTGTTTCCGCCACGGGGTCGAGGGCGAGCAAGTACAGGGCTTGCATCGCTCGACATTTCATGACGGGAATGCCCAGCGGGCGCGTCTTGCCGTTTTTCTTGGGGATGTGGACGCGGCGTAACGGTTGGGGATGGTAATCCCGTTGCCGTAGCGCGTAGATGGCGTTCAGTTTCTGGTGTGGGGTGTTCCAGATGACCTGATCTACTCCTGGGGTGTTCTTGCCCTGGTTTTCCGTCACTCGTCGCACGGCAAGGGCTTTGCCGCTGAACGAGTGGGTGAGGAGACGTTGCAGGGAATTCACCTTGCCCCATCTCTTTTCCTTCGTTGCCTTGACGATGCGCTCCTGAAGCCGACGCACGTTGTGGTTGACCTTTTGCCAATCGATGGCGTGCCAATCAGTCACTCCGTGGAAGGATGCACCAGCAGCATCTACCTCAGATGGTTCTGTAGTAGTTCTTTCTGCCGTCATCTGCTTTTCCTCCTTGTGTCGTTTAGTCAAGGGTTCTCGTCATGAAAGACCTTGCGGAAGTTTGCCCGCTTTCGCGTGGGGTGATGTTGCAACCCCTATTCTCTCCATTACAGAGGGACGTTCGCTTTCTCCGCATTCCTTTACCCGCTGCCCCATTGACGCGCCTTGCGGCTGTCTACCGAGATTTCGGAGGACAACGGGCTTACCGTGTTCCGCGTGAGTAACCGAATGGGTTAGGTCCGCTCTCTTCGCCGGTGGCCTTGGGTGTCCACGAGGGAGGCGAAATCAAACCTCCTACCCGCCACAGTGCCTTTTGGCTCAAGCTTGTCAGCATCTTTAGCTTGTTCTCTAGTAACGACAAGTAAACGAGCGTTCGCATCTGCTAACCATACCACTCACCCTAGCCCCCTATCCGCTCTGATGCTATGAGGGTCGTTGTCAACGGGCTTCTCACAGGTCGTTGCCTTCCTGCTTCGCCGTTCAAGGGTACTGCTGGTGGAACAGCAGGTTCCGTTATGGCTCCGTTGCCATATGGAACAATTACTTACGCGACTTCACGTCGCACGATTTCGCCCAGGTCGATACCAACTATCTTGTCCCCGGTCGGCTGTGCGTGAGATTGCTCCTGCTTATAGGTAGCGATAGCTTCATACTCGGTGCCCGTCCAGTGGATAACCACCGTTTGGGGCAGTTCCCAGGGCCAAGGCAGGATGATGGGAGCATTGCCCTTCCCATTGGACAAGCGTAGTTGCCCATCCAAGAGCTTCATCGCCGAGCGTTTGTACTCAATGCGAAAGTACCACTTGCGCCGGCGTGGTGGGTGAGCAGTTAGATCAGTCTTGCGCCGTTCCCGCCAGGACTCCAGGTTGGCAAAGAAGGCTTGCACCGTGGCATCGGCGGTATGGGCGTGCAGCTTCTTCGAGGTGAAGAGCCGCATCAGGTGTTTTGGCTTGAGCCAGAGGCTCTTGTGCCGTACCGTCCGCCAGAAGAAGACGAGCGTTTGAGAATAGAGCAAGCCGCATTCGTGAGCTAACTCATCAAGCTCTCGTGTCTTGCCGATCTTGACGCGGCGGATGCTGTACATGGGGCTTTCCTTCCTCTCTGGCGATTAACCGTAAGGCAAAGCGGATGAGCCATATCGTGCTTTGATAGCCTGGATGGCGAGTCGATCTTGCTCATCCAGGTAAATGCTCGTGCGTGTTTTCGCGCATCGCATCAATTATACGCTAAACCGATGCGACCTTAGCATCTGGCTAAAGCCTGCATATGCCTAACCGCAGGGGTTGAAACCCCGCGGCTTGCGGCGGGCTAAAGCCCTTCTCTGGCATCAAGAAGGCCAATTAACACTGCTTTAATATTATCACTTTGGTCAATATGAGGGGTATACGCAGTAGGGGAGAGCAATTTGATGTTTGCGGGCCTTGTACTGAAAAGCCTTTCCCCATATAATGTTGAGAGGAAGCAAACTGTTCCTGCAAGGAGGAGAGCGATGGTTGGCGAAAGACCATATGTCCTGGTGATGGGAGGATCCCTCGCCGGACTTACGGCAGCACTGACATTGCGCGATGCTGGCTGTGACGTGGAGGTATACGAACGCTCCAACAGTCCTCTAACTGGCCTGGGAGCCGGGATTGTCCTGAACCCGGCCACTGTACGCTACTTCACCAGGAACAGCGTCCTCGACATCGGCGAGATCAGTGTCGCGTCGCACCGCGTG
>WNFG01002369.1_pt1 | contig 15771 bp, 16 predicted proteins | sample 5400431 | NCBI WGS metagenome assembly WNFG01 (sample SAMN13153346, study PRJNA577476) | soil metagenome | isolation source: 120 cm saprolite under Douglas fir tree site 2 hole 3 replicate 2 | place: USA:California | collected 2015-04-18 | reverse complement strand
CTCTGAAGGAAATCTGCTGCGAAAGACATGCTCGATTGGCTGGGCCATTTTCCCGTGGATCGGGAAGGTGCCGGTCGCGGTCCCGGTTGAAGAGATCATCAAGCTGGCGGACCGCGCTCTTTATCAGGCCAAACACAGTGGACGGAATTGCGCTGTCGGGTATCGCGCCGACGAAAGACTGGAAGACTCACCCATTAGCGAGCAGAAAGCCAAGCCCAAAGTCGTGCGTCAAACCGGGCCGCAATCGGGCACTGCAAAAATCTCGTAGTTGTCTAACCGCCCAGGTACGCCGCACGGCGACGATAGGCCGCCAGGTAACGGCCATCTTCCGCATAGGTAGTCGGATAGATCTGCGGCACCGGCTGCGGCTTGAAATCACTATCCACGTTGACGAAGGTAAACACGCACGTGTTGCACAGAGCCGTGGTGGAGCGGTCACTGCTGATGCGCACGATATCTGTTTCCACGCAAATCGAGCTGTTTCCCGTATAGGCAACGCGGCTGATGAAGTTCAGCTTGTCACCCATGCGCACTGGATGGTGGAAGTTGATCCGGTTCACTGATACCACCGCGGGCCGGCCAGTAGCGACCATTTCAGCGCAAATCACCGCATACATGAAGGCGCGATGCACGACGTGGCCGCCGAAAATCTTGGTGGGTACGTTTTCATGCTCGGGATAGGTTCTCTCCCATCCGCCGGTTATCAGCCGAGAAGCGAGCAAGCCGCGGAAGTCCGGCTGCTCCTGCGCGCAGCGGAGTTGGGCAAGCAGAGCGTGCTCTTCTTTGCTGGGAAGTTCCTGGGCGGTATTGCGGCTGCGCTGGTATTCTTCGCGGCGCTGCACTGCTTTTGCGGCGCGTCGCTTTTCCAGTTCGTCCACGTACTCCAGCGGAGGCAGCGGCAGGCTGCGCGCTCCCTCGCGGGTACCGGTGCGTGCCACCATGGTCAAGTAGCAGGAAGCGATGTGGGCTGAAGGATCACCGGGCTGCTCCACGCGCACTCCTACTTCAAGCGAACTCTTGCCTATGTAATTCACGCGCGAACGCAGAACCATGTCGCGATTTACGTCAGGCGCGCAACGGACCCGGATGCTGTCAATAGCGGCAGTGACCACTCGCGCTTCCGGATGGAAACGCCACACATGGGCCAGCGCCGTGTCTTCAGCCAGCTTATCGAGCACCTCGAGTAAGAGACCAAATCGGAAGTTGCCCTTGACGGGCTGGTGCGATAAGAGGAACCGGCGGCGCAACAACTCATCAGAGCTCAGCCTCAAGGTCTGAGTGATCGAGAGGTTTGAAGGCCGATCCACGGTTATCTGCGAACTTAAGCCGAACAAGTTTACTGCTCCTGGGGATGAATTCATTGGGCCGGGAATTGCGGCCTCACGCTCTGGATGAAGAGATATGGTCATTCGGCCGCTCCTGATGGGGTTGTGACTTGCGGTTGCGCCACGGTGATTTTGCGCACTCGTAAATCCAAATCAAGGCCAGTCGTTTTCGTTTGTCGGCCGGCCTTGATGGCCGTCAGCGCCGCCAGCTCAAACCTTTGCAAGATCGGCTTCCAGGTCTCGGCTACAGTGCACGGCAGGATGAGAGGTTGCATTCGCATGATTGGCAAGCGCAATCCTGACTCCAGCAACAACGCTGCCCTGTTGCTGCCGGTCAGCATCCAGTGACGTATCAGCAATTGTCGGACCGGCTGTTCTTCCTCAGCGGTACAGGCGGTTAGCTGCACAAAATCTGCATTGCAGGAACTGTTGGACACATGGTCGGTGAGCACATACGTCAATCCCCCGGTCATACCCGAGCCGAGATTGATGCCCGCGGTCCCCAGAATTACAACCACTCCTCCGGTCATGTATTCGCAGGCGTGGTCTCCCACGCCCTCTATGACCGACACGGCTCCGCTGTTGCGCACGGCAAAGCGCTCACCTGCTTGACCCGCAATGTAGAGCTCCCCTGAGGTTGCTCCATAGAGGACAGTGTTGCCGGCAAGAACGTCTCCACGACGCGAGGCCTGGCTGCCGGCAGCGATTGCGATTGTGCCTCCGCTCAGCCCTTTTCCCACATAGTCATTGGCCGCGCCGTTAAGGTGAAACCTTATGCCCTTGCCAAGAAATGCCCCGAAGCTCTGCCCGGCGGTGCCTCTGAAATGGATGTCGAGCGAGCTATTCGCTTGAGTTGCTTTTGGACGGCGCAAGCGTTCGCCGGTCAATTCCGCGCCAATGCTGCGATCGGCATTGACGATTGGGAAGACCGGTGGCACGCTTCGCCTGCTCAAAGTGGAGACTTCGAGAAGACGCTGCGAAAGCGGGCGCTGTGGTTTGCTGCGTCGAGCAGAGTTGGAAATTCTCTCTGTCGGCGCCAGCAAGCTATCGATCCAGCGGGAAGCTGCTTTTGTCCGCGGCTGAAGCAATTCAGTGCGGCCAACAATCTCGGCCAGCGAACGAGCTCCCAAGCGGCCCAGCAGCACGCGTATCTCAGCGGCGACTGAGCGGAAATAATCCTTCACCATCTCAGGGCGTCCGGTGAAGCGGGTGCGCAAGGATTCATCCTGGGTTGCAATTCCCACGGGACAGGTATTGAGATGGCACTGGCGAGCCATGACGCAGCCCATCGCCAGGAGAGCGGCGGTCCCGAAACCGAACTCGTCCGCGCCGAGCAGAGCGGCAATCACAACGTCACGCGCGAATTTGAGTCCTCCATCCACGCGAAGCCGCACGTGCTGTCGCAACCCGGCCTTTATGAGGGTAGAGTGCGTGTCGCGAAGCCCGAACTCCCACGGCACGCCGGTGTTCTTGATCGAACTCAACGGTGAAGCGCCCGTGCCGCCATCGTATCCGCTGATGGTGATTACATCGGCTCCGGCCTTGGCTACGCCCGCGGCGATGATTCCAACTCCAGCGCCCGCAACCAACTTAACCCCAATACGCGCGGCGGGATTGATCTGGCGCAGGTCGTGGATGAGCTGTTCCAGGTCCTCAATGCTATAGATGTCATGATGCGGCGGCGGCGAGATCAGCGCCATTCCTGGAACGGCGTGCCGAAGCCTGGCAATATACGCACTAACTTTGGAAGCGGGAAGCTGCCCACCCTCACCGGGCTTCGATCCTTGAGCAATCTTGATTTCGATTTCCTCTGCGTTGACCAGATACTCGGCAGTCACGCCAAATCGCGCTGAGGCCACTTGCTTGACGCGGCAGGCCGCTTCCGGTGTTTTGCTGTAGATCTCGGGATCCTCGCCGCCTTCGCCGGTGTTACTGCGGGCGCCGAGTTCATTCATCGCGAGGGCAAGGGTTCTGTGCGCCTCCGGACTGATGGCGCCAACACTCATGGCCTGTGCGCTGAAGCGCTTGAAAATAGCGGTCTCCGGCTCCACTGAGTCAGATGGACCCGATACCGCGGGGACGATATCCAGCAAATCCCGAATCGCGACTGGTTCGCGCTCGATAGCGAGCGACTCGAACTCACCGTAGTGATCCGAATCTGGATTCTTGATGTGAGCATGCAGCTTCCGCATCAGATCGGCGGACGTAGCGTGGCGTTCACCCTGCTTGCGAAAGCGGTAGAGCCCGGCATCGGAAGGCGCCTTGAATTCTGGCTGGAATGCCTGCGCATGATTGGAAAGATAGTCGCCAAGCAAGTCTGCAAAAGAATTGGCTTCTGCCCAGCGTGGCGCGCTTTCAAAAAAGTCCTGGCAGAGCTGTTGATCGAGTCCGATAACCTCGAACAATTGCGCATTGCGATAGCTGGCCAGCGTTGATATTCCCATCCGGGACAATACTTTTCTAAGTCCGGCATTGATTGCAGTGCGGTAATTGCGCGCTCCGCCTGCAATCTGATCTTCCGCGAGTTGCTGAGCGAGGAACGGGCGCACGGCGGTTGCCCCGACAGCCAGCAGCAACGCGACATGATGCGTCTCGATGACTTGCGCGGTCTCCACCACGAGAGGCACACGGAAATGACCTCCCCGCACCATCTCTTTCCACACAGCCGCAACTGCAAGCAATATGGGGAGCGCCGCACGCTGCTCACTAACGTCGCAGTCGCTAACGATCACTAGAGAAGGCGCAGCCCCAACGTTCCAACGCGCCTGGTTGCGGATGCGTTCAAGGGCTTCCACAGCGCCGGCAGTCCCTTGAGCAGAGTCGAAGGCGACGTCTAAGCGCTGCGAGTTCGTGAAAGCTTTTCCCAGCGCGCACATCTGTTGCGCATCCAGTATCGGCGAATCGGTGATAAAAGCAGACCCGATGCGCGTGTCCAGAGACATCACATGGGCTTCACGCAGCGGATCAATGGGAGGATTGGTTACCTGTGCGAAGCGCTGCTTGCAGTAGTCCCACAGTGTTCGCCGCATCCTGGAGAGGAATGCCGGCGGCGTGTCGTCGCCCATGCTGTATATGGGTTCTTTTCCCTCGGCGAGCGGATGCAGCAGGAAGTTTATCTGGTCTTCACTCCATCCCAACGCCGCAGCCAGTCGTCGAGGCTGCGTGACGGTCGACATCTCAATCTCGGCGCCAGGCAGCAGACGCGGTATCGGTTTCGATCGCGTAGACTGCTTTGAGTTAGCAGTACCGGTCAAGCAGGTGCCGCGCGGGAACACTCTCCCCGACGCGATATCTACCAGCAACGCTTCACCCGGCCCCAGGCGCTGCCGCTCAACGATATTCTTCTCGTCAAACTCAGCGAGCCCCGTCTCTGACCCGGCCACCAACCATCCTGTCGAAGTCCGCGTGTAGCGCATTGGACGAAGGCCGTTGCGATCTAACTTCGCGCCAAGTGTCCTGCCGTCGGAGAAGACCAGCGCTGCGGGACCATCCCAGGGTTCGTATTCACGAGCGGCAGATTCGATCATTTCCAAAGCGAGCGGGCCCGTTCCGGAACTGGCCGTAACTACCGGTGGAACAAGACTAAGCATGGCCTGATCAACGCCGTAACCCTGTTGCACCAGCAACTCAACTGCATTGTCGAGACTGGCAGAGTCGCTGACGTCATTTTCGAGCGCAGTGAACCAGCGGTCCGCTCTCAATTGGGTGCGTATCTCCGGTTCACGCGCATACATCCATCGCCGATTGCCGGTGATGGTGTTGATTTCGCCGTTGTGTGCCAGCAGACGAAACGGCTGAGCCAGCCGCCATGACGGCTGCGTGTTCGTCGAAAACCTTTGGTGAAAGATGGCGAATGAAGTTTCAAAATCCGGATCACGAAGGTCGGGATAAAACTCCGCCAACTGCCGCGGCGCGAGCAGACCCTTGTAGACCACGGTGCGGGATGACAGCGAGCAAAAGTATGCGGCATCCTTCAATTCTGCTTCCGCCCGTTTGCGCAACAGGTACAGCCCCCGCTCCAAGTCCTCCCCCAACCTGGTTGCTTGCAGGAAACACTGCCAGACAGATGGCGCGGTCTCCATCGCACGAGGCCCCAGAACTGAATAGTTCACTGGAACTTCTCTCCAGCCAAGGAGATGTAACCGCATGTCGAAGGCCAGTGCGTTGAGCGCCGCATGCACCCGGGTTTCTTCGTCACGTTGAATGAAGAGTGTTCCCAGACCAAAAATGCCGGGCAACGGCGCACGAAGACCAGTCGCTACGCGAGCGAGCATTCTGTGGGGTATGGCCGTGAGCAGGCCCGCTCCGTCACCGCTGCTGGCGTCCGCATCGACTCCTCCTCGATGCGAAAGCCGTTGCAGCGCCAACAGGGCCCGATCCACGACTTCATGTGTCGCGCCACCGCCGAGCTTTACGATGAAGCCGGTGCCGCACGCATCATGGTCCGGATGGCCATGTGGGAACATAGTGTCCATGGTCTTTGATAAACGCGGCGGGGCGAAAAGGGAAATCGAGAATTTGGATTCTTACTATTTGAATTTTGAGGACGGAGGATTGCAACCGGCCGGGTTGGTCGATGCGTGTCAAAGCCCTCCGTCACGTCAGCCGGGGATGACCTAGTCTCACTTCGCTGATTGGACTGCCAGCTCCTTGCGGGCGACCTCTACGAATGCGGACGCGATCAGTGGAAGGCTCCTGTCTTTCCGATAAACCAAAGCTAACTCGCGCCACAAGTCGAGCCCTTCTATCTCCAGTAGTCTTACTTCGCCACGGCGTACATTTTGGCCGGCAAAGCTACGGCAAATCAAAGAGACCCCAAAGCCCAGACGGACGAACTGCTTGATCATGACCACGCTCGTCAACTCCATGGTCACGTTCAGGTCCTCGCGGAACGGCCGCAGGTGTTTTTCCATCAGCTTCCGGATCGAGCCCGTCTTCGGCAGAATCACGGGTTGCGCCGCAAGCTCTTCCAGCGTGGCAGACCTTTTTCTGAACAGAGGACTGCCTGAACCAACCATCAACAGGATGCGATCGCGGAATACCGGTATTACTTCCAGGCTGGGCGACTTCACTGGCATGGTCAGAATGCCGAGGTCCAGGGCGCCTTCCTCGACTTTTTCCGCAACTTTGTGAGTAAAGCTGCGGTAGACGCTGATTTTCACTTTGGGAAATTGCTTGTGATACTTTGCCAGCGCTCTGGGCAGCACGTAGAGAAATGTGCCTTCGTTAGCGCCGATCGACAAAGTTCCACTGCGAATGCCGTCCTGTTCGGAAACCTCGCGTTGCGCCTTGGCTTGCAATGCGAGGAGCTGCCGGGCGTAGTCAAGCACGACTTCACCGGCGGAGGTCAGCCTGACTGACTTGGCGCTGCGATCAAACAATCTCTGGCCGTACTCCTGCTCTAGCTGCCGGATCTGTGCGCTGACGGCCGGTTGGGACCGAAGAACTTTTTCGGCGGCCCGGGAAAAACTTCCGAGCTTTGCAACTTCAATAAACGTCTTGAGATTGTCCAAGTCCATGCGCAATATGAGCAGAAAGTGCCGTCGCTTTGCAAGACCCCGCTCGATGGAGACAGGAGTTCAGGAGCAAGGCCTTGAAGGAGTAACTTTCTACGAGTTGCTTCGAGGCACACCGCGCGAGCCACAAAAAAGGAGCCCGAATACAGATGATTGACGTCCAAGGGAAATTTGGGGTGGGTAGTGGGGGTCGAACCCACGACATCCAGAGCCACAGTCTGGCGTTCTGCCACTGAACTATACCCACCGCAGTGTAGGAATCCATTTTACACGACTGCTAGTTCATGGAGCAGGCCCCGGGGCCTCGTGGGTCGCCGCACGAACCGCATGCACCTGGTGAGGACGCTACATCCATGGTGGCTGTCGACCGGACTCCTCGGACCGCAAAGCTCGAAAGCTGCCGGTCCAGCCTCTTGCTTTGGCACTTTGTGCACTTCGGCTTTTGCGTACTCAACACGATCGCTTCAAAGCGGTGGTCGCACTCCCGGCAGAGGTATTCAAAAATCGGCATAATTTGTGTGCTCGGCTAGAATCAGTATTAGTACTGATTATAAATGTCGCAAAAACAGGATCTATCTATTTTCGAGCCGTTCGTGCCGCGACGATTTTTACGAAATCGTCATGCCCAGACCCTCGCGGGCAATTTTCTGCGTCGCGCAAACCGGCTCCCGCCTCCGGAAGAGCGCTTGTTTCAGGTTGAGGAAAACGTCCAGGTGCTTTGCCATTGCCATTGGCAGGCGGCTCGTGAGGATCGTCCGACGGTAATCCTGGTGCATGGACTCGAAGGCTCAAGTCTATCGCAGTATGTGATTGGCACGGGTTCCAAAGCCTGGGACGTTGGCATGAACGTGGTGCGAATGAACATGCGAACCTGCGGAGGCACAGAACATCTGGCTCCCACGCTCTACCATTCCGGACTGTCGAGTGACGTTGGCATGGTTGCGCGCACTCTGATCGAGCAGGATAGGCTGCCCAGCATTGGGCTGGTCGGATACTCTATGGGCGGCAACTTGGTGCTCAAACTTGCCGGCGAATGGGGCAGGAGTGCACCGAAAGAACTGAAAGCAATCGCCGCGGTTTCTCCAGCGGCCGACCTAGCCGCGTCTGCTGACGCCATGCACGTTGGCGCCAATCGCGTATACGAATGGAAATTTCTGCTAAGTCTGATGAGACGCTATCGCCGCAAACGAGAGCTGCTGCCCGAAGTCTATAAGGAAGTTGGTAAGTGGCCAGCCACTATTCGTGAATTCGACGACGTCATCACGGCGCGCTACTGCGGTTTTGAAGGCGCACAGGATTATTATGATCGGGCCGCCTCAGCCCGCGTCATTGACAAGATTGCTGTGCCAGCGTTGGTGATCTACGCGGACGACGACCCATTCATCCGCCTCCTGCCCGGGACGAGAAAAAAGATGCAAGAGAATCAATCTGTCACGTTGCTTGAAACCAGGCATGGCGGCCACTGCGCCTTCCTCGCGCACGCCAATGGCTATGACGGGCGCTGGGCTGAGCGCCAGGTTATCCGCTTCTTTCATCACAACGGGATGAGTTAAGTGCAGGTCGATTACGCTGTCGAGCTCGGCCCGGACGATCCCGTGCTGGATCTCCCGTGGAGTTCTGACGATCCGTCTCTTCGCTACTACGATCTCAAGAATTGTGCGGAGTTGATCGCCCACGTTCCCGAGGCTGCTGACCATCCCGAACTAGGCGCGTTCCTGACGCGCATGAACGCCACCTCCTTTTCCATGCAGACCGCAAAATGCGATGCCTGGTTCACCACCGAACTAGCACCCGAAGAGGAAATTTTCGGCGCACCGGGCAAGTTTGGCTGCTATGTTGACCTGCTTTTCAGAGAGGAGGAATCCCGGATTCAATTCGAAAAATATGAATCACTGGCAAAGAGACTATGTGCATTGCTTAAACAAGCACCCGAGATCGCCGGCTCCGCAGAGTTCATGATTCGAAGATGTTATTGTCAAGTCACCGAACTCTCCAACATGTCTCCGAAATCAAACAACGCGACCGACGATTCAACGCAGCACCACCCGGCTCGGGAGGTAACGTCGGGCTTCTACATCACGGCGTATATATCAGGTTTTGGCGACACACAAGACGAAGCGCGCCAACAATGGACAATAGTTCTCCAACTCGTCCAGAACGCGTTGGTGCAAGCCTCTGTCCAGAACACGAAAAATCAGTTCCGCAACCGGTAACGCAAGCAAGGCTTGGCAGCCAATAGCAAATTGGAACTGCGGGCGCGAGCAACCGTGCGTCCTTCCCAAGAAAGCAGAGGAACGGAGTGGCGGAAGCCGGAATCCGGCGGCAGAACACGTCGCCGACCCACCATCGGGCGCGATTCCTCCAAGATAGAAATGCCGAGCAGTATGGCCCGGCCAAACTCCGAGCCAACAGCCGCCACCCTTCGACACTCGTCGGCAAGACGAATCTGCATTACACCGCTGACGCTAATCCGTTACATTCGAGGGGCCCTGCCAGAAGGTCTTCCGAGAAGCCCAGAAAATCGCCGTCCCAATTGACATGCTTTGCATAGCGACACGGCAAAACCACTGCTAAAATCAAGAGCAACGGGGCCCGTAGCTCAGATGGATAGAGCATCTGCCTTCTAAGCAGAGGGTCGCAGGTTCGAGTCCTGCCGGGCCTACCAGGATGCGCAAAACCGCTAAGGAGAGTAGTGGTTATGCGCGCATTCCACAATCTATTGACTTTCGTTCTTGTCAACGCTCAGCCGATCGTTGATTTTGAGACCCTTCAAGAGCGACATCCTTCGCGACTTGGGAAAGTCGATGAGCATCATCGAACGGCAGTTTCCCGCCCCATCTTGGCGGCTCGATCTTCGCGGTTGAGGGCGCCCTCCTGTCTCACTGCACGGCCTTCCCAGCCGACGACGTTAGCTTCCTCGTTCACGACAGGTGTTTGCTGGCTGGGAGCGGCGCCCTCCCGGCTGGTGGCTGACTACATCCAGTCGGCGAGACTATTTTCGCCGCTGGCGATGGTTTTTTCCTGGCTGGCCGCGCGTTCCTGGCTGGCGACGCCTTCCTGGCTGGTGGCAGAGTTCAGCCGGTCGGTTCGGTCGTCTTCGCGGCTGGCGACCGGTTTTTGCTCGCTGGCGGTGACAGCACGCTTGTTCCCGACAACGTCTTCCTTGTCGACGAGGTTAGCTTCGCCGTTTGCTGCAGTGTCTTTGCGGATGGCCACAGCATGTCGCTTGGTGGCTAAGACATTTCTCCCGATGAAGAGACTGGCCTCGGGTTCGTGTGTCTTAGGCATTTGGTTCCGCTGGGCTTTCCGGTTCGAGGCTTCTTCCGCCGGCGTTACACAGGCGATGCGGCAGCGCGGGAACCTGGCGACTCTCGACTCTTGCCGGTCGTCCTTGCTTGGGAATTCTTCTGTCCGCCACGGTTGCGAGATTTCCGACAAAGTTCTTGATTCGCCGCCTGAACCAACTTTCTCTGGATCTGGCAACGCACCTGCCTCGTCCTCTGCTGAGCACTCACCTTACGGCGGCGAGCTGATTCCTGAACTGACGTCGTTGGTGGAGAGGGTGGGCAGTGTTTGTCCGGTGTGCGGGTCGCTCGCGCGCAAGGTCTGTCATGGATGTGGAGAGAAGTTTTGTCATGCGCATGTCTACGTTTGCGTTGAGTGCAGCACTCCCCTTTGCGGAGCTTGTATGGACGATCACTCGGCCGAGGGACATTGGAGTGATTCGGACACGGCGCGCGAGATGTCGGGCGCTGGACGCCTTTCCGGCGGAGGTGGACGATGATCGCGCGGCCGGTGCGGTATCGGCTTCATCCGCGGCTGGCGCGCCTTGTCCGTCTTCTCGCGGATTGCGTTTCCTGGCTTGCGCTCTTTGGGCTGCTCACTTGGATCTACTTCCTCGTGCTTGAGGAGGCGTCGCGATGAGCAGTGACAAACGCAATCCCTACATGGTGCTGACGGTGAGGTGTGCCGGCGCTGGCTGCACCAACGTCCGTGGGCACGCCAACCATTGGTTTGTAACGTCGGTGGAAGAGGGCGTGTTCGTCTGTCGCGCTTACTCGTCGCAGATCAGTTTGCGCGAACACGATGAACCCGTCTGCGGACAGGCTTGTGCGCAGAAAGTGTTTGAGAAGTGGCTGCAGAAATCGGGTGATCGCGCGTGATCGGGTGATCTGGTGATCGGAGAATCGCCGACATCGCCGTGACCGCCGACATCGCCGTCATCGGAAAAACTATGGAACCTCTGCAAAAACTTGATTGGATTCCGTTGTATCTGCACCGGCTTAAGGCTTCGCGGACCTGGGCCATGCCGGACTTTCAGTGGTGTTGGTTCATGAAGTTGATCATCGAGCTGGCGGACTCGGAGACTCCGGGGTATCTGCCGAATGACGTTGACGTGCTGTGGCGGCTTGCCGGGGCGCGCACCAGGGACTTCTTTCTCAAACGAGACGGAGCCGGCCTGGTGGACCGCGAGTTCCGTCGCACAGCGGACGGGCTTCGGATTTACAACGCGCGTCTGCTTGAGGTCCTGAAGGAGCAGAACGAAAAACTGCATCGAAAAAAACAACCTGCGAAAGAAAAAACTCTATCTCTCTCTGGTTTAGGTTTTTCTTCAATCAAAAACGAAGATCTAAAAGCGCCGGTGTGCCGGCTTTTTTCCTACTATCAGGAAATTCTAGAGAGAGACGCACGTTACAAACTCACGGAGCGGCGCGCGGAACAATGTGAACGCCGTCTGATTGAGTGTCTGCAGGCGGTGGGTGGTGATCTGGCGAAGGCCGAGGCTTCAGCCAAAGACGCAATTTACAATCTGGCGTGCAGCCGGTTTCATGTACAGAACGGACACACGGACTGGATCGACCACATCTTCGGCTCGGCGGAAGTTTTCCAGAAGCGGCTGAGTATGGGCTCGGGCGTCCCTGCGGAGAAGCCGGCGTCAGCGAAGCCAGAGTATTCTTACGCCGACCCTCTCCCAGAACTTGCGCCTGAAAACGGTGCGTGGGCGGCGCTGCTTGAACGGCTTGCACTGCAGACGACGCGACTTGCATTCGATACCTGGCTGAGGCCGCCACGACCGCTGGGCGTGAACGACTCGGTGTTGTACGTGCGAGTGCCGACTCCGGAATTCAAACACATCCACGAAAAATTTGGCCGCGAGATCGCCGAGGCGGTCCGGGCGCTGGGCTTGCCGTTGCGCGAGGTGAGGTTTGTGGTGGGGAGATAGCAGTCAGCAATCAGTAGTCAGCATTCGGCCCGCACAACATTGTCGGCTGAAGGCAGCGATCGGCGTTGGCATGGTTGGGTGCCGTAGCCCAATGTCTTCCAAATGTCCAGGGGCTGAATGCTGAGTGCTATTACAGAAGGATTTCATCATGGCATCAAATCCGCCCACGTTTGACGACGAAGCTGAGCGTCCGCCACGTTTTTCTGAGGCGCCGACGGCGCAGGAGCGGCATCGGGCGTTGTTGCTGAGGCTGCGCCAGAATCTGCATTTGTTTTCCGCGGACCCGGCGCTGGCCGCGTGTATTTACATCGTTTTGCATTGTCGGAACTGCGGTGAGGTGCGGCAGGCGCGTGCGGATTATCCCGGGTCGGTTGAGATAGCGTGCCCGGCGTGCGGGCTGGAGCGCGGCTTCATCGTCCTGGGTGTTGGGCTTACGCGGAAAGAGCTACCGTTTCACGAACTTTACGCCGGGCTCACCGTGGACGAGGAAGGCGAGCGCCGCATTCCGTGGGACGAGATGCCCCGGCGACGGATGAGCCTGGACGAGACGGAAGAGGGATAGAAGCGGGATCGAAGTCGTGCAGGACAGGACTAAAGTCCTGATACCACAATGCCAAGAAGCGTACTAAAAGCGAACCTTCCGGGATAGGCGCAAACAACAGCAAGCGCGGTAGTTAACAGCTGAAATGTGTATAGAAGTGTACATATTAGTGCCAATACCAATGAGTTATGGCGATAGGTTACTTTTGTTTGTAGCAGTGGCAGGAACTATGTCTATAATGGTCTCCTTCAAGAAATTACAATGAAGCTCATGCGGAGGAGAGGTACGCTATGTCTCTACGTAATCTAGTCAATGTGGTGGTCCTACTGTGCGTTCTTACGGCTATGCCGTTAATCGCGCAAAGCAAGCCAATCGTTTTTGCGATCGTTGGCGATGGGCTCACCGTGGCCGAGAGAGAGCCTCTGCGCGCCTATCTTTCCAAGGAGATGGGGCAGGAGGTGAAACTGGTCCTGCCGGATTCCTATAACCATACGCTTAGCGGCCTGGGGGACGGCTCGATCGATTTTGCCATTCTGGGCGCCGTGAACTATGTCCGTGCCCGCGCAAAGATTGGAATCGTTCCGCTGGTCCAGCGCCCGTCGGATCTGGCTTTTCATGCGGTGTTCATCACGGGTAGCGGTTCGTCCATACATTCGCTCAAGGACCTGAAGGGCAAAAGCTTCGCTTTTAACGACCCATACTCCACCAGCGGTCATGTGATCCCCTATATAGAACTCAAAAAGGCGGGAATCAACCAGGAGACCGATCTCAAGTTTCGCTATTCCGGCGGCCATCCCAATACGGCAAAGCTAGTGGAAGGTGGGATCGTGGACGCAGGATCGATGGACGAGCTGATCTATAAGTCGCTGCTTGAGAGTGGCAAGATTGACCCCAGGAAAGTCCGTGTCTTCTACACGAGCAAACCTTTTGTTGATTGGGTAATCGCAGGCCGAAAGGAACTGCCTGACGCACAACGGAAACGCTTCGCCAAGGCGCTGGAATCTTTGAAAGAAGGCAGGGACGATAAGGTCCTGGCCATCATGCGGGCCAAACAGTTCATTCCCGCAAGCGACGACAGATATGTTCTTGTGCGGCAGATCGTAAAAGAACTGAATCTGCTGGACTAGTCAAGGAAGCCGTTGAATCATTTCATGCCTGGAATCCCCTGGCCCAACCGGGGGATTGATCCCATTCCGGTTTGTCGATCTCTGGTATAGAAATCCGTCGCATGGCGGTGAGCCGCGCGACGGGAGCTACAGGCGGCGGAGAAGCCGGGACAGGTTCAGGCTGTTTTCAGTGCGCTCAGCCTCTTCTAGTTGAGAGCATTGTCGATCTAGCGAAATGCCATAAGAGATGGCTAATCTCTATTTTCACGCAAACTTCACAAACCGCAACGCCGCGGAGTTCATGCAGTAGCGCTCGCCGGTTGGCGGAGGTCCGTCATTGAAGACGTGCCCCAGGTGCGCATCGCAGCGCTTGCAGGAGACTGAAGTACGCAGCATGCCGAAGGTGCGGTCTTCCTCCGTGGTGATGTTTTCCGGAGCAATCGGGACCCAGAAGCTGGGCCAGCCGGTACCGGAATCGAACTTGGTATTCGAGAGGAAGAGGGCAGTGTCGCAGCAGATGCAGCGGTAGAGACCGTTGTCGTGGTTCTTCCAGAAGCGGCCGGAGCAGGCCAGCTCGGTGTCGGCGCGGCGCGTGATGTCGTAGACGTCCTCGCCGAGCTGCTGCAGCCACTCTTCTTCTGTCTTCACGACCTTTTGGACGTGTAATTTGCCGAGATTCTCTCCGGAATCGGAAAACTGCACAATGTCCACCCATTCGGGGTTCTTCTTGATGGTTCTTGCCAGCACGTGGGGCCTCCTGGTCAGGGAATAGAGCGCAACCCCGCCGCACAGAGTCGCCGCGGCCAGCAGAAACGCCCGCCGGGTGCGGCTTTGAGAGTCACGGTCGTGGGCGGGATCGGATTCGAACATCACCGGCCTGCTTTGGGATATTGTAGTCCTGAGGCATGCCCTAGCGACGGATCATCACCCGGAAGTCAGCGGAATGCTGCTTTATGAATTTCAATTGCACGGGCCTGGACTGGAGGGGTAAAATTCATGAGATTCTGGCACGGCCTAAGGTACAAACCGCATTCCTTTTTGGGACCGGATTACGTAAATTGCCTTGGAGTGGTTAAAAATTTACTAATGCTGTCTCCCCACTAAGGATTGTTTTGGAGGCCCGGATGTCATCTTCGGCGCGGTTCTTTACCAAGGTGCGCCATGAATTGCGCACGCCGGTTGTCCTGCCGGTAAAGATCTTTACTGGAGACCTGGAAATGGCCCAGTGGTCCTGTACGTATGAGGTATCGCGGCGCGGAGCGCGGCTCAAACAGGTACCGGGTGTGCTGGCAAAAGGCCAGCATATCTGGATCAAACGTCACAACAGCAAAGCGCGCTATCGTGTGGCCTGGATCGGCGGACCCGGCGGCGGGCAGCCCGGGCAGTTCGCAGTTGAGTGTCTGGATGAAACGTTCATTTGGGACGCTGAACTTACTTACAGGCTGAGCGGTCCCCGCGATTAGGCGTATTCCGGCGCCGGCACATCGATTTACAGCAGTCCGCCCGTTTCCAGGGTGAGTTCCGCGAGCGCCAGCTCGAGACGGTTGATGGCCTCGGCCAGTTCAGGATGTTTTTCCAGCAATCCGTGTTTCTCACCTACAGATTTCAGCAGCGCGCGGGCGCTGGCCACATGCTGTGCGGCCTGCGAGGAAGCCGGATCTCCCGGAGAAGATTGCTCTGAGGTGGCCTTCGGGGTCTTGGGATCCAATGCCATAAGTTTGCTCCGATCATTTCAATTGTACGCGGCAATGCCGGGGCCGGTCCGCCTGTTACCAACGTCACCGCGCGCCGTAGCATTACGGCCCGGGTCGCTGCGGGGGGAGTGCGATAATGGTGACGGCAACCAATTCAGGAAATCGGAAACGAAATCCGAACCAGGGCCCTCATTACATGTCTTCATCCGCGCAAGTTAATGGTCAAAACGTCCCGAAGAGCGACATCCGCCTGGCAGTAGCGGTACCCGTCAAGGTCATCAGCGACGAGGTTGGCATCGCGCCGCAGTGGTCTTGCACCTATGAGGTCTCTTCGCGCGGCGCCCGGCTCAAACAGGTCCGCGGCG
>WNFG01008743.1_pt1 | contig 15774 bp, 10 predicted proteins | sample 5400431 | NCBI WGS metagenome assembly WNFG01 (sample SAMN13153346, study PRJNA577476) | soil metagenome | isolation source: 120 cm saprolite under Douglas fir tree site 2 hole 3 replicate 2 | place: USA:California | collected 2015-04-18 | reverse complement strand
GCCGCGAATGTTTGTAAAACTTCCGACGTTGCTCAGCACTTTACGGAAGTGATCCGGACGCTCCCACGCTACTGTGAACGCGGCAATGGCGCCCGAACTCGACCCGCCTATCCCATGCCGCTCGGGATCCTTCGAGATGTTGTAGTCCTTGTAGAGGACCGGCAGCAATTCATCAACGACAACCCGGGCGTACTTGTCATCCAGAGTGTTGTACTCAGTCGGCCGGTTTGTGTCGCGATCGCCCCAATTGCTCGGGATCGGCTCCGGCTGATCGGGGCGGCGGCCCGGATTGATGAAAACGGCGATCATAGTGGGAATCTCGCGGCGGTAGATCAAATTGTCCATCACGACCTGCGCTCGAATATCGCCCTCCGGAGCCATGAAGGCCTGCCCATCGTTATAGATCATCAGACTGGCGGGAGTGGCTGCGTCGTACTGCGCAGGCACATAGATCCAATAGGTATGCTGGGTGCCGGGATACACCTGGCTTGGCAGGGTGAAGGGTCCCCTGATCTCGCCCTTGGGAACTCCGTCCTGCGCGAGCGCATCCGGCGCGAGTTTGTAGTAGAGGTCGGTGTTCGGTGTCGCAGCCATGGCGGGGCGCTGACCTTGAGGCTGGGTGGGTGGACTCGTTGTTCCCTGCTGGGTCGTTGTCTGTCCGAAGGCTGCGGTTGTGAGCAGCACGAGGATTGAGGTGAGGTCGCTTGGCATGGCTTCGACGACAACATATCATAATTGCCACGCCAGCAAGGCCTTACTATTCTTTTGTTCTAATGGTTGGTAGCGATCTCCAATGATGTTCCCTCGGTCCGTCGCTTGTTTTGCATTGGTCCTGGCGCTGAGTGTTGCCGGGGCCGCGCAAACGGCAGCGCCGAAGCAAACACCATCCTTTGATCGCCTCTCGAAACTGGCGGACACTGAACGGCAGCAGAACCATCTGGATAACGCTGTCGGCTATTATCGTCAAGCACTAAAGGTGCGGACATCCTGGAAGGACGGATGGTGGTATCTAGGAACGATCCTCTACGATCAAGATCGCTATGCGGAAGCCCGCGACGCGTTCCGGAAGTTGGTTGCATTGGATGCCAGGAACGGACCAGCTTTGGCTCTGCTGGGACTGTGCGAGTTTGCAGCCAAGGAATATGGTCCCTCGTTGGTTCATCTGAATCGTGCGCGGGTCATTGGATTCGGCGACAACCAACAAATGGCACAGGTCGTGTTTTATCACAACACGATTCTGCTGACCCTCTTCGAGCAATTTGAATCCGCGCTTGACTTGTCGATCCAAATGGTCAAGCGCGATATGAGCGACACCAAAGTTATCGAAGCCGCCGGCTTGGCTGCGTTGCGGATGCCAATTCTGCCGGAGGATCTCGAGGCACAGGACTTGGAGCTGGTGCTCCTGACGGGGAGGGCGGTCTGTAGCGCCGCAGGCGCCAATGCAGCGGATACGCAGAAGCTGTTTGAGGAACTGATCGCGAAGTTTCCCAACACGGCAAACGTTCATTATGTTTATGGCACATACCTGTTGCAGAACGATCCTGCCGCCGGCTTGCGGGAGATAAGCAAGGAACTCGATTTGAGGCCCGACCACCTGCCGTCGCTGGTCACGCTGTCGCTCGAGTATCTGAAGAATGGCGAGCCGGAAAAGGGATTGCAATACGCCGAGGGGGCCGTCAAAACCGCGCCGGCTTCTTTTGCAGCGTACACAGCTTTGGGACGAGTGCTTGTGGATTCGGGCAAGACACAGGAAGGAATCGAAAAATTGGAGTACGCCGCGAAGCTGGCTCCCGATAGCCCGCAGGTGCGCATTGCCTTGGCATCCGCGTATGCGAAGGTTGGGCGTAGCGCGGACGCGGCCAGGGAGAGGGCTGAATTTCTGAAGCTCAAGAACGGCGATCGCACGCAATCGCAATGAGGCGGGCCCAGCCGGTCTTTCGTTACCATTGAAGATCAAATGCGTTTTACTCGCCGCCAATTGTTAGCCCTGCTGTCCGCGGGAGGCGCCACAGCCGGCTGGCGGCCCCTTCGCGCCGTTACGCCGGAGCGCCCCTTGTTCGAGGAAGTGCCCGCCAAGTCGAGCGGGATTGTCTGGGTGCATGAGAACGCGAAATCGCCCGAGCGCTTTCTTCCCGAAACCCTTCCGCCCGGTTGCGCCATTTTCGACTACGACAACGACGGCTGGATGGACATTTTCCTGGTAAATACCGGCGAATCGGATTTCTTCAAGCCAAAGAAGCCGCTGCGCAATGCGCTCTACAAGAACAATCGCGACGGGACATTTACCGACGTCACGGAGCAGGCGGGCGTTACCGGCGGGAAGACTTTTGGCATGGGCGCCGCTGTGGGCGACTACGATAACGACGGCTTCGCCGATCTATTCGTGACGGCCTACGGCCGGCCAACCCTCTACCATAACAGCGGCGATGGCACCTTCACCGACGTCACGGTAAAGGCCGGCATTGCCGCTCCGGCGTGGTCCACCAGTGCGGTGTGGTTCGATTATGACAACGACGGCAAGCTGGATTTATTCGTGTGCAGCTTCGTTTCCTACGATCCCGGATCGAGGTTTGCGTGCGGCGATAACAAGCTTGGCCGCCACTACTATTGCATCCCGCGAGTCTTCAAGCCCACCGCGAGCGTGCTCTACCACAACAATGGCGACGGTACATTCACCGAAACCGCCAAGGGCACCGACATCGGAAAAGCCATGGGCAAAGGCCTGGGCGTGGTGGTCACCGATATCAACAACGACGGCTGGATGGATCTGTTCGTAGCCAACGATACGGTCCAGAATTTTCTGTTCATCAATCGCGGCAAGAACCAGTGGGAAGAGACCGCTCTGGCCGCCGAGGTGGGCTTTAGCGACAACGGACAGGCGCGCTCCGGCATGGGAGTGGACGCGGCGGATTTGAACGGCGACGGCTGGGAAGACCTGTTCGTGGCGAACGTCGATCAGGAGATGTTCTCGGTTTACGAGAACAACAAGAACGAGACTTTTCGCGACACTGCCCGGACTCATTCAGTGGCGCAGGCTACGCGCCTACTCAGCGGCTGGGGGCTAAAGTTCTTCGACTACGATAACGACGGCGAGATCGATCTGATTCTGGCCAACGGGCATCCAGACGACATGATCGAAAACTACTCGCAGCAAGTGAAATATCAGGAGCCGCTTCTGCTCTTCCATCAGGAAGGCCGCAAGTTGAAGAACGTCAGTGCGCAGGCTGGGCCGGCGTTCAACAAGTCCTATCCCGCCCGTGGATTGGCCGTGGGCGATCTCTCTAATAACGGCAAGCTGGATGTTCTGGTGGCGAACTGCGGAGCGGCGCCGCTACTGTTGCGCAATAACAGTGGCGTCGGCAATCACTGGCTGGGAGTTCAGCTTCGCGGAGAGAAGTGCAACCGCGATGGAATCGGATGCCGGCTTACTTGGTCCGCGGGAGGAACCACCCGCTCGCGGTTAAAGAACTCGGGGGGGAGTTATCTGTCGTCGCACGATCCTCGCGTTGTTTTAGGAGTTGGCGCTGCCGAAAAGCTGGACTGGCTGGAAGTGAAATGGGCGGCGCCCAGCAATCGCGTGGAGCGCTTTACGAACCTGCCGATCGACCGCTACATCACGATCACCGAAGGCAAAGGAATAACCGAACCGCGACCGTAAGGGAGTCGGTTGTCCAGCCTTTTTCACCAGCCTCAATCCTCAGTTCGGTACAACTTCGCCCGCCCGCACGATGCGTATCCAGTGGTCCGTAAACTTGTTATGCGCTTCGCGAATCTCAATTTTCGGCATATGACAACCGGCGCAGCCGGTTTTGCCTACCTTGCACAGCTTCGCTTTGGCATCCGGACCGCCTGCATGGCACGCCCGGCAGCGATTGTCGTAGTTGCCCAACGGCTGCACTGCGTCGGCATGCGGATTGTGACACGTTGTACAGCGGATGCGCGTATCCGTCGCGTCGTAACACTTGCTGTTCGCAAGCCGGTATGGTTGAAAGCGCACGTTTGAGATGTTATGCGGTCCCTGCGACGCAATCTGGGCCCAAGTGCGGTGGCATTGGCCGCAAAAGTCGGAAACTTCTTCCGTACTCAGCGCCGTCAGATGGCGCGGCGTCACCTTCGACGCGCCGCTCCGGAAACTTGCCAAATGCTCTTCAGCATTTTCGTGACAGCGTTGGCATTGGATTCCCGGCGTTAGGCTCTCGGTGTTGAGCTTGCCTTTCATCAAAGCGTTGGTGGAGTGGCAGTGGAAGCATTCTTCCGCGCCCTTAGTCGACAGTTCGCGACCAATTGCTTCTTCCATGTTGCGCGGCGCATCTGGCCGCGCCCCTACTGTCAGGTCGAGGTTGCGAATGTCCTTGTAATAACTGACGCGGCTTTCATACCAGACGCCACCGCGATTCAGCAGATAGGTCTGGCCGGCCGCGCCCAAACCGAACGCCCAGACAATCGGGAAAGACACCTCTTCCTGGCCGTGCGACACATGGTACAAGCTTTGATCACCGTTTCTCTCGATAACGTAGGAGTAGCCCTTCTGTTGGAACGTAAGGTTGGAGTGCGACTTCAGAATCTCCGCCTGTTGCGCGGTATCGAGCGTGCGCGACATCCCCGTTAATACCTGGGACGCCGCTTCCGCGCGATGGCACGAGGCGCAGGCGTGGCTCGACGAAGTTGGCGGACGACTTTGTCCCTGGCAGGCAAGCACACACACAGCGGCCAGAATAGCCCGCGGCATACCTATGGGTCCCCCGGCCGCTTAGATTTTTCCTTCAATCGCAGGAACTCTCGCCGTTCGCGGGCAGCGTCGTCCTCGCGCCCGAGTTTGGCGTACACGGAAGCCAGCGCAATACGCGCTTGCGGATCGGACGGATCCAGTTGCTTGGCGCTCTCCAGCTCACGCGCGCCCTCCTGCAGATTTCCACTCTCCACCAGCATCCGCCCCAAAATCACATGACAGGCCAGCGCGTCCGGATAGAACTCTTCGCATTTGCGGGCGTACGGCAAACCCTTCGCCGAGTCGCCACGGCGCAGATATTCCATGGCGATGGCGCTCAACGCTCCCAGGTGCCGCGGCGAAATTGCCAACTCGTGTTCGAACTCCAACAGCGCATGATCCGGATTATTCGTCAGCTCGAAGCTTCCATACAAATAGTGAACTCCTGGACTCTCCTGGTACTTGCCGGCCCGCGTCTCAAAGTCTTTCTGAGCATCCACGGCCTTGCGCGCGCCGGCGTCCCAAAAAGCCTTGCCCGCCAGGTAGACCAGTTCGCGATCCTCCGCAGGAAGCTCTTCAGCGAAGACCGGTTTCCAGAGCGCGGCTATCCCACTGGCCATGATATAGCTGGAATTCTCATCCTTGTGCTGTGCCAGATCCGCCAGGATGCCAAGGGCCGTCTCGAAATTTCCCGTATGCGTATAGAGCTGCGCCAGGTGAAATTTCGCTACCGTATCTATGGAATCGTTCCCAACGCGAAGGTCCTGGCCTTGCCGCAAATGAAGCAGTGCGGCGTCGAATTGCTTGGCACCAAACTCGCACAGGCCGAGCATCGTCCAGGCCGGGCCGCCCTTGGGAGCAAGCTTACTCAATTGTTTGAAGGCGTCACGGCACTCCGGGTACCGGTCCTGTTGGTAGTAGAGGGTGCCTAACTCCCACCAGCCTTCCTGCCACGACGGATTGGTTTTCAGAGCCCGTTGAATCGTTGAGGCCGATGCGGGCCGCGTACTTCCGGCAGGGGCTTGCAGGAGAAAAAGAAAGGCCATGAAGATCATGGGTTGTCTTGAGGCGGGCCTGGTGCGCCCGGCTGCTTGGCCTGGACAGCGGCGTTCAGTCGCTTCACCACTTCACGTTCACGGTCGCCATCTTCCTTTCGCTTCAGCCGGTAATAAACGGTCGCGAGGGAAACATGCGCCTCCAGAAACTCCGGAGCTTCCTTGACCAGTGATTCCAGGGCTGCGCGGGCTTGGTCGACGCGGCCGTCCGCCATGTCCGTAGTGGCCAGTTGGTATCTCACCCCGAAATCGCCGGGCCGCAATGCGAGCGCCCGCTCCAGGAAAGAACGCGCCTCCGTTAGACTCTGATCCTGTCGCAGCAATCCGCCAAGTTGCAGGTTGGCGTCAAAATCGTTGGGATCGGCCGCCAGCGCCTTGCGGAATGCTTGAGCGGCTGCGGCTGTGTCGCCGCCTCGCAGCAGCGCGAGTCCGAGATATGTTTGGGCTTCAGGCAACGCCGGGTTCAGCTCCACGGCCCGTGTCAGGTCCACGCGCGCTGCCGCAAGATCATTGGCCATCAGCTTGGCCGTTCCCATCAACAGGCGGGCTTCCGCCGAATCGGCGTTGTGTAGAATATCGTCCAGCCACGCCTGACCCCGTTCGGGTTGATGGTCGCGAATGAGCGCGCTCCCCAGCAGGTAGGAAAACGCCAGGTCTTTAGTGCCGATCTTGGCCACCGGATCCAGCAGTTCGATTATCTTTTTGTTCTGTCCGGTATGCAGGTAGGACGCCGCCAGCAGCAGCAGCGCCTGGCGGTTCTCCGGTTCGGCCTGATGCACCTTTTCGAGCTGTTCCAGGGCCTGGACGATGCGGGCAGACTTGTAGTATGCCAAGGCCAGATTGAGGCGGACGGCCGTGTTGGAAGGCTCCGCATCGAGCGCCAGGCCATATTCACGGATGGCGTCGTCGAAGCGGCCCTCATGCGCCAGCGCCGCTCCCAGATTTGAACGTACACTGCTGACTTCGGGGTGGGCCTTCAGGAATCGCTGATAACCTTCGATGGCCCCGGCGTAGTCGCCCGACTTGTGCATCTCGATCACTTGCTGCAAGGCGGCAAGATCGGGATTGGTCTGGGCGCTAGCGGTGGCCAGGAGCGCCAAACCAATTACTACAACGCGAAACATGCAACCACCATTGTAGGGCAGGTTGGAAACCTGCCGCCGATTGAAAATCGGCCTTTGTACGGTGCTCGCAGCTTAGAAGTAGAACTTCAACGCCAACTGGATCAGCCGATGGCCGGTCTTCCAATCCGCATAACCGAACCTGTCATTCGAAAGCTTGCCGTTGGGAAAGAAGGTCAGGTTGTAGTTGTTATCTCCGTTCACAAAAGATGTGATCGGATGATTCAGGAAGTTATACGCCGAGAAGCGGAACTGCAGCTTCTTTTGTTCGCTGAAGTTGAAGTTCTTGAACATTGACAAATCGCTGTTCAGGTAGGCCGGACCCTTTATATAGGGGAAGATATTCGATCCATTGTGGCCGGGCGTGGGCGGGCCGAAGCAGTTCCCGTTGATGAACTGGTTAGGAGCGAGGTTCTTGCCTGGATCGCATAGGATTACCGGTTGGACGGAGATGTCCGGAGAACCGTTGATCAGGTCGCTGCTGAAGCCGTGGTCGGAGACGGTACGAGTCCCATCGGGAAGCAGTGTGCCGGCGGGTAGGGTGCCTGCGACGTTGAAGTTGTGATTCACGGCAGCCTGGAGATTAACGCCGCTTTGGGCCTGTGTAACCCCCGAAAACTGCCAGCCATCCGCAACGCCCTTTAGGAACCTATTCGAAGTCTGAAGCTTCGGCATCGACACTACGTAGGCCACGTTGAAAATGTGCGTGCGATCATTCGGCAGAACACCATAGTTGTTGGCGATCACCACAGGATCGGCAACATTGGAGCCGGAACCGCCTTCACCGCGAATTCCAAGAGTCTTGCTGAAGGTGTAATTCATCATGAAGTTGATGTGCCCGGACTGCTTGTTCCAGCTCGCCTGCAGCCCGTTGTAGTTCGAGTACATTTTGTGGTTGGTCACCTTGATGGTCCCGTAATTCATGAAAGGCCGATAGCTGTTTTCAACGCCGCTACTTAAAGAGTAGTTGTTGTCGGCAGTAAACAGACCAGGGGTCTTAAACAACGTGCCGGACGGAATATCGTTGATCTGGCCAAGGTTGTTGTTCCAGTTGCTGAGGTAGGTACTCTGGTTGCCCACATACGCAATTTCGAACAGCGATTTGAACGGCGCACGTTGCGAGATAGTGAAGCTGTAACTCTTGGTCAAGGGCTGTTGGTCATCGCGGCGATCCAGGACATTAATACCTCCCGGCGCAACGAACCCAGTGGAGATCTGGCCGATGTCGGCGAACATCACATTATTAGCCGTGTATCCGAAAGTTCCCTGTGCTTGCTGCAGCGCGCCGGATTGGACATTCTGCTCATCGTGGAAGCGGTACATCCCAAAACCACCGCGGAGCACAGTCTTACCCGTTCCGAAAATATCCCACGCCATACCTACACGCGGGCTGAAAAACAGAAAACGGCCATTCGATCCCGAGAGAGGAATCGAGGGATCGATCTTGTGCCAAAGCACACCGGTCAGCTTGTTCACATCGGCCGGGTTGTTGCTATATTTCGACGGATCGAAGATGGCCACTCCAACACCGGTGGTGTCGTTCCAGGGTCCCAGGTGGTCGAATCGCATGCCGGTCTTTGTTGTCCTCGGCATACTGCGCCATACGTCCGGTCAACAGGTCGGCGTAGGCATTTCCTGTGCTGTTACCGCCCCAAGTGGCGAAGATCAGTTGGCCGTTTGCGTTGTTGCTGCTGGGTTGATTGTTCCCCGCGGCTTCCCAATAAACCCCGAACTTCATGGAATGGGTGCCCCACACTTTCGACACATTGTCGGCAACTGTCGGAAGCAACTTCTTGGCATACAGCGATCCCGTAACTTGGAAGCCGCTGGGCTGAATAATATTGGCGAATCCGCCGCCCCAACCGGTCATGCTGGAGATTTCTTTCGGCGAATTACCGAAGATCTGCTTGAACGCCGTACCCAATGCCGCCGGATCAACCTTCGCTGGGTTTTCAAAAGAGTTCGGAAGGTTCAGATTGGTAATGGTAAATACGAATTCGTTGGTAAGCGTAGGACCGAACACCTTGGTCAAGTTCGCTGAAACGGAATCGGACTCATTGGCTGCAATCATGCGCGTGGGATAAGGAACGGTGGGAGCTGGCCTCCACCACAAGGTGTCCGTGTAATACGCCGTATCGCGCTGGCGGTTATAACTGACGAACAGCTTCGTATTTTCGCTGATCGCCCAGTCCACTCTCGGCCGGAGCTGGTATGCGTTCTGGGGCTTCACGGACGTAGTCACGAAGTTGAATCCGCCCGTTTGTTGCGGATTTGCGTTCGGAAGCGGATACAGCTTCATCAGAGTTTGGCCGATCGCGCTGATCTCACTCTTGGGAACGATACCGCCGTCATAATTCGGCGCGTTCTGAACTTGATAACCGATAGTTGTACCACCCCGCAAGGCATCGATTGACGCCTGGCTGAACATCCCGTTGCGCATGTCCTGGGTCGGTACAAACGCTTGATAGATGCCATTGTCAACCGTCTGGTTGTAATACTCGTAGGCGAAGAAGAAGAACAACTTGTCACGATTCCGGTTGAAATTGGTACCGGGAATCAGCACCGGTCCGCCTATGTTGAAGCCCGGATACAGATACTTCGTTTCCGGCTTTGGAGCAACGGGCCCCAGGGCGTTAGAGCCTTGCGCATTGTTCAGCCAGTCGTTTGCGTTCATCGAGTTGTGCCGTGCATATAGGTAAGCCTGGCCATGGAAATTGTTGCCGCCAGATTTGCCCACGGCCGCAATGACGACCGGCCCCTTCTGCACATCAGCGCCGAAATTGGATGTCATGATCTTCATTTCCTGCGTCATGTCGACGTTGGTGTCCACGGCCTGGCCGCAATTGCAGCCTGGATCGATGATATGCGCACCATCGGAAGTGATGTCCAGCGCTCCCGTGCGCTGGCCATTCGCTGAGAAGCTACCGATCGGCCCGGCACCCGTCCCGTGGTTCTCGCCAGTGAACGATGCCTGGTTCTGGGAGCCAGCGGTAATCGCCATTCCGGGCAGGATCTTAATGAACTCGGCCGCGTTGCTACCCACGATGGAGACGTTCTGCAATTGCTTGGTGGTGATGACGGCCGACTTTTCACCTGAATCAACTGGGGTAATCTCCTGCGCCGCGCCCGTGACCTCAACGGTTTCCGCCAAGGTGCCAACCGCCAACGCGATATCGCTCAGATTCCGCTTGTCGGACGCATTGAAAACGATCCCCTTCTCTTCCCAACCCTTGAAGCCCTTGGCTTCCACGGTTACGCTATAAGATCCCGGCTGAATCGCCGAGATCGTGAAGTATCCATCTCCGTTGCTTACGGTACGGCGGATATCGCCACTGGCCTCGCTCTTCAAAATGACCGTGGCACCGGCGACAACGGCGCCTGTCGAGTCGGCAACTGTGCCCGTGAGAGATGCTGTGCCTTGGGCTTGTATGGCTGGGCTGCACACAATCAGTAGCAGCGCCAAACTTCCCAATGCCAGGATGGTACTTTGCGTCAGTCGAAGCAGTCTAGACATGGACCCGGCCCCCCCTAGGGCATTTGCTGGAATCTTGATGGAGTATAGCGGTGAAATAGGAGCGCGTCTAGTTACTTCCAGTTAATTAGTTTATACTAGGGCCGCTTGTGCGATTTCCGGTTTTGTATCAATAACGTACGAGCAACATCTGAATGTTACATTGCATTGGTGAAACGTTGCTGTTATACTTTTCCACAATAAACTTGGGGCTGGTACTCCCATGAATCAACTCACCTCAACGTATGAGGAAGCAAAAACCGAACTGGCGGCGGTCTTGTCGTCAGCGGCTTTCGTCCGTTCCGCGAGAATGGTTTCCCTTCTCACGTACATCTGCTCGAAGTACTTCGCGCACGAATCGGATGGGCTGAAGGAATACAGCATTGCGGTGGAGGTTCTGGGACGGCCACCGTCCTTTGATCCAGCCACGGACGCCAGTGCGCGGGTGGAAGTACATCGTCTGCGGCGAAAGCTTCGGGAATACTATGAGGGTGAAGGCGCCGGCCACGCCGTGCAAATCGCGATTCCGGCTGGCAGCTATACTCCGGTATTCGTTCATGTGGAATTGCCCAAGCGAACCGCGCCAGCCATCGTTCCCGTTCACGTCAAAGCGTCGGAAAAACCTCACATCACTCCTACTACGCATGCGACCGTAACTATTTCGCAGCCCGCCGATCCTGCCAGGCGCCGCAAGCGCTTTCTGCTAGCGCTAACCGCCATCGCGGTGGGAGTGGCAGGATTATTTTTCGGCTACAACCGCCTGAGATCCAGGCCCGCTCCAGACCGCCCTCTTGCGGCCATGGCTGCCATCGCGCCTCCAACCGCGTCTGTGGACAACGTAGTCCGCATCCTTTGCGGCCAGACGAAACCACATACCGACCGGCAGGGAGGAGTCTGGGGTCCGGATCGATTTTTCTCGGGTGGCGGCACCTTCGAACGTACCCCTCAGTTCATGGCCCGTACCCATGACGATGCCCTATTCCAGTTCGGGCGGATGGGCAACTTCGGCTACGATATCCCGCTAAAACCGGGGGTTTACGAACTGCATCTCTACTTTGCGGAAACCACTTTCGGGCAAGGAACCATAGCCGGTGGCGGGGAGACCAACCGCCTGTTTCATGTGCGGGTCAATGGTGTCGAGATTCTTACTAATTTCGATATCCTGTCCGATGCGTACGGTCCATGGGTGGCGGATGTCCGCTTATTCAAAGACATCTCCCCGGAGCCCGATGGCGCTGTGCACTTGCGATTCCTAAGCGTTCGCGAGCAGGCCACGGTCAGCGCCATTGAATTGATCCCCGCCCGGCCTCACCGCATCAATTCTGTCCGCATCGTGGCAGGCGACAATTCCTACACCGATTCGGCCGGAAAAATGTGGATGCCCGATAACTATTGGAGCGGAGGTCAGAAAGCCGGCCACATGACAGTGGTGCAGGCGTCGCACGATCCCGATCTATATCGCACGGAACGTTATGGAAACTTCAGCTACAACATACCGGTCGCACCAGGTCTTTATGACGTTGACATACACCTTGCCGAAACGTATTGGGGCCCGGAGGGCCAAGGCGGCGGAGGCATGGGCAGCCGGGTTTTCGATATCTTCTGCAATGGCGTGGCACTGATTCGAGGGCTGGACATTTACAAGGAGGTCGGCGCCAATCGCGAACTGGTGCAACACTTCCAGCGCCTGCGCCCAAACGCGCAGGGCAAATTGTGTCTTTCGTTTGTTCCTGTGCGCAATTACGCTTCGGTCTACGCCATCGAAGTGCACAACGTGGGCGAGTGATCGCGCATGAGTGGGGCGTTGAAAAAGGTTCAGAAACCGGCTCCCTTACGGTCGCGGCTCGGAACCCTTCTGCGCCTTACTGAACCGCGACCGTAAGGGAGTCGGTTGTCCAGCCTTTTTCGAAATCCTCTACTACTCAATGTTCACGAAGAGCCGTTCCTGGGCGCTCTTTCCAGCCTGCTTCACCGTAACGCTAACCTCATATTGCCCCGGCTTCAAGGTCCCAATCGGAGTTTCCGCAATGTAAGCGATTCGTCCGCTCTCATCCGCTGCGGGCAGCTTCGGCTCGCCGTGCGCCACCGGCTTCCCGTCCGACAGGAAGTCGATTGAAAGTTCGGGCGGCGCAGGTGCCCCAGGCTGTGAATAGACGGTGAAGTAAAGCGACAGAGCTGCGCCAGCGCCTCCCTTCACCGAGTCGTCCAATGACGGAGTCACTTTACCGCCCGGAAAATCGAAGGGATCGCCGGACTGAACTGGCGCGGCAGGCGGATTAAGCGCGCGGTCTGTAGCAATGCTCCGCACGACGGATAAACTGCTCAGGCCAACTCCAGGCGATGGAGGTGGCACTATTACCGCCAGGCGCTTGGCACTCACTTTCATCCCCTCGCGATCTAATACCGCGGTCTCCAAGGTGTACCGGCCGGGCGCTAATTCGGCGTGCTGGGTATAGATGAAGTGCCCCTTCTTGAAAGCCTCCAACTGGTCGATAGGCGCTGTCGCAGGCACGTCCTGACTGAATTTCCGCACGATCGCTCCATGCGAATCTTTGTAAATCGCCAGTACCGACAGGTGCGCCTGATGGTAATGCTTCTCTTGGTTTGTGCTGACAGAGATTCCATCCAACGGAACGTCAATCACCACCGCGCTATCCTGTCCTCCCGATTTCGACTGAAAATGCAGGGCGGACGAATGGTAGGGGATGTTCTTGGGGATCGGCGTCGACGCCAGCGCCCCCAGCATGGGCACCTCATACGGCATCACACTTTGTCCCTCCATCGCCGGCAAGGCATAGTAGCCGCTCCTGGTCTGGATACGGATGTCGCTCCGGGCGATTTTCACCGATATCTTCCGGAAGTGTCCGTCGTACTTATCGATCTGTGGCGAATAGGACAGTTCGTAGTGCGTATCGATATCCTCCATCACACGCCGCAGAGGCGTCCGAAGATCGTTGGAATTTGCAATCAGGAAGCCACCGGTGCTTTCGGCCAGGTCCGCCATCGAGTTTTGGGTATTGGCCTGGATGCTGTCCGCGGCCCGGTCGAGGGCCGTGGCCTGATCTGGAGTAACCGGTCCGGACCGCGCAGTTTGTTGGGCTTTTATCGAGCTCGTAGCCTGATCCAAAAGCGAGCCGGCCGCGGCATTCCGGTTGCTGGTCGCCAATCCTGTAGCATCCACGGCATACACACTTACATTGGCCCGATTGGCCATGCCAATGGTGGTATTGAAGAGATCGGTGAGTTCCGGCGGAACTGAAAAGCCTTCGGTAAAGTAGATGAGCGTCTTGCGGCCAGGCAATCGATACTGCTCCTTAATGAGTGAAAACAGCGAGAAAATGGTCGCTCGGCCCTGCTGACTACGCTCCGCAGACTGCGAGAACTGGATCATGTTGAGCGTCATCTGCGCCATCGCCGCCGAGGCCGCTCCGGCGGTATTTGGCGCCCCGTTAGCATCGGTTTGAATGGGTGCGCCAGCTTGGTTTTGCGCAGCTACGGCCTTCAGTTCGGTGGCAATCCGATCCGACTCTTCCGTGTAGAGCCCAAAGTCGGTAGTGGTGGCGCGGTTGATGGCGTTCTTTACGGCTTCCTTGTCGGCGGTGTATTGCAACAGAACGCGGAGCTGGTAGTCTATGGCGAAGACTCCAAAGAACAGGTTCGGACCGGATTCGTTTTTTAGCAACTCTTGCGCCGCCTGTCTGGCCAGGTTCCGTCCGGAGGTCCCCAGCCCGTGGAAGACCAGGGTTACTAAACGGATCTGGCGCAGTGGATCCAAGCCGCCGCCAACGATGGCTTCCGCAGGGCGGGCCTTCAATGCGGGGTCCTTGGTATCGCCACTGCCTACCAGGCGGAACGACTTTAACTTCTGGGGCACGCCATCGTCGCTGATCTCGATCTCATTTTGCTCGAGATCGCGCACCAGCCGCCCTTTTTTATCGCGAACCACAATGTCCAGGAGCACTTCTTCTGCGCTGCTCCGGATGGTGGGCCCGTCCCCAGGTTTCTGAGGGACGGGTTGCTGTGCGAACAGGCAGGACAGCCCAACCGCTGTCAAAGCAAACAGGGCTCGAAACATCATGAATCATATTCTCACTGTTTCGCCGGAGTGGCTACAAAAAACTGTGCCGATTACAAATCGTCCGCCGCACATTTCCGCGCCGCGACCGTAAGGGAGCCGGTCCGCCCGTCGCCGCGACCGTAAGGGAGTTGGTCCGTCCGTCGCCGAGACCGCAGGGAGCCGGTCCGGCTGAGCCGCGACCGTAAGGGAGTCGGTTGGTCGGTTGATACGATTAACCTTGAGATACCTCATTACCTTCACCTGTTACGGCACCCACCTGCACGGTGAAGAATCAGGCACGGTAGACCGGCACCACAATCTGCCTGGAAGCCGAGTTCTGGAAACGAATCCGGAACGCGCCACAACCGAAGCAGAACTCATGGATCAGAAGCCTTACCTACTCGATCCACTCCGCCGAACAGCCGTGCTTGAATCTCTTCGTGAAGTGTGCCTACATCGAGGCTGGAATCTCTTGGCCGCCCACATACGCTCAACTCATGTGCACGCGATCATGGAAGCCGAGGCTAAGCCAGAAAAGATCATGAATGATTTCAAATCATATGCCAGCAGGAATCTCAACCGATTGGGGTGCGATGCGCCACAGCGCAAGCGATGGACACACCACGGAAGTACACGATGGTTGTTCGAGGACGAGAACGTGAGGCATGCGATCAAATATGTAGTTGAGGAGCAAGGTGAACCGATGGAAGTTTTCGTTGCGGAGGAGATTATCTAAGAGTTCACCAACCGACTCCCTTACGGTCGCGGCTCGGTCGGACTTACGGAAACCGAATTATCGTTAAAAATGGGATGGTTTTATCCCCTGGCCCTCCACGCACTCGTAGGCTCCGGGGCCAACCTTCTCGAAATCCTCCACCCGGCCGCTCGGCCATTCGATCACCAGGCGCTCCGCTCCATCGCGCTTGCCGATCCCGAAGGTGACCGGCAGTTCCGACTGAGATAAATAACTGGAGCCGCTCTTCACCATTCTCGACTGAAAACCGCCACTCGTGAACAGCCGCACCACCGCGCCAATCCCGTCCCGATTCGATTTCGTGCCGATCAGCCGCACGCGGATCGAACGGTTTCCGTTGTGCACATCGTTTCGATATAGAAAAGGCGGCCCTTGGTTCGTGGTGATCAACAGGTCGACGTCTCCATCCCGATCGAAATCGGCGTATGCGGCGCCGCGGGCTACTTTCGGAGACGCGAACCCGCTACCAGCTTGGCCTGCGATATCGTGGAATCGTGAATGGCCGTCGTTGAGAAACAGAAAAGGAGCTTGCGCATATCCCACATTGCCGGTGATATTGCGAACCGTT
>WNFG01003676.1_pt1 | contig 15777 bp, 15 predicted proteins | sample 5400431 | NCBI WGS metagenome assembly WNFG01 (sample SAMN13153346, study PRJNA577476) | soil metagenome | isolation source: 120 cm saprolite under Douglas fir tree site 2 hole 3 replicate 2 | place: USA:California | collected 2015-04-18 | reverse complement strand
TTGCGTCCCTGGGCAAACATGCTCAGCAGGGCCTTCATCTTCATGACGCGCAGCACCGCCGCTTCCGACGGGGTCACGCCGTAGGCTTCCAGAAAGCCGGCCTGCACCTGGCCGGTGATCGAACGGTTGCAGAAAGGATACTTCTCCAGGGCCTCCACCGAGGCCAGGAACAGGGCCGCGTCCTCCAGCGAGCTGCCCCGGCGGCGCATCGAAGCGAAGTTTGAGAATCCCGCGCCTTCTTCCGACACGAGCACATTCAGGGGCGTAAAGTCGCCGAGCACGGCGGAGGTCGGCATGGGCTTCTTGACCCGCGCCAGCGCCTTGCGCGCACTCTCAAGAATCAGACGAATCGAAGTTTCATCGAGCCCTTCCCCGCGGCAGCTCTTGCAGGCCGCGGCCAGGCTTTCCATGATCTCATCGGGGTCGAACGGCTCGGGCATATCGGAGCTGGCTTTGTGGAAGGCGCGCAGCCATTCACCCGCCCGGCGGGCCACCAGTCCGATGCTCTTTTCATCGGCGTAGCCAGGCAGCAGCGCCGCTTTCATGATGATCGACTGCAAAGGAGTTCCGGAGAGCTTATCGGTCACCACCGCGCCGTGGCGGCTGAAATCGCCCAAAGGACGCGGCACCCCGGTCAGCTTTTTTTTCAGGGTATGGCGAACATACTGCAGGTTGCTGTTTTCGGCTTTGGCGACGGCCCGGGCGTTGCCTCCGCACTTGTTCGGACGATATACCTTGATCGCCAGTTTCTCGCTGCCGGTTTCAAAGTCGGCATAAACATGGTAGAGAAAATGGTCTTTCTTGGGGACATGCCCCACGGCCCGCAGGTTTCTGAATCCGCCCCGTTGCGGAAATTCCTGCGCGGCAACCTCTCCCAGCTCTTCACGAATCAAATCCAGTGCTTTTTCAGCCATGTCAGGTCCTCGCTCCAAAAATCAAAAATTTATGGGAAATAAACGAATGTGTGCCGATTCAACTTCCATAAATTGCAGTTTGAGTGCCAATTTGGAAAGCGAGGGAAAGGCGGACTAACTCGTTCAGTCACAACGCGCGGCCGAAGCCTGTGGGAAACCTCGTGCCGGAGGTGTGAGTACTTCGATGCCTACCATTGGCAGGCGCGGCATCATTGGTTGCATGGGAAAAACTATTGCCGCAAAAGCGATGCGAGCCGGAAGAGGTTCCGGCTCGCATCGCTTATGCCCATGAATGGTGCAGTTTTGGTATTACGCCCTCAATTTTGATTTTGCTCGTGTCAATAGAACAGATACTTTCTCCACTTAGTATCCGAGCGGCCGATCATCCGCATGATATGCCGGCTGGTGTGCAGCGTGAACGGACGCGGCTCTTTGGTCAGCCGCATGTCGGTTTCCTGGAGCAGATGGTTTCCCTTCCGGCGATTGCACGAATGGCAGCAGGCCACCAGGTTTTCCCAGGTGGAGGAGCCCCCGCGCGAACGCGGGATCACGTGGTCGAGCGTCAGTTCGCCCGAGGGCAGCACCACACCGCAATACTGGCAGCTGTTGCGGTCGCGCAGCAGGATGTTCTTGCGCGACAACGCGCGCGTCTGGTGGGGAATGCGGCGGTATTCCAGCAGACGGATGACCGATGGCACACGCATGGCCAGACGGGCGGCATGAAGGAAGTTGGAGTTCTCCTCCTCGGGCATGGCCAGCCCCTTAAGCACCAGAACAATCGCGCGGCGGGCGGCGCAGATATTGATGGGCTCATAGGAAGCGTTCAGCACGAGGACCGGCGTCTGCATCAGAAGACTCTTGCGTCCTCTGGGCGGCGCCGGATCCGTAGCAGGCTCGCTGTGGTGGCGTAGCTTGTTGCGGCTTCTCTCTCTTGGTCCCGTGTCGTGCATGGCCCTGTGTCCTCCGTGGAGCTGCTGGCTTCTGGCTGCTGGCTATTAGCTACTGCTTCTGGTTGCGCGATTCACTTCGCGGTTATTTGTTTTCCTTTGTGTTTCTTCGTGTCCTTTGTGGTTAAAAGCTTTCTGTTCAAGCGTCCGCTAACTCCGCAAATTTCCCCGCCGCTTCCACAGCGAGATCTGCCAGCGTAAACGGCGTCTCTCGGATCGCCCGCGCCACGGTCGCCACGATCACCTTGCCGGCCCCGGCCCGCAATAGCAGGCGTGCGCATTCGGCGGCTGTGGTGCCGGTGGTCATAACGTCATCCACCAGCAGAACGGTTCGTTCGCGCAGGCGTTCAGGGTGCCGCACGGCAAAGGCTCCCCGCAGATTGGCGCGCCGCTGATGGCGCGTCAGCCCGATCTGAGAAGACGTATCGCGCGAGCGAATGAGACAGCCCGTCTCCAGGCGGATGCTCTTTCCTCTTTTCAGTCCAACGAAAGCTTTCGCGATCTCCTCGGCCTGGTTGAAACCACGGCTGCGCCGCTTGCCCGAAAAAAGCGGCACCGGCACGACCACAAAAGACTCTGGCAACTCGACGCCCTTCAGGGCTTCGACGATAAATCCACCCAACCGGGACACAACCGAATGGACACCCTGAAACTTCAGCAGATGAATCAGTTCGCGCAGCTCGCCGTCATAAGCGCCGTAAGCAACCGCCCGGCTGAAGGGCGGCGCAACCTGCCGGCAGATTCCGCAAAGCGGTCCTTCGGGGGTCAGCGTATGCTCGCTCACCAGCCGCTCGCCACAAACGCGGCACAGAATTCCCGAATGCGGCGTTACCCGTCCCATACAGGGGGCGCAAACCGGCACCCTGGAAATTTCGGTAAGAGGCGACTCGCAGATCCGGCAATCGGAAGGAAACAGCACAGAAAACAGGCCGTCGGCCGCGGCCTTGAAAACGCGTGGAACACGGATTGGGTATCCGCTACTGCTGAAGACGGTCCTCCCCGAAAAACTTTGAGGAAATGGCTAGTGGACAGTATAGACCGGGGGCGGGCCGGAAGCAATCGATCAAGCGCCTGGCGTATCAGCGTCTTGATCACCGCTTGCCGGCTGATGTTCAGTTCTTTGGCAGCGATGTCCAGTTCTTCCAGCATGCCCGCCGTCAGGTCAACATTGACCCTCTGTATCGGCCCCATCATGCGTCCCGTATTGGTAAAGAAACGCGATACATCTTTTCCCTGGTCCGCCATGCGAGCGATGGTTTCCGCTGACACCGGCTTTCGGGGCTTACGAGTTTTCTCCATAAAGTTGCTTCTCCTGCCTGGTGGCCTTCCACAGAGTTACGAGGTGGTAGTACTCCCCTTCTTCGTCGTCCCGCACCTCGAAAATGACGGTATACAACTGCTCACGCACCCAACCGATCGCCCGATACTGTTCGGGCAAATCCGAGCGCTGGTCAAGGTAATATGGATGCGAGAAGATTTCCTGCGCCTCTTCAAATCCGACGCCTCGTTTCGGGTTTGCTCTTAACCGCCCGCTCTTCCGCTCGTCGAAGTGAAATCGCATTGGTATAACAGTTATACCATATCGGACGATTGGTAGTCCCGGAGAGTAATGACTCTGTGTCGGACACCTTGAAGTCGCTGCGGGACTCAGTGCCCCGGCCAATACTCAAGGATCTCTCAGAAGGCGCGGCATTGAAATGCCGCTGTTTTTCATTCGTTCTCTTGCGGGGACTCGATCGACTATGTCTGCCTCCCCGCCGTTGAAACGGCGGGCTATTTTCAGTCCGTCCGCTGCGGGGACTTACGGTCGCGCGAACACTTTCTCAGATATGGCCGGCTATGCTCTGTGAGCTTCCCCGGGCGTGGCTGAACGGGTGTTCCTTGCGCATAAACCCTTGCACGTGATAACTTTCGGCGATTCAACACTGGGACTACCAGGAGGATGCTGTGGCCGAACCAGAAGTGTCAGAAGTCAAATTTCAACCGTATGTGTCCGCGGAGGAGAACCGGCCGGAATTTACCGCCCGGGCGATCATCTTTGGCGGCCTCTTCGGAATTCTCTTCGGCGCGGTCACCGTGTATGTCGGACTGCGCGCCGGACTTACGGTCGCGGCCTCCATCCCGATCGCGGTGTTGTCGATCAGCATTCTGCGCGCCCTGGGAAAAGCCAGCATTCTTGAAAACAACATCGTTCAGACGGCAGGCTCGGCGGGCGAATCGGTGGCCGGCGGCGTGATCTTCACCCTGCCCGCTCTCATTTTCCTGGGGTTCCCGCTGGAACAATCCCGCATCTTCATGCTGGCTCTGATCGGCGGATGCCTGGGCGTCTGTTTCATGATCCCCCTGCGTCGCCAGCTCATCGTCAAGGAGCATGGCAACCTTCTCTACCCCGAAGGCACAGCCTGCGCCGACGTGCTGATCGCCGGCGACAAGGGCGGCTCGTTCGCCAGCCGCGTTTTTGCCGGTCTCGGACTGGGCGGCTTATACACCCTGTTCGCCAACGGCAATCTTCTCGCCGCATGGCCCGGAACCCCCACCTATAACCCGGATTGGTACAAAGGCTCATCCATCCGGGCCGATGTCACTTCAGAATATCTGGGTGTTGGTTACATCATCGGACCGCGCATCGCCGGAGTGATCTTCGCCGGCGGCGTCTTCGCCTGGCTGGTTGTAATGCCGACCATCAAGTTCTTCGGATCGATGGCTGCCGGACCGATTTATCCCAGCACCGTTCCCGTTGCGGACATGTCGCCCGATTTGCTGTGGGCGCGCTACATTCGCCCGATGGGCGCGGGCGCGGTGGCCGCCGCAGGCCTCATCACCCTGATGAAAACCTTGCCCACCATCATTGCCGCGCTCAAGGCGGGCACGAAAGACCTGGCGAAAGGCGCCGCCGGCGCCGCCGGACAGCGCCGCACCGACCGCGACCTCAGTCTGAAGTGGGCACTGCTGGGCGCCGCGGGGCTCATGATCGTGATGTGGGCCATGCTGACGTTCTATCCTGTTCCGGGCGCGCAGACCTCGGTCCTCAACAATGTTTTCGCCGCCCTACTGGTAATCGTCTTCGGCTTTCTGTTTGTCACCGTCTCTTCCCGCATCACCGGCCTGATCGGTACTTCGTCGAACCCGATTTCCGGCATGGCCATCGCGACCCTCATGGCCACCTGCGCGATGTTCCTGGTCATGCACTGGACCGCGCCCGCATTCTTCGCTCTCGCCATCAGCATCGGCGGTGTGGTCTGCATTGCATCCGCCAACGCCGGTAACACATCGCAGGACCTTAAGACGGGTTACCTTGTGGGCGCGACTCCGGCCAAACAGCAGCTCGCCCTGATCGTCGGCGTGATCGTTTCAGTGGTCGCCATCGGCTACACGCTCAAGGGCATGGACAGCGGCCTGGAAGAATTCCAGCCCGCGAGCATCGCAATCAACATCAGCGATCTGCCCGCCGGCGTTTCCGCGGACAACAACACGAAGTTCGAGCGGACATCAGTGCCTCTGACTACGACCGACGGCAAACCGATGGGCAAAGATCAATCCGTGCAGGGCATGGTCCTGCTGAATGCGCTCAACTCCGCCAAAGTGCCGGACGGAAGCTATTTCTACAACCCAAAGTCGAACATGATTGAGATTCAGTGGGTCCACGGAATCGGCAGCCGCAACGCCGCGGCCCCGCAGGCCCGTCTGATGGCCACGGTCATCAACGGCATCCTCACCCGCAAGCTGCCCTGGGGACTCATTCTGCTCGGCGTCTTTCTCGTGATCGCGGTGGAAATCCTCGGCATTCGGTCGCTTTCGTTTGCCGTTGGTTTTTACATTCCTATCTCCACCACCCTGGCCATCTTCTGCGGAGGTCTGGTGCGCTGGCTGGTCGACAAAGCCGCTGAGCGCGCCGGCCAGAAAACAGAAGAGAGCGACGTCAGCCCCGGCTCTCTCTATGCCAGCGGACTCATCGCCGCCGGCGGCATCGTCGGCCTGCTGGGCATCATTGTGAAGCTGCTGGAAAAAAGTCCGGAATCGAAGTGGTACCACATGAAGGAAGGAATGCTGTTGCTGACCGACCGTTTGGGACCCATTGGCCACAGCACCTTTGTCTCCGTACTCATGTTTGCCGCGCTTGCCGCTTCGCTCTTTTATTTCGCCCGCAAACCCATTGAGATGGAAAAATAGCCGCGTTCTCCCGGATATCCAGAGGGCCTGCTTCGGCAGGCCCTTCTGCATTTCTGCTAACCATCGCGCACAGGAATCGTCTCTACCTTTATGCCTTCAGGACTGCGACCCCGATTGACTGCCGCTGATGCTTTGCATCTGTCAAAAACCAAAAGCAAAACCTGAAACACGGAGGCAACGGAGGAAAAAATCTGAGGGAACGAAGGAATTCCACTATGATGTCGTCGCTCCATATCTTCGCGGATGACGATACTCATTGATTGCTCGACCCCGTTTTGAAGTCTTCCGTTCCCTCAGATTTTTTTCCTCCGTTCCCTCCGTGTTTCAGGTTTTGTTCTTGTTTTTGGTTTTTTGGATTAGCTGCACTGCAGAGGCTAAAGCCGAACAACCCGGCGAATATGTTATCCTCCGGCGTATCCGGTGAAAGCGAGATCTTATGATGAACTTCAAATTACCCCTGCGCGCCATGGCGGCAACGACGCTGGCCCTGTTTTTTTCGGCCTCCCTCGCCGCCCAGACCTTTGAAGTAAAAACCCGCACGCTGAAGAACGGCATGAAGGTCCTGGTGCAGGAAGACCACACCATTCCCAATGTCGCTCTGTACATTTTTTACCGCATCGGCTCGCGCAACGAGCATCCCGGGACGACCGGACTCTCGCACTTCTTCGAGCACATGATGTTCAACGGCTCGAAGAATTTCGGTCCCGGCGAGTTCGACCGGGTCATGGAGGCCGCGGGCGGCGCCAACAACGCCTACACCACCAACGACGTCACCGTCTATCAGGACTGGTTTCCGCGCACCGCGCTCGACAAGGTCTTCGATCTGGAGGCCGACCGCATCGCCAACCTGAGCTTCGACCCCGACAAGATCGCCTCGGAGCGTGGCGTGGTCGCCTCCGAGCGGCGCCTGCGGGTCGATAACAGCAACTTCGGCATCCTCAGCGAGCAGATGTGGGCTTCGGCCTTCACCGCGCATACCTATCAGTGGCCCGTCGTAGGCTGGATGGTCGATATCGAGAACTGGACCATGGACGACCTGAAGCACCATTTCGAGATGGGATACTCTCCCAGCAATGCGACGATGGTTGCGGTGGGCGACGTGACCGCCGACGAAATCTTTCAGCTCGCCGAGAAGAAGCTGGAGCCGATCGCTTCGCACGCTCCGCCGCCAAAGGTGACCACGCGCGAGCCCGAGCAGATCGGCGAGCGCCGCGTGACCGTCAGAAAGTTCGCTCAGCTTCCGCTGCTTATGATGGGCTATCACGTTCCTGAAACGGCCTCGCCCGATTACTATGCGCTCGACCTGCTCGAAACCATTCTGTTCTCGGGCCAGAGTTCCCGGCTCTACAAGCGGCTGGTCGATAAAGACCAACTGGCGCTCAGCATCAACGGAGGCTGGCGGGATGCTTTCGATCCGACGCTGTTTACGTTTACCTCGCAGCCCAAGGCGGGCGTCGATCCGGCGGCGGTGGAGAAAGCGATCTACGAAGAGTTGGAACGGCTGAAGACCGAGCCGGTGACCGACCAGGAGCTGGAAAAGGCGCGCAACATCGTGCTGGCCGGCTTCTATCGCCAGATGAGCACCATCAGCGGCCGGGCCAACACCCTCGGCAGCTATGAAGTATTTCACGGCGACTATCACAAGCTGTTTACCGCCACCGCCAGTTTCAGCCAGGTCACCAAAGAGGACATTCAGCGAGTGGTCAAAACATATTTCACGGACAAGAACCGCACGGTGGCAACGCTGATTCCCGAGAGCGCCGCGCCGGCTAAGTCCGGCGGCCGGTAGACGGCTTCCCCGAGGAGAGATTGAAAAATGAAGCGACTCACACAGATTCTGCTGCTTACCAGCGCCGCGCTGGCGCTGACTGCCACATCCGCGGCCCAAAAGGCGGGAACTCCGAAGGCCCCGACGGCCGGCACTTCGACAGCCGTTACCCTGAAAATGCCGCCTTACAAAAAAGTTCGGCTAAAAAACGGCGCGACCCTTCTGCTCATGGAAAGACACACCGTGCCGCTGATCGGTTTTCAAGTTTTGATCAGGGCCGGTTCGGCCGGCGATCCGGAGCACAAAGAAGGCGCGGCGTTTATGACCGCCGGCCTGCTGCGCAAGGGCACGAAGACCCGCAGCGCCGAACAATTCGCCTCTGATCTCGATTTCATCGGCGGCACGTTCAACTCCTTCGCCACCGCGGATGCCACGCTCATTTCGGCTGAGTTCGTGACCAAGGATGTCGGCAAGGGCCTCGATCTGCTCTCCGATGCCCTGATGAATCCGGCGTTCCCCGAGGATGAATTCAACAAGCTGCTCAAACAGCGGGTCGACGGACTGAAATCCGCCAAGGACCAGGCCGAGGGCGTCATCGGCTTGTACTATAACGCCTATCTCTTCGGCCATCACCCGTATGCGCGGCCCACAACCGGCGACGAAAACTCTCTGGCGGCGCTGAAGCGCGACGACGCGCAGAAGTTCTACCAGACCTATTACACGCCCGCGAACACCATCATTGCGGTCGCGGGAGATTTTTCCGCCGCCGAGATGGAAAAGATGCTGGCGCAGAAATTCGAGAGCTGGCCGGCGCGCAGCGCTCCGGCCATCAGCGTTCCCGACCCCGCGCCCGCCACCGGCAAAAGGCTGCTGCTGATCGACAAGCCCGACTCCACCCAGACCTACTTCCGCGTCGGCAACGTGGGCATCGCCCGCACCAATGCCGACCGACTTTATATCGACGTGGTCAACACGCTGTTTGGCGGACGATTCACTTCCATGATCAACTCGGAGCTGCGCATCAAATCGGGCCTCACCTACGGCGCAAACTCCTTCTTCGACCGGCGGAAAGCGCGCGGCCCCTTCGTGATCGGCACCTTCACGCGCAACGCCACCACCGTCCAGACCCTCGACAAAACGCTGGAGGTCCTGCAACGCCTGCACGAAAAGGGCGTGTCTGAAGAAGATCTGCAGTCGGCGAAAAACTATATTCTCGGCCAGTTCCCGCCCACCATCGAGACCTCGCAGCAACTCGCCGGACTGATGGCCAACCTCGAGTTCTACTCGCTTGACGACCGTGAAATCAACGAGATGGTTTCGAAGATCAATGCCATGACCGTGGCCGACGCCCAGCGGATCATCAAGGAATATTATCCCTCGGATAACCTGGTGTTCGTGCTGATCGGCAAGGCTTCGGAGATCGGCGACGGGGTGAAGAAATACGCGCCGAAAATGGAGACTCGATCCATCAACGATCGTGGATTCGGCGGCTACTCAACGCCGGTCACGTCGGGCGGGAAAGTGGCTCCGTGATATCCTCGCTATACATGAAAACGCCGATTCTTACCGCAATTCTTGTCGTCCTGAGCGTGGCCGGGATCCAGAAACAGCCTGCCACGCCGGCGAAACAACCGGCTGCGCCACAGAAGCAGGCGACCTCGCCCCAGTCGCTCACCCGGGAGCAGGCCCTGAATTATTTTGCCCAGGCGACCATCGGCTGGGAAAATGCGAACACCCCGGGAATGCGCGCCGAGATGATCTCGCTGAGCCGGGGCACGGAAAACGGAAAGCCGGTGGCGGGTTACAAGATCAAGGTAACGGGAGCGCCGCCCCTGAAGAAATATTCGCTGGAAATCTGGCCGATCACCTATGCCAATCCCGGGACCGTGATGGAAGGCCTGATGATCGACGCCCAGGGGCGGGTGGGATGTCCGGCACACTCTCCGGACTCCTGCTCCAGGAGCTTCGACGGCTCCGAGATCAGCCTCAAGTATTCACCGACCAAAGGCGAAATCTACCGCAACGCGCTGATCTCCACCGACAAGAAAACCAGAGTGTTCTTCTCCGTGGTGCCCGAACCGATCATCGGCCGAGAAGGCGTGTGCAGTCTCGAGGTGCTGCGCCTTCAGCCGGCGTTTGAACTCGCCCTGATTCACGGACGCGGGTTTCAACCCGGCGAAGCGGTTGCGTTCCACAGCCAGTCGTTTCAGGAAGTCCACGACGTGCAGGCCAAAGCCGATCAGCACGGACAGTTCTGGGTGCCTTTCACTCCCTATATCGAAGGCAAGACCAACGGCACAACCAGCGTGACCGGCAAGAGCGCGACGTGCGCACCGACGGTATCGTTTAACTGGGGCGCAGCGCAATAACCGCCCCGAGGCCTCCCGCAGGCCGACGAACCCCTCCACACAGGGCCGGCTCCGGGCAAAGCTCTGATTTGAACGAGCCTTTCTCCGGCGGAGCATTCGGAAACCGCAGTTCATAGCTGCCGGCAACTTCTCCCTTCGGACCAACATGGTCCACCGTGATCCAGCCGGACTGAGCCGACCGGCAGGCAGGCCCGTTGGATGTATCCTCACAGCGGGCAGCCTGTCCGGCGCGGACGCCCAGCACGATCGTCCCTGGCTTCAGCGTGTCGATATTCTGATAAATAACGAGGGAAAGATACGGACCGCTTCGGGCCTTCCGGTCACAGCTTTGTCTGGATTGTGTCAGGGTGATGGCAAATGCCGAACCATCCCAGGGAGCGCACGAGCGGGTGGCCAGCGCATACGGATATTCCGGTTCTTCCTTCGGAATATTCACGACCTCCGCGCGATCGGTACAACGGTTGCCGACACACTGCGCGCTGAAAGGAGTGGGCGAACATGCGGGACGAGACGACCATTCCTTCCCGCATGACTCGCGTGCCTGCTTCTGCCAGGCGAGCAACTTCCGTTCCTGATCGGAACCGAGCGCTTTCCGGTTGATCACCACCGCGGGTTTGCAGGCGTCGGCGCGAAGGTACTGTCCGGTGCAATCCGCGTCAACATGGCAGCTTCGTTCCAGGCCGGCCAGGAACTGTTCCAGATCGGCCTGCGCTTTTTCACAGGCCTGCGTGGCCGCCTGGCCGCCGGCAGCCATCAGAAAAATCCAGAAGAAGAAGTTCGGCATTCCGACAGACTATCGTCAAAACCCGGCGCACACAACTGTCCCGCGGTGCTGCGACGTCAACCCCTTATAATTCTCTGCATGTCGGTCGCTGAGAACATAGCGCGCATTCGTGAGCGGGTAGCCCGGGCCGCGGGTCGCGCCGGTGTCAGTGCGGATTCCATCACTCTCATGGCTGTAAGCAAGACGGTCGAGCCTGAACGGATTCGTCAGGCCTACGAAGCAGGACTGAGAGTCTTCGGTGAGAACCGGGTCCAGGAGTTTGCCGAGAAAGCCCCTGCGTTCACAGGCCTCGCGGACGCCCACTGGCATCTGATCGGCCATCTGCAATCCAACAAAGCAAAGAAGGCGGTTGAGCTGTTCCAATCCGTGGACTCGGTGGACTCCCTGCGCCTCGCGGAAAAGCTCAACCAGTCCGCAGGACAAATGAACCGAACGTTGCCCATCCTGATCGAAATCAAGATTGGCGATGAAGAGAGCAAGAGCGGAATTCCCGCCGATTCCGCCGAACTTGACGACCTGCTGAAAAGCATAACCTCGCTCGAACATCTCCAGGTGCGCGGACTCATGACGGTTCCTCCCTTCACCGAAGATCCGGAAGGCGCGCGGCCTTACTTCCGCCGGCTGCGTGAACTGCGCGACGCCATTGCCGCCCGCGGGCTGCCGCGAATCGGGATGGAAACGCTGTCGATGGGCATGTCACATGATTTTGAAGTCGCCATTGAAGAAGGCTCGACCTGCGTGCGCGTGGGTTCGTCAATCTTCGGGGCGAGAGACTACACGAAGACATGATTCCCCTGCGCGAAACCGGCAAGGGAGTTTCGTTTACGGTTAAAGTGCATCCCCGCGCCCGCAGGAATGCGATTACGGGAGAGGTCGGCGAAGCCATCAAACTGGCCCTGACCGCCCCGCCCGTGGATGGCAAGGCCAATCAGGCGGTCATCGAATTCTTCGCCCATCTGTTTGAAATTCCTCGTTCGTCAGTTACCATAACCAGCGGCCTGACGAGCCGTCTAAAAGTTGTGCTGATCGGCGGGCTGAATGCGGGCCAGGTCTCCAAAAAACTGGAGACGCCGTAGCAGCAAGGAGTCAATTTGTCCTTTTCCACGCGTTTCGACGAGATAAAAACCGGGTTTGAGCGGCCTTTCTGGGTCGCCAATGTGACCGAGCTTTTTGAGCGGCTTTCCTACTACGCCGCCTTTGCCTCCCTCGCCCGCTACCTGCACGAAACCCTGATGTTCCCGTCCGAAAACGCTTCACGCCTCACCGGACTCTTCGGCGGACTGGTATGGTTCCTGGCTGCGTTCGGTGGAACGCTGGCCGACCGCCTGGGCTTCCGCCGCGCCCTGTCGCTGGCCTACCTGATTCTGAGCTGTTCGTATTTCCTGCTCGGTTCCCTGGGAGCGCCATGGCTCGCTCCGGTGCGCAATGCCGTGCCCCTGTTCGGGCTGGTCGCTTTTGTTCTGATGCTGCCCGCGCTCGGCATCGCCCTGGTGAAACCCGCCGTGGTGGGCACAACCGCCCGCGCCTCGAAAGACAATGTTCGCTCCATCGGCTATTCCATTTACTACACGCTGGTCAACATCGGCGGCGCTGCCGGACCCTATGTGGCTTCATGGGTACATCGACACATGGCGGTGGAAAACGTGTTTCGCGTGGCCGCGCTCAGCGTTTTCATCATGTTCTTCGCCGTGCTGCTGTTCTTCCGGGAGCCGAAACGCTCGGATGAAAATCAAACACCCAGCTTCGCCGAGTCCGTTAAGAATTTCGGCACCGTCCTCGGCAATCCGCGCTTCATGCTTTTCCTGCTGATCTTTTCCGGTTATTGGGTGGTTTACTGGCAGGAATTCATCATTCTGCCGCTGTATGTCCACGACTACGTGGATGCAAAGGCCGATACCGAATTGATGCTCATCGCCGGCCCGCTGACGGTAATCGGACTGACGATGGCGGTCAGCATTCTCACGCAGAAAGTCCGCGCCTTCAGCGCCATTACCATCGGCACGCTGATCTCCGCCGTGGCGTGGGTAATTTTGATTATTCATCCAACGGTCTTCATGGCGTATCTGACGCTGATCGGAGTGGCCCTCGGCGAGATCACGCAGTCGCCGCGCTATTACGAGTACATCTCGCGCCTCGCGCCCCCCGGGCAGCAGGGCACTTACATGGGCTTCGCCTTCCTGCCCATCGGCATCGGCTCGCTGATTGCGGGCTGGTTCGGCGGAAGACTGATCCACACTTTCGGCGAAGTGCGGCACCAGCCGCAGCGCATCTGGTGGGCAGTCATGGCCGTAGGCGTAGTCACGGCTCTGCTTCTGTGGATTTACGACAAAACGGTCATGCCCGCGGCGGCGGCAACGCCTGAGCCTGCGAAAAGCTGAGGCCGACAAAAGCAGGATCAGCCGCGAATCAACACGAATGGGATTTTGGCATCCGCAAGCCGCAAAGTACCAAATACCAATTACCAGATACCATCAACCGCCCCTTGCGATTAAAATAGAAGTCAACTTATGGACCTAAACGCCATCCAAACAGCACTGGGCGAGCGCGGCTTTGACGCCTGGTTATTCTACGATCATCATCATCGCGACCCCATCGCCTACAAGGTCCTGGGGCTGTCGGAGCATCTGATGGTGACCCGCCGCTGGTTTTACCTGATTCCCAGGTCAGGCGAACCACGAAAGCTCGTCCACCGCATCGAGGCCGGACACCTCGACCCCTTGCCGGGCGGCAAAAGCGAGTACTCGTCCTGGCAGGAGCTTTGGGACCAGTTGAAGACCATGCTCGGGCCTTACAAAAAGATCGCCATGCAGTACTCGCCCAACAACCTGGTTCCCTACATCGGCCTGGTGGACGCGGGCACCGTCGAGCTGATTCGCAGCTTTGGCAAAGAGATCGTCAGTTCCGGCGATCTGGTGGCCCGTTTTGAGGCCGCCTGGAGCGAAGAGCAGATTCAGAGTCATTTTGCGGCGGCCAAATCCATCGACGCCATCGTGCCCGAGTTCTTCAAGGAAGTCGGACGCCGCGCGCGCAACGGCGGCACCGATGAATACACCATGCAGCAGTGGATCGCCGAGGCCTTCAGCCGTGAGAACCTGTTCACCGAAGACCTCCCGATCGTGGGCTGCAACGCCAACAGCGGCAATCCGCATTACGAGCCGCGCGCCGACCGTTCGGCTCCCATCAAGGCCGGCGACTTCCTGCTGCTCGATCTGTGGGCGCGCAAGAACACGCCCGACGCCGTCTATTACGACATCACGTGGACGGGTTGCATCGGCCCGCCCAGCGAGCGGCAGATGAAGGTATTCACCATCGTCCGCGACGCCCGCGACGCCGGAATCAAAAGAGTGCGGGAAGCATTCGCGGCCAAACGGAAGATCGCCGGCTGGGAAGTGGATGACGCCACCCGCGAGCATATCTCCTCGGCGGGGTTCGGGCAGTACTTTACCCATCGCACCGGCCACTCCATCGGCGTGAACATCCACGGCAACGGCGCCAACATCGACAATCTGGAAACCAGGGACGAACGCGAGATCATCCCCAACACCTGCTTCTCCATCGAGCCGGGCATCTATCTGCCGGGCGAGTTTGGGGTGCGCAGCGAGGTGGATGTGCTGATCCACAACGGCGCGGCCGAAGTCACAGGAAAAATCCAACGGGAGCTGGTTCTTATATAAATGGCAAATACCCCAACGAACTCCGCAGCGGACTCGCAGGCCCAGGCGCCGGCGACGCCCCTCAACGCCATGGCGGCCGTGGCAATCTCCATGGCCTGGCTGGTTCCCGGCGCCGGTCACCTCATTCAGAAGAAGTTTGTGCGCGGCCTGCTGATCATGGTCTCGGTCGTCGCCATGTTCAGTCTGGGCATGGCCATGAATGGCAAGATCTACAGGCCCAACACCGGCGATCTGCTCGACATGCTGGGCTTCATCGGAGACATAGGCGCGGGCGGCCTCTACATTCTCAGCCGCATCCAGGAGTGGGGCGATGTGGCCATCGCCGCCGCCGCTTCCGACTACGGAACCAAATACATCGTGGTCGCCGGCCTGCTGAACCTAATCAGCGTCGTGGACGCCTATCACATCGCGATCGGGAAAAAACAATGATCTTAACTCTTACAGCCTCGGTTCCCATGCTCCTGGCCCTGCAACTCTCCCACTTCAGCGCAGCGGCCATCTTCGCTCTGTTCGCCTCCATCGTCTTCGGCATCAGCTTCCGCAGCGACCCGCGCGACATGATCCGCCACGGCGCGTATTGCTTTGCGATGTTTCTGGGATTGATGATGCTGGCCGCGTGGGTGATGCGGTTTTTGCATCGATAGCGACTGGCTTCTGGCTTTTAGCTTTTAGCTCATAGCAAATGCAAACCCCTGAACGCTTTGGCAAATTTTGCCAGAATGTTCAGGGGTTTTAAGCTAAAAGCCAGCAGCTCTCTCGCTATCCTTCCCACACAAACGCATCGAACCGTCGCTTAATCTCAAACCCGAGGCGGTGATAGAGCATCACGGCGCGGGCGTTTTCTTCGGTTACGGTGAGGCTCAGGGCTGAGAAGCTGCGGCTGCGGAGTTCCATGGTGCAGAGGCCGATCAGGGATTCGCCGATCCGGCGCGCGCGGTATTCGGGCAGCACGCAGACCTGGGTTACGTGACCCACGTCATCCTTTACGCGCGAGCACAGCAGCGCTCCGACCACCGAACGCGAGGGACGGTGCACGGCCACAAACGACGCGTTGCTGTCGAAGATGCCGCATCCGGGGAACCGGACAATATTATTGAGGAAGCGCAGCGATCCGTTGAGCGTGCGGTACTGGTCGTTGACTTCGGAATCGA
>WNFG01003601.1_pt1 | contig 15790 bp, 13 predicted proteins | sample 5400431 | NCBI WGS metagenome assembly WNFG01 (sample SAMN13153346, study PRJNA577476) | soil metagenome | isolation source: 120 cm saprolite under Douglas fir tree site 2 hole 3 replicate 2 | place: USA:California | collected 2015-04-18 | reverse complement strand
GCCATGCTGCTCGGCGCTTGGACGGTCGGCGGCGTTCGCAACGTGCTCGCCATCACCGGCGATCCTCCCTCCGTCGGCGATTACCCGGAAACCAGCGGCGTCTACGAAGTGGATTCTGTGGGGCTGGTGAAGGTTGTGCATCGCTTGAACCAGGGCACCGACTGGGCCGGCAAGACGCTGGGCGGCGCTACAAATTTCGCCATCGGCGTCGCCGTAAATCCTGTTGCCGACGATCTCGACGGAGAAATCGCGCGCTTCCAGGCCAAGATCGAAGCCGGGGCACACTTCGCCATGACCCAGCCGCTCTTCGATCCCGAACACTGGTACGCCTTCCTGAAAAAACTCGGCGGCAAGCCGCCCATTCCAATACTCATTGGCATCTGGCCGCTCAACAGCTACAAACAAGCGTTGCGCCTCAACAACGAGGTGCCAGGAATTGTAATTCCGCAGCCTTTGCTGAAATCCCTGGAAGCGGCCGGCGCTGCCGCGCGCGACCGTGGTTTCGAGTGCGCCCGCGAAATGCTCGCCTGGTCGCGCACGGAATTGGCCGGCGCGTATCTGATCCCGCCGTTCAAACGCTACGAAGAAGTCCTCGACATCCTGTAATCGGGCAGGTTAAAGCAGGGCATATGGAGTGCGGCGGTCTTGCCGCCGCTTTTGAGGCTGATCCACGGCTCGTCGCTTACGAAAATCTTGCAACCAACACCTTAGAGCCCCCTCACGCCGTTTTTTTCTTCTGAAACCACGGAATAAACGCGTTCGTCGTCCTCTGGTAGGCGCGATACTCCACTCCGCGCGTGCGCAGCGCTTGCGCTTCGGTGGCTGCAATGCCGGTGGTGCCCAGCAGAAAATACAACATCAAAGCGGGTGAGATCAGTCCCAGCCAGCCCCACGGCGAGCCCAGTGCGAAAATGGCGTAGCTCACCCAAATCATCCACTCGAAAAAATAATTCGGGTGCCGCGAATATCCCCACAAACCGCGCCGGCAGGTTTTCCCCTTGTTCGCGGGATTTTTCCGGAACCGGTTCAGTTGATAATCTGCAACGGCTTCCCCGCAAATACTCACCAGCCAGATCCCCGCGCCAATCTTTTCCAGCCAGCCCAGCGGCGCAATCGTGTTGAGGCAGGCCAGCAAAAACGGCAGCGACAACACTACCGTCAACAGCGCCTGAAACTCGAAGAAAAACAGGAAGCGCAGCTGCAGATTCGTCTTCCATTCCCTGCGCAGCTGGACATAGCGCCCTTCCTCCGGCTTGGCCAGCACGCGCGAAAAAAACAAATACATCGCCAGCCGCAACCCCCAAAAGCCTGCCATCGTCGCGATCGCCCATTTGCGCGCCGAATATCCCGGCCCTTCTATGGCGTAGAAAACCGCAAGCGTTGCCAACCCTGCAGCCCAACCGACATCGACAATGGCCGCATTGCGGATGAGCAGATGAACCAGCCACAGCGCGAACATCATCGCCGCCACAGTCCCCAAGCCCGCCAGAGCGAGGTGTACGGCCTCCGCTAGCATCGGGAATCCCTCACTTGGTCTTCTCGACCGCGCTGGTGTGATCGTGAATTATGCGCCAGCCTTCCGGAAAACGTTGCCACACCAAAGAGAAAACTCCGCCGATATCGCCCTGGGCCCGGGTCAGATGCCAATGTCCGAGCACCAGCGCCGCATCCTTACCTGGAAAGCGAAACTCCAGACCGGAAAAATCAAGCTGGCCCATCGTCGCGCGATCGGGATAATTTTTTTTGTAGCGCGCGAGCACGCCATCCCATCCGCGCGTAATTCCGCTGCTTCCGGAAAACGTCAAATCCGGCGAATGCCAGTAACCCTCCAGAAACGCGTCGACATTGCCCCGGTTCCAATTATTCTGCTGCGCCTCCAGAATCTTCGTAATCGCAGCGCGATCGCTCGCCCCCTCGTCGGGTGCCGCGCTCAGCTTCGGGGCGTGCACAACCGAAGCACAAAGCCCCAGCAAGACCGCCGGGATTGCGGTGATTCGCACAATGCGCATTACCTACCTCCAGTGTAATCGTCGGGCAGGAGGATAGAAGACCAGGCTGAAACACGCAAGTACAAGCCTTCATGGCCAAGAAAGTGATTAAGATTAGTATTTTCAGTGAGTTACAAAGTCCTATCCAGCTGGTACTGCGGGACTATTGGTCCTATAGGACTGCACGGGCAGACTTGTGCGTGCAAAGAGAAAGAGGCTGAGGATGTTCGCCACTATGCTATTTGCGATCTCTATCGTGGCCCTGTCACAGTTCGCCGCATACTACTGGCGAGCGATGCTGGCCGGAGCTGCGGCGCAGCCGGTCTCCGACCGCCTCCTGGAGGCTGCCGGCGTGCAAAATGGCCAACTCACCGGCCAGGACTTCCCGGCTTTGCTGGGCCTTCACGATCTGACCCCGGAACTGCGTTCTGGCGGCAATGGTCTCGGACTTGTGCGCCGCTATTACGCGCTGGTGGATGGCATCGCCTCGCTGCTCGGACACAGCATGCCTGCGGTTGCCGCCTGGAGCGAGCGCGAACTAGCTGTCTGCGCGTGCTACGCTGCGGTGCAGATCGACCGCCGGCTGCAAATCAATCTCGAGCTGGCCGCGTCAATGCGCTCCTGCTAAGCGGCTACTTCTAACAGCCAATCGACGAACAATTTAAAGCTCCACTCGACAAATAAGATTTCTTTTCACGAAGAAACCTGTACGAACGGGCAGCGTGTTTCCAACGTAGTACGCAAGTACTATAGCTGGCTCGCTGGCGTCCGCTGAACAATAAAAAGGTTCGCGCACAGCTCCGCGCCGGCGGAGCTTAGCCGAAAAGCGCAACCCGTCACCCTGGAAGTGCCGGTCACAGTCAACGGCGCGCGGGCCGTGGAAGGCAGCGACAAGCGCGAACCATTTTCGGAAACCACCAGCACGGTCCTGGTGCTCGCCACTGGAGCGGTGATTCGCCTCTCGTCGTCTGTTGCGCCGGGCCAGCTTCTTTTTCTCACCAACGAAAAAACAAGAAAAGAAGTCGTCTGCCAGGTAGTGAAATCCAAAAACTACCGCAGCGCCGGCTACGTGGAGCTGGAATTCACCGAGCCAGTCCTCGGGTTCTGGGGCATGCGCTTCCCTGGCGAACGCCAGACCGCTCAGGCCAACGCAACTGTGGCTGACAGGCAAAAATTTGACTCCGCTCCGTTGTCTGCGGAATTTCCGGCTACGAACGCGGAGACGAAACCACCATTGCTTGTGGACGCGCGGCCAATAGTTGAAAACGTCACGCCAAATCTTGCCGACGAAGTGCAAGAGTTCAAGGCGGAAATCAAAGCGGATTCGCGCCCAACGAGCAAAGCCGATTTCCTGGCGCCTGCGGAGCCATCCATCGACGGGCTGAAGCTCGACGCGAATCGCTTGCAGGAACAACTGTCGTCCCTCCTTTCTGCCGACCGGAAACAGAGCGAAGGGGCGCCGGCGGCCTCGGTTGTGCCGCCCTCCAGGCAGGAGCTTGGGGATGCCGCGGCGAAAATATTTGACATGGCCACCGAAGAATCCGCTGCCGCCAAGATGGAAACGGCGCCGGTCAAGTCCGACGCGAGTTTGTTGGCGCACACGCCGAAGAGCGCGAAGTCGCCGGCCACGTCCAGCTTCGATGACGAAGAAGTGAAAATTCCGGCTTGGCTCGAGCCGTTGGCGCGAAATGCGGCGATTCCCGCGCCGGCATCAGAAAAAGGCGCGAGCGATTCCGGCGCGGAATTTGAAGAACGGCGGGCTCCGGAGGCGGTGGAGCCGGCTCCTGCGCCAAAACACGTAGCAGCAACGGCAAAGAAAACGGCCCGCGCGACAAGATACACGAAGGCCGCTCCGCTATTTGGCAATTCTCTTTTAGGCGAAAGCAGGCCCGAGGTCACCAGTCCGCGCCGAAGAGGCAAAGGGATCTGGATGGGCATTGCGGCAGGCCTTATCGTCGCAGCGGCCAGCGGCGCGTGGTATTTCCGCGATTCGTTGGCGTCGCTGGCACCCGCGCGCGCTGCGAGCGAATCGAATACATCGCCAGCTTCTTCCGCGCGTCCCGCTTCGCTTGAAACCGCGCCGCCTGTCAATTCCGCCGCACTCGCGACACCTTCGTTGAGGCCGAACGCAGCGCCGGATGCGTCCTCTCCCGTGAAGAAGGAGAACTCTGCGAGCGCAATGACGGAAGCACCGGCAACCGTTTCTTCTCCAGCCTTGGGCAAAGTGCAGGCCGCGGCAATTACCGAGCGGGTCCCAAAATCAGGTTCCAACAACGACATATTCAACGAGCCGGCGAAATCAGCCGAGCCCGTTGAGCCTGAAATTACGAGACCTTCTCTCGGCAAAGTTCGTTTGGCCAAGCCTAAGGTCCGTCGCTCGGCCAGCGTGCAGGCGAATGGCGAGATAGAACCGGCGCTAGAGGTTAGCAGCGACGGCGCGTTTGCGGCTGGAGAAACTTCCCTCGGCGCGAACCTTGCAGAAAGCTCGAAGCAGCCGGCCGCTCCGGCGTTACCGGTAGGCGGAGACGTCAAACCCGCTCACCTGATTTCTTCCGTCCCGCCAAGCTATCCCGCAATGGCGAAGAGCCAGCACGTAGCTGGCGATGTGCGCGTCGATGCGCTGATCGATGCGACAGGCCGCGTGACTACGATGAAGGTCGTTTCCGGCCCGTCGTTGCTGCACCAAGCGGCCATGGAGGCGTTGCGCCAGTGGAAGTATCAGGCGGCCACGCTGGACGGCAAAGCCGTCCCCATGCACCTTACGGTTACCATCCAGTTCCGCTTGCAATAGCCGGTTCAGCTTCTCTTGCCCTCGGAGCCGCGCACCATCACCTACGTCCAAGAGACATAAATTTGACAAGTCTAGGGGCCTCAACCGCTAAGCTATTTGCGTCTAAGTTTGACTAGGGAGGTGCCGAGCCATCGTTCAGCGGTGGCCGGATCGCGAGCGGCGCCGGACCCCAAAGGACCCAGCATGAGCACACAACCCAGCTCCCTAGGCGAGCACGAGCCCAGCGCGAGTGTAGTGACAATGCCGGCGTTTGCGGCGCGTTACGTACGTTTCGGAGCGTTCCAGGCCGATCTCGAGCGCGAAGAGCTGTACCAGGATGGCCAGCGCGTCAAGGTGCAGGCCAAGCTCTTCCAGGCGCTCCTACTGCTGCTGAGCCGTGCTGGCGAGATTGTTACCCGCTCGGAAGTACAGCGCCAGCTCTGGCCGGACACGTTTCCGGCCAACCTCGATGCCAACGTCAACACCACGATGAACAAGCTGCGCCACGTGCTCGGCGACTCTCCTGAGAGTCCTGTGTATATCGAAACGATTCCGCGGCGCGGCTACAGCTTCATCGCCAGCGTGGAATTTTCGAGCCTTCCGGGGTTGCCGTCCGCAGAAGGCGCAAAGACCGTTTTGAATGGAACTTCGCAGGCTGAAGTCTCCGGCGCGGCCTGGTTAAAGCAGTACGCTCACACGTTTCTGAGCGTGGCCAGCTTGCTGTTTGCGGGAATGATTCTTGGCGCACTGCTGGCGTTCGTCTGGTTCGTTGCGCAGGCCAAGAATCAGCATCCTGCGAACGCAGCGAAAGTGAGCGCGTACCTCGCCAAGTGTGAATTCCAGCGCGGTTCCAGTTAAGCTGATCAAACCCCTCTCAGCGCGTACTGATCCCTGAATTGCAAAATCGCGAGCGTTGGCTCTCCGGCTTGCGAGCAGCGAGGCAGGTTCGTATACTGGCGGCCCGGCCAAGTGACAGGTCTGGCGGGTGGGTAGCCCGCCGAAACTCGCCTCTTTCTTGGCTCCCAGATCGCCTCCAGCGCCGGAAACCGCGAGGGCGAACTGCGAAAGGGCGGACGTGCCTTCCGCGCGCGTCCGGTCCAAAGGAGACCTTCGAATGTCGCAAGCGCCTGCACCGGAAGAGATGAATGTTTATCAGAACGCGGAAGCGCGCTTCGAAGTAGCCGTCAACAAATTGGGACTGGAACAGGGGCTATACCGCTATTTGAAGTATCCCAGCAAGGAAATCACGCTGTACATTCCGGTGGGCATGGACAATGGCCAGCTCGAAGTGTTCACCGGCTATCGCGTTTTGCATTCCACGGTGCGCGGCCCGGGCAAGGGCGGGATTCGCTTTGCTCCGGATGTTACGCTCGACGAAGTGCGCGCGCTAGCTACGTGGATGACCTGGAAATGCGCGGTGGTGAGCATTCCCTTCGGCGGAGCAAAGGGCGGGGTGATTTGCGATCCACGCAAGATGTCGCGGGGTGAACTGGAGCGGCTGACGCGGCGCTACACCGCGGAGTTGGTGAACTGGCTTGGTCCGGAGCGCGACGTGCCTGCTCCGGACGTTGGCACCGGTGAGCAGACGATGGCGTGGGTGATGGATACATATGCGATGCACGTAGGCCAGGCGACCACCGCGGTGGTCACCGGCAAGCCCATCGAACTAGGGGGGTCGCGCGGCCGTCGCGAAGCCACCGGGCGGGGCGTGATGATCTGCTGCGACAAAGCGCTGGCCAAGCTGGGCATGAAACGCGAAGGAAGCCGTGTAGTGATTCAAGGCTTCGGCAATGTCGGCTCCTTGGCTGGGCGTCTGATGCAGCAGGCGGGATACAAAATCGTGGGGCTCGCCGATATCGGCGGAGGCCTATACAACGAAAAGGGCTTCGACATCCCCAAGGTCATTGATTGGGTATACACGCAGAAGAAGCCACTGAACGATTTTCCGGGCGGCGGCACAAAGATGAGCGCACGCGACGTTCTTTTCCAGCCCTGCGATATCGCCATCCCCGCGGCCATCGAAAATCAGATTACCGAGAAGAACGCGAACCAGGTACAGGCAAGAATTCTTTGCGAAGGAGCGAACGGTCCGACCACGTGGCAAGCCGACGCCATCATCGACGCCAAGGGCATTTTCACCGTGCCGGATATTCTCGGGAATGCAGGCGGCGTTACAGTCAGCTATTTCGAATGGGTGCAGGATCGCCAGGGCTTCTTCTGGCGCGAGAGCGAAGTCAATGAGCGGCTGCTCGATGTGATGGAAAATGCCTTCGATGAAGTGGTACGCTACGCGGAAATGCATAAGGTGAACAATCGCATCGCCGCGTACATGTTAGCCATCGATCGCGTGGCCAGTGCGCTTAAGTTGCGCGGCATATACGCTTAAGATTCGCCGGTGCGCGTCACCACTGGTGCGTGCATCGCACGACAATTTGTTCACGAAAGGCTCGGAGGAGAGCTTCGAGCCAGGAAGGAGTCCACCTCGTGTCACTGGACTCGCTTTTGCCGGGCAGCGCCAAGACCGAACGGCAACATCGGCTGGATATTTGTATTGCCGGGCGCTGGATGTACGAGCAGGGCTACAACGTAGCCTGTGAGGGAAACGTCTCTGTGCGCCTGGACGAGAAGCGCATTCTGACTACCCCGACGTGCATGAACAAAGGAATGCTCGCGCCGGAAGATCTGGTAGTCACCGACCTGGGGGGGCGCCAAGTCTCCGGCGAACGCAAATTTTCCTCAGAGCTGGCCATGCACCTCTTGTTTTACAACATGCGCCCGGACGTGAATGCCATTTGCCACGCGCACCCACCCACAGCGACGGGATTTGCTGTCGCCGGACGCGGACTCGACCAGGCTTTGCTTCCGGAAGTTATCGTCGGCCTCGGCCGCATTCCGCTCGTCCGCTACGCTACGCCGGGAACGCCGGAACTGAGCGCCGCGCTGGAGCCTTACGTGCCGCATTATGACGCGCTGCTGCTGGCCAACCACGGCGCGGTGACCTGCGGTCCGGACTTGCTGACTGCGTATTTCCGGCTGGAAACCCTCGAGCACGTTGCGAAAATCACCCTGGCCGCGGAAATGGCCGGCAATCCCACGTTGCTGTCGAGCCGCGAAGTGGCCAAGCTCATGGCCGCGCGCTCGCGCTACTTCGTGACTCCGCCGCCCGGCGGAGGCGCGGAGCTGCCGGTAACCTCCGATGCAAACGACGGCGGCGATCAGGTGCGGCTCACGCGCGGAGAATTAGACACGTTGATCGACGAAGCCGTGCGCAAAGACCGCGCCCGCCGCTGATCTGTTCGGGGACGCCGCTTGGGAGTAGAATGGCGGCACGGGTGTCGTCATGAAAGCGCAACCAGCCCGCGAGAATCCAAACGAAGAAACGAAGCCTTCGTGTGAAGGCGTGTCCCGCCTGGACGAGCCGTGCAATCAATCCGCTGCAATCTTCTGCGACAAGTGCGAGCGCTGGTTTTGCGCCGCGCACGTGCATGATGATTACTGGCACGGGTGTCACCTTGAGCCCGGGGAGGAAGGCGGCGAAGGCTAGGCCCGTCGCGTTGCCTGCCAGGAGCTGTGTCAGGCGGCGGTTAGGGCGGGCAGGGCGCGGCGAAGACGGTTGACCACGCGGTCGCGGCCGAGGACGACCATGGTGTCGAATAGGGGCGGGGCCACGGCTTGGCCGACGATGGCGACGCGCGTGGCGTTGATGAGCAGGCCGGCTTTCACGCCTTCTGCTTCGGCGAGCGCGCGCAACGCATGGTCGCAGGCGTCATGGTTCCAATCAGCGGGCGGGATAGCGGCGAGCTTTTCCGCGAGTTGGGAGAGCAGCTCGGGAACCTTAGGATCCTTCCAGAATTTGGCTTTGGCGGCAGGATCGATCTCAAAATCGTCGGAGAAAAACGCGCGGGACCAAGTGGAAAAATCGGGGAGCAGGCGAACGCGGGGGCGCAGGAGGTCGACCGTTTTCGCGAACCACTCGCGGCCGGCGCCGCTGGCCCATTCGTCTTTCCACAAATTTGTGCGCTTTAGCACAGCTTCTACTTCCGGCAGCAAATCCTCGATGGGCAGCTTCTGAAGATACTGGGTGTTGAACCATTCGAGTTTGGCGCGATCGAAGACGGCATTGGTGCGGCTGACGCCTTCGAGCGAAAACTTTTTGAGCAAATCTGAGGTGCGCAGAAACTCCTCGTCTCCGCCGGCGGACCAGCCGAGCAGGGCGAGAAAGTTGCGGAAGGCTTCGGGGAGAAAGCCCTCGGTGCGATACATGTTGACGTCGGTGGCGCCGTGGCGCTTGGAGAGGCGTGACTTATCGGGGCCGAGAATGAGAGGCACGTGGGCGAACACGGGCGGCTCGGCGCCCAGCGCGCGGTACAGCAAGACTTGCTTGGGGGTGTTGGAAATGTGGTCGGCACCGCGAATCACGTGGGTAATGCGCATGTCGATGTCGTCGACCACGGCACCGAGCTGGTACATGGACTGGCCAAATTCCTCGTCCCCCTTGCCCGAGCGCAGGAGCACGAAGTCTTCGATTTCATCGTTGGAGAGTTCGCGCTCGCCGAAAACGGCGTCGAAGAATTTGGTGGTGCCGCCGGTAGGGACACGAAAGCGAACCGCCGGCTTGGTCCCCGGAGTGGAGGGCTTGCCGTCGCGGCAACTGCAGCGCACGAAGCGGCGCGGCCCGGAGGCCTTCGGCTCGTCATCCTGAGCCTCAACGGCATGATCGCCGCCAGCGTAGCGCTCGGCCGGGCAGTAGCACAAAAAAGCGCTGCCGTTGGCCAGAAGCTTTTTTCCCGCGGCCTGGTACAGCGCGGTGCGCTGCGACTGATAAAACGGGCCTTCATCCCAATCGACGCCGAGCCAGTGAAGGCCGTCGATGATGCCTTGGACGAGTTCAGGCTTGTTGCGCTCGGCGTCAGTATCCTCGATGCGCAGGATCATGGCGCCACGCTGATGGCGAGCAAAAAGCCAGTTGAACAAAGCGGTGCGCGCGCCGCCGACGTGCAGATAGCCAGTAGGTGATGGCGCAAAGCGCACGCGCACAGGGCCGGCCGCGTTTTTGGGGGTTTCGCTCATTTGCCCGGGTCGTTTGGGGTTTCCGTAGTTCTTCTCGCAGAACGTGTGATTGCCCAGTGTAGCGAAACATGGGTGGATGGTCCAACATAGGCCTTCAGCCGGCGTCAAATACGACTCTGGCGGACGTTGCGATGGGTCTCCGGGGTGAATGTGGCCAAGTCGTTACCTCACCAGCGTTACCTCTGTTCTGCTATCTTTTTGGCCACCAGTACCGCGGTACGCTTGCTACAACAAAAACCGATGCTCCATAATCCAAGTGCTTCATTTTGTGTGTCCATGACGCTTTTTTGCGGGTGGTGCGACGTGTGCGCGCCGTCCGCACACATGCGCATGCAGTAAGGGATAGGAAAAAGCGTGTAGCCTGCTGGATTTTTGGAGCAGGGTCAGCTTGTGGTTCCGCACGTCGTGCGGAGAATCGATTAGTGTTGGTCTACAACAACTTCATAGCGCTGGCCCTGTTGGCGGCAACGTCGCTGGTGGCGGGGTTCTTTGCGTACATCTACAGCCTGAAGCGGCAGGCGTACCTGCTGTTGTGGACGGCGGGGTGGACGCTGTTTGCCTTGCATTACCTGGGCGCGGCGCTGGCACAGTGGGTGCCGGATACGCCGCTGCAGACGGCGCTGGATCGCTGGCTGTACGCGGTGGCGGCACTGTTCTTTCTTTTGGGCGCGCAACTCTACTCACAGCGCAAGCCGTGGAAATTTGCGGCAGGCGCAGCGGCGCTAGCGCTCGGCGCCTGGGCGGTGGCCAACGCGCTGCATCTTTTTACCGTGCCGGTTGTCGTCCCCGGCGCGCTGCTGTACGCCGCAGTAGCGGTGATCTTTTGGCAGGAGAGCAAACGGCAAGAAACCCTTGCGGACCGCCTGCTGGGGCTTTCCTTCATGGCGTGGTGTGTGTTGCAGCTTGCCGTTTTTTTCTTCCTGCGCAGCGCGCCTGTGGAGCTAGCGATTGACAGCCCGATCACAGCGGTGCCTTCCGCATTCGTGGCCATGCTGATGGTGATGGCCTCCTACGAGGAAGAGAAGCGGCGCGTCGAGCGCAACATGCTGGCGTTATCGAATTTGAATTTGGCGACGTCGAGTTTTGTTGGCGGGGAGATTCAGCGGATGCTGGCGCAGGCGCTGGACCGCGTCCTGGGAGTGGTGCGATTGCCGGCGGGCGCGCTGTTTTTGCATCACGGGGATCCGCAGGGGCCGACGTCGGTGGTGGCGGTGGGGCTAAGCGACGACTTCTGCCGAGTGGCGCAAAACGAAGGGCTGGATGACTACCTGGTGGGGTTGGTCTCTCGGCTGGGAGGTTTGCTGGGTTTCCGTGACTTGCGCAATGCAGAGTCCGTGGCGGCACTGGCGCGGGAAGAGCCGATCAAAAAATTCCGGCAACTAGCAATAGCGCAAGGGCTGCGCAGCGTGGTAGCCATCAGCCTACAGGCGAAAGAGCAAGCATTCGGCGTGCTGTTGCTGGGAACGCCGGACAGCCGGAGATTCGCGCCGGCCGAATACCGCTTGCTGTTGGCACTGGGGCACCAAATCGGCATGGCAGTGGAAAACAGCTACTTGGTGCAGCAGACTTCGCGGCGGACCGAAGAACTGCACGTGCTGAATGAGATCGGACGGGCACTGAGCTCGACGCTGAACAAGGAAGAGTTGCTTAGCAAGATCTGGGAGGAATTGCGGCGGTTGTTTGACGTGGAGAATTTTTATATTGCAGAGCTTGACCCGGTTCACGACGAAATGCGTTTTCATCTGGAAGTTAACGGGGGGGTGCGCCAGGCGCGGCGCAGCCGTCGCGCCGGGAATCACCTTACGGAGCACGTGATTCGAACGCGGCAGCCGGTTTTGATTCGCGACAACTACATCGCGGAAGTGAACAAGCTGGGAGTGCAGCCCCTGCGCGAGGGCGGGTGTTTCTGCTGCGTGCCGCTGGTGGCATACGATCGCGCGATCGGCGCAATGGCGGTCTACTCCGACCAGGAACACGTGTTCGATGAAGGGCACCTGGAGTTGCTGCGCGTGCTGGCCAGCGAGGCGAGCATTGCGATCGAAAACGCCCGGCTGTTCCAGGAAGAGCGAACCAAGGCGCGGCACCTTTCGCTGCTCAATACGATTTCGCGGAACGCGATTGCCACGTTGAACCCGGATGAAATGCTGGCGAAGATCACCGAGCAGCTCGAGGCGGGGCTGACATACGACCACATCGGAATTGGCCAGCTGGAATATTCCACGCGAGAAATAGTGATTCAAGCGGAAGCAGGCAAGCGGCGCGGCGGGCTGGGGCAGAGAATACCGCTGGGCAGCGGGCTAATCGGACACGTGGCGCGTAATGGGCAGATGGCGGCGTATAACGCGAACATTCCCGCGGATGCCGGGTTCAAGCCGCTGCTGCCGGACACGCTGGCGGCGATTGCGCTGCCCGTGTTCTATGGGGACCAACTGCACGGGATTTTGTACGTGGAATCCTCGCAGCCGGCGGATTTCTCCGAGGAAGAGGTGTTGCTGCTGCGCACGCTGGCGGACCTGATCGCCGGCGCTTTGCACAACGCGCTTTCGTTCCAAAAAGCGCAAGAGCAGGCCATAACGGACGGCCTCACGGGCGTAAAGACGCACCGTTTTTTTATGGAGGCGTTGTCGGCGGAATGGAAGAGGTCGACGCGCGCGGGACGTTCTTTCGCTCTGGTGTTGATGGACCTGGACCGGTTCAAATTCGTGAACGATTTCTACGGGCACTTGGAAGGCGACTTGGTGCTGCAGCGCGTGGGCCATATTCTGGAAACGAACTGCCGGCGGTCGGACGTGGTGGCGCGCTACGGCGGCGACGAGTTCGTGATCTTGATGCCGGAAACGAACATGGAGCACGCGCGGCAATTGGCGTCGAAGCTGCGCGGGTGGGTGTCCGCGGACCCGCTGCTGCGGGAGAAGAACATCAGCGCGAGCTTCGGCATCGCGTGCTATCCGCTGCATGGCTCCTCGCCACAGGAATTGATCCAAGTGGCGGACGCTTCGATGTATCTGTCAAAGCACCAGGGCGGCAACGCGGTGTCGACGGCCGACCATTTCGACCCCAACGAAGCGAAGAAATGGAAGCGAGACGTGCTGGAAGCGTATCTGGGTGTGACGCTGAAGCGCTTGTTTGCCACCGGCCCGGAAGCGTTTGAGGAAATTTATTCGAGACTGAAGCAATTCACGGAGTCGCTGGCGGCAACGGAAGGGTCGAATGGGGCAACCGGGGGAGCGGCAATTTCGCAGGGGCCGCAGGGGCTGCCGCAAGCGGTGCTCGACACGGTGACGTCGCTGGCGTTCGCGATCGACGCCAAGGATCACTACACGCAAGGGCACTCGCAGAAAGTATCCGCCTATGCGGCGCTGATCGGCGAGGCGCTAGGATTGAACGATTTGGAGGTTGAGGAGATCCGGCTGGGAGGAGTGCTGCACGACATCGGAAAAGTGGCGATTCCAGAGAATATTTTGAACAAAAACGGACCGCTGAATCCCGGCGAGTGGGACACGATGAAGTCGCACGTGACTTTTGGCGCGAAAATTTTGGAGCCGTTGACACCACTGGCGCGCATAAAGGACATGGTGCTGCACCATCATGAATTTTTTGACGGCTCGGGATATCCGCACGCCCTGGGGGGCGAGAAAATTCCCTTGGGCGCGCGGATCATCGCGGTGGCGGACGCTTATGACACCATCACGAGCGACCGCACGTACAAGAAGGCGCGCGCGGCCACGGAAGCGCTGGCGGAGCTGGAACGCTGTGCTAATGCCCAGTTTGACGCGAAGGTCGTAGCGGCGTTTGTGCGTGCCATGAAGTCGATGCCGAATCCGATCATAGAAGTAGCCTCGGTAACGAGAAAGTCGTAGGGATTGCCTGCTTTCCTTCCGGAAAGTCTTCCGTCCAAAGGCACAAGTGTGGTTGGTTTAAAGCCCAGGCCTCGAGGTGCCCATGAAAAAACGCGTGTCGATGTTTGCCATCCTCGCTCTCGCAGCGGCGAGTAATGTTTTGGCCGCATTGCACGCCACCGCTGCTTTCACGAAGCTGCAGGCACTTGCGGGTGAGTGGGAAGGCACTGACGACAAACACCAGCCGGTGAAAACCAACTTTAAATCCATCGTTGCAAATACCGCGGTAATGGAAACGCTATCACCTTCGGGCATGGAGGAGATGGTGACGGTGTATAGCCTGGACGGCGAGGGAATCGCGCTGGTTCATTTTTGTCCCACGAACAACCAGCCGCGCATGCGTGCGGTTCCCAGCACGGATGAAGTGAAGGAGCTGTCTTTCGATTTTCAGGGTGCCGGCAATCTGCCCTCACCGAATGCGGGTCACCAGCATCACCTGGTAATCCGCTTCGAGGATAAAGATCACATTACGGAAGTATGGACCTGGCGGCACGACGGAATGGACATGCCCATGGTTTTCCATCTCACCCGCAAGCGAAAGTAGGTTGCAGAGGCGAGTGTTTGGGGTGCGAGGCTATTTCCAGGCACTGGCGGCAGCAATCTCCGGCAATTGATGAGCAGCGTAGTGGCGCACCTCATGCAAGAGTTCACGCAGGCGCTTGCGAGCTTTGTGCAATTGCGATTTGGAATTGCCCACCGAGCAGCCGAGCATGCAGGCGATTTCGTTGTGCTCGTAGCCGTGAACATCGTGAAGAAGGAACATCGACTTGTAGCCTTGCGGTAATTGCTCGAGGGCGGCGTGAAGATTGATGCGGTCGAAGAGGCCGGTCAGGCGGAGGTCGAGAACGCCGATTTCAAAAGTGGGGCGGTCTTTTTCGTCGTCGGGACGAGTCATTTCTTCCAGAGAGACAGGGACGGGCCTTTTCTTGCGGAAGCGCATGAGGACAATGTTGGCAGTGAGGCGGTGCATCCAGGAGGAAAATGCGGATTCGCCGCGGAAGGTATGAATCTTGCGGAAAAGCTGCAGGAAGGCCTCCTGCGTCAGATCTTCGGCCTCGACGGGGTCGCCACTCATCCGCAAGCATAAAGCGTAGACGCGGCGGCTGTGCAGTTGATAGATGGTTTCGAAGGCAGCAGCGTCGCCTTGCTGAGCCAGGCGAATGACTTCTTTAAGAGAAGGGGCGTCTGGCTTCAAAGGCTTTCCCGCCTGTGCAGTGGTTGTTGCCACTTGTTGCGTTGACGCGCGGTGTAACCGTGGGCGTACCTTCCTTGCGAACTGCGCTCGTTGCTGCTTGGCGTCGCGGCCAGACGGATTGGTTGGTGAATTCATATAAACCTCACTTATTTTGACGGCGCTCGCGGGCCCGCCTTGTCATCGCAGAGTCAAAGGGATGTCATCTTTGTGGTGGGCACTTGCGAGTGCCATGGGAAGAGCCGACAGGAGCCGCGCGACGGCAAATAGAAGCGGTTTTGTTTGCTATTCTGTGGTGCCACGGCAGGAGGGCGTATGCAGACGGCGGCGGTGAAATGGATTGGGGAGCAAAAGTTTGTGGCCACGAGCCCTTCAGGTCATGCGATGGCGATGGACTCGGACCGCGAGTCAAACAAGGCGCCGGGGCCGATGGAATTGGTGCTAATGGCACTGGGGGCATGCACCGCGACCGACGTTGTCTCAATCCTGAAGAAAAAGCGGCAAAAATTGGAATCGCTGGAAGTGGTCTGTTCGGGGGAGCGAGCCGCCGAGCCCCCTACAGTTTGGACGAAGCTGGAGATCGTCTATCGATTGCGCGGCGAGTTGGATGAGGGCGCGGTGAAGCACGCGATCGAGCTTAGCGAGGAGAAATATTGCTCGGTTGCGGCAATGCTGAAGAAGACGGCAAAAGTGAGTTGGCGCTATGAGATTTTGCGGGGTGAGGCGTAGGTCGATGGACGGCAAGCGGCAGTTTATTTCGCTGATCCCACTTAGTTCCGCAAGAGCATAGGCAAGAGTGGCTGTGCTACCCTTTGGGAACTCAAGGAGAGTTATGTCGCATCGTATTGCTGCGAAGATTACCGGCGTTGCG
>WNFG01003899.1_pt1 | contig 15803 bp, 12 predicted proteins | sample 5400431 | NCBI WGS metagenome assembly WNFG01 (sample SAMN13153346, study PRJNA577476) | soil metagenome | isolation source: 120 cm saprolite under Douglas fir tree site 2 hole 3 replicate 2 | place: USA:California | collected 2015-04-18 | reverse complement strand
CAGCTTCGCCTTAATGAGCCGCTGCGTGACCACATCGGCAAAGCGCCGGTTTGGGGCCGTCGAGTGTGTGTAGTCCTGCACCGCCAGCCCAAAGTGTCCGGGAGCAGGTTCGCCTGCGCGTTCGAGGACATACTCGCCTGGACCGATCAACTTGATGACAGCGAGCGAGAGATCGGCAAAGTGATCGGGATCGGAAGCGTTTTGCTTCAGCAGGAAATCATTCAGGGCCTTGGAATCCGGCTGAGCAGGAAGCGTCGTTCCCTTGATCGCGGCCAGTTGTATGATCCGGTCCCAGCGTTCGGGCGTGCGCACGATCCGGCGCAGCGAAGACACATCCTCGAGAAAACGCGCCACCACGCCATTGGCGGCCACCATGAAATCCTCGATCAATTCTGTGGCACGGTTTTTCTGCTGCTTGACCACGTCCACGACTTCCTCGTTGACCACGAGCGGACGAAGTTCGTCAGTCTGCAGACTGAGCGCCCCATTCCGATGACGCTGGTCTTTAAGTTTTTGTGCGACCTCGTCCTGCAGTCTGAGCTGTGCCTGCAGGTCGGCGGAAGCAGCGACCTTGGGAGGCGCCGGTGTATTGGATTGCAACCAGGCTCCTAGAGAGTTGTATTGGAGTTGCGCCTTGTTGTGCAAAACTGCGCGATACAACCTACTGGACTGTACAACCCCGGAACTGTCGACCAGAAACTCGGTCACCACGCTCAGCCGATCTTGATCTTCGAGCAGGGAAGTCTGTCCCGTGGAAAGCTCTTCCGGAAGCATGGGAAAATTCCGCACTCCAGCGTACACGGTTGTCGTTTCGCGAGCCGCGTGCTGATCGATCGGAGTCAGCTTGGGCACAAACGCATCGACGTCGGCGATCCCGATCATGATCTTGACCCCGCCATCAGGCAGCCGCTCGGCAACCTCGACCTGATCAAGGTCGCGCGAGGTGTCGTTGTCGATCGAAGACCAGAGCAAATTTCGAAGGTCGCGAACATCGCCCTCAGCAGCCATTTTCGGAGGCCGGTTGCGCAGCGCCGCAAGTTGTTTTTGAACCTCAGGCGGAAAGTCCGGCCGAAAGCCGCGCGCGATCATGACTTTTTTTGCAATGGCTTGCAGATCAATGTGAGTAGGATTCGCGTACGGCATGAACTCCTCATCGTCACAAAATGAAATAGGCAAAAGAATGATGGGGCTGCATTCAGGAAACACAATATGCGGCCACTACTCGACGACTACTGCTTTGACCAGGTTTCTCGGGTGGTCCACGTCATAGCCCTTGCGCACGGCTACGTGGTAAGCGAACAACTGCAGCGGGATGACTTCTACGATCGGTAACAGCAACTCGGGAGCGGCGGGAACGAAGAACACGTGGTCGGCAATGGCGGCGACCTCCTTGTCTCCTTCTGTCGCCACCGCAACCAGCGGCCCGCGCCGCGATTTCACTTCCTTCATGACTTCGAGCGTTCGGCGGTAGCGGAGAAGCGAGTCGGGATCGCTGTGGTCACAAGTAGCGAGCACGACTACAGGCAGGTTTTCATCCACCAACGCGTTGGGGCCATGTTTGAGTTCGCCCGCCGGATAGCCTTCGGCGTGTGCGTAAGAGATTTCTTTGAGCTTGAGCGCTCCTTCGCGGGCGATGGCGTAATGAACTCCGCGTCCCAGGTAGAGAAATTTCTCCGCCTGAAAATGCTGCGCCGAATATTCCTCGGCCAAATCGTCCCAGGCTCGCAGCTTCTCTTCGATGGCTTGCGGAAGCTGCATGAGTCGCTGCAGGTAGGAGCGTGTGACTTCGGACGTCATGCGTCCGCGGCGTCGCGCGAGAAACAGGGCCATCAGATAAAGAATCGTGACCTGGGTGGTGAAGCTCTTGGTCGCCGGAACAGAAAGTTCAGGTCCTGCACCGCTGATCAGTGCTGCGCCGGCTTCGCGCACGATGGTGGTGTCGGGCACATTCGAGATCGCGATGGTCTTTACGCCACGGGTGAGAGCTTCACGCTGCGCCGCGATGGTGTCAGCAGTTTCGCCCGACTGCGTGATTACCATCACAATGGGATCGACGGCGGCATGGGTCGAGCGATAGCAGTATTCGCTGGCATATTCCACATCGACCGCGACGCCGGAAAGATCTTCAATCATGATTTCTCCGGCGAGGCCCGCATGGCGACTTGATCCGCTGGCAGCGATGATCAGTTTTTCAAAGGTCAGCAACGCGCCTTCGATCGCCTGGAAATGGCCGGGGAAGATAATGTCGTCTTTCAAATGCTTCTCGACGGTCTTGGCGATGGCTTGCGGCTGCTCGTAGATTTCGCGCCGCATGGCGTGAGAATGCTGGTTACTCGATGGGCTAGTCTGGTGGTTGGTCGGCGTCATTGGGGTTGCGGCTGAGAGTAAATCATTTGGTGCGCATCGATCAAACGGACATCGCCTTAACCACGCGCGGTTGCTCAGGTCTGCGTAGATCCCCGCTCGAAATATTCTTCGATTTCCTCCAGGGTCTTTCCTTTAGTTTCCGGTAGCAACCAGGTGGCGGTGACGAAGTAGATCACGGTACAAGCGGCAAATCCGAAAAACATGGTGGAGTAACCATACTTGCCGACTGTCGGTAAGAAAATGGCGGCGATCGTCGTTGAAACCGCCTGGTTGAGTACTAAAGCGATGCTCATGCCGTTGGAGCGAATGCGAGTCGGCATTAATTCCGAAAGCGCGAGCCACACGCATACACCAGGTCCGATCGCGTAAAATGCCATGAAGACAAACAGTGTCATGGCGACCATCCAACCGTTTCGCGGCAACGGGACTGGCGTGATCAGCGCGTTTTCAATTCTTAGTGACGCTGTGCGCGAGGCATCGAGGTCGCCAAACGGGTTGGAGAAAAACGCTACGACTTTGTTGGCAGGAACACAATTGTCACGGGTGACCTCGATCGGTTTTGCAGCAGGATCGTCGGACCGCACCACCTGACTCGCCGCTCTGAAATCTCCGTACGAGTAAATCACCACCAGAGAGGTTGGGCGCCTGGTTTCGGCCATGCTGGCGTTGCCGGTTGCATGGAGAAGCTTGCCGGCAAGTTCTCCGTTGTAGAGCAATGCAAGTCTCTGGTCTGGATTGACCATGGATTGGACTGCGCTCTTCGTGTCCACGCGTTGGCGTTCGGTTCCGAGAAAGAGTACACCAGTGCAGATCAGCGACACGATAATTCCTGCGGTGCCTATTCCGAGCAAGAACTTACGACCCTTACGGTCGACTAATACCACGCCGCCGAAGGTCACGGCGAAGTTGATGATGGTGAATACGACGTAACCCCAGTGCGCGGCGACGTCGGAGAGCCCACTCTGCAAAAGAATGTTGGTGTTGTATGCGATGATCGAGTTAATGCCCGTGGCCTGATTGCAGGCGAGGATGATACACGCGAGCACGAACGGGATCACGTACTTGCGCCGCAAGAGCGATTCAGCCTTCGTTCCGTCGGCGCTTTTCCCCTTTTCCGCAGCGCTGACGTCTTGCATCTCCTTGAGTTCGAGATCGGCTTGCGCGGTCGTGCGCGAGCGCAGAAGCGCGGCGTATGCGGCGTCTTTCTTACCGCGACGTAAAAGCAAACGGGGCGACTCCGCGACCATGAAGCTGCCGATGACGAACAGAATCCCCGGAGGCAGCGAGACCCAGAAAATGCCGCGCCACGCTGTGTCTTTAAATGCAAGAAGTCTGGCAGCGTCGCCCAGTTTCGCCACCTGGTCGACGCGGAAGCTAAAGAACACACCGACAACTGCAGCCGTCACGATACCGAGGGTCAGCAGCCATTGGAAAATACCGGTGCCCTTGCCCCGATTCGATGCCACCAAACACTCGGCAAGATACAAAGGAACCACGACGCCGATCAGCCCGGCACTGACGCCCTGCAGCAATCGCCCAAGAACCAAGGGTCCATAACCGTGAGCCAGGGCAATCATCGGAATACTGACGACAAACAGGACACCGCTGACAGTCATCAGAAACTTGCGGCCCACCCAGTCCGCCAGCATGCCCGCAAACAGAGTGGAAATCACGCTGCCGAGCAGCACAGCCGCAACCACGATGGATAGTTGGCCAGCATTTAGACCGGAGGTCGCTTCGAGATAAGGCAAAGCCCCGGCAATGATTCCAACATCTACCCCGTAGAGCAAACCGCCCAGGCCCGCCACTACGAGCAGAAAGCGGTTGTAGGAAGACTTCTTGTTATCGACCACGGCGGTGGTGCTCATCGCAATCTCAGCAGCCATAGATTTTCTTTACTCGATATACGGAGGTTAACCGGCAGTCCGGTCCTATGGGACGCAGACGATTGTAGCCTGCCGGCAGGAAACCGAGACAATATTGCTTCATCCATGACCTGCAACCCAGGAGCCACTGGCTTTGCTTCCCCTCCGGCAAAACAATCTTTTGGAGCCGCTTTGAAACGATCCACCGGCTGAGAGTCACTACCTCTTAGCAGTTTGCTTGGGGGGTGTTGTATGGCGCGTTCTGTTGCGGTTCTGGTTCCGCTGTCGAGGCCGGCGGCGTTCCTGCCTGATGCCTGGCGGGTTCCACTGCTGGGGTGGTTGTGGGTACTCTTCAACATATCGGTGGTATGGGTCGGGATCACCTTCGAGAAGACGACTCTGTGCGCATTAGTCGCGGGGAGCGTCGATGGCATGGTGATCGCCATAATCGCAGTTGCCAAAGCGAGTGAAAAGTTCCAGGCCGCGGCGACTGGCCTGCTCGGTGGCTTGGGTCTCAACAAGGTTGGCGCCGACACCAACTTTCTGAAGACGGCGGCCAATGGTATCCACAACGCTGTGGACACTTTCATGGACGCTGTTATCGGCCCTTGCCCAAATTGCGAGGAGACGCACCAGAAGATTGCGGGAGCCTTGCTTCTGATTATCTGGACCGCGATCTTTGTCGTCTTCGCCTCGTTGATCGGGGAATGGGTAAGAGCTTCGAGGTCGGCGAATGGACCGAAGCAGAACGAGGATCATTGATTGTTCAACGTGTGCGGAAGGGATTGAGTTTTTCACGAAACGAAATCCAAGGTCGCTGCACTATCGAAATGAGTGGGAAAGGTCGCAAAACTTGGCGACTGAACGACCACGAAATCCCGACAGGGAAGAGCCCTAAGCAGCCGGGGGGAAGCTGGGGTACTTCAGAACGCCGGAGCCTAAGGGGGAAGAGGCTCCGGCGCTCTTCGGGATTTTTACGCTCCCAGTCCCTGCCGTCTTCTTTGATATAGACTCCTTCGATTAGCTCGAGCCTCGGAGGTATTCCATGCCATCCACGAACAACCTCTCCTACAGCAAGGCCGGGCTTTCTCTGACTGAATCGTTTGAGGGAGTGCGCCTGACCGCATACCAGGACCAAGTGGGCGTGTGGACGATCGGCTACGGGCACACCGGTCCCGATGTTCATGCCGGACTCACGATCACTCAGGACCAGGCAAATGACCTGTTGATGGGTGACGTTAGCCACGCGGCGGCCGCCGTGAATCGATTGGTCACGGTTCCGTTAACTCAGAATCAGTTCGATGCCCTTGTGGACTTTGTTTTTAACGTAGGGATCGGCAATTTCACAAGTTCAACGCTCTTACGGGAGCTCAACGCCTCCAATTTCACAGACGCAGCCGCCCAATTTGAACGATGGTCCCATGCCGGTGGCGTGGTGGTAGCAGGATTGCTGCGCCGCCGCCAGGCTGAAGCAAAGCTCTTCCAGAATGACATGCCAACAACGGAAGAAGCTTAGGGAGATCGCCTCCAGGAAGATCACGAACCTTAGCCGAGCAGAAATTCCGCTAGCGAAAGATCCGAAGGGCAATGATGACGACCGTGGGTGCCGTCCTTCTTGCAAGCGAAACTAGTTCCATGAGCGTGTACAACCAATCTGTTCCGGGTCTGGATAAATCGCTCATCCCTTGAAAACAGGCCGGCGCTCCCCGCCCGGTTAGACGGGGAAGCCGGCTCTTCGCGGACCACACACGCTGAAGCGCAGTTGCGAGAGCTGTCATTTTCCACGCTCCGCGTTTCCGGAATTCTTCCAGTCACCGATTTCACGCCGTGCGCGTTTGAAGCGCACCAGGGCCGTGTCGACGGTGATTCCGAGGATGGCCGCGATTTCGGTGATGGTGTGTCCCTGAATCTCCTTGAGCAGAAAGACTTCGCGGTAGGCTCGCGGAAGCTGGAAAGCGCGTAAAAGGAGGCATTGGAATGCACCCGGTTCCTCCAGCTGTGAATGAACTCTGCGGGTCTCGAGCGGCAAACGTCGCATCACGGATCGACCTCGGACTTTGGGACTATGTTCCATCGACTTCCACGGGGATAGTGCAGCGTCTGCCCGCTTCGTTACAGGGCAATTAACCGTTTCCCATCCCTTCGGCGCGGGTGCTACACTAGCTGCCACTCCAGCTGCCCGCGAGGGAAGTCCTTGCAATTCCAGAGCTTTGACGAATCCTACGTGGAGCGTCTTCGTGCCGGAGACTTCCGCACGCAAGAGCACTTCGTTGCCTACTTCAGCGAACTGCTCCAGCTCAAGCTCCGCTCGCGCCTGCATTCCCCACAGGCCATCGAGGACGTGCGGCAGGAAACTTTCGCACGGGTCCTGGCGGCGTTGCGCGGTGGCAAGATTCGGCAGCCGGAACGCCTGGGTGCGTACGTAAACTCCATGTGCAACAACGTTCTCCTGGAGCACTATCGCGCGTCGCAGCGCGACAGCTCGATTGAAGATGAGGAAGACCAGGACTTTCCCGCCAAGGTAGTCGATCTTCTTGGAGCCCTCGCCGCCAAGCAGATGGAGGGGAAGGTGCGCGAGATTCTTGAAGAGTTGCCGGAGCGCGATCGCCGGCTGCTGAAGGAAGTCTTTCTGGAAGAACGGGATAAGGACGAAGTCTGCCGGGATTTTGGGGTTGATCGCGACTATCTGAGAGTACTGCTGCACCGCGCCAAGCAAGCCTTCAAGGCCTTGTATCTAAAGAACATGGCGGCGCGTCCTCCGGGCGTCGCGGCTGGAAGGCAGTGAAACGATTTGGCAGTGTGTATCACTACTCTTATGAGAGGGGATCGACCAATGGATCACGATCAAGCGGTCCGGCAGAAGGCGACTGAAAGATATCTTCTGAATGAACTCGATCCCGGCCTCCGGGACGAGTTCGAGGAACACCTTTTCGACTGCCAGGATTGCGCACTCGACCTACGAGCCGCGGCCATGTTCGTGGAGCAGAGCAAAGTAGTGCTGGCCGAGCCGCCGGTACCAGCTCAGGTTCGCGTGCCGTTCCCAGTCCCAGCAAAGGTGGGGTGGATGGGATGGTTGCGGCCCGCGTTTGCTGTTCCGGTTCTCGCCTTGCTTACAGTTGTTGGTTACCAAAACCTGGTTACCCTCCCGCGGATGACGCAGGCGATCAACAAGCCGCAGGTACTGCCGTGGACCTCGATCAACGTCAGCACACGCGGTGCCAGCACTCCGATTATTACTGCAAAGCCGGGAGAAGGCTTTCTGCTGTTTGTGAACACACCACCCGACCACACCTATTCCTCCTACACGGCGGACTTGTATGATCCCGCGGGAAGACTAGAATGGTCGCTCACAATTTCGGCGGCATCCGCCGACGACACCTGGCCAATCCGGGTTCCTGGCACCAAGCGGGAAAAGGGTGTGTACACGCTGGCGGTTCGCGGTACCTCAGCTACGGGCCAAAGTTCGGAGATCGGTCGGTATCCTTTCGAATTACAAATCCAGCAGTGAGCTCGAGACTTAAGCTCAACGCGAGTGGAGCGAAGAAATGGCAAGCGCAGCTGAACCAACTCATTCTTTCCACGCTCAGGCTGAGATTCTCAGCGGACAGCTCCAGCATCCGCTAAACCAGACCATCCAACCGCAGGCCTACGTCAAGCTTCCGGAAGAGGGTGGCTATCGCTCCGAGCGGGCGGAGAACTATCGCCTGGAAGGCGTCCTCTCGTTCAAATCCGCCTACACCCAGGTCGCAGGAAATCGCAGTCTCAAGGGCGATCGCGGCTGGGTCACGCTCGTGACATCGGTCGTCGAGGGCCTCAACATCCTCGACGTCGTCACTGCCGACCGCGTCGTCGGACAAGCCTCGACCCATCACCCTTTCCAGGGACACGTGCCGGCAGTGACGTTTCTCGGCACGCGGTTTGAGAACCTTAAAATCAACGGACATCACGTAAACCCGGTGCTCGATCTGGAGATATGCGGCCCGCGGCCCGCTGACGATAAGCCATATTTTGAAGATCCTGCATTCCTCGGTCGGGTGCAGAAACAACGGGCAGCGATCAGCGGAGCAAAGAACCTTCCCGATTGGGCCCGCCAAAAGTATGATTGGAACTCGTCCGCGGCTCAGAAGGGTGAAGTAGAATGCTCGCTCGTCAGCAGCGTGGTGCACCCGGGGATGGGAACATCGTTTGGGAATGTGTTCGTCGTGCCGGATTTCGGGAAAATATTCTTAGCCGAGCTGACGCTGAACCGCCAGAACAAGAACGAGCCGCATTCGTATGCGTTCAATCTGACCATGATCCGGACGGAACTGGGGTGTATTGCCCATGGTACGACCACGACAATCAACTTCAGCGTAAACGGCACCAGCAGACCATAGTCTTGGACTCAGCCTGTTCTCGGATGTTGCTGGTCCTCGTTCTTCTTGGATTTGTGTGTTGCAGCCGTCCGCCCAATCCTCAAGTTGCATTCGACGACGCTCAGCGGACCTTTCAGCACGGCGATCTTATTCGGGCCGAGCAAGAGGCTAAGCATGGTTATGAGCGATTTCGGCATTCCGACCCGGAGTGGGCCTGGAGGTTCAGAAACCTTGAAGCAGAAACCTTGGCTTGGCGCGGTATGTACAAGAACGCTTTGGAACTGCTTGCGTCTCAACCTGCCCAGCTGACCAACCAGGACCTGAAGATCGTCCGGCTCGCCATGGAAGGTGTAGCACACGCTCGCCTTCACGATTTTGGAGAATCAGAAAAGGATCTCCGCGAAGCCGATCAGATGTGCTTACCGCCATCCGATTCCGCCTGTGGCAACGTGGTCCGTGGGTGGGGAGTCCTATGTTTGGAACAAGGGCAGTTCCTGAAAGCTCAACAATACTTCGAGCAGACGCTTACGTTTGCCCGAGCCCGGAGTGACCCGTTTCTGGAGGCAACCGCACTCCTCAACTTGAGTATGTCCGCCCTGCTGCAGGAGCATTTTGATGCAGCGCTTGACTGGTCCGCAGCCGCCTACCGATTGGCCCAGACTCTCGGTGCGGCAGATGTCGCGCAAGGAGCCAGGGGTAACCTCGGCTGGGCTCACTACAAACTGGGGGACTCGGAGAAGGCCGAAGAACTGTTCATTGAGGCCGAAAAGCGAGCGACTGAGCTTGGGAACGTCACCGACCAAGTTCGGTGGCTCACGACCGTTGGATACGTCGCACTCGATGCCCACAGCTTTTCGACTGCCCTACAGTTTTATCGTCAATCTCTTACCTTGGCTAGGGGAACGGATAGCAAAGAGGTAATTCTCGACGCGCTAATGTCCCTAGCACTGGTGTGCGAGCAACTAGGCCAGCTGGATCAGGCCAACCAGTATGCCGACGAAGCCATAGCCATGGTGCCAGCCGATGGCAATCGTCAAGACCTACTCTATCCTCTCCTGGTGAAGGGTCATGTAGCTGCGCGTGCGCACGATGTTTCCAAGGCTGAACAGATTTTTCGCCAGGTCGCGCAAGATCCCAAGAATAATGTCTCCTTGAAGTGGGAAGCCGAGCACTCGCTGGCCCGGCTCTACGAAGACGAACACCAGAGCAATTCTGCGGAACAGGAATATCGCGCGGCGCTATCCACTTTCGAAACTGCGCGCTCCGCACTCCAGAACGAAGACTCGCAGTTGCCGTTTCTTACCAACGCCTCCCGCATCTACGACGACTACATCCACTTTCTTGTGAGTCAGGGCAAAACAAACCAAGCCCTGCAGGTCGCCGATTACAGCCGCGCCCGCACGCTGTCCGAGGGCTTGGGACTGTTGCGCAAGGGGACGTCGTTTTCTCCTGAGCCGGCTGACGCGCCACAAATCGCGCGGAGAGCGGGGGGGGCAATCTTTTTCTACTGGCTGGGCGAGAAGCAGTCCTATCTGTGGACGATCACACCGCAAAAGACGAGCCTGTTTACGCTTCCAGCCGCATCCGAGATTGACGCGGCGGTTAAGCGTTATCGAAAAGCGCTCACTGGACCGCAGGACGTTCTGGAAGCCGGCAACGCTGACGGCAGCTCTCTGTTCCGGACGCTAGTCGAGCCCGCACTGAAGTTGCTGCCAAAAAATGCGAAGGTTTTCATCGTTCCTGACGGCAGCCTGAATAGTCTAAACTTCGAGACCCTGCTAGTCTCGGGTCCGCAACCGCACTACTGGATCGAAGATGTCACCATCGCTGATGCCGGCTCATTGCGAATGCTAGCAACTTCACGCGGCACGAACAGGAGTCCCGGCAAACTTCTTCTATTCGGCGACGCAGTGGCTCCGAACACCGACTATCCTCCATTGCCAAAGGCCGCCGCCGAGATGCAGATCATCGCGAAGCATTTTGCGCCGGCCCAGCAGCGAGTATTGGCGCGTGAACAGGCGACTCCGCCTGCTTATCTCGCCAGCAAGCCGGAGCAGTTCTCGTTCATCCACTTTGTAGCGCACGGAACAGCCAGCCGCTTGAGTCCGCTGGATTCGGCGATCGTTCTCTCCAAAGCCACCGCCGAAGATGACTCCTTCAAGCTCTATGCCCGCGACATTATCCATCAGAGGTTGCGAGCCGATCTGGTGACAATCTCCACGTGCTACGGCGCGGGAACTCGCGCCTACTCCGGCGAGGGTCTGGTTGGACTTTCCTGGGCATTTCTTCGCGCGGGCGCTCACAATGTGATCGGCGCGTTGTGGGAAGTCAGCGACGCTTCTACCCCGCAACTGATGGACCAGTTCTATGACGGCGTGAAGAAAGGGAAGAGTCCGGAGACGGCACTTCGCGAGGCCAAGCTGTCACTGCTGCGCTCGAACAGCGCTTTCCGCAAGCCTTTCTATTGGGCGCCGTTACAGCTCTACACGGGATCGTAGCTAGCTCACAAGCCGAGGGCGGGGACGCCCCTTCGACAAGCTCAGGGCAGGCTCTCGGGACAGCCGGCAAGATGCCGGCGCTACAACGCTTACGGCCGCGTCATCTCTTTTGGTCGCATCAGTCGATCGAACTCCTCGGCGGTCAGATGGCCGAGCTTCAACGCCGCCTCTCGCAGGCTGGTGTGATCGACGTGCGCGGTGTGGGCGATCTGGGCGGCCTTTTCGTATCCGACTTTCGGTGCGAGCGCGGTCACCAGCATCAGCGAGTTCTTGACGTACCAGTCGATCTTTGCGCGGTCGACCTCAATGCCCTTGAGCATGTACTCGACGTAACCGTGGCAAGCGTCAGTGATCAGCGTGACCGAGTGCAGAAAGTTGTAAATGATGACCGGTTTGAAGACATTGAGTTCGAAATTGCCCTGTGACCCCGCAAAGCCCACGGCTGCTGTCGCGCCGTGCACCTGCACACATACCATGGTCATAGCCTCGCACTGCGTCGGATTGACCTTGCCGGGCATGATTGACGATCCAGGCTCATTCTCGGGAATCGAAAGTTCTCCCAATCCACAACGTGGCCCCGAGGCTAGCCAGCGAATATCATTCGAAATCTTCATCAGCGACGCAGCCAGGGTTTCCATTGCACCTTGCGCAAACACAATCTCATCGTGCGCAGACAGCGCCGCAAACTTGTTGGGATGCGATCGAAATGGAAGACCCGTCAGCTCCGCGATCTTCTTCGCCGCTCGCTCGGCGAATTCGGGATGCGCGTTAAGGCCCGTCCCCACCGCGGTCCCACCGATAGCAAGGTCGTAAAGGCCGTCCAGCACCTGCTCCAGTCGTTTGATGTCCCGTTCCAGCAGACTGGCCCAGCCGCCAAATTCCTGCCCGATGGTCAAAGGCACGGCATCCTGCAAATGCGTGCGGCCGATCTTGACCACATCGTTGAATTCCTTCGCCTTGGCCGCGATCGCATCGCGCACGGTCCGGATCGCTGGAATCAACGCGTTCTTCACACGCTCCGCGGCCGCGATGTGCATCGCCGCCGGAAACGTATCGTTCGACGACTGGGACATATTCACATCGTCATTGGGATGGACGGGCTTCTTCGATCCCAGCTCACCGCCCGCAATCTCGATCGCGCGGTTGGAGATGACCTCATTAACGTTCATGTTGGTCTGAGTGCCGCTGCCGGTCTGCCAGATGCGCAACGGAAACTGGTCGTTGAGCTTTCCGGCGATGACTTCGTCGGCAGCCTGCACGATGAGCTTGGCCTTGTCCGCGGGCAACTTGCCGAGATCCTGATTCACCAGTGCGCAAGCTTTCTTCAGTTCGCGTGCGGCTGGCTGGTCCTGCCAAAATTGCCATGACTGTACCTGATCAGAGCGTGAACGATGAAAGAACCCTGAATTATAACAAGCGCGCAGAGCGCGAGACGCGGGCGTAATTCCAGCATGCTAGAATCATCGGTTTCCAGTCTGTGTTCGCACCTGCGTTGCGGCGCAGTCTTCAACGAGTCCTCGTGCCAGATTTTCTTACCGCCGCAGACATCGAAACCTTGCCCAGGGCCAAGGTGCAGCCACATCCTGAAATGAGTACAGATGTGATCGTAATCGGAGGGCTTGCGCTATCGAAGCGCAGAAGATCGGGCTCAAGGTCATTGTGCTCGACAAGGGATGCCTGGTGAACTCGCTGTTTCACTATCCCGCGGGCATGATTTTCTTCACCACTCCGGAACTTCTCGAAATCGGCGATATCCCCTTTACCACGGCTCAACAGAAGCCGACCCGTGAAGAGGCCCTTGAGTATTACCGCAAAGTCACCGAGCACTACCGTCTCGATGTGCGCCAGTACGAGTGGGTCAAAACTGTGCTGGGCCAGGACGGAAACTTCAGCATCACTGCGACCGATCGCGCCGGTCGTCCGCATGACTACCGCACGCGCAAAGTGATCGTTTCGACCGGATATTACGATCTTGCCAATGAGCTGTGCATCCCCGGGGAAGATCTCCCCAAGGTTTCGCACTACTACGGCGAACCTCATCCTTACTTCGATTGCGATGTGCTGGTGATTGGCGGGAAGAATTCGGCGGCCATTGCGTCTCTCGACCTGTGGCGGCATGGCGCCCGCGTTACGCTGGTGTATCGTGGATCCCAGATCCATCACCACGTCAAGTATTGGATCAAGCCCGATCTGGAAAACCGCATCAAAAATGGCGAGATTGAAGCCTACTTCAACAGCACGATGCAGGAAATTGGCATCGATCACGTTGTCGTCAACACGCCGCGCGGCCCGATTCGACTGAAGAACGACTTCGTACTGGCCCTCATCGGCTACCATCCCGATTACGATTTCCTGCGCAGCATGGGGATTGAATTATCAGAACAGCAATGCCGTCCGGTCTGCGATCCGGTTTCGCTGGAGAGCAATGTGCCAGGAATCTACGTCGCGGGCGTGATAGTGGCCGGCTCCCGCACCAACGAAATCTTCATCGAGAATGGACGCTTCCACGGCAAGCAGATCGCGGAAGATCTCAAGCGTAAGCTGCGGCCGGATTCGTAAATCACCGCGCCGTGCGGTGCTTCACCGTTTACCCTAAGCATTCGCATGGAACCTCAACCTGAGCGTGCCGCGCCCACTGTCTCACTCCGCTCCTATGCGCAGTTGCTGCGTGCTAATCGCAACTTCCGGCGGCTGTGGATGGCGCAGATCGTCAGCGAGATCGGGGACTGGTTCTACACACTGTCGATCTACACACTGCTGTTGCAGTTGACTGGACACGCGAGTTCGGTCGCGCTGGCACTCGTCCTGCAGGTACTGCCGCAAACGCTGATTGGCCCGACGGCAGGAGTGCTCAATGATCGGCTCCGCCGAAAGCATGTGATGATTGCAGCCGACCTCGTGCGCTTCGTCATCGTGCTGGCGATGCTGCTGGTGCGCTCGCGGTCCATGGTCTGGCTGGTCTACCCGTTGCTGGTCGCAGAGACGATCATGGCGGCATTCTTCGAGCCCGCGCGCAGTGCCGTGATCCCCAACATCGCAGCCCGCGGGGAAGTGCTCATCGCCAACACGCTTTCGTCGGCTACGTGGTCCGTCAACTTGCTGATCGGTGCTTCGGTGGGCGGAGTCGTCGCCGCCTTCTTCGGCCGCGACGCCGTCTTCGTGCTCAACGCGTTGTCATTCTTGGCATCGGCTCTATTTATCGGCGGAATGCACTTCGCCGAGCCACATGCAGAATCCGCGGCACCGCTGAAGGCCCGCGATCTGGTGGATTTCTCGCCGGTACTCGAAGGCATCCGTTACGTGCGCAATCACCGCACGCTGCTGCCGACTGTCTTCGCCAAAGCTGGAGAGCTGATGATCGGTCCGAGCTGGGTCATCTTCACGGTAATGGGCGAGCGTGAGTTTGCGGTGCACCTGCGCGGCATCAATCCCGCACGCGGAGCGATGCTCGGCATGAGCATCCTGCTGGGCGGGCGCGGCCTGGGTGCGCTCGTGGGGCCGCTTATTTCCGCTCGCTGGGCAGGCCGTAGCGACTATCGCCTGCGGCTCGGCATCTTGTTTGGTTATCTGACGATCGCACTGGGCTACGGATCGCTCGGCGCCAGCCGTACCGTCTGGCTGGCGAGCGCATGCGCCATGCTCGCCCACATGGGAGGCTCGACCGTCTGGGTGTTCTCCACGACGCTGCTGCAACTCCACACCGACGACCGCTTTCGTGGACGCGTCTTCGCCGCCGACTTGGGTCTCTCGATGCTGACCATCGCAGCCGGTGCCTATGCCTGCGGACGCTTGCTCGATTGGGGGATCTCGACGCGCGCCGTCGCCACCGGTACGGGACTCATCATGCTTCTGCCGGCAGTGTTGTGGGCCTGGTCCATGTGTGCGAGCCGCACTCGGGCATCAAGTGTGGTTTCGTGATTGCGGAACGGGTTCGCTGCTCTCGATTCCTACTAGCGAGAGCTCCGGGTCGGGCGTGCAAATGGATCGAGCGATTCCACAAGCTTCTGTAACCGGGCCCTACCCTCTTCAGGAACTTGAGTGAACTTGATTCCATTTCCAAACGCGGGATGACTGCTGACAACCACTCCCTTCGCCACGACCTTCTCGTGGCCAACCCAGAGCGTGATCTCTACTTCCTTCGAGACTTGCTGCGTAGAGCTCATCTCGACATAGCATCCGCCCAGGCAAATGTCGCCGGTCTGGGCGCGTACCGGCGAGCTCACTCCCGGTTGGCGTAACTCAACCGGCAGAGCGGCTTTGAATCGGGGATGCTGCCGCTGGTGCGCGTACGCCATAAGGTTCTGCTCCTGCCGAGAACAAGTTGCAATCGGAACGCACTACAGGTTGCAGTTTTGTTACCAACGGACACGCTCAACTAAGTGCGTGATTCGAGAGGGACATCGGTCCTGCCAGCAAGGTTTGGATTCTGCGAATGACAAATTGTGTCAATCGCGGACCCGCAGGATGTGCTCAGGATAGGCGTCGATCTGGTGCGGCAAACTTGTCAGGCTGTTTCGCTACTCTCCAAGGAGGCGGTCAATCTTTGCCGCCATGATGAAATCACTCTCCGTCAAGCCATCGATCTTATGCGTCCAGACCGTGATCTCAGCCTTTCCCCAGGACAGCAGAATGTCGGGGTGATGCCCCTGCTCTTCCGCCACCTCGCCGACTTTGTTTACGAAGTCGAGAGCCTGCTTGAAGTCGGGAAACGTGAACGC
>WNFG01002360.1_pt1 | contig 15813 bp, 17 predicted proteins | sample 5400431 | NCBI WGS metagenome assembly WNFG01 (sample SAMN13153346, study PRJNA577476) | soil metagenome | isolation source: 120 cm saprolite under Douglas fir tree site 2 hole 3 replicate 2 | place: USA:California | collected 2015-04-18 | reverse complement strand
GACGTGTAAAGGGGCTGGAGCGGGACTCCCGAGATGGTCGACGTCTCGATGCCGTCGTCACGCGCCGGCGCCGACTCGTAGTCCTCCTTCCATGCCTGCTTGGGGTCGCGCGCTCGAACTTTCACTGAACTGATTATCGCTTTCGGTCCAGGATCTCCTCGGCTGTTCCGAATGGGGTGCCTTCGGCCACCAGGCGCTCGGCCATCGCCGGATCCTCTGCCAGCGCCCGCCGCACCCGATCCCGCGCAATCTCCGCTGCCGCCTCAGCGGTCTCATCCTCGAGCCGTTGCCGCGCCAGCTCGCGGTCGCGGCCACTCGACTCGAGGTGCCGGCGGTGGGCGAGAACCGCCTCCCAGAGCCTGTCGATGCCTTCCTGCTTGGCGGCCGAGGTCGCGATGATGGGTGGTTTCCACACCTTCGGGGTCCCGGGGATGTTCGACAGGCTCAGCATTCCTCGCAGCTCCGTGACGGCGCGGTTCGAACCTTCGAGGTCGGCTTTGTTGACCACGAAGATGTCGGCGATCTCGAGGATGCCTGCCTTGATCATCTGCACGCCGTCGCCGAGGTTCGGCGTCAAGACCACGATGGTTGTGTCGGCGACAGCAGCCACCTCCAGCTCCGACTGCCCCACCCCGACCGTCTCGAGGATCACGGGATCGAACCCGAAGGCGCCGAGCAGCCGGATCGTCTCGCGCGCGGCGAGCGACAGGCCGCCGAGATGCCCGCGCGCGCCCATGCTGCGGATGAAGACCTTGGGGTCGAGCGCGTGACGCTGCATACGAATGCGATCGCCGAGGATCGCGCCGCCGCTGAACGGCGAGTTGGGGTCCGTGGCGACCACTGCCACCGAGCGATCGAGCTTCCGCAAAAGCGTGACGAGCACGTCGACCAGAGTCGATTTACCTGTGCCGGGCGCGCCGGTGAAACCGACTACATAGGCCTGGGCCCGGTCCTTCAACGCATGCTGGAGGCCCCTGGCCAGCGGATCGCGTTTCTCAACGAGGCTGATCGCACGGGCGAGGGCGCGGACGTCGCCGGAGCGGAAGCGCTCGGCTAGTGTCTCGACTGTCTCGCTCAGCTCACCCGCCATACCAGCGACGTGCGAAATCGTGCCCCAGCACGATCACCAGGCCGTAAGTCTGCTGACCGCTCGCCGGCGGTGCGCTCGCCGGCGTCGCTGTGACGATGTTCGCACCGAAAAATGCAGTCAGCCATCTGGCTGTAAGCGGGAACCGGCCGCTGGAGTAATCGAGGATCACCGTCTGACCTGCCGCGCTGTGCACAACTGGATCGTTCAGCAGCAGGCCTGTCGGGTCGAACATGTTCGTGACTCGGCTCTCCAGGCCCGCGCCGCTGCCGTCGACGATCTGGATGGGCGCCTTCTCGTCGAGCGCGGCCGGTGGGACGAGTAGCGAGCCGACGTACAGCTTGGTCATGGTGAAGGTGGGATCGTCGGCGCACAGCTGGGAAACGTTCGGTCCCATGCCACAGTTGAAGGAGTCCAGCAGGTTGCCCTCGGCGGCACCGGACGGCGCTGTCAGAGCGACCCTGATGATCCCCGAGTCCGGAAGGTTCTTGCCCCAGTCATAGATGGCCCTCATGTCGGAGAGCGACATGTCGGTGTTGATGTTGTTCTGAAGCGCAGTCAGCAGCTGTGGCGCCTTCGAGAAGCCGTTGACCGTCGTCGCCTTCCTTTTGATCGCTTGCATGATGTCCTGCTGGCGCCGCGCACGCCCGAAGTCCGACGCTTGCTGGGGCTGTTCGGCGTGACGCGAACGGGCGATCTCGAGGGCTTGCTCACCGGTGAGGTGCTGGCACCCCGCTCTGTAGTGGATCGGATGGTATCCACCCGAATAGTCGGGATAGCTGTAATCGTCGAGGTTGGTCGTCAGGCAAACATCAACGCCACCCAAGGCATCAACCATGTCTCGGAACGCCTTGAAGTCGACAGCGATGTAGCGATCGAACTCCAGCCCGGTGATCTTGCTGACCTCGTGCTCGGCCGCATAGCCGCCACCATCCCGCCCCTGGTATTGCGAGGCGACGCAGCAGATGACGTTGACATACGGAACCTCATACGCCGCATTGATCTTGTTGATCCAGATCCGGCCGTTGTCCTGCAGGTTCATGCGGACGACCAGATCACGTGGGATCGAAATCATCGAGACGCGGCTGCTGGCCGGATCGATCGTGACCGCCATGATGGAGTCGGTCAGGTAGGGTGCGTCGTTCTCATACCCGCCGCGGCCGAGCAGAAGGACGTTGACCTGCTGTCCGTGCTTCAGCTTGTAGGCGATGGTGCCGGGCTGCGGCTCGATGGCCTGCACGACCTCACCGATGGGATTGATGTGTCGGCCCGTGGTGGCGGACAGGAAATCGTCGATGCGTTTGTAAGTGAGGGTCGTGGTGACGATCACGACCACAAGCAGGAGCGCGCCAACGACCGCCGGGACTGACCGGGTCAAGCGGTAGGAGACGTTGTAGCGGGATCGCCTGGCCCTGGGCCTGGCCCTTTGCATCGGCACGGGGATTCTACCCTGCAAGACCCAGGCTGGAACGGCGCCGGCCGCGCCGCGGTTACCCCGGAAACGATTCGAGCTTGTCCGTCAAGGGCTCGTGGTGTGGGTGGTTGAGATCCAGTAGAAAAACCAGATCACGCTGATCGCGAACGCCACGACGCCAAGAATCAGACCGGCCAGCGCCAGACCTCCACCTGCCAAAGTGCCGCCGCTGGAAACGACTCGCTGGCGCGAGATGTAGCCCATGATCGCCGCCACCGGACCGAGGATGACCCCCAGGCAGATGACGAAACAGGCGATCCCGACAATCCCGCAGATCAGCGATGCGATCGCCAATCCGTCCGTGCGAGGTCCTGCATACCCCATCGCACCGGGCATGTATCCCATCGGCGCCGGAGGCACATAGCCGCCGCCCGGCACGTAACCGCCACCCGGTGGCGGTGGAGGCGGAACGAACCCGCCACCCGGTGGCGGCGGTGGAGGCGGAACGAACCCACCACCCGGCGGCGGCGGAGGGGGCGGAGGCGGTGGGGTGAAACCGCCGCCTGGTGGCGGTGGGGGCGGAGGCGGCAAGTCCGACATCAACGTCCTCCTATCCCGTTTTGGGGGTGGTCGAGCCGATCTCGAAGCTTCTGATGATCCACGCCTGCATCGCGAGCGCGTACGCGGCCGTGAAGACCGCCCCGATCCCACACGCGATCACGCCCAGGGAGCTCACGAAGCTCGCCGCTATCAGCATCAAGCCGGCGATCAGGGTGTTCATGGGGTTCGCGCGGCTGCGCTTGACTATTTCGGCGACGTGCAGGCCCGCCCCGATCCCGCGCGCGTCCGTAGCGAGGATCACCGCCGGGAGCATGAAGGTGTACGCGAGACTTCCCAATGCGATCAGGCCGAACGCAGCCAGGGTCAGAAGAAACGCGAGGGCAACCAAACCGGCGTTCGCGTGCCCATTGTTCTGCTGGAGCGTAATCGCCAGCGCGGGTAGGTAGGCGAGCATCCCGATGGCTACCACCGCTATGGCGTAGACGAGCTCCACCACAAAGACGCGCGCACCGCGTCCGAGATGGTCCAGATTGGCGGGCGCGAGCTTTTCCTCGCCGGCGCGCAGGCGATCCATCGATGCGAGCATCCAGCCGATACCGTTGATCGCGCCGACGATCGGGATCAGATTGATCAGTCCGATGATGAGAATCTTCACGACCCATTCGGGATCGCGGACCGGCCACACGAAGGCCTCTGTGATGCGCTCCACGAGCTAACTGGTCGGGCCGGACGCTGAGTTGAGGATTACGACGAGCCAGACCAGGCTGACCACCGCGCCCGCAGCCGTGGCGACGATACCCAGGATCCAGGCGGTCATTGCGAAGTTGCGACCTTCCAAAGCACCCGCGGACGCATCGATGCGGGCGACCGCGGACTTGCCCATGAAGTACGCGATGGGCCCGAGCACCAGCCCGGGGACGCCCAGCGGCAACCCGAGGACCAATCCGAGGACCGCCAGCACAAGCGCGACGGCGGAACGGTTGTCGAGGGCCTGTGTCGCGCTGGTGGCGGGAGGCGGATACGAGGGCGGCGGGTGGTACGGCGCGATTGGCGGCGTCGAGGACTGCATCGGGGCCGCCTCTCGCGCCTGCGGCGCAGGGGCCCCCGCGGATGTCATCTCAGCAATGCCCTCGCGATCACGACTCGCTGGATCTGGTTCGTACCTTCATAGATCTGAGTAATTTTGGCGTCCCGCATCATTCTTTCGACCGGGTAGTCGGAGATATAGCCGTAGCCGCCCAGGATCTGAACGCAGTCGGTGGTCACCTTCATGGCCATGTCGGAAGCGAAAAGCTTGGCCATCGCGGCGGATTTGGTGAGGCCGGCCGCCTTGGCGTCGACCTTGGTGGCAGCCAGGTATACAAGATGTCGCGCCGCCTCGATCTGGGTCGCCATGTCGGCGAACATGAACTGGATCCCCTGAAAGCTCGAGATCGGCTGGTCGAACTGTTTTCGCTCTCGGGCGTAGTTCAACGCGTAGTCGAAGGCGCCTTCGGCGATGCCCAGAGCCTGGGCGCCGATTCCAGGCCGCGAGCGGTCGAGGACGGCGAGCGCGAGCTTGAAGCCTTCCCCCTCCTCACCCAGCCGATTGGCAGCGGGAACCCTCACGTCCTCGAATACCAGTTGCGCCGTGGGTGAGCCGCGAATGCCCAGCTTGTGCTCGAGCTTTGACGCCTGCCAGGGGCTTGTCTCCCTCTCGAGCACAAAGGCCGAAATCCCTTTGTGGTTGGCCTCAGGGTCGGTCTGGGCGAAGACGACCAGAGTCCCGGCGATGCTGCCGCCGGTGATGAACTGCTTGGTCCCGTTGAGGACGTACTCATTGCCGTGGCGCTTGGCGCGCGTCTTCATCGCGGCGGCATCGGAGCCGCTGCCCGTCTCGGAAAGGGCATAGGCCGCGACCTTCTCGCCCGATGCAAGCGGTGGACACAGACGCTTCTTCTGCTCCTCGGAGCCGGCCACCAGAATCGGATAAGAGCCGAGCGCCTGGACGGCAAGGATGAGCGACGAGGTGGCGCAAGCTTTGGCGATCTCCTCGATGCCCATGCAGATGGTGACGCTGGAGCCGGAGATTCCCCCGTACTGCTCGGGGAAGGGGATGCCCAGGATGCCGTTCTCCGCAAAGAGCCGCTCGATGTCTTTCGGATACTCGGCCTTCTCATCGATCTCGGCCGCGCGCGGCGCGACCCGGTCCTGAACGAGCTCTCGAATCGTGTCGCGGATCGCGACTTGATCCTCGGAGAAGTCGAAATCCATCAGCGTGAGAGTACGCCCAACTCCTTTATGACCTGAACAAGTCTCGGGCGATCACGACGCGCTGGACCTGGTTCGAGCCCTCGTATATCTGCAACGCTTTGGCGTCCCGGACGTGGCGCTCGAAGGGGCTGCCCGAGACGGCGCCCTCCTCACCGGCCAGCTGAAGGGCGTCGAGCGCGACCTGCATGGTCGTGTCGGTGCAGTGCAGCTTTGCGATCGAGGCGGACCGCGTGAACGGGCGCCCGGTCTTGCACAGCCAGGCGGCGTTGTATGCGAGCAGCCGCGCCGACTCGAGCCGCGTGGCCATGTCCGCCAGCGTGAAATCGTTGCCTTGCTCGCGGGCACGTCCTCGCAGCACTGCCGTCGCCTCGTCGACCGCGGCCTGCCCGATCCCCAGCGCCTGGCCGGAGATGCCGATCCGGCCGGAATCGAGTGCCCGCATTGCGACGGTGAAGCCCTGGCCTTCGGCCGCGAGCCGGTTCGCCAGCGGGACGACCACGTCCTCGAGCACGAGCTCGCCGGTCGGGGATCCGTTCAAGCCCATCTTCTTGAACATCTGACCGATCCGCACTCCCGGCGTCTCCGCGGGGACAAGGAACGCGCTCACCCCGGCGGCCCGCTCCTCGGGACCGGTGCGCGCAAAGACCACGTACAGGCCGGCGCGGCCGATGTTGGTGATGAAGACCTTGGTGCCATTGAGGACGTAACCGTCGCCGTGTCGGCGCGCGCTCGTCTGCAACGACGCAGCGTCGGATCCAGCCGCCGGCTCTGTGAGCGCGAACGCCCCCAGTAGCTCGCCAGACGCAAGGCGGGGCAGCCATCGCCGTTTCTGTTCATCAGTGCCGAAGAGCAGGATCGGTTCGCTGCCGACGCTCGTGTGGACGTCGACGATCACCGAGGTCGAAGCGCAGGCCTGGGCGAGTTCGTCGATGCAGAGCGTGAAGGCCAGGGCATCGAGCCCGGCGCCACCGTACTCGCGTGGGATCAGAACCCCCATCAGCCCGGCTTCGGCCGCCGCTTTCACCGCCTCTTCGGGAAACCGGTGGTCGCGGTCGACCTCGGCCGCGAGGGGCAGCGCCACCCCTTGCGCCAGCTCGCGCACGGCGTCGCGAAAGCTCGAGTGCTGCGGAGGCAGATCAAAGTCCATACGGAGAGCCAATTACAATATTCGGTTGCGCATGGAAGCAGGACCCAGATACCTCGAAGGCACGACCGTAGGCAGCGGACGCGACATCATCGGGGTGCGCAGGGACCGAATTGCCGACATCATCGGCACGGGGCGAGAGATCATCGCCCGCGCCAAGGCGGACAAGCTGCTTCCAGAGACCATCACCGGCGCCACCGCGGCGCTGCTGGTGACGATCGCTGGCTACGGTGAGCCGCTGTCCGAAGGCCAGTGGAGGGAGCTCGCAGGTGTGGTCGGGGGCATCATGCGCGACAGCACCTATGCCGACCTGGCGCGGCTGCGGACGCTGATCACGCAGGAGCAGTTCCTGAACGTCGCGCGCAACCAGGGCTATGGGCGCTTCATCCGGCGATTGGACGACGGGCGGTGGGTTTGCGAGCTCGCGCCGAAGCTCGAGGATCTTCCCGACGAGTAACCCTGTCTCGTCAGCGGTGCGATCCCGGCCCTTCCGCATCGCGTCTGCAATCGTCCTCGCGCTCGCGATCATGAGCCCCGCGGTAGTTGTGTTCGCGGTGGTGTGGAACGCGCCGAGCGTGGCTCCGCAAGCCTCGGTTCCGGCTGACACCGAACCGACTCGATTGCTGCCCGCGCCGGACGTCCAGCAGGCGGCGCTTCCGGCCGGCACGCTCAACGTTTACGCGAACACGTTGTCGGGCGTCGTCCCATGTCCGCTGTGTGAGCTTCCGCCGCGGGTCTACGTCCCCAACAGCACGGCCGGCACCGTTGACGTCATCGACCCGCGCACCTTCACGGTCATCGACCACTACGCGGTCGGATCCATCCCCCACCACATCGCCCCGGCCTGGGACATGAGCTCGCTCTACGTCGACAACGAGGGGTCGAGCAGCCTCACCGTCATCGACATCCACACCGGCCGACCGAGCGGCCAGACGATCAACATCCCGTTTCCGTACAACCTGTACTTCACGCCGGACGGAACCAAGGCCGTCGACGTCGTTGAGCGATTGCAGCGGATCGAGTTCCGCGACCCGAACAACGGCTGGAGGCTGCTCGGATCGGTGGGGATCCCGTGGCCGGGCGCCGATCATCTCGATTTCAGCGCCGACGGCAGCTACCTGATGATCTCGACCGAGTACTCAGGGGTGGTCGCGAAGGTCGACACGGTGAACATGAAGCTCGTCGGGTACGTCAACGTCGGCGGTCTTCCAATCGACGTCAAGCTCTCGCCCGACGGCTCGGTGTTCTACGTGAGCAACCAGGGTCGCATGGGCGTGTCGGTGGTCGATCCCGTCGCGATGAAAGAGATCCAGTTCATTCCCACCGGGCGCGGCGCGCACGGTCTGCAGGTGTCCCGCGACACCAAGTCGCTGTATGTCTCCAACCGGCTCGAAGGCACGTTCTCGGTGATCGACTTCGCGACGCGTGAGTCGACGTCCAAGTGGCATATCCCCGGCGGGGGCAGCCCGGACATGCTTCAGCTCAACCCGGATGGCACCCAGCTCTGGGCGTCGGGCCGCTACAACCGAACCGTCTATGTCATGAACACGACCACCGGCGAGCTGCTGGCGAAAATCGCGGTCGGCTCCGAAGACCATGGCCTGACCTACTTTCCGAACGTCGGCCTCCACAGCCTGGGCCACAACGGGGTTTACAGATAGCGCCCTAGCACCCGAGGAGGCGAGCGATCAACATTCTCTGCACCTCGGACGTGCCCTCTCCGATCTCGTTGACCTTCACGTCACGCCAGTAGCGCGCGACCGGGTAATCCTCCATGAACCCGTAGCCGCCGTGTATCTGCACGGCCTGGTCCGCAGCTCGCTTCGAGGTCTCCGAGGCGAAGAGCTTGCACATCGCGGCGAGCATGCGCACCTCGTCGGTGGTGTTGGTGCCGCCATGGGTGTAGGCGACCGCGGCGCGATACACCATCGTCCGCGCGAGCTCCGTTTCCATCGCCATGTCGGCGAGCTTGAACTGGATCGCCTGGTGCTTCGAGATGGGGACACCAAACGTGCGCCGTTCCTTCGCATATTTCAGAGATGCGTCGAGGCATGCCTGCGCCAGGCCGACCGATAGGGCGGCGATTGCGATGCGCCCGCTTGTGAGCGTGTTGAGAAACTGCCGGTAGCCGCCGCCACGCTCGCCAAGCAGGTTGTCCGCCGGGACCTCGCAGTCCTCAAAGCTCAGTGGGTGCGTGTCTGACGAGTGCCAGCCCAGCTTTCGATACGACTCGCGCACGTGGTACCCGGCCGTGCCGGTCGGCACCATGATCGCGCTGATCTCCGCGCCACCGCGCTTGGTCTTGCCCGTGACGGCGGTCACGGTCACGCCGGCCGAGATGTCAGTGCCGCAGTTCGTGATGAACTGTTTGGCTCCGCTGATCACCCAGTGGCCATCGCGCTGCTCGGCGCGGGTCTTGGTGGCGCCTGCATCCGAGCCCGCCTCCGGCTCAGTGAGGCCGAAAGCCCAGAGCTTTTTTCCCGCCAGCAGGTCGGGCAGCCATCTCTGCTTTTGCTCTGCCGTCCCGAAGTCGTAGATGGGCGCAGCGCCCAGACATACGGCCGCCTCGAGCGTGATGCCGACGCCCGCATCCGCGCGCGAGATCTCCTCGATGGCAAGGCACAAGGAGAGGAAGTCCGCGCCGGCGCCTCCGTACTCCTCCGAGAAGGGCAGCCCGAACAGGCCGAGCTCGCCCATGCGACGGACGATGTCGTAGCCGAACTTGTGCCCGCGATCGAGCTCCTCGGCCGCCGGCGCCACCACCTCTTTGGCGAAGTCGCGGCAAAGCTCGCGCACCGCGCGCTGCTCCGCGGTCAGCTCGAAATCCACACCGCGACCTAGTATCCCGTACGGGAATGAGCGACGATGTGTACGAAGCTGGAATCGAAGTCGCCGCGAGCCTCGAGAACCTCGACGGTCCCAACGTCAACCCTGCCTGTCACACCCGCCTGTACACCCACGGCCGCCGCACCGAGCGCTCCCTCGTCCTGCTGCATGGCTTCACGAACTGCCCACAACAGTTCGACGAGCTCGGCAAGCACTTCTACGGGCTGGGCTGGAATGTCCTCATCCCCAGGTATCCGCGCCACGGCTACAGGGATCGGCTGACGACGTCGATCGCGGAGCTGCGCTCCGAGCAGCTGTTCGCGCTGGCCAACCGTGCGGCGGAGGCGGGGGCGGGACTGGGCGAGCGGCTGACCGTGGCGGGGCTGTCGCTGGGCGGGACCCTGACCGGCATGCTCGCCCAGGAGCGCGAGGGCGTGGAACGCGCGGTGCTGATCGCGCCGATGCTCGGGCTCCAGCGGATACCCGGCCCGGCGCATCCGGTCCTGGCCGAGCTTGCGTACGTACTGCCGAACTTTTGGGTCTGGTGGGACTCCAGGCTCAAGGACAAGCTCGAGCCGCCGTACGGCTACCCGCGCTTCTCGACCCACGCGTACGCCGCCCTGTTCAAAACGGCGACAAGAGTCCTCAAAGCGGCGCGGGCGGGGGCCCCCAAAGCCGGGTCGATCTCCGTCATCACCAACGCCAACGAGCCTGGGCTCGAGAACCGCTTCACATATGAGCTGGTGGAGCGATGGCGGCGGCATGGGGCCGCCGTGAGCACGTTCGAGTTCCCGACTTCGGAACGCCTGCCGCACGACATCATCGACCCGGCCAACCCCGCGCAGAACACCAGCCTCGTGTATCCGGTCGTGATCGAGACGATCCTCAATGAATGATCAGACCGGTCGCACCATCTCGTACTCGATCCGAGGGTCTCCCGGACGCACCATCTGCACCGAGCCGGTGCGGCGGAAGCCGGTGCGCCGATACAGGCTTTCCGCGGCCGTGTTGCCTTCGACCACCCAGAGCATGACCTGCTCGTAGCCGGCCTCCTTCGCCCACTCGAGGACGACGTTGACCAGCGCCTCGCCCACACCGCGCCCGCGGGCCGCCGGCGCCACCCACAGCGCGGTCAGGGCCGCGGTGCCGGTGACGTCCGACGAGCCTGCACCCACCGTGCCGATGACCTCGCCGGCCGATTCCGCCACGAATCGCGACCGATCCTCGAGCGCCGAGCGCCAGCGTTTCTCGCTCCGGTCCAGCTCTGCCTCGTATGTCGAGCCGAATGCGTAGGGGGCGTCTTTCAACGCTGCCAGGCGGACAACACGAAACGTCTCCCACTCATCGGCTACGAGTCGCCGGATCTCAGTTGCCGAGGACGAAAACCTTCAGCGCCCAGCTGATGAGGAGCGCGCTGACGCCGAACGTGGCCAGCAGGCGCCAGTGGCGCGACGTCAGTTGTTGCGACCAGGTTCGACCCGTGACCAGCCCGGCGGCAAGCCCACCGGTTCCGAGGATGGTGCCCACGAAAAGCGCCGGGCCGAGGGGATAGAGCCGGACAGCGTCGGAGATGTCGCCCTCCCACATGTAGGCGAACGAGCGCGTCCCCCCGCAGAAGGGGCACGGGTGTCCGGTGACGTAATAGAACGGGCAAGGCGGGAACCCGATATGCGCCGCGTGCAGGGCCCAATACGTGCGCGTGTAAACGAGCCATAGGGCAAAGCCGCCGAATATCGCGAGGTCGCGCATCCGTTGATCGCGACGCGGCTTGGTGATCGAGATCGGTAATGCCATGATCAGCGCAGCAAACCCACGATGTCGTCGGTCGTCTCGGCCACGGCCACGCCGGCGGCCTTGAAGGCCTCTTCCTTGCTCTTCGCCGTGCCGCGATTGCCCGAGATGATCGCCCCGGCGTGTCCCATCCGCTTGCCCTCGGGTGCGGTGCGACCGGAGATGAAAGCGACGGTCTTGAGACGCGTGCCTTTGCCGAGCACCTCGGCCGCCCGCTCCTCGTCGCTGCCTCCGATCTCGCCGATGACCACCAGGTGCGTGGTCTGCGGGTCGTGCTCGAACATCTCCACGACGTCTCGGAAGGTCAGCCCCAGAACGGGATCGCCGCCGATGCCCACGATGGTCGACTGGCCCATACCGGCGGCCGTGAGCGCCGATCCCACCTCGTAGGTCAGGGTACCGCTGCGAGAGACCAGGCCGACGTGGCCCGGGCTGGTGATGCGCTGGGGAATGATGCCGATCTTCGCCGCCCCGGGCGTAATGAGCCCAGGACAGTTCGGGCCGAGCAGCCGCGCCTTCGGGTACCCGCGCAGGAAATCCTTGACCCGGATCATGTCCTGGATCGGGATCCCCTCTGTGATGCACACGATGAGCTCGATGCCATTGGCGGCCGCCTCCATGATGGCGTCCGGCGCAAACGGCGGCGGGACGAATATTCCCGACGCGTTTGCGCCCGTGGCCCGAACCGCCTCGGCGACCGTGTTGAAGACCGGGACCCCGAGGTGGGTGGTCCCTCCCTTGCCAGGGCTCGTACCGCCGACCAGCTTGGTGCCCATCTCCAGCATCTGCTCGGCGTGGAAGGTGCCTTCACGGCCGGTGATGCCCTGGACGATGACGCGGGTGCCCGCGTCGAGAAGAATGCTCATCGGGTGGCCACAGATCGAGTCAACTCGACGATCTTTTGAGCCGCCTCCCAGGCGCTCGCGCCGGGCTCGATGCCGTGCTGGCGAAGGATGGCCCGGCCCTCCTCCTCGCGGGTGCCGCTGAGGCGCACGACCAGCGGAAGCTTCATCTGCAGGCTGTCCCGTGCGATGACGATGCCCTTGGCCACCTCGTCGCCTCGGGTGATGCCGCCGAAGACGTTGATGAGGACGCCCCTGACTCGCGGGTTCATCAGGATGACGGCGAGCGCGTTCTCGACCACCTCCGCCTTGGCGCCGCCTCCGATGTCGCAGAAGTTGGCCGCGCGGCCGCCTGCCCGCTGGACGAGATCCAGCGTGCTCATGCAGAGGCCCGCGCCGTTGCCGATGATCCCGACGTCGCCGTCGAGCGAGACATACGTAAGTCCGCGCTTCTTGGCCTCAACCTCGTAAGGGTCGCCTTCCAGCACCGAGCCATACCGCTCCTCGAGCTCCTTGTGCCGCCACGCGGCGTTTTCGTCGGTTTCGAGCTTCGCGTCGCCGGCGACGACCTCGCCTTTCTTGGTGACCACCAGGGGATTGATCTCGGCAGTCACGGCGTCGAGCTCGGGGATGGCCCGATAAAGCCTCTTGATCAGCGCCACGATCGGCCTGGCCAGGTCCCCGAGCCCGGCCTCGAAGACGAGCTGGCTGAGCTCAAAGTCGAGCGGTCCGCGCCACGGGTTCGGATACAGGCGAGCGATCGACTCCGGCGACTCCTCGGCCACCTGCTCGATGTCCATGCCGCCCTTGGCCGAAAGCATGAGGATGTTGGCGCGCGCGTCGCGGTCGACAGTAAAGCCGAGGTAGATCTCGCGCTCGATGTCGAGGGCGGTTTCGCAATAGACGAGCGGAACCTTGAAGCCCTTGATGTCCATCCCGATGATCTGCTGGGCGGCGGCGCGAGCCTCGTCGGGTGAGCTCGCGAGCTTGATGCCCCCGGCCTTGCCGCGGCCGCCGACCGGGACCTGCGCCTTGACCGCCACGGGGCCAAGCTCGGCGCAAGCGGCTGCGGCTTCCTCCGGCGTCCGCGCGACCCGGCCGGGCGGGATCGCTATCCCGAGAGAGGCGAGGACCTCTTTGGCCTGGTACTCGAGCAGCTTCATGTGGCCCGGTCAATGCTAAGGAGTGGACGACACCCCTGTTGGTAACGAATACCGGCCGGGCGCGTTCAGGGATTTGAGGTCCACATGAGAAGCGCGATCGCCGTCTTTCCCCTGGCGCTCCTCATGGTCGGTTGTGGCGCAGTGGCGTCGGTGTCGCCATCGCCGTCGCCAGCCGCCCGGACGCCGTCAGCGGCGCCGGCCGCGGTTTCGGGAACTCCCGCAGCGTCGGCGATTCCACCGACGGCACCCGCACCTGCATACGGCGTGCTCGTCGATCTCCTGACCGCCCCTTCGATCTACTACGCGAACGTAGTCGGGGTTGATGGCCGGGTGTGGGCCTCGATAAAGCTCGACAAGCGCACGCCGATTTCCAACCAGGCTGGTCACGCCATCGAGCTCCCTTACGTGAGCGCGAGCTCGACCGCGCTCTACATGCTGGCCGGCGACTGGACCGTTTGGTCCCTGCGGCTCCCGGATGGAAAGCAGGCGATCGCGACGCACCTCCAGGTCGGAGCCAACATGGAAGCCGCTTTCGCGGTCAGTCCGGACGACAGCAAGATCGCCGTTTCGGTGCTGGACTTCAACCGGAGCCCCGTACACGTCCTTCTCTACACCGACAACCTCGGCGGCGGGAACCAGCACGTCATCTTCGAGTCCGACTCGGACTACGTGTGGCCGGTGGCCTGGCACTCCGGTCTGCTCGTGCTGGCGCATGCCTATGGCCCGTACGAGGACGACATTGTCAAGGCCGCGCCCGGTCGCGACAATCCGTACTCGGCGGTCAGTTATCACATCGTCGACCCTCTCACCGCAGACCGCATCTACATCCTGGGCGGGTGCACCGTCAGCGGCCCTCTGGGCCCGGCCGGAAGCGGATGCATCCAGGGCGGGACGATCGACTGGCAGGGCAACGTGTCCCCGCCGTGGAGCACGCGCGACTGGGGCTCGGTCAGCTCAGCGGCGGCGTTGTCGCCCGACGGCCGTTGGGTCGCGGCGACCTCGCCGGACGCCCTGGACAGGATCCTAATCTGGACGCTCGACGGAAGGGTCCTCACCTGGGTCGACGGCGCTGGAACCCGTGACTGGGTCGGGTGGATCGACGACCAACACATCCTCACTGGCAGCTATCTGAACGCCGGCTTTCAATCGAAGGTGTACAACGGGGTCAAGGACGAGGTCGAACACCCGGTCAGCGTCCGCGGCTTCTACGCCACCAGGCTTCCCACCGACATCGTCTGACCTGTTCTGGGACGCCTGGAGCCATATGACGAAAGACTGGGAAAAGAGAGTTGGGGTTGCGCTGGGTGGCTTGAAGCACGCTTAAGTTTCTGTGCTTTGCGTGTTAACGTATTGACTCCCAAACAAATGTTTGGTAATCTTGGATCATGGTAGGGGTAGGGGTCACATCCCTCTCGAAACTGGAAGCGGCGATCCGCGATTTCCATCGCGATCACGAGCCGAGCGACGACGACCCCAAGCGCTTGCGCGCCGTCATCGACGCTTTGGAACTCGAGTTCTCATCCATGGCACGGCGGGTCCAGCAGCGGGGTGATCACCTCGTGGGCGGGAACATCAGCGCCGCTTCCTGGATCAGCCGCATCTGCGGCATGTCGGTACCCTCCGCGGCCGACCGGCTTTGTGTCGGCGAGCAGCTGGAATCGCTGCCCATGGTCGCGGAAGCACTCACCAGGGGCGAGATCGGTTACCAGTCGGCGTCGGTTATCTGTCACCTGCGCGACAAGCTGGGTGAGAAGCGCGAGTGCCTCGACGAAGAGCAGTGGATCGGCTTTGCGCGCGAGCATTCGGTCAAGGACCTGCGCTGGCTCTCGGCGCACACGCGCTACGCGCTGGATCCGGACGGGTTCGAGCGGGATGCCGAGGAGAGCTACGAAGAGCGCTTCCTCCACATCAGCGAGATGAACGGCATGTACCACCTCAGCGGGGTGATCGATCCCGAAGGCGGCGCCGCCCTCAAGAGCGCGGTCGACGCGTTGGCCAAGCGGCTCGGCCAAGACGATGGCCGGACGCCCAAGCAGCGCCGGGCCGACGCGCTGACCGAGATCGTCTACAAGGCCCTGGACGAGGGCAAGCTGCCCCGGCGCAACGGGGTCCGGCCGCACATCACGGTGAGCACCACGTTGGAAGGCCTGAAGGCCGAGCTGGGCGCGGCGGCCTCGGAGCTGGAGCCGGGGATGCCAATCTCGAGCAAGACGGTGCAGCGGCTGGCCTGCGACGGCACCTTGTGCCGGGTCATGAAAGCAGACTCGGTGGTGGTGGACGTGGGCCGGGCGACGCGAGCCGTCTCGCCGGCCCAGCGCCGGGCGCTCAAGGCCCGGTACCGCGGCTGCAGCGGGCCGGGCTGCGACCGGCCCATCAACTGGACGACTCCGCATCACATCGAGTTCTGGTCTTTGGGCGGGCCGAGCAACCTGCCCAACCTCCTGCCCCTTTGCTATTACCACCACCGCCTCGTCCATGAAGGCGGGTGGCAGGTGGTCAAAGCGGGCGAAGGGGTGAAGTTCATCCGACCCGATCGTGTGATCGCAAGGCGCATCCGTGCGCCGGGGATGCGCTGGGCAGCCTAGGCGCACGCCGCCCGTACGCTCACCACTTACTGCTCCAGGTGGCCTCGGTTCAGCAGGTAGGCCGCGATCAGGGCGACAAGCACGATTCCGGGCGACCACCCGAGGCCGGGTCCGAACGGGTCGAATGGCGAGAGGTCGAGCCCGACC
>WNFG01007379.1_pt1 | contig 15814 bp, 15 predicted proteins | sample 5400431 | NCBI WGS metagenome assembly WNFG01 (sample SAMN13153346, study PRJNA577476) | soil metagenome | isolation source: 120 cm saprolite under Douglas fir tree site 2 hole 3 replicate 2 | place: USA:California | collected 2015-04-18 | reverse complement strand
GCGCTTGTTCGAGCGCGCGCCGCAATTCGTCGAGCGTCTGCTCGCCCTCGGGCAGTTCGTACCAGAAATTGTCGTTGAATCCGCTCTGCAGAAAATAGTCGGAAAGGGCGCTGAGCAGGTCTTCCATGCTCATCTCGCCGGCAGGGTCGGGGATGTATTTGGAATAGCGAATGCGCTTCATAGCAGCTCTCGGCCGTCAGCCATCAGCCGTCAGCTAAACCACAATCGGTCGCCCGCAAGATTGCAGCGGCCCGCCACAACATGCCATCCCTTGCCGGTTTTTCCTGACGGCTGATGGCTGACGGCTAGTTAAATCCTCGCTTCCGTCCGAACTCCGAATCGTCCCGCTCAAACACAGGCTTCTCGGCGATTTTTACTGGCTTCTCGCCCGCCGTAAACACGCGCTCCTCGTTGCGTCCGATTTTCTTATGCGCGTGGAGGCCCTCCAGGACGAACTCGGCGGCTGATACCTGCATCTCGGCGCTGTCTTTGGTGTTTACGTTCAGCTTGCCGAGCTTTTCCATTAGACCCTGAATCTGGTTCAGGCCTTCGAGCACTTCTTGTGCCGCGGCATTGTCGCTGAGTTGAATCTCGCCGCCTAGATCGAACCACTGCACCACCTGGTTCATGTTGACGCCGTGGAGATGCGTATCGAACGCCTTCGCGACCGCCGTGCGAATCAACTCGCGGCTCACAAAATCCGCGCCTTTCATCTCGCCTTCGTACTCCAGTTCCAGCTTACCGGTGATCGCCGGCAGCGCCGCGTAGATGTCGCTGATGCGCGGCACGATCAATTTCTCCCGATGCGTCAGCGCGCGGCGCTCGGCATTCGATACCACGTTCTCGATCGCCGAGATGGGCAGCCGCTGGCTCACGCCCGACCGTTTGTCGATCTTCTTGTCGTCGCGCGCCGCGAACGCGATCCGCTCAATCACTTCCTGCACATACTTCGGAATATGCAGCCGTGATCCATTACGATCAATCCAGGCTTCCTGCGCGGTAATCGCGATGCCTTCTTCCACCGTCGCGGGGTAGTGAGTGCGAATCTCCGATCCGATGCGATCCTTCAGCGGGGTAATGATCTTGCCCCGCGCGGTGTAGTCCTCCGGGTTCGCGCTGAACACAATCGCGACATCCAGCGGCAGGCGAATTGGATATCCCTTTATCTGCACGTCGCCTTCCTGCATGATGTTGAAGAGTCCGACTTGAATCTTGCCGGCGAGATCGGGCAGCTCGTTAATGGCAAAAATTCCGCGATTGGAGCGGGGGAGCAGGCCATAGTGCACGGTGAACTCACTCGATAGTTCGTGCCCGCCACGCGCCGCCTTGATGGGATCGATATCGCCGATCAGGTCCGCGATGGTGACATCCGGCGTGGCCAGCTTTTCTACGTAACGATATTCGGGCGTCAGCCAGGCAATCGGCGTGGCGTCTCCTTCTTTCGCGACCAGTTCGCGACATCGCCGGCAGATCGGAGAGTAGGGATTATCGTGGATCTCGCAGCCCGCGATGAATGGCATCTCCCGATCAAGCAGCGCAGTCAGCGCCCTCAGAATCCGGCTCTTCGCCTGTCCGCGCAGCCCGAGGAGAATGAAATTATGCCGCGAGAGAATCGCGTTCACGATCTGAGGCACCACCGTGTCGTCGTAGCCAACGATGCCCGGAAATATTGGACTGCCCTCGCGCAGCCGCGACATGAGGTTCTCGCGCAGCTCATCTTTCACCCGCCGCGAACCGAGACGCTGTGCAGTAAAGGGACTTTGGCGCAACTCGCCGAGAGTCCGGGCGAAACTCATGGTGGGAACCCCCAAAAGAAAACAGCCTTATGCGGATTATACCGCCGAGTAGCGCTGTCAGCTTTCAGCCGTCAGCTCTCAGTAAAAATCGATTTAACTGAAGGCTGATAGCTAGGCTCTGTTTGAAGTCCAGGTCGAGCGGAAGCGATCCCGCGAGTAAGAAGGAAAGATTGCCGGCATGCTCGGCGGGTCCGGTGGGCTCTGCCCCGGCTAGTTTCGCGATCTCGGCGTGCAAACGCACTGCCTGCGTCACCATCTGGGCTGCCGGCGTGTCGGGTTCGTCTTCGTCCTGAACCACCGAAATCTCGGCCTGCAGGAACGACCTATCTTCGTTGACCTGGATCACCTCAAAGCGCTCAACCCCACGCGTCAGGATGTCCAGCCGCCCATCGTCATATTTCTTGGTGACGGACATGATCTCGGCGGTGCAGCCGATCTCGGCGACTCCATGGGAAGACGCCCGCACCACTCCGAACGGCTTCTTCTGCTCCAGGCATTCCGCAATCATCTCCTTATACCGCGGTTCGAAAATGTGCAGCGGCAACGGGACGCCCGGCAGCAGCACCAGCTCGAGCGGGAAGATGGGCAACAGCGAACTCACGGCGTCTCCAGTCACAAGATTTTACGCCATTAAGAAGTTCTCAGTTCCCGGTTCTCAGTTCTCAGAAAAACCCAGTTGCTGTCCGGTTCCCACTGAGAACCGAGAACTGGGAACTCCCCCGGCATTGACTTGCCGGCGTCCGCCCTATACAAGGGTCGCCATGGAAATGGACGGAAAAGTCGTGGTTGTCACCGGAGCTTCCATGGGAATTGGGGAGGCGATTGCCAAGGCTTTTGCCGACGAAGGGGCCAGCGTGGTGTTGCTTTCGCGCGATGCCAGCCGCGCCGAGGCCGCCCGCCATCGGGTCGGCCACACTGAACGTACCCTCGCCATGGCCTGCGATGTTCGCAATCGCGAAGATATCGACCGCGCGCTGGCGCTCACACTGCACCACTTCGATCGCGTGGATGTGTGGGTGAATAACGCGGGTGTGGGCATCCGCGACACAGTCGCCGACATGGAAGCGTCCGCGTGGCGCGAATTGTTCGAAACGAATTTCTTCGGCACGATAGCGTGCATGCAGGCGGTGGCGCCCGCCATGCGCGGAGCAGGCGGCGGGGCCATCATCAACATCTCAAGCGTCGCTGGACACATACCGGTGCCGTTCATGGCCATCTACTCCGCCAGCAAGTTCGCCATGAACGCTCTAGGCAAAGGCGCCCGACTGGAATTGAAGCGCGACAACATCAATGTGCTTACTGTCTGTCCCGGTTACGTGAGCACGGATTTTGGTCAACACGTGGTTGCCGACCGTAAAGGGAGCGTCCGCCCACAATCCGTGCGCGGCGTCACGGCCGAGCGGGTCGCGCGGGCGGCCTATCGCGGCTATTGCAAACGACGGCGTGAGGTCGTCGTGCCTTGGACGATGATTCCCGTCATAAAGCTCTATCAGTTATTTCCGGGCCTGGTCGAGTGGGGAATGGCCAAAGCGATGCCGAAATCGCGCGAAGGTAAAGAAAAGTAAATTCAGCTAACCTTCAGACTTCTGTCGCATCAAATCAAGTAGGCAGAACTGCAGTCTTCCACCCCCTCCGAAGGGCCGAAACGCACGGCGGCTCTGGGGGTGGAAGCTGCCGTTAATTTTTGTGCTCTCTTTTCGTTAGAATGTAGGTTATGAGATTCCCCCGCCCTGCCCGTCCCATGTTCGGGTCGCTTCCCTCGGTCGCGCTGCGTACGATGCTGCTGCCCGTGATCATGTTGCTTGCCATCATGTTGCCCGCGGTGGCACGGGCGCAGCAAGGCCCCCTCGACAAATCCGAGCCCAAGGGGATCACGGTCGAGGAAATCATCAAGCGCTTCGCCAGCAAGGAGAAGGAGTTCAAGACGGCGCGCGATCAGTACACCTTCCGGCAGGATGTCAAGGTCATGACGCTCGACGGCGAAACACCAAGCGGGATGTACCAGCAGGTTTTCGATGTAACGTTCGACGACAAGGGACACAAGATCAAGAACGTGGTCTATGCGCCACAGTCCACGATAGAAAAGGGGGGCATTTCGATGTCGGAAGAAGACTTCGACGACATCGAAAACCGCCTACCGTTCGTCCTAACTTCGGATGAAATCGGGGAGTACGACATCCTCTACGTCGGCCAGCAAAAGCAGGATGAGTTGGACACCTACGTTTTCGATGTAGCCCCCAAGCAGATTGTCGGCAAGAAGCGCTATTTCCAAGGACGGATCTGGGTCGACAACCAGGATTTTCAAATCGTCGAAACCTATGGCAAGACCGTGCCCGACATCCGGAAGAAACACGGCAAGGAGGAGAACCTTTTCCCCAAGTTCACGACCTGGCGTGAACGGATTGACGGCCAGTACTGGTTCCCCACCTACACGCGCGCCGAGGACACCCTCAAGTTCACCATGCAGGACGTAAAGATCCGCGAGATCATCAAGTACACGAATTACAGACGCTTCGGAGCGAAATCGAGGATTACCTACGAAGGCCAGGAAGTGCAGAAGGCCGAACCGAAAGCGGGAGACCAGAAGCCGCCCGAGCCGCCGAAGCCGCAGTAGGAGCTCTCAGCTATCAGCTGTCAGTGAAGGCGCTCGGCATTTACTGAGAGCTGATAGCTGACGGCTGAAAGCTCAGTAGAACAGATACTTTCTCCACTTATCATCCGAGTGCCCCATCAAGCGCATGATGTGGCGGCTGGTGTGGAGATTGAACGAGCGGGGTTCGCGCGCGGGCTTCATGTTGGCTTCGTGAGGAAGCTGGTTGCCTTTGCGGCGATTGCAGGGATGGCAGCAGGCGACGAGGTTCTCCCAGGTGGAGAGGCCGCCGCGCGAGCGCGGAATGACATGGTCCAGCGTAAGTTCGCCGGAGGGAAGCGCGGTGCTGCAATACTGGCAGGTGTTGCGGTCGCGCAACAGGATGTTTTTCCGCGAGAGAGCGCGCGACTGGTGCGGGATCCGGCGATACTCCAGCAGACGGATTACAGACGGCACGCGCATGGCAACGCGGGCGGCGTGCAGGAAGTGTCCGTTTTCTTCTTCGGTCATGGCCACGCCCTTCAGCACCAGCACGATCGCGCGGCGCGCGGCACAGACGTTGATCGGCTCGTAGGAGGCGTTCAGTACCAGCACGGGCTGATGCAGCGCGTGGCCATCGCCGTCGTGATGAATGCCAGAGGCGAGCATCGCCGCAGGAAGGTGCGACCGCGTGCTGCCACTGAAATTGTGCAATCGCAACGACATGATTTACCCATGAACCGTTAGGCCCAGGCGATCTTCACTCCCTTCCTCCGGTAAATCCTCCGGCAAGACGATGACATCCGAAATTTTCAATGTCCGCGCTACTGTCGCCACCCACACCCGCGCTGCTCCCGCGCGGCGAAGAACCCGCGCGCACTCGGAGGCGGTGGTCCCCGTGGTATAGACATCATCCACCAGCAAGATGTCGCGGTTCAATATCCGCGTTGGATCGCTCACCGCAAAAGCGCCACGCATGTTCTCGCGCCGCTGATGGCGAGTCAGGCCGATCTGGCTTCCGGTTTCGCGGCGGCGAAGCAAGACTCCCGTGCACAGATCAAACCTTTTCGGACGCGACAGCTCCTCAAGCGCGCCCCGTGCGATCATCTCCGCCTGATTGAATCCGCGCTGTGCTTGCTTGCGCGTATGCAGGGGAACGGGGACCACCGCGATCGTCCTGCAGAAGATCGTCCCGACGGGCATCGCCAGTTCCAGGTTGGCAATCGTCTCCGCCAGCATGCGCCCCAGAACTGCCGCCGCGGGACGAACCTGCTGGAACTTTAGCAAATGGATCAGGTCGCGCAATCCACCGTCATAACTACCGTAGGCCACCGCCCGCTCGAACGGAGGATCTTTACGCTGACAGAGCATGCACCGCGTTTCCCGGCGATCCGCCTCCCCCCGATCAATGTAGGCTGGGAAATTCAGGGCTTCTCCGCAAACGGTGCAGTACGACCCCTGCAGCGGTCGAAGCGCGACCAAGCAAGTCTTACAAACGGGAAGCCGGGAAACTCGAATCAGCGGGGAACCACAGATACGGCAATCGGCGGGAAAAAACGTGAAGAATAAAGTCGCAGCAGCGCGCTCAGCCCAGCAGGTGAACACATGCTTTGCCAACCCATGCTTGGCTAACTCATGGTCCGCCGCTTGGCCCTGGGCAGCCCGTATTCGAAACCCAGTACCGCTACTGCTGAAGACTGCCTCCCGCACCCGGCAAGCGGATGCCGATTTGCCGGTGTACACTGTGCCAGTATAGCCGCGGTAAACGCCCTATGCAACGCGGCTGTCGGACTTCGAACCGCCGGCCGGTTGACTCTGGGAGTGTTTACGATCGGGACGTTCAAGCGCCGGAATCAAGCGCCAGACGTAGCTCCGGTGAGAGCAACGCTCACAGCGAACCGCTTGCAGAAACAACAACGGAAGCAGATATCTTTCAAAGAAACCGCGAGGGCGGGAGCGATACGCTTCGTGTGCGCCACATCCCCGGCAGTGGAATTCCTCGAAAAACCGGCCCCAAGAGGATCTGGCAAGGGTAGTCACGACGTACCTCCTGGACAGAACCATTCTAACCCTGAGTAAGATGCAAAGTTGCGAATAAAAGGCGCGGTCTCCGCTCACCCAACTTTCCCGCGAGACGGCTGCACTTGTAAAGCTGCCTTTCGGCATGTTAAGGTGCGCCGTCGCTGCTACTTGTGAATGGGCGATGAAATCCCTAGTGACCACGAGGATCCTATGAGCACTCCCGCCGGGGATGCCCCCGGAACTGTCCATAAGCATCGCCCCTACGTTCCGGAAACCATGGAAATGAAGGAGTTGACGTTCCGGGCCGTGTTTCTGGGTCTGATCCTGACGGTGGTTCTTGGCGCGGCCAACGCCTATCTCGGTTTGCGTGCCGGCATTACCATCGCGGCGACGTATCCGGCAGCGGTCATCGCCATGGCGGTGTTGCGAGCCTGGAAGGGATCGTTGCTCGAGGAAAACATCGCTCGAACCGCCGGCTCCATCGGAGAAAGTGTTGCCGCAGGTGCGATATTTACTCTGCCCGCATTCATGCTCGCCGGCGTTTGGCCATCCTTTTGGTCATTCGATTCTTATTGGAAATCGACCGCGCTGATCATGGTCGGGAGCATCCTCGGAGTGCTTTTTATTTCTCTGGTTCGGCGGGTGATGGTCGAAGACCCCGAACTTCCCTTTCCCGAATCGGTGGCGGCGTCGGAGATTCACAAGGCTGGGCAGCGCGGCGCGCAAGCTGCGAAATATCTTTTCTGGAACATCGGGGTGGGCGGAATTGTATACATCCTCGGAAGCTTCGGGCTGTTTGCCCCCGGCAAGGATTTTCATTTTGCCGTGGGAAATCTGGGACGCAGCCAAGTCCGGCTTGGCCTTGCCGGAAGCAAGAATATCGTGGCAACCGGCGGCGTAAGTACCTTCGCCGCCCCCAGCGTAAGCCCCGCATATCTGGGAGTCGGTTACATCATCGGGCTTCGACTCGCATCCATCCAGTTCGCGGGCGGCGTGCTCGCTTGGGGATTGATGGTCCCGCTGCTCATTTTTTTCCTTGGCCCTCACATCAAACAATATCTTCCCGCAGATACGCCAGATGACTGGACCACCATGGCGATTTCAGTGTGGAAGTTCGTGGTGCGGCCGATCGCCGTTGGCGGAATGCTAGTCGGAGCGGCTTACACGTTGTTCAAAATGGGCAAGAGTTTGACTGCAGGCTTCGGCAAAGCTCTCAGCGACTTGCGCCAGACCGCGGACCAGCGCGCTGAGCTTTCGCGCACCGAGCAATACATGAGCTCGAAGGCCGTCTTTGGCTTGATTGCACTGATGTTCGTGTTCATGTGCGTCCTCTACGTGCACATGACCGGTCTGGTCGTACCGGCGATTTTTGCGGCGGCGGTACTGCTCGTGGTCGGTTTTTTCTTTGCCACAGTTTCTGGAAACCTGGTCGGCTTCATCGGTTCTTCGAATAACCCAATTTCAGGCCTGACGCTATCGACTCTGCTCATCGCTGCCTTGCTCATGGTTTCGCTGGGAGTCTCGGGAACATCGGGTGTGTTAGCCGTGCTAAGCGTGGCCGCAGTGGTTTGCGTTTCTTCAGCTGTCGCCGGTGAGCTGTTACAGGATTTCAAAGTCGGCTACATTCTCGGCGGCACCCCGCGTAGGATTCAGGTAGCCGAGTTGATCGCAGTAGTGGTGGCAAGCCTGGTGATGTATTTCCCGCTCGCGCTTTTAAATAAGTCGTTCGGTTTTGGCAGCCGCGAACTGGCGGCCCCACAGGCCGGACTCATGGCCACGCTGGCGGTTGGGGTTGTGGGCGGAGACATGCCGTGGCCCCTCGTGGTTGTCGGCATCTTCATGGGCATCGCCATGATCATGATGCAGGTGCGTAGCCCCATGCTGGTAGCGGTAGGAATGTATCTGCCGTTTGAAACCACCTTTGCAATTTTCCTGGGCGGAGTTTTCCGCGCACTGGGGGATTGGCTCGCCAAGCGGCGCGGCTTTAACCCCGCGCAAATGGCGCGCGTGGAGAACGCCGGCGTGCTCACCGCATCCGGGCTAATTGTCGGGGAGTCCCTGCTTGGCCTGGTTTGGGCCGGAATTGTAGCCGTAGCCAAGAACCGCAATTGGGAAATACCCCAGATATTTTCCCACCCCTCGTATCTCGCGGGACTCGTCGTAATGGCCGGGTTGGCGGGCATCATGATCAGGATTCCACTTTCAAGCGCCGGCGATCCCAGCGAACCCGCGCCGCCGGTCGGCATGATGTAAGAAAGAGTTCGTGGAGAGACGGGCGCCTCGCCCGTCCAGGTTTGCGTAGGGACGGACGCATTCGTCCGTCCAAGCCGAGCGCAGCTCGGCCCAGCCGATAGCGCCGATGCCAACAGAGATTCTCCTTCGTGATACTTTGTGTCCATCGTGGTTTTCGCCCTATGTCGATTGCGGAAAATATCGCGGAGGTGCGGGAGCGGATCGCAGCAGCAGCGCGGCGGGCAGCCCGTAATCCAGAAGAGATTACGCTGATGGGCGTGAGCAAAACGTTTCCCGCGGAACGCATCCGCGAGGCGTACGCCGCCGGCCTGCGCGTTTTCGGCGAGAACCGAGTGCAGGAGTTTGCGGGTAAGGCAGATGCTTTGCGCGACTTGCGTGACGCCGAATGGCACCTGATCGGACATCTGCAAACAAATAAAGCCGCGAAGGCGGCGGAGTTGTTTGACGCAGTCGATTCCGTTGACTCAGCGCGGATGGCGGAGAAGCTGAATGCATCCGCAGAAAGCGCGGGCAAGACCTTATCTGTCCTGATCGAAATCAACGTCGGTTGCGAGAAGGCAAAAAGCGGCGTCGCACCAAGCTCTGGCGCACAAGGCTCGGACGAACTCGAGCAGATTCTGCGGGGCGCGCCGCGATGGGGAAATCTGAATATTAACGGCCTGATGACTGTCCCGCCTTACACAAAAGATCGGGAAGGCTCGCGCCCCTATTTCCGCCAACTCCGTCAGATTCGAGACAGCATTGCGGCGCGTCGTCTGTCGCAAATTAGCATGGCTGCTCTTTCCATGGGTATGTCGCATGATTTCGAAGTAGCGATTGAAGAGGGAGCAACGTGCGTGCGTGTAGGGACGGCGATCTTCGGGGAACGAGCAAAAACTTAACCACAGGGGGCACAGAGGAACACAGAGGAAAATCTAATGGATGTTGCAGGTTTCCCCTGTGTACCTCTGTGCCCCCTGTGGTAGCGCCTTTCGATGGTAGCAATAAAAAATTCGCTTAGCGGCGCCACCTTCGCGGTCAAAGTACACCCACACGCCAAAAAGAATGCGATCACGGGAAAAGTGGGCGACGCGCTGAAACTAGCCCTCACCGCCCCTCCCGCGGACGGCAAAGCCAACGCCGCCTGCATCGAATTCTTCGCAAAGCTTTTGAACCTACCACGTTCGTCCGTTACTATTGCAGCCGGCCTGACCAGCCGGAATAAAGTGATTCGTGTTTCGGGTCTGACAGCCCAGCAAGTACGAGACCGACTCGGCTGTTAATCGCGGGCGAGGGCGCCCGCGCCACGCGGTCCTTCAGGAGCCATGCTTGACCCTTTCCGAACGCTTCCACGAACGTTACGAAGAAATCCGCACCGGCTTCGAACGGCCCTTTTGGGTCGCGAACATCACCGAGATATTCGAACGTCTTTCCTACTACGGGGCTTTTGCCTCTCTAGCCCTCTACCTGCAAGAGAAGCTGAATTTCTCGACCGAGCAAACTGGCACCCTGACTGGCTTGTTCGGCGGCATGGTATGGTTTCTCGCCATCTTCGGGGGAGCCGCCGCTGACCGCCTCGGCTTTCGCCGCGCTCTTTCGATGGCCTACCTCATCCTGTCCGCAGCCTATTTCCTGATCGGATCGATTGGGGCATCCTGGCTGGCGCCGGTGCGCAACGCCGTGCCGCTGGGACTATTTGTAGGCTGCATCCTCATCCTCCCTGCCCTCGGCATCTCGCTGGTAAAACCTTGCGTGGTGGGCACCACGGCGCGGGCTTCCAAGGAAAATGTCCGTTCCATCGGTTACTCGATTTATTACACGATGGTCAACATCGGTGGAGCCCTCGGCCCTTATTTCGCGTCCTGGGCCCATCGCCACCTAGGCGTCGAGAATGTTTATCGCGTTGCGGCCGTCAGCGTCTTCGCCATGTTTTTTGTGGTCATCATCTTTTTCCGCGAGCCGCGCAAGCCTGGCGATGCGCCTCCGCCTTCGATCGCGACCGTCGCGCGGAACTTCTGCGTCGTGGTCGGCAATTACCGCCTGGTTCTACCGGTGTTGCTGATCGCCTTCGTGCTGCGCGTCGGTTTGTTGATCTATCCGAGATACACCGTGCCTTGGTGGGTCTGGTGCGCGCTCCTGGTGCTCGTGCTGGCAGGGATCAGCCGGTTTATGTGGTTCCTCGTGCTCTTTACAGGGTACTGGGTGGTGTTCTGGCAGCAGTACATCAGTTTGCCCGGCTACCGACGATCTGGGGGGCGGTGCTCTCCCTGTTTGTGCTGGCGCTCGGCGAAATCATTCAATCTCCGCGTTACTACGAATACATCTCGCGGCTCGCGCCTCCCGGACAGCAGGGCACTTACATGGGCTTCGCGTTCCTGCCCATAGGAATTGGCTCTCTGATCGGCGGTTGGTTTGGCGGCACGCTGGTTCATCACTTCGGCGAGGTCACGCACCAGCCGGAGCGGATTTGGTTTAGCGTCGCGGCGGTCGGCATCGCAACCGCGGCGTTGCTCTGGATTTATGACAAGATGTTCAGGACGAGCGGCGCAGCTCCCGCGAAGTAAAGATCAAGAGCCTAACCACAGGAGGCACAGAGGTACACAGAGAAAGCCGTACCTTATTTTCTTGGATTTCCTCTGTGGATCTCTCTGTGTCCCCTGTGGTAAAGACTTCCGTCGGCACTCTTCAAGACCTCGCCGTCATAGCCCTTCGTCTTCGAGATACTTCTCCACTTCATACGCCGCCATGCATCCGGACCCGGCGGCGGTAATTGCTTGGCGATAGCGCCGGTCCTGCACATCGCCGCACGCGAACACCCCCGGCACTTTCGTGAAGACATTCTTATGGGTGACCAGATATCCATCCGCATCGGTTTCGAGCTGGCCCTCGAATATCTTCGTGTTCGGGATATGTCCAATGCCAAGAAACATCGCGCTGGTAGGGAAATCCCAACTCTCGCCGCTCTTGAGATTGCGCAGGCGCAGACCCGTAACTTCTTTTTTGCTGACATCGAGAACATCATCCACCACTGTGTCGGTGAGAAATTCGATCTTTGAATTGGCACGGGCGCGATCAAGCATGATTTTCGAAGCGCGAAACTGCTCGCGACGATGGATGAGTGTCACCTTGGTCGCGAAGCGTGTCAGAAATGTCGCTTCTTCCATGGCCGAGTCGCCGCCGCCGATCACCACGATCTCCTTGCCTGTAAAAAAGAAGCCATCGCAAGTCGCGCAGGAAGAAACACCGTGGCCGATCAGCGCGTGTTCGTTCGGCAGGCCGAGCCAGCGCGCCGATGCTCCGCTGGCGATGATGAGCGCCCGGGTCTGAATGATCTCTTTGCCGACAGTCAACTCGAACGGACGTTTGCTCAAATCGGCTTTGACCACGTGGCCGATGCGATAGTCGGCGCCGAAGCGCGCGGCCTGCTTGCGCATGTTCTCGATCAGTTCAGGCCCCTGGATACCATCAGGGAAACCGGGGAAATTTTCCACCGACGTGGTCAGCGATAATTGGCCGCCCGGTTCATGGCCCTCAATCACGAGCGGTTTGAGGTTGGCGCGGGCGTTGTAGAGGGCGGCGGTGTGACCGGCACATCCGGAGCCCATGATCACGACATTGCGTATATCCATAGTGGTGACTACTTAGATTCGCAGCGACAGATTTCGCTTCAGGCTTGCCGATGGAGCGCCGGGCGTCCCAGCCCAGCCACCCCAGTGCCGACGGGCGAGACGCCCGTTTCTCCACCGGAACTACGGAGATTTCTTTGTGCCCGCAGCTTGCTTGGTCGCAGTTCCCACGCCCAGACGAGCCAGTTCCTGGGGTATCATCTTGCGCGCGCCCAGAGCGTCGCGATAGCGTTCCATAATCGAAGAGGCAGCGTGGAAGATCGGTTCGTACGCGCTCTGATCCGTCACGGGAGTCCCTTCCGCTCCCGAGCACCGCGCCAGCGCCACCGACGCTTTTCCAAAGCGCTCCAGTTTGACGCGCGCGACCGGCGTACTGGTGGACAACATCGCGGTCGCGGAAGCAACGGCGGAAGCGCTGTCCTCGATTGAAATCTGCATCAGATCTTTTGGGTCGCGCACCCGGAGCACGAGCGTCTCCACCATATTCTTCGCATCGACGCTGAACGAGTATTGGACATTGCTGAACAGGGTGGCGTCGGGGAACTCGCGCCGAACCCGGACCCAGTCGGCAGCCGAGACCGCACCGGGCGGTAAGGCTGGCATGCCGGGGATCGGAGCACTCTGATCGAGCGTGGAATGACCGCGAGACACTTCGTAGTCTTTGCTGAACGCCGGCTTGCCCGGCACCTTGCCGAGGGCCGACGATAATTCCTTCTGCTCATCGGCTGAAGGTGCGCACACATTGATTACGTTAACTTTTACCGGAGGCTGCTGGGCGAAAGCCGGCACGACCATCGCCATAGCCGCGGTCATGATGAGAATTTTGTGAAGGAACACGGCGAAATTGTATCAGGGGAATGCAGAGGTCAGAGGTCAGATTTCAGAGGTGAAATCCTATGCGTGGAGACAGCAGTTCTCGGCGGAAACGAAGGACATCCCAAAACATCATAGGGGGCACCTCTGCAATCTGACCTCAGACTTCTGCAATGCTCAGTCGGCGGCCCCGGCATCGGGCTCAATGGCGCCGTGCCGGCGCAGTAACTGCGGCAGATTCTGCGAAAATGCCGAGCGCGGCAATACCATGTCACATCCCACTTCGTGCGCCTTCTGCTTCAAATCGCCCTGCACGTGCGAGAGGAATCCAATGATCGACGTCCCCTTCTTCAGCTTGCTTTTCAGTTTCGGAATGAGCGTCAAGGGCTTGGCATTGGCATTGTTCAAGTCGAAGATGATCAGCGAAGGCTGTTCTACGCCATTGCTCTTCATCCGGTCGGCGAGGTCCTTCTCGGTCTTCACGAACTCGACCTTCACGTTCATCTTACGGCCCGTGTCCTGAATCTTGCTCAGGAAGAACAGGTCTTCGACAAAGGCGAAGACTCGCGAAGCGGCATCCTCTCGTGGGGCGGGAAGCGGCTCAGGATCGGCCACCGGGTAGGACGCGGAAAAACCGGGCCGTCGCGGTCTGCCGTTGCCGTTGCCACTATCCATGCCCATATTGGCGCGGTAGCTGTGATCCATGGGAGCGGTAAAAATGCCCTGATGCTCCTGGCGGTCGCGGCCCATCGGGCCACCCGCGCCTCGTTTTGGCGGACGCCGTCCACGGCGTCGTTTGTGTCTCCCTCCGCCTGCGGAGGGATGTCCGGGTCCTGCATTCATATTTTTCTCTTGTTAATCTTTGATGCTAGTACCAGGCCTGGGTCACAGGCCTGATTGTCTTCCCTTGCGGTCGGCTCGTTAGTCGGCACTCTAGTCGGTACTCTAAACGTGTGGCGCAACGTGTGGCCACTACCCGTGGTCACTACAGATCGGCTACCGGCAGACCAAACCTCACATCGGCTGGATGCTACTCGAGAACTTTTATTTAAACTATCGATGTTCAAACTGTCTTGGCGCCTGGAGTCTTGTTTGGCGCGAACGGCCAGCCTGGAAGCAGGGCCATTGGGAACACCTTTGATGTTACTCATGAAACGACCGACTGCGCAAGGGGGAATGCCCTTAGTTTTCCACATTTGGGCATTACCAAAGTGGGCCCGGACCTCCCATACCGAATTTCGCGGCCATGAAGCGCGTTTGACGCTTTCTTTTTGACATCCTATTTTCCCGAAGATGACAGCCTCGCAGTTCGGCCTGAAGTTCCGCGACGGGCACGCCGATATAAGAGAAGTGAAACCCGTTCCTGCCAAAGAAAAAGTGTCTGCTGCGCTCTCGCTTGCGCTGCCGGGACAGCGCTTTGTTGCCCGCCAGCCCATTTTTGACCGCGCGCAGAATGTGTTCGGGTACGAGATTCTTTTCCGCAACGGTGTCGAGGACTACTTCAACGCCGATCCCGAACTTGCGGCCCGGACCATCCTGGATAGCTCCTTGCTTTACGGTATCGAGACGCTTTGCGATAACAAGCGCGCCTTTGTGAATTGCACTCGTGAGGTCCTGTTCAAAGACCTGATTACCTTGCTGCCTCCGAGCCAGACCGTGGCCGAGATTCTGGAGACGGTTGAGCCCGAAGACCGCGTCATCGCTGCCTGCAAGCGGCTGAAAGCGGCTGGCTATCTCATCGCCCTCGATGACTTCGCCCCCAACGATCCGCGCATACCGCTTTGCGAGTTTGCCGACATCATAAAAGTTGACTTCCGCGCGACTCGGCCGGAGGAGCGGGCGGGCATGATGCGCCGGTTTGGGTCCGCGAAGTGCAAGATGCTGGCTGAAAAACTCGAAACGCCCCACGAGTTTCATCAGGCCCGTGACATGGGCTTCGCCTATTTCCAGGGATATTTCTTCTGCCGGCCCGAAGTCGTCGTCGGTCGCGAAGTTCCGGCCAGCCGCTTGCATTACTTACGGCTGCTCGAAATGGTCTGCCGCTCGGAAATCGACATGCGTGAATTTGAGAAGCTGCTTAAACAGGAATCCTCGATTTCTTACCGCTTGCTCCGGTATCTGAATTCTCCGGTCTTTGGGTTTGCGCTTGAAATCAAGTCGATCCGCCATGCTATGGCCGTTCTGGGAGAGCGGGAAATGCGGCGCTGGGTGCGGCTCGTCGTGACCGTGGGCGCGGCCGAGCAGAAATGCAGCGAATTGATACTGATGGGATTGGCCCGCGCCCGTTTTTGCGAACTGCTCTCCGTTCGGCTGAAATCGAATACCGATTTGTTCCTGATGGGGCTGCTCTCCGTGATGGACGCCATCCTCGAGGTCAGCATGGACGTGCTCCTTGAACAATTGCCTGTGGAGCACGAAACCAAGACCGCTCTCCTCGGCCAGAATAGTAGCCTCCGGCCGCTCTACCAACTGATGCTGGCTCAGGAATCGGGCGAGTGGTCGCAATCGAGCGAACTCGCCAAACAATTGAAACTGTCCGATGAGGAAGTCGCCTCAACCTGGTGGCAGGCCCTGCAGTGGGCGCAAGAAGCAACCAGCGGCGTCTGAGAAAACTGAAAAACGCTTTTCGCCATTGATGCTTTCCCTGTTTTCAGCTGGAAGCAACTTTCAATAACTTCAACCGTGTTTTCGGCTGGACTCGTTCGCCCCGCCGCCAATGGCAGATGGTGGCCGCGCGCGCGTCGCCGCCCTCCGCT